>Ga0075520_1001516_pt1 | contig 11200 bp, 7 predicted proteins | sample NGEPerB_FD_75100 | JGI IMG/M metagenome (GOLD analysis project Ga0075520, IMG submission 75100) | Arctic peat soil microbial communities from the Barrow Environmental Observatory site, Barrow, Alaska, USA - NGEE PermafrostAB12-B | ecosystem: Environmental > Terrestrial > Soil > Wetlands > Peat ...
GACGAGTCCTCAGCCCGAGCAGCCGTCACCGAAGTCACGACAGAGTGACCACCACCACGACAACCTGAACACCAAGGCCCCGCCGGAACCCTTCCGGCGGGGCCTTTTTCAGCTCAACACGTCCTCACGCACGGCGACGCCGCCATCATCAAAAGACGCGACCGACAACAGTAGTCAAGACGCCGCCCGATTTCCCGGTCATGCGGTGGTGGGCTGGGAAGATTGGGTATGGGTGATTCGGATGGTCCCTTTGACGCGGCGGATCTTGAGCATGGAGCGCGCGCGTCGCAAGGCCGCGGCACCCCGGGACACCGAGCAGGTGCCCCAGAGCGTAGACGTGCGCCGTCCGCGCGTCGATCCAGGTGAAGGCGGGCCGGACCGGGTCGACAGCGCCGTCCTCGTCAAGCCAGCAGGCCCCCGATCGGTTGGCATCGCCCCGCGCCCGAAGTCGAGCAGCCGTAGCGTCTCGGTGCGCAGCCAATGCCGATGGCTGGGCCGTTCGGTCCAGGTGGTCATCGAGTGCCTCCGCCGGTCTGGGTTGCGGTGGTGGTCCCGTTCGCGAGCGCGGCGAGCCAAGGCAGCTGGCGCGCGAACTGGTGGCCCCCGCCACCCTCGTGCTCGTTGAACTCGAAGACCTCGATCGACTTGTCGACCCCGCCGGCCAGTGACCCGTAGTAGTTGTACGCCGCGTATACCGTAGATGGTGGGCAGATCGGATCCATCAGCCCGACCGAGAACAGCGCCGGCGCCGTGGCACGACGTGCGAAGTTCACGCCGTCGAGGTAGGACAGGGTGCGGAACGCGGCCGACGCGTGCGCGCGATGCACCGACAGGTAGGTGGTGATCTCGGTGTACGGCTCCCGGTCCGACAGGTCGACCGCGCGGCGGAAGTGGCACCCGAACGGCACGTCGGGCAGCACCCCCATGAGGTCCGGGACCAGCCCGGCGGCCGCGAGCGCGATTCCGCCGCCCTGGCTCCCACCAGCAACGGCAACCCTCGCCGGGTCGACGCCGTCGATCGCGCGGACCGCGTCGATCGCGCGGACCGCGTCGGTGAACACCCGGCGGTAGTAATGATCAGCGGGGTCGAGGATGCCGCGCGTCATGAAACCGGGTGTGGCCGGACCTGAGCCGACCGGGTCGGGTGTCTCGCCGCCACTGCCCCAGCGGCTGCCTTGGCCGCGGGTGTCCATGAAGAGGCTCACATAGCCCGCGGCGGCCCAAGTGAGGTGCTCGTGAGGCAGTCCGCGCCCGCCGCCGTAGCCGTTGTACTCGACGACGGCCGGCAGCGGACCCGACCCGGCCCCGCCTGCCGGTCGGGTCAGCCACGCCTTGATGGGGTGCCCGCCGAAGCCCGCGAACTCGATGTCGAACACGTCGACCAGGGACAGTCCGGTGTCGACCAGCCTCAGGCGCAGCCCGAGGTCGTACCTGCGCGCCTGAACCAGCGTTGCAGCCCAGAAGTCATCGAAGTCCGCCGGCTCGGAGACGTCCGGCAGGTAGCTCTCCAGCGCCGTGCGATCAAGGTCGAACAGGGCCATGGAAGTCGTCCTCCTGAAGCCTGGCGTAGGTGCGGTCTGGTGACCACGCTTCGCGCGGGAGCCGCGGGTTGGAGTCGATGGTGGCCAGCCAGACGGCGGTGAACTTGTAAACGTAGTCGCCAACCAGCCGTCCAGGTTTCTCCGGCTTCACATTTGGCTACACCTGGCCATGGCAGGGGGCTCTCTCACCTGCCACCACGTGCTGAAAGGGCCCTACAGGGATGACCTGCGGAAATGCCGGTCATGGGCCCTTTCGTGTGGTCCGGCTGTGACCGGGTCAGGACGGCTCTCTACGGCTGTTGGCCGGGAATACGGTGGGAAGTTTCGGCCGCGTCCGGTCTTCCTGCCAATCTTGACTCTCCGCCTCCGGGAACGGAGCGGGTGTGCGGGCTGGGCGCCTCGAATCGGCTGCGGGCGGTTTGCGCCCCGTTCAGTCGCCCACGCGGGCTGGAACGGACTCGGAGCCGATGATGTTGTCCGGCAGGAGCAGGCCCTGGCGCAACGGCACGAGTTCCTTCTGAAGCACGATCGCGGCCGCTCCGATCGCGGCTGCCGTTGCCGCGGAGCGTGAGAGCTGGACGATGATCGGGTGGCTCGCCCGGGCGAAGAAAGACCGGTCGAGTTCGGCCTGGACGAGGGGCAGGTAGACCGCCCCGGCGATCGCGAGGCTCGGGCCGGTGAGCACGACGAGCTCGAGGTCCATGATGTTCGCGAGGGTGCGAATCGCGATGGCGAGGTGGCGGGCCGATCGCTCGAGCAGTTCGCGGGCCCCGGCTTCGCCTCGACGTGCCGCGCGCGCGACCGCGGCGAAGTCGGTTGCGGTCGATGAGCTCTGGCGTTCTGGGCCGAGGCCGGTCGCCTTCGAGATCGCATCGTCAGCGCGGGCGGCCGCCACGACCGCGGCCGGGCCGGCGATCGCCTCGGTACAGCCGCGGGCGCCGCACCAGCACTCGGGACCGTTCAGGTCGAGACAGATGTGCCCGATCTCGCCGGCGTTGCCGCTGGCGCCCCGGTACGCGATCCCGTTCACGATAAGCCCCGCGCCGAGTCCGGTACCCATGAACACCGAAGCGAAGGTCATGGCTGCCCCGACGCCTCCGGACCAGTACTCGCCAAGCGCAGAAGCCGTCGCATCGTTGTCGAGCGTCACGGGTAACCCGACAGCCGCCTCAAGCTCGCGGTCTAGCGGAAAGTCCTCCCAATGCCACATTGACGGTGGCGCGAGGCGCATCCCGCTCTTGGGCGTGAACGGGCCGGGTGCGACAAGGCCGAGACCAAGTACGCGTGTGCGGTCGATGCCGACGCCGTCGATGAGTGCATCAATCTCGCGCGCCATGCGGGCCACCACTACTGAAGGGTCCTCGACGCCCGCCCCGGTCCGCGCCATGCGGGCGACGACAGCCCCGCCGAGATCGGTCAGGACGTACGTGATGCCGGAGTGGTCAAGGTGCACGCCCACAGCAAAGCGAGAGGTTTGGTTCAGCTGCAGCAGTACCCGTGGTTTGCCGCCGGTGGACTCCGCTCGCCCGGTCTCGATGACCAAGCCGTCATTGATCAGATGCCGCACGACTGTCGAGATGGTAGCGCCGGTCAGGCCGGTGGCATGTGTGAGGCCGACCCGGCTGATAGTCCCCGCCGTGCGAATGACGTCCAGGACGACCGACCTGCTGTTCTTGTGGGACCTCCCCGTCACCTGTCCGCTCACTGGCCCTGCGAAGCGCCTTGTATCAGTTGCGTTCACGATTTGGCCCTCCTGGTGGCGCTGGCCAGGTCAGCGCGCTTGACTACTTTCTTCATCTGGTTAAGTATGTCACACGAGTCAAGTAGAAGTCCTCGGTTTGGCCGTTGAGACCAACCGGAGCGGGTCGATTTGTCCAGATGGAGGTAGTGCCAAGGGCGGGCAAATGGCCGGCCCGCTCGTCGTTGGGCGTCTCTTCCCAACGCCGCCAGGAAATACCGTCAGTTTTCACCGCCGAACGCAGAGGCTAGTGGTCAATGTCGACTCTCATCTGGGGTGCCTCGTCGCTCCGTCTCCAGTTCTCCTACGGCACTGACGCGTCAGTCTCGCTGGGTTCAATCAGTACGGCGGCGGGCTTTCCCGCCGAAGCGGACCCGTCGACCGGAGGCCCAAGCGTTGAGCAGCCGCTTGTGGAGCTCTCGGCGATGGGCCACGGTCGCTTCCCCGGGAGCTTCCGCCACGTCGACACCGTGCTCAGCAGGTCGCTGCGCTACATCGGTCACGAGGAGACGCGGGGGGAGGACGTCGCCGAGCTACGCATCATCCAGGCCGAAGAGGCCACGGGCTTGCAGATCACGAGCGTCTTCGTGGCACGCGACGGGATCTCGGGGTTCCGCACGTGGACCGAGGTCACCGTCGCCGGCTCGGGCTCGTACATGCTTGATTTCGTCTCGACGCTTGCCACGGGTGCCTACCTCGTCGACTCCGCGACCGACGTTGATGGGTTCGACCTCGTCTACGGCGACAACGACTGGGTCGCTGAGGGCCGCTGGCTGACCCGCCCCCTGCGCGAGATGGGTCTGGCCCGGATAGACCGCGAAATCCAGCACCACCCTCCACGTAGCCGCTGCGTCGTGACCAACCGTGGGTCGTGGTCCACGGGCGAGAAACTTCCGACCGGCGTCCTGCTGTCCCGCACGTTCCCCTACGCCCTCGCGTGGCAGATCGAGCACAACGGGCCGTGGCTCTACGAGCTGGGTGAGACGCGCACAGGCGCCTACCTATTGTTGTCCGGCCCCACGGACCAGGAGCATCAGTGGAGCACCGAGGTCGCCGAAGGCACGGTGTTCATCTCTGTGCCCGCCTCGATCGTGGTCGCCCGCGGTGGCCTCGACGAGGCATTCGCCGTGCTCACGGACCAGCGCCGCGCGATCCGCTCTGTCCGCGCGGCCGACCGTCGTCTTCCCGTGGTTTTCAATGACTATATGAACACCCTCATGGGAAACCCGACGACGGAGAAGCTGCTCCCGCTCATCGACGCCGCCGCCGAGGTCGGCGCCGAGTACTTCTGCATCGATGCGGGCTGGTACGCGGAGGGTCACTGGTGGGACACGGTCGGCGAGTGGCTGCCCGCACCCGGCCGCTTCCCGGGCGGTATCACCGAGGTTATCGATCACATCCGCGAGCGCGGCATGGTTGCCGGCTTGTGGCTTGAGCCCGAGGTCATCGGCGTGAACTCTCCGCTGGCCGCGACTCTGCCCGATGACGCTTTCTTCTCCCGTCGCGGGATCCGCGTCGCCGAGCATGGCCGTCACCTCCTCGACCTGCGCAGCCCGGCGGCCCGCGCACACCTCGACTCGGTGGTCGACCGGCTCGTCGCGGACTACGGCGTCGAGTTCTTCAAGATGGATTACAACACGATGACCGGGGCCGGTTCTGACCTGAATGGTGAGGCCCCCGGTCACGGTCTGCTCGAGCACAACCGTGCCCTCCTCAGGTGGCTCGACGCCGTCCAGTCGCGTCACCCGAATCTCCTGATCGAGAACTGCGCGTCCGGTGCGATGCGCATGGACTACGCGATGATGTCGCGGCTGCACATGCAGTCGACCTCGGACCAGCAGGACCCGGTCATGTACGCGTCGATCGCCGCCGCGGCGCCCGCATCGCTCTTGCCTGAGCAGGCCGGCAACTGGGCCTACCCGCAGGCGGGCATGGAGCCCGAGCTCCTGACCCTCTCTCTCGTCAACGCGATCCTGGGTCGTATGTATCTCTCGGGGTACCTCAACCGGATGAGCCCGGACGAGGTCGAGATGGTGCGCGAGGGCGTCGCCGCGCAGAAGGTGGTGGTCGCGGACATCGAGCGCAGTCACGCGTTCTGGCCACTCGGCCTTCCCGACTGGGAGGATTCCTGGGTCTGCCTCGGGCTCGATGTCGCGGACCACGGCGCCTACCTGACTGTCTGGCGCCGTCCGGGGGCAGGGGAGCGGGTCGTTCTCCCGCTCCCGACACTGCTCGGCACGGAGCTCTCTGTGGCTTCGTTCTTCCCAAGCAGGCAAGCGGGCTGGGACTGGTCGTGGGACGCCGCCGCTGGCGAGCTGACGGTGACGGTGTCCGTCGAGGCGCCCTCAGCGCGTGTGCTGAAGCTCGAGGTCGCCAGATGACCATGGGCGTATGGCCGACGTCCGGTCTTTCCTTCGGCGGGGACTACAACCCGGAGCAGTGGCCCCGGGAGGTGGTGATCGAGGACATGGCCCTCATGCGCGAGGCCGGGGTTAACCTGATCACCCTCGGGGTCTTCTCCTGGATCGTCCACGAGCCGCGCGAAGGTCAGTTCGACTTCACGTGGCTCGACGGGATGCTCGACCTGCTCCACGAGAACGGCATCCGGGTGGATCTCGCGACCCCCACCGCTGCTGTGCCCATGTGGTTGCACCGTCTGCACCCCGAGATCCTCCCGCAGGACGAGTTTGGTCACCCGCTTGCGCCCGGTGGACGCCTGGGCTGGTGCCCGTCGTCGTCTGTCTTCCGCGAGTACTCGGCGCGTATCGTCGACAAGCTGGCCGCACACGTCGCGGGTCACCCTGCGGTAGCGATGTGGCACGTGAGCAACGAGCTCGGCGGTGGCAACGCGCGGTGCCACTGCCGGGTTTCGAACGACTGCTTCAAGGCGTGGGTCACCCACCGCTACGGAAGCATCGAGGCGGTGAACGCTGCGTGGGGCATGGCGTTCTGGGGCAACACGTACTCCTCATTCGAGGAGATCACGACTCCCTCGGGCAGGACGGCTCACAACCCCGGTCAGCTGCTTGACTTCGAGCGGTTCTCCTCAGACGCGCTGCTCGGCCAGTACCGCGCAGAGAAGGAGATCATCGCCCGTCACACCCCTGATCTGCCGGTGACCACCAATTTCATGGTGGGTCTCGGTCCCGACGTCGTGGACTACGCCCGCTGGGCGCCCGAGATGGACATCGTCGCGAACGACCACTACACCTATGGTCCCGATCCACTGCGTCACCAGGACCTCGCGTTCGCCGGTGACCGCATGCGCGGGATGAGCGACGGTGCCCCGTGGATGCTCTTGGAGCACGCCGCGGGCTCGGCGAGCTGGCACCAGATCAACCTGTCCAAGAAGCCCGGTGAGCGGATCCGTCACGCGCTGGGCCACGTGGCCCGCGGCTCGGATTCCGTCATGTACTTCCAGTGGCGGGCGTCGCGCTCCGGCACCGAGCAGTTCCACTCGGCGATGCTCCCGCACGCCGGGGCGAGCTCCCGGATCTTCTCGGACATCTGTGCCCTCGGTGGACATCTCGAGCGGATCTCCGAGGTCAAGGGAACCCGGGTGGCTGGCGTGCAGGTCGCGATGCTGCACGACAACGAGGCCGGCTGGGCCCTGCGCAGCGGTCTCAAGCCGATCAACAGCCCGAGCTACGCGGACTCGGCGCGCGCCCTGCACAACTGCCTCTTTGAGCGAGCGGTGACCGTCGACGTCCTGCCTGCCTGGTCGCCCCTCGGCGGCTACAAGCTCGTCGTCGTCCCCGGCTTGTTCCTCGTTTCGGACGAGAACGCCCGGGCGGTCGCGGAGTTCGCCGAGGCCGGCGGGACCGTCCTCGTGACGTGGTTCTCGGGGATCGTCGACCCCGTGAACACCGTGCGTATAGGTGGCTTCCCTGGCGCCTTCCGCGAGCTGCTCGGAGTCACGAGCGAGGAGTTCTATCCGCTCGACGTCGACGAAAGCGTCGAGCTCGACAACGGGTGGCGCGCGAAGCGCTGGACTGAGCTCATGCGCACCGACGGGGCTGACGTCGTGGCGGGCTACGCCTCCGGCGACGTTGCGGGGCACCCGGCCATCACCCGTCGTACCGTCGGCGCCGGCAGCGCCTGGTACCTCTCGGCCGATCTCGACGAGGCGAGCCTCGGTGAGCTCGCGGGCTTGATTCTTGCCGATTCGGCCGTGACGCCGGCGGCGCTTGTCTCCCGCGGTGTCGAGGCGGTGCGGCGCTCGTCCGAGTCGTCGTCGTACCTGTTCCTGATCAACCACTCCGACGACGACGGCTGGGCGCAGGCTTCCGGCGTCGACCTCCTCACGGGCTTGGCGCACGTCGGTCGCGTTGAGCTCGAGGCGGGCTCGGTCGCGGTGATCCGCGAGTAGTACGGTCCTCGGCGTCGGGCGCGATCGCGCCCGACGATTGCGGCTGGCTCAGCCAAAGCCGGACGACGCGTCAGCTATTCAGCGTGCTACGGCCGGGACATACTCGGAGCCGTCCGCCGACGTCCACGACTTCGTGAAGTGGTTGTAGCAGATGCTGTTGTCGAGGCTCTCGCGATCAGGAGCAGCCTCGCTCGAGACGACCTTGCCGAGCTTCTCGGGATCCGGTGCCGCGAGGGCAAGGAGGCGGGTGTAGTCGTGCTGGGGGTTGAGGATCACATCGTCGGCCTTTCCTCGCTCGACCACGCGGCCGCGGTACAGCACGAGGATCTCGTCCGAGAAGTGCCGTGCGGTCGCGAGGTCGTGCGTGATGTACAGCACCGCGAGGTTGTCCTCGCGCTGGAGCTGTCCCATCAGGTTGAGCACGCCGAGGCGGATCGACACATCGAGCATCGAGACCGGCTCGTCGGCGATGAGCACCTGAGCGCCGGGGGCGAGGGCGCGGGCGATCGCGACGCGCTGACGCTGACCACCGGAGAGCTCGTGCGGACGCCGGGCTGCTATGTCCTCTGCAGGGAGCAGGTTGACCCGCTCGAGCATCTCGAGTACGCGCTCGTGGGTTTGGGCGGCACCCTTGACGCGGTGGTGGATCCGCAGCGGTCGAGCGATGTGGTGTTCGATCGAGTGGAACGGGTTGAGCGACGCGAACGGGTCCTGGAAGACCATCTGGACGTGCCGACGGTAGATCGAGCCCATGACAGGCGTGCGGTCGTCGAGAGTCACATTGATCTGGCCCGAGGTGGGCTTCTCGAGCTTGGCGAGCATCCGGGCGATCGTCGACTTGCCCGAGCCGGACTCACCCACGAGAGCGACGGTGCGCCCGGGGAAGAGGTCGAACGACACGTTGTCGACGGCGCGGAAGTTCTTCCGCCTGAACTTTTCGCGAACCGTGAAGTCCTTGGTCAGATTCTTGACCTCGACGCTCGTCATGCTGACTCATCCTCCTCTTTCTTCGTCTCGACGCCGGTGCGGATGAAGCTGCCACGGCTTCCGCTCAGGCTGGGAAAGGACGCCAGTAGCTTCTTCGTGTAGGGGTGCTGCGGCGACAGGTAGATCTTGTCCGCCGTGTCGAGCTCGACGATCTCGCCCTCGAGCATGATGGCGATCCGGTCACTGATCTCGAGCAGGAGGGGGAGATCGTGGGTGATGAAGATGACCGCGAAGTTGAGCTCATCCCGCAGCCGCACGATCTCCCGCAGGATGTCGCGTTGTACGACGACGTCGAGCGCCGTCGTCGGCTCGTCCATGATCATGACCTGGGGCTCGAGGAGCATGGCCATGGCGATCATGACGCGCTGGCGCATACCGCCAGAGAGCTCGTGTGGGAACGAGTTGAGCCACACCGGGTCGACTCCGACACGCTGGAGAACCTCGACGCACCGCGCGCGGCGCTGCTTCCTGTTGAGGCCGACGTCGTGCGCCACGAGGACGTCGTCGAGCTGGGCCTTGATGCTCGTGACGGGGTTAAGCGCGTTCATCGCACCCTGGAACACCATCGAGAGCTTGGACCAGCGGAAGGCCCGCAGCTCCTCTGCCTCGATCGCGAGGAGGTCGACCTCGCTCCCGTCGCGGTCGTGGAACAGGACCCTGCCCGAGGTGATGTGAGCCGGCGGCTTGTGCAGCCGGTTGATCGCGTAGGCGAGCGTCGTCTTGCCGCAACCCGACTCGCCGGCTAGGCCCAGGATCTCATCGGGTGCCAGGGAGATGGTCGCGTTCTTGACTGCGGTCACGGGGCGCTCGACCTCGTAGACGACCGTGAGGTTCTCGACGGTCAGGACAGCGGGACGCTTCGAGCGTAGCGACATCGAGGGCGTCGTGGGGGCGGTGTCCGACATCATGCGCTCCTTCGCGCGAGCTTCGCGCGCTTGCGGTGTAGGCGAGCGCTCTTGAGCTTCGGGTTGATGATCTCGTCGATCGAGAAGTTGATCAGCGAGAGCCCCATGCCGAACATCGCGATGATGAGTCCGGGAGGTCCGAACCACCACCATGCCCCGAGCGGAAGGGCGAAGCCGTTCTGTGCGAAGAAGAGCATCGTGCCGAGCGTTGAGGAGTTCGAGGCGCCGAGACCGAGGAAGGACAGGCCAGCTTCGCTGAGGATGGCGAAGATCACGGCGAACACGAACTGCGAGGCGAGCACGGGAAGTAGGTTGGGCAGGATCTCCACGGAGATCACCCGCCCTGGCTTTTCGCCGGCGACGCGAGACGCGGCGACGTAGTCGCGGTTACGGATCGAGAGTGTCTGGGCTCGTAGCACCCGGGAGGAGGCTGCCCATCCTGTGAGGGCCAGCACGACGGCGATCGTCCACAGCCCGCGCTGGGCCTGCGGGACGAACCCCGCGATGACGATGACCAGCGGGAGGCTCGGGATCACGAGGAAGACGTTGGAGATCAGCGAGAAGGACTCGTCGGCGAACCCGCCGATGTAAGCCCCGAAGATCCCGAAGAACGCCGACAGGATCGTCGCGAGCACGCCGACGATCAGACCGATCTCAAGGGAGCCGCGCGTCGCATAGGCGAGCTGAGCGAACACGTCCTGGCCCGTCTGCGTTGTCCCGAGGATGTGTGCGGAGGACGGCGCCTGCAGGCCGGTGTTCCGGATGATCGTCGGGTCCTGCACGAGCAGGGGTCCGAGGATCCCGAACAGGGCGATGGCGATGACCAGGAAGAGCCCGACGGCGAGCCACGGGGTCATGCTCGGGAGCATGATGCGCCAAGCAGACTGGGGCGGCTTCTTGCCCTGCTCGACGATGAGGGCTGTGGTCTGCTCGATGGACTCTGCCGCCGACGGCTCGATTGAGGGAGTGATATTCGTCATGGTCGTCTGCTCTCCGGTCAGCTACGGGCTCGCGTGCGGGGGTCGATGACTCCGTAGAAGAGGTCGACGATCAAGTTGGCGAGGAGCACGGCCAGCGTGATGAACATGAAGATCCCCTGCATCAGCGCGTAGTCGTTGTTCGTCACGGCGGCGAGCAGCTTGGAACCGATCCCCGGGTAGGAGAAGACCTGTTCGGTGACGATCGACCCCGAGACCACGAACCCGAGGGAGATCGCGAACCCGGCGACAGAGGGGAGCACGGCGTTGCGGGCCGCGTAGTGGCGCAGGATCCTGCCCTCGCTCAGGCCCTTGGCCTGCGCCGTGAGGATGTAGTCCTCCGAGAGGGTCGACACCATCATGTTGCGCATCCCGAGCAGCCAGCCGCCGAGCGAGGCGATGACGATCGTCGCTGCGGGAAGGAACCCGTATTTGAGGGCCGACATGATGAAGTCCCTGTTCCAGCCAGGGTCCAAGGCGACGTCGTAGCCTCCCTGGCCCGGGAAGATGTTCAAGGTCGAGGCGAAGACGTAGACCAGGATGAGCGCGAGCCAGAAGTACGGCACCGCGGAGAGCATCGTGGTGGCCGGGACGAGCGAGTCGAGCCACGTCCCGCGTTTCCATCCGACGATCGCACCGAGGGAGACGCCGATGACGGTCGCGAGGATGGTGGCGATACCCAC
>Ga0075520_1001517_pt1 | contig 11197 bp, 8 predicted proteins | sample NGEPerB_FD_75100 | JGI IMG/M metagenome (GOLD analysis project Ga0075520, IMG submission 75100) | Arctic peat soil microbial communities from the Barrow Environmental Observatory site, Barrow, Alaska, USA - NGEE PermafrostAB12-B | ecosystem: Environmental > Terrestrial > Soil > Wetlands > Peat ...
ACCCTCAACCATCAACCATCAACCCCCAATGTCACTTCTCAACTGTGGCAACCGGGGCCGCGCGTTTGGCCAGGATCGCTTCGATAATGCTCCGGGCGATTTCCGGCTTCTCCACCAGGGTCTTCTGGGCCGCTTCCTTGCCCTGGCCGATTAACTCCCCGTTATATTGAAGCCATGCACCCTTCTTCTCCACCACTTCGTGCGACACTCCCATGTCCAGGATGCTGCCTTCCTTGTTGATGCCCTGGTTGTAAAAAATATCGAACTCCGCCTCGGCGAAGGGCGGCGCCACCTTGTTCTTCACCACCTTCACCTTGACGTGGTTGCCAATGGCCACGCCGGCCGCATCTTTGATCGTGTCCTTGCGCCGGATATCCAGGCGCACGCTGGCATAAAATTTCAGGGCTTTGCCGCCGGGAGTCGTTTCCGGATTGCCAAACATCACGCCGACCTTCTCGCGAATTTGGTTGGTGAAGACGCACGTCGTCTTGGCCTTGGCAAGAACCGCCGTGAGCTTGCGCAGCGCCTGGCTCATCAGACGCGCCTGCATGCCCATCGTCGCCATGCCCATCTCTCCCTCCAGCTCCGCTTTCGGAACCAGCGCCGCCACCGAATCAATCACAATCACGTCCAGCGCATTCGACCGCGCCAGCGTCTCGCAAATCGTCAGCGCTTCCTCCCCGCTGTCGGGCTGCGAAACCAGCAGGTCGTCCAGGTTCACCCCCAGCTTTTTGGCGTACGCCGGGTCCAGCGCGTGCTCGGCGTCAATGAACGCCGCCAGCCCGCCCCCCTTTTGCGCATTCGCAATCACATGAAGCATCAGCGTCGTCTTTCCCGACGATTCCGGCCCGAAAATTTCAACAACCCTTCCCCGGGGAATGCCGCCCACGCCCAGCGCCAGATCCAATGCCAATGCGCCCGTGGAGATTACCTCAATTTTCCTCAGCGCCCGGGAATCGCCCAGGCGCATGATGCTCCCATCGCCATAGGCTTTGGTGATGCTGGAAATCGCAGCGTCCAGATCTCGCTGACGTGCTGTCGCCAGCCTGGTCGCTTCAGAGTTTTTTGTTTCAGCGGAGGATTTTTCGGCAGTTTTTGCGCCCATAACAAGTGTTGCACCCTTAATTTGTTTTTTTCCCTAACAACCGACGTCAATGTTAATGGCTGTCCAACGAGCCGTCAACGCCAGCATCATTATAAAGTCAGTGAATCAGTGAGTCAGCGAATTCATTCATTAAATCACTGATTCACTGACTAATGCTCACAGCGGCAAAAATTCGGGCCGGATGTCCCCGTCTTCCCAGCGCAGAATGGCGACCGACCGATCCATCCCGAAACGCGGCTTCCCCGCGTATCCCGGATTGAAATACAGGATGGCGCCGAATTTCTGGCAGAAAGGTTTGTGCGTATGGCCGAAGACAATCACGTCAGGCCGCTCGCGAAGCACCTGGCTTCGGAGCGGTTCATCAGGTTTTCCCGGAGTATTCACGATGTGATGCACCAGGTATTTGCGTCCGTCCAGTTCCACCACCTCCGTTTCCTTGAGCGGAAGCAAGGAATCGGTGTTCCCAAGCACGGCGGTGACAGGAGCGATTTGTTCGAGTTGAAAAGTGATGAATCCGCCCCCGACATCGCCGCCGTGCAGGATATGATCCACTCCTTGAAACAAAGTGAGAACTTTGGGATCCAGGAAATTGTGCGTGTCGGAAATAACCCCGATTTTCATGCAAAAAACCCCTCACCCTGACCCTCTCCCGTCCGACGGGAGAGGGAACAGAGGGCCGACACGATGGATCGGATTGCGCCATGGTTTGCAACCAACGCGTGAATCCATTCTCCCTCTCCCATCGGATGGGAGAGGGCCGGGGTGAGGGTCTCCCTGGCAGCAGTCATGCGCTGGCTTCTTCCGGGGCCTCCTTTTCGGCGGGCGCCTCAGCTCGCGCGCCGGCTTCCTTGTCCAGGGGCGATTCGGCGGTGGCTTTCATCGTGCCCACAAACAGGGCTGTGAAGAGGCCGCCGCTCAGCATGGTGTTCCAGAAAAAGTGCCACGTTTGCGGCCAGCCTTTGGTCCCCGTGATCAATGCCGTGAGCCATCCCAGCAGGGTTGGAGTGTATTCAGGATTATGGAAAGGATTGAACAGCCAGGATGCCGTGTTCGTGATGAAATAAAACAGGAGCGCGCCCAGCAAACCGCCGCCGAGCAGCCCGGAAAAAGATGATTTGGAATTAAACCGCCGGCCCAGCCAGATCAGCCCCGCATACCCGAGGTAATTGAACAATTGATACCGCAGGACCGAAAAACTCCAGACGTCCAGGCCTCGAGAGGAATAGTAGAGATTGAGCCCAAGATCGGTGACGAGCATCGCGCCCATCGGCAAGTACCACGCGGCCCTTTTTGGCAGGTAAACTCCGGCGCAGAATGCCAGGGCATAGGCGGCGCTGAAATTTGCAAACTCCTGGGACAGCATGCCCGGCAATCGCGACACCGCGAATACCAGGATGAAAAGCAGAGCCTGTACGGTTTTTCCCTTCACTCTCCGGAAGATACGAGGTTCGCAGTCAACCCTCAAGAAATTCATGCCTCACCACGGAATTCAGAGCAACTCGGCGGAGAGATTAACCACGAAACACACCAACCGCACGAAATTGAGCATTGTGATGGGAAGCCTTTCCTCACCCCAGTTCGTGTGTTCAGTGTGTTTCGTGGTTAATCATTTTTCGGTGGCGCCTTCTTCGGGGTGCCTTCGTGGTAGGCCTGGCCGGAGCGATAGAGTTCAATGCGCTGGCGGATCCGGGCCGCGTGTTGCTTGTCCCCGGACAAAAGAGCCAGGGCACGGGCCCGTTCCCCTGTCCTGATGGCGTCGCTGTATTGTCCGACTCCGGCATAGGCGGCTGCCAGCGTGTCCAGGTTGCCTGGCATTTCGAACAAGTCACACGCGCGTTTGGCCAACTGGACCGCCTCCGCAGGCTGGCGAAGGCCTGGATCCTCCGCCGTCGCCAGCAGCCATGCCAAATTATTGATCGCGTTGATGTTTTTGGACCGGTAATTCAATCCCAGCCGGTACTCTTCAATGGCTTCGCGGGTCCTGCCTTGCCGAGACCACAGATCGGCGACCTTGATGATGGCCTCCCCCAGGTCAGGTTTGAGTTGCAGCGCCCGTTCGAGGTGATAGAGGCCTTCGTCAGGTTTGCCCTCCCGAGCCAGGCTGTCGCCCAGGGCGTATTCGGCCATCATGTTGTCGCCAGTGACAGCCAGTGCGTGGCGGAACAGGGTCACGCTGTCCTGCCAGTAGCGCAGTTGCATGCCGGTCAGAACCACGCAAGCGATCAACGCCGCCGCCCCAGCCAACCCGCCCACGACCTTTGCCGCCGGCCATCGCTTCAGCAAGTCCGAGGCTCCCCATGCCAGCATTAAAAAAATCCCAATGGCCGGAATATACAGGTAACGATCCGCCATGGCCTGGGACCCCACCTGCACCAATCCACTCACCGGCACAAGCGTCCCAACAAACCACAGCCACCCCATCAGCAAGTACGGCCGGCTCGACCGCTGCCACACTGCAAGAACCGTGATCAGCGCCAGAATCATCACCGATCCGATGATGGACCAATCAGGCAAAGCCAATTGATAGGGATACATCGCGGACAGATTGCTCGGCCAAAAAAGCTTTCCCAAGTACCGGGCATACGAAACAAGCGCATTATCCACGCTGTGCGAAAAAGTCAGAATGTCTCGATCGGGCATGGCCCCCGCCATGCGCTGCGTCAGCAACGTCATCGCGCTTGCCCCGATCGAAAGCGCAAAAAACGGAATCTTTTCAATCACGAGCCTCGGAATCGTCGAACGATGCCTCGGGGTGAGGGTGTCCTCCTGAATCTGGATGCCTGGGAATCTCAGCCGATGCAGCGGCCAGAAATCCAGCAGCAAGAAAACAAACGGCCACGTCACCAGCATCGGCTTGCTCATCAACCCCAAAGCGAAAAACACCAGGGACAGCAAATAGTCGAAGGACGAGAGTCGAGAGTCGAGAGTCGAGGGGGTGGGGTGGGGACGGCCCGTCCCCAATTCTCCACTTTTCACCGTTGGAGGTTGGACGTCGGATGTTGGATGTTGGATGTTCAGCTTACCCTCACCCGCCCCCTGGGCACCCTCTCCCATCGGATGGGAGAGGGACGGGGTGAGGGTGCGTTCCTGTCGACCTTCGACCCTCGACCTTCGACCGCCTTGTGCATAGCGCGTGTACGCTATCAGGCTGAGCAGGCCAAAGAACGTGCTCAGGACATCTTTGCGTTCGGAAATCCAGGCCACCGATTCCACATGCACCGGGTGCCAGGCAAAGAGTGCGGCAACCATTGCGCTGGGCCAAAGCCGGCCCGTCAGGCGCCGCAGCCAATGGAACAGCAGCAGAGTATTGGCCGTGTGAAAGAATACATTGACCAGGTGATGCGCCCCTGCTCGCACTCCGAATAAGTCGCAATCGAGCATGTGCGACATCCACGTGACCGGATGCCAATTGCCCAGCAGCGTCGCTTTCCAGGCCCACGTCACGCTCATCGCCGTCAATCCTTGCCGGACAAATGCATTCTCCCAGACGTACGCCCAATCGTCGAAATCCAGAAACTTGAAGTGTCCGGCAGGCCAATAGACAGCCGCGGTGACCAGGAACAACACAAGGTAGATGAATTTTTCGCGGCGGCGCATCGGCTTCGGATCTGAAGTGTATTCATTTATGCCCTCCTCCGCAAGCAACGCAGGCTGACGGGGTGAAGCAGTGAGTTAGTGATTGAGTGAGTCAGTGATTGAGTGAATTCACTGACTCATTGACTCACTAAATCACTGACTATCCATCGCGGCTTTCAAATTGAACCTGGCCTCCGGATATTCCGGCCGCAATTCGAGAGCTTTTTGAAATTCATGAATCGCGTCCTCAGTCCTGTTCTCCGCGTGCAACGCGACGCCCAGGTCCATGTGCGCCTCCGGTGAGTCAGGTCGAAACGTCACCGCCGCCTGAAAATATTCCAAAGCTTCGCCCACCCGATGCTGGCTGTACAGTTCCGCGCCCAGGTTTACGCATGCCCTGTAATTGTTTCGCGTGCTGCGGACGGCATGGGTGAACAGCGCCTCAGTATTTTTCCAGGACTGGAGATTCTGCCGGGTGACGATGATGCAGGCAATGACGATACCCACGCCGGCCACCCATTTCGCGGCTTGCCAGGACCGGCGCCCGAACAGGTCTTGTGCGGCCCAGGCCAGAATAATCAAGATCCCCACTGAGGGAATGTAGGTATACCGATCGGCCATGGACTGCTCGCCGACGGCGACAATGCCGATCACGGGAACCAATGTCCCGATGAACCAGAACCAGCCGGTAAATAAGTATGGGGCCCGCCGTCGCAGGGCCACGGCTGCGATGCACGCGGCCAGCCAGGCGGCAAATGCCCCCCATGCCACGGCAGCGGGCCAATCCACCAACGGATAGATCACTGAAAGGTGGGTGGGCCAGAACAGCTTGCCCAAGTACCGCCAATAAGAGACAAACGCATTCCCCGCCCGCTCCAGCAATGGCGTCTGCGCCATCCACGTCATCGCCTGTTTCTGGGCGACAAAGGTGATGACGCAGGAAGCCGTCGCAAGCGCAAGGAAGGGCAGTTTCTCCAGGAGGATCCGACGATGGTAGGGCCGCGCTGCCGCGCGGCCGTCGAATCTCCCGAGCGGCCAATAGTCCAGGAGCAACAACAGAAAAGGCAACGTCACCAACATCGGCTTGCTCATCAAACTCAACGCGAAGAACAGCAGGGCCAGCAAATAGTCGAGGGTCGAGGGTCGAGAGACGAGTGCTGGAATGGTTGACGCAGCGGGGTGGGGACGGCTCGTCCCCATGGCTGCCTTCTTTCTCGTTGGAGATTGGTTGTCGGATGTTGGTTGTTGGATGTTTCCCACTTCGCCCCTGCTAAAGCGCCGCGCATAAAAAATCAGCGCCAGCAGTCCAAAAAACGCACTCAGCGCATCCTTCCGTTCCGCCGCCCACGCAACGGATTCGACCCGCAGCGGATGAACCCCGAAGACGGCGGCGACGAAGAGGCTTGCACCCGCCGCCCCGCTCACCCGCAGCAGAAAAAGAAACAGCAAGACGCTGTTTGCCGCGTGCAGCAGCACGCTCGTCAAATGATGTCCCCAGGGGCGCAGGCCGAACAAGGAACAATCCAGCATGTGCGAGAGCCACGTAACCGGATGCCAGTTGGAAACGGCGGTTGTGGTGAACGCCCACCGGACATTCTCCCAATTCAAGCCCTCGGTGACATGCTTGTTTGCCGCGATGTAACGCGCGTCGTCGTAGCTGACAAAACCGTTGTGCAACGATGGCAGGAAAGTCCAGGCCACCAGCGCGAAGAGCAGGACGCTGATCGTGGGGGAAAGGGAAGGGGAGTTGAAGATTCCAACAGGCGAGGCGCCGGGCTCCGGTTTGTCGGCAGGCTTCCACACCTTGAAAAAATTCCTAAGCATCGTGGTCCTCGAATTGGACTTTCAGCCTGGGCAGAATATGATTTGCCGGCAGCGTTTGCAATGGATCGATGGACCAACTGTTTCAGATCATTCATGAGAACGAGTGCCTGCTGGTGATCAACAAGCCCGCGGGGCTGGTTTGTCATCCGACCAAGGGCGACGCCTACTCCAGCCTGATCAGCCGCGTGAGATTGCATCTTGGCAAGTGCGAAGCGCCAGAAGTGTCGAAGGTCGAAGGTCGAGAGTCGAGAAACCACAGGCGAGGAACCATCACCGGGCCTCCGGGCACCCTCTCCCGTCGGACGGGAGAGGGACAGGGTGAGGGCGCCTTTCTCTCGACTCTCGACTCTCGACCCTCGACCGCTTTTTCGCCGCACCTCGTCAACCGGCTCGATCGAGAGACGAGCGGTGTGGTGATGGTCGCCAAATCCGACGATGTCGCGCGTGAGCTGCGCCGGCTTTGGGAATCACGCGAGGTGCAAAAGGAATACCTGGCCATCGTCCATGGGCATCTCGCCTCCGATCACGGGGTGATCGACGCGCCGCTGGGCAAAGACGTTCACAGCCGCGTCGCCATCAAGGATTGCGTGCGCGCCGACGGCCTCCCGTCGCAAACGGAATTCCGCGTGGAACAGCGCTTTTGGAAGCCGGTTGATCCCGAACCCTCACCCCATCCCTCTCCCATCGGATGGGAGAGGGTGCCCGACTTGTCCGCCGTAGCCTTGGCGAAGGCGGAAGGGCGGGTGAGGGCGCCTTCGTCTCGTCTCTCGACCTTCGACTCTCGACCGCCCTCTCGACCGCCTTCTCGACCTTTCACCTTGGTTCGCGTCCAGCCGCTCACGGGCCGCAAGCATCAGATTCGAATTCACCTGGCTCACATCGGCCACCCGATTGTGGGCGACAAGCTCTATTCCGGTGACGAGGACCTGTACCTGGCGCTGGTCGAAGACCGGCTTACCGTGGAGCAGCGACAACGCTTGATGTTGACCTGTCATGCGTTGCATGCCGGCGCACTGCGGTTCAACTGGCGCGGTCAGGCCATGGAGTTTTGCTGCGACCCGGAGCCGCCGTTCCAGGAGTTTTTGCGTGCTATGAATCCCCGGTAGGGCCGCGCTGCGCGCGGCCGAATTGCCGGTAGTGACATCGCTGCTGCGATGTCCCGCCCGCGCATCAGCGGGCGGAACAATACCGCCCCTCGCGTACATTATGCCCTACGTTGCGCCGCTGATGCGCGGCGCTAACGGCGCGGCAGCGCCGTTGCTACCACAGAATTTGGCGTCTTCTGCGGGCGGAACAAACCGCCTTAGTAGACTCGTTTCCTTGGGCGTTGGTTGTTGGATGTTGGTTTGTTGGATGTTCAGTTTTTCATGTTGATGAGAGTCTCTTTCTGCCTTCGCAAAGCTCCGGCGCGACAAGCGCGCCGACTGCTACGGGATCAGGTCTCGAATGTCCCGCGATACTGGTTGAGCCCCGCAACTTCTTTGGATACGGTGCCAATCTGATGGTCGCTCACCGACAATGGGCTCAGCGCGCGAAGTCCTGGGCTGCCAAACACCCGCTAATGTGCGTCGCGGCATTAGTCCTGGTCTTCTTCGGACCTTTTCTGAACAAAGCGGTCCACATCGATGACCCACTCTTTATCTGGACCGCCCAACACATCCAGGCCCATCCTGCGGATTTCTATGGCTTCAACGTGAATTGGACCGGGGCGGTTGCGCCGATGTGGCTGGATATGTGCAATCCGCCGTTGCTGTCTTACCTGTTTGCCCTGACAGGCTCTCTCTTCGGCTGGCATGAAGCAGTTCTGCATGCGGTTTGTCTCCTGATGACCTTTGGGACGTGCGCGGGAATTTATCAACTGGCTCGATCCTGGTGTGAGAGCCCGTTGCTGGTTGTGCTATTGGCCCTGGTCACTCCCGTATTCCTCCTGTCCGGCACAGGGCTCATGTGCGACATGCTCATGCTGGGTTTTTGGGTCTGGGCCGTGGTCTTCTTCGAATCCGGATTGAAGACAGGAAGCCTCGCCTCATTCATCTTCGCGGGCTTTCTGGCCGGGCTTTCAGTATTGAGCAAGTACAGCGCTGTTTCCTACCTGCCCGTGCTGTTGGTCCTTGCTGCCTTGCGAACCCGCAGGGCGGGTTACTGGATGATCGGAATTCTCGTGCCCGTTGCAATGATCGCCATCTACGAATATCTGACCTCGAGAGTTTACGAAATGGGACTGTTCCAACTGGCGGCCGAATTCTCTCGGTCGAAAAGCTTCCTGCTCACATCTTCATGGGGAACCCGCTCCTTGACCGGGCTCACGTTTTTGGGCGGTTCCCTTCTGTCCTCAATCTTCTTCGCACCAGGGTTATGGCGGGCAAAACAAATCCTGGCCGGCGCCGGTCTTCTTCTTGGCGCGATGGCCTTCGCAATGGTCGTCTTCGATTTTGATCCGTGGGGCGGGGACTGGCTCTACAAAGCTCAAGGCCTGCTGTTCGCCGTCGCAGGGATGCACGTAATCCTGCTCGTTGCCGCCGAATTGCGGCGCAAACCCGACGCGGTCTCAATCGCCATTACCATGTGGATTCTTTGCGGGCTCATCTTTTCCACTCTCATGAACTGGACAATCAGCGCGCGGAGCCTCCTCCCGGTTGTCCCACCGGTCGCCATCCTCCTGGCGCGCCGGTTGTCTCGAAATGGTCCTGGAGGATTCACATGGACCCGGCTCGGCTTCGCTCTCGTCCCCGCTGCGCTGCTCGGGTTGTGCCTGGCGGGGGCCGATTGCCAGTCCGCAAATTTATCGCGGGATGCCGCGAAGCGAATCACCGCGCAATATGGCGCTGGCCCATCGCGCCTGTACTTTCAGGGACATTGGGGATTTCAATACTACATGCAGCGGCTTGGGGCGCATCCGCTTGATTTTGAGCGCGCCACGCTCGAGCCCGGCGACCTCCTGGCCGTGCCCGGCAACAATTATGACGTGGCGATCACTGCTCAAAGCACGGAATTGGTGGGCTCGGTCGAAATGCGGCCTTTGCCCTGGGTCGGTGTCATGGATACCAGGGCTGGTGCTGGTTTTTACGCCGCCGAATGGGGCGCGCTTCCTTTTGCATTCGCTTCAGTACCGCCGGTTTCTTTTCAGGTGCTTAAAATGACTCGGCGGGCGGGGTTTCGTTCTTTGCTGCATCGCACCCAGGACTTTTCCAGCGCCATTGCCATCCAATCACCGCTGCCACCCCCATCACCCGGTTCCGCTCCGGCGCAGGATAATGCCGTCATGGGGGCCGATGCCCACGTGCGATTGGCGCTGTTGCTGGCAAACCGGGGGCGCACCGGGAAAGCCGTCCAACATTACCGGGCCGCGCTGGAGGTTCTCCCCGACGATCCCGTCGCGTTGAATAATCTCGCGTGGATTCTCGCGACGAGCTCGAATCCTGAATTCCGCGACGGCAGAGAAGCTGTGCGCCTGGCAACGCAGGCGGCTGACCTGACTCAGCACAAGGAAGCTTCCGTCCTCGGCACACTTGCCGCCGCGTACGCCCAGGCCGGCCAGTTTTCGAACGCTGTTGAATCTGCTCAGGCCGCCATCGACCTGGCAAATGCCACTGGTCGGGGGACATTCACATCCAGGCAGGGATCCTATCTTCAGCTCTATCGTGCCGGCAAGACCGCCCCGCCATGACGCGGTGGCGCTCGGCCCTATGGGCGAGGAGTCGTTCCCAGCAACACTCAAACAGGCGCAGCACCACCCCTCACTATTGCGTCCGCACCTCAGCCTGATTAATGTTCCTTGATGGTGCTCCAGTCACATCGCCTGCAAAGGCTGACAGATTTCTTTGAGGCGCACCCGGTCTTTTTCGTCGGGCTTTTTGTTTTCGCCTGCCTGGGCCCATTTGCCAATCGAGCCCTTAATATAGATGACCCGCTCTTCGCATGGTCGGGGGAATGGATCCAAAAACATCCCTTCAATTTTTATGGCAGCGACGTCAATTGGTATGGCGTGCAGCTTCCAATGCATGTCACGAATCAGAACCCGCCGGCGACTGCGTATTTGCTTGCTCTTGTTGGTTCTCTTTTCGGATGGAATGAGGTCGTTCTACATGCGGCATTCCTGTTAATCGCCTTCGGCGCGGCCGCCGGCATTTACCGTCTCGCGCAGTTGTGGTGCGGGCGCCCGTTGCTGGCAACCGTTCTCTCCGTATGCACTCCCGTGTTTCTGGTATCTGGCACCACCCTCATGAGTGATATGCTGATGCTGGCTTTTTGGATCTGGGCGGTCGTGTTCTGGCAAGGCGCGCTTAAGACGGGAAAGGTCTCAGGTTTTATCATTGCGGGAGTGCTTGGAGGCTGTGCACTCTTGACGAAGTTTTCCGCAGTGGCCTTGCTTCCTCTCCTGCTGCTGCTTGGACTCCTTCAAAAGCGCCGTCCTGGGTGGTGGCTCTTGGCGCTGTTGCTGCCGCTGGGCATGCTCGCCATTCTTCAAGTTGCCTCCCTTCAGCTTTATGGCCACAGCCCATTTTCGCTGGCAACGGCTTACGCCTCGGCTCAACGCACCCTCTTCAGAGGTGGGTCGAGTGCGAAATGGATCAGTGGATTCGCCTTTGCCGGCGGTTGTCTCCTGCCGGTCTTGTGCTCAACACCGCTTTTGTGGACGCCCAAGCAGGCGATCGCTGGATTTGCTGCGACGCTTGGACTTTGCTGTGGCCT
>Ga0075520_1001518_pt1 | contig 11193 bp, 14 predicted proteins | sample NGEPerB_FD_75100 | JGI IMG/M metagenome (GOLD analysis project Ga0075520, IMG submission 75100) | Arctic peat soil microbial communities from the Barrow Environmental Observatory site, Barrow, Alaska, USA - NGEE PermafrostAB12-B | ecosystem: Environmental > Terrestrial > Soil > Wetlands > Peat ...
GGCCAGGACGATGGTGCTTGCAGCCAACGCGATCGTTTTGTTCAAGAAGGGCCTCTCGGCGTGCTGGTTCCACCAGTTTCATACTTTCTTCAGCTGGAATAAATGGCAGGCTTTGCAATGGACTACTTCATGAAGCGGAGTAATAATTTGGGCATGGATCTGCTTCGAGCCATGACGATTTTTGTCAGGATCGTGGACGGCGGTAGTCTCACAGCAGCCGCGCTTGCGCTGGATACATCGCTACCCACAGTCGTCCGGACGCTTGCCGCTCTCGAAGGGCATCTCGGGGTGCGCCTGCTGAATCGCACGACCCGGCGAATCCACCTGACCGAAGAGGGCGCGCAATATCTTGAAAGATGCCGGGTGATCCTTTCCGGCGTCCAGGAAGCAGAAGCGGGGCTGGAGTCCGGAAACCTCGAGCCCCATGGCAGGCTCGCCGTGACCGCGTCGGTACTGTTTGGCAGACACTACGTCGCGCCGATCGTCAGTGAATTCATCTGGCGTAATCGCCATGTCAGCGCTGACATGCTCTTCGTGGATCGATTTGTGAACCTCGTCGACGAAGGCTTGGATGTCGGCGTCCGAATCGGCCATCTCGGCGATTCGTCGCTGGTCGCGATTCCGGTGGGTCGGGTGCGGCGCGTCGTTTGCGCTACCCCGCAATACCTGCGTCAGCACGGTATACCGCGCTCGCCGGCGGATATCCAGTCGCATCGGTGCATCCGGCACACGGGGCTGTCTCCGCGCAGCGAGTGGCATTTTCGGGCAGGACAACGCACCGTCGTCACTCCCATCCACAGCGTCGTCACCTGCAACGACATCGACAGTTCGTTGAGCGCGTGCATGAATGGATTGGGCTTGGGCATGTTTCTCTCCTACCAGGTTGCCGCGGGCCGGAAGTCAGGGAAACTCGAGTTTGTGCTGCAAGAGTTGGAGATGGAGCCGCTGCCGGTCCAGGTCATCTATCCGCACTCGAGGCTGTTGTCGACCAAGGTCCGCGCCTTTATCGATGTGTGTGTCGGCAGGCTTCGGAGCATTGGCTTCGACTAGACCTGTAAACAATATTGCCGAAGTGTCTCGATCGATGTTGACACCCGACGAGGTCGGCGCATTGCCTTTGTTTGCAAGCCTCTCCGACACCGATTTCGATCGGCTCGTTCAAACTTCCGCCGACATCCGCTCAGCCCCGGCGAGAACGCCGTCCACGAGGGCGGAGAGCGCGCTATACGCGGTGCTGTCCGGCAAGATTGAAGTGGTCAAGCGATTCGACGGTGTCGAGCGCCCATTGGGCGTTCGACTGCCCGGCACGATCTTCGGCGAGGTGCCGCTGGCCTCTTGCCACGGCTTTCCCTGGTGGCTACCAAGAGGTGTTCCGTTGCGGGTGATCCAGCCGACAACTAAGGATCCAGCCTACCGATAGCTGGAGGGCCGTCAGAGTATTGGCTGCTGCCTCGTCGGCCCGCCCTGGAGTTGCCTTCCGCCAAGGGCAGCAAATGGCCGGGAGCAGATCTACTTGGACGGCCGCTGTCCGGCGGGCCAGTTTCGATCGGCAGGTCTACGGATATCGAGATCGTGGTTGCGTGGACCCCTCTCGACCCAAACCGGCTGTCCGGGATCGTAGGAACCGGTCAGCCAGAAGCAAGATGAACTGCGGGCTGTATCAACTTAGGGTATCCCACGCGTCAAATATCGTTGACGGTGTTGTGCTCTGCCGGAAAAATGATTTCGAGCAGTTCGCAGTCGTCCGACCACCCCAAGACCGTATGGCGAATGCCCGGGGGCTGGATCCAGGACGAGCCTTCCTTCATCAAATGAACTCCGTGTCCCTCGAACTCGTTCTTGAACCAACCCTTGAGGACATAGACGAGCTGAAACTGGACGTCGTGATGGTTCTGTTGACTCAGCTCGGGAGCAAGGGGAGCGGTCATTCGAATCACGTGCGCCGTACGAGACCATTGGTCGCCGCAGCTATGCCGAGATCACGATAAGCCGAATAGTCACGCGGCCCCCTGATTTGAAGTCGGCTTCACTTAAATGGCTGACGGTGAACGCTTGGACATTATTCGGCAGGACCCGGCTCATAGCAGTTCTCCTTCATTGATCTTGACGTTTGGCTTTGCGACTTGGCGGACGCTTCAGCCCGCCGCGGTTTCACGCGATCGAATCGTCATGCCCTGCTTCGGGCAGGTCTGCCGTTTGGTGCGTATGACGCTGTTGGCAGAAAGTGGTCTTTTTCCATTGTCGGTTAGCACGAAGATGTCCGCAACGCAGAAAATCCACGTTTGTGCAGCGACATCCGCTATTGGCCGGGACTGCCAGTTCGCAACCGCGCCAGGAAGTTGGCCGTCGGCGCCAGGGCTTGGCCGGCCAAAGGCTGCTTTCCGCATCGGTCGTGACGTTGCGCTCCCGGCCAGTTGCCGTCGGACCCGACCGTCGGCTCACTCAAAGTCCAATTGTCAAGTGTGGATTCCGTTCTGATCAAGCGCCTGACTCGTTGTCGGCGCCTCGAAGCTCGACCTCGCCCTCGATCTCCACCGGAATGTTGAACGGCAACTCCGCGAGGCCCACCGCGCTGCGCGCGTGCGCTCCGACCTCGGCGCCGAAGACATCGATGATCAAGTCGGTGAACCCATTGATGACATCGGGCTGCCGCCTGAACCCCGGCGCGGAATTCACGATGCCGAAGACCCGCGTCCACGCGGTGATTCGATCGAGATTGCCGAGTTGACGCTGCAGGCTTCCAAGTATCGACAGGCCGGTGAGTCGCGCTGCGTGATAGGCCTGCTGTTCGGAGACTTCAAGACCCACCTTGCCGAGCGGCGTCGCGAGCGTGCCGTCCGCGTTGGTGGGTCCATGGCCTGAGATTAAGGCCCTGGATCCGACGATCCTCACCCACGGAAACGGAAGCACGACGCCCGGCGGAAGCTGAAGCGGCGCCGGCAATTCGATCTGAAGCGCTCTGAGGCGGTCTGCAATCTTGGACATTGGTTCCCTTCGCGCTCTTCAAACGCTTTCGTTTCCCAATATGCTGCGACAAGCCTCACGCGCCCTGCGGCGGCAAGCCTTCTACGCAGACGAGCCTCGCGCTGCTGCACTCGTCTCGAATGGCCTTCAGCCCTTGATACACCGGCCCCGAGTAGAACGCCTCCCACGCAGCGACCGACGGGAATTCGAGGACGACGATTCGTCTGGGTTGCCAGTCTCCTTCATGGACCTTGTGCGCGCCTCCTCGGGCGAGGTAGCGAGCGCCCGCAGCATCGAGCGCTGGCTTGACCGCCTTCATGAAGTCCTGATATCGGACCATGTCCCTGATCTCGACATCGAAGATCACATAAGCACTGGTCGGCGGCTCCTCCTCATGACGGAAGGAATTCGAGTCCGTACTTCGTCGCGATGGCTTTCGCTTCGTCCGAGGCTGCTCGGGTGGGCCTTGCACCCACTGGAAAGCGCCGCCTTTTCACGGCGCACACCCACAGCGGAAGTTCGTGGTGGCGGCCTGGTCGCTCGAAAGCAGACACTTCCTTCGCGCAGACGGGTGCGCTTCCCGCGCAAGACCTTCGATTCACGACATCAACGTGATGTCATCAGTTCGATGAGAAACGGGCCGGGTTGTCCGAAGCTGCAGGCCATCAGGTCCGCACACTGTTCCATCGTGTCCGCGCGCGCGGCTTCGACGCCCATGCCGTTTGCCAGCTTTGTCCAGTTGATGAGAGGATTTCCGAGATCGAGCATGCTCATCGCAATGGGCCCCGGGGTGGCCCCGACACTCCCGTACTCTCCGATGAGGATCGCATAGCTACGGTTGTTCAGAAGGATAGTCGTGTTCGGAAGGCGTTCGCGCGCTTGCGTCCACAGCGACTGGAGCGAGTACATCGCGGAGCCGTCTGCCTGCAGACTGATCACGCGCCGCTGGCCGCGCGCCCCGATCGCAGCGCCGGTGGCCACGGGCAGGCCGTCTCCGATCGCACCGCCAGCGAGGTGTAGCCAGTCGTGCGCCGGAGCAGCGTGGGTGTGTTGATAGAAGCCACGGCCGTACGAAACGCTTTCGTCCGACACGATCGCGTTCTCCGGCATCAGGGCAGCCAGGGTGCGGGCGAGCTTGTCTGGCGTGGGAGGGCCGCTGGCAACGCCCGGCCGAGGGCCTGGATCAGGGATCGCTGCTTGCGGCGCTCGCAGCACCTGGGCAAGCATGTCCAAGGCCTGCACAGGGTCTTGATCTGGCCTGGTCAACACATGCAGCTGCGCGTCTGCGCGATATTGTGTCGACGGCTTGCCCGGATACGCGAAAAATCCCACCGGGGGCTTCGCATTGACCAGGATGATGTGGTCGAACCGCCGCAATGCCTGGACGGCCATGTCGGTGCTGTACGGAACGCGTTCCAGCTGCAGGCGGCCTCGTCCTCGCGCGAGATGCGGCGTCACGTAGTCCGCCATGAGGCTGGCACCGGTCGCCTGGGAGAGCCTCCACGCGGCTGTCTGGGCCTCGCCGAGCACCGCGCGGCCTGCCAGCAGCAAGAGGACGTTCTTGCCCTCCCGCAGCACGCGCGCTGCTGTCTCGATCGCATGCGGGTCGGCAGCGCCAGGCTGTGGCTGGGGAAGAAGGTCACCCACGATGCCGCCCTCGTTCCAGGAGGCGTCGGAAGGGAGTATCAGTGTCGCGATCTGCCCCGGCCCAGTGCTGGCCGCCTGCACGGCGGCGGCTGCATCTCGGCCCACATCTGCGGCTCTCGTGCTGGTACGCACCCAGCCGGAAACCGTCCGGGCCAATGCCTCGGTGTCAGCAGTCAGGGGTGCGTCGAGCGGGCGGTGGTACGTGGCTTGGTCACCGACGATGTTGACGATGCCGCTGCGAGCCCTGCGAGCGTTGTGTAGGTTCCCCAAACCGTTGGCTAGGCCGGGCCCACAGTGCAGCAACGAGCAGGCCGGTTTGCCGGCGACGCGGTAGTACCCGTCGGCCATACCGGTGACGACGTTCTCTTGTAGCCCGAGCACGCAGCGCATGCCTGCGCTCTGGTCCAGTGCTGCGACGAAGTGCATCTCACTGGTACCGGGATTGGCGAAGCAGGTATCAACGCCGCAACGCAGCAGCGTGTCGACCAGACTCCTCGCGCCGTTCATCTCGTGATGCTCCTTCCTATACGTCTTGAAGGATAGCTCGCTGCTCGACTCAGAGCGGAAAGCCGACGGCGCAACGCTGCGGTCCGAAGGTCAAGTTGCCGCATCGACAACCTGCGACTGCCAAGGTGATGAAGCAGACAGGGCCGCCACAACGGAAGTCGACCGGGTTACGGCTCCTGCAATCGCAGAAGCAAGTCCAACGTGGGATAGCCGTCCGCGGGCAGGCCGACGCTGCGCTGGTAGCGACGAAGCCCGTCACGCGTGACGGGCCCCATCACGCCGTCGGGCGCGCCGCTGGCAAAGCCGCGCTGGTTCAGGCCCGTCTGAAGCGCCTGCAACTGTGGGCGCGTGAGCGCTGGCAGATCGCGTGGCCAGGGAGCCTGCACGCCGGGGCCGCCGGTCAGGCGTTGCGCAAGAAGGCCGACGGCGAGCGCGTAGCTGGTCGAATTGTTGTAGCGCAGGATGGCGCGAAAGTTGGGTCCAACCAGGAAGGCTGGTCCCCGCACGCTCGCGGGAAGCAGGATCGTGCCGTCGGTCAACTCCGGCAGCGGCGCACCGTCCATGGTTCGCACGCCCTCGTTCATCCACTGAGAGGTGGACTGTTGCACCGCGACGTCCGCACGACCGACATCGAACCCCGGCGGCAACTGGACCTCGATTCCCCACGGTTGGTCCGCTTGCCATCCCGTGCGCGCAAGTAAGTTCGCGGTCGAGGCCATGACATCGGCCATGCTGCCCCAGATGTCGCGCCGGCCGTCGCCGTCGGCATCCACGGCATTGGCCAGAAAGACCGACGGCAGAAACTGGGTCTGGCCCATTGCGCCGGCCCAGGAGCCGATCATTTGCGCGCGGTCGATGTCGCCGTTCTGCAGAATCTTCAATGCGGCGAGCAACTGTCCGCGCGCCCAGTCCCCGCGTCGTCCCTCGAAGCCCAGCGTCGCCAGCGCGTCGATGGTCGGGATGTTGCCGTAGTTGCCGCCGTAGTTGCTCTCCACGCCCCAGATGGCGACCAGGATGTTGGGCGGCACGCCGTAGCGCGCGGCCGCGGCATCGGCTTCAACGCGAAACTGCAACAGCTTGTCCTGGCCCAGCGCGACGCGTTGGGGCGACACAGCGCTGTCGAGGTAGTCCCAAACCGTGCGGGTGAACTCGGGCTGTGCGCGATCCAGTTCGACTACGCGCGGCAAGTACTGGACGTCGGCGAACGCCACGCGCAACGTCGCCTCGTCAATGCCTGCCGCGCGCGTGGTGGCGCGGAAGTTCATGACCCATTCCGCAAAGCCCTGTTGGAGCGCAACGTCATCGGTCCTGGCTTCCGTGGGTCGGGCGCTGATGGTCGAAGGGGCCTGTGATGGAGGCGCCGTCGATGGCGCGGTGGCGCAGCCCGCGAAGGTCGCGACTGCCAACGTCGCGGAAGCAAGGCAAAGGCGGCGCGGCAGCGAAGAAGTAAATTCGTGCATCCCCCTTGATTTTCGCTTGCGTGCCGATCAACGATGTTGCCGTGGGTCGTCGTCGTCCTCGCCGGTGCGGGACAGCGCGAAGCTGTCGTTCGCCATCGACTAGTGATGGCCAAGCTGAGAGTTCGTCGACGCCCGCTTAGCTGCCAAGACTCATGCCAACCAGCGCCGCGGCAGAGACCTTCGGCGGCGTGACCTATCACATCGACGGCGAGCTCGTGCCAGTGCTCACGGTCGACGTGTCGTTGACCTCGGTCTATTTCGAGCATCACATCCTGCTCTGGAAGCACACGGGGGTTCGAATCGCCCTGAAGGCCATGAAGGGCAGTCTCAAACGGATGATGGCGGGCATGCAGATCTTCGTCACTAAGGCGACGGGACCGGGCATGATTGCCTTCAGTCGCGATGGGGCGGGCCATATCGTGCCGATCCACCTCGCGCGCGGCAGCGAGCTTCACGTGCGGGAGCACCAGTTTCTCGCCGCGACAGAGGGCATCGACTACACGTTCGAGCGAGTGCGCGGCGTCTCGAACATGCTGTTCGGTGGCAGCGGCCTCTTCATAGACAAATTCCACAGCCACAACGGCGATGGAATCTTGTGGCTGCACGGCTATGGCAACGTCTTCGAAAAGACTCTCGCCGCAGGAGAGGCGATTGATATCGAACCGGGAGGCTGGCTCTACAAGGACCCAAGCGTGAAGATGGAGACCAAGGTAGATCGCCTGACCAGCGGTTTCTTCGGCGGCATGAATTTCATTGTGAACCGCTTCACCGGGCCGGGGCGCGTCGGAATCCAGTCAATGTACATGCATTTCGCCACGACCGAGTAGCGCCCTTTGTCGCCAACAGCAAGACCTGCCGGTTCCTGACTTCCTGTTTCTCGGTCGCTCTTCTCGCCTACTAGGCCGCCACCGACGCCGCCAATTCCACCGGCTGAAGTCCGGTCAGCGACACACAGTTGCCGAGCAATGCTCCAAGGTCAGCGATGCCGTGTAGAGCCCCTGACCGGGGCCGTTGATCGAACGGTCGTGACCGACCCACAGCTGGCGCTCAAGAGCTCCAGTGGGCCGTCTGAGAGGCGCCAATCATCCGGAGCAGGGCCGGCATCGCACGGTCCGCAGCGTAGGTCCACCAGCCGCCCTATCGCGGCATCATCGCGGCCTACCGTGATGGTGATGCCCCATCGCGTCTGCAGCATGGTCAGACGGCCGGGCGTAAAACCTTGCATGTAGGGCGCTGACGAGCTTGTCATCAGTCGTCCGGTACCTCAATTCCGCCCCGCCTTCCACATCCTCGTAGTCAATGGCGACCTGGCCCGGCTTTGCTGCCTTGAGGTCAGCGAGTCCGGGCATCTCGTTGCCGCGAATATGCGCGGGTCCTGAGAATCGCCCTTCAGGAACTCGGCCTGAATGTCGTGCGGGTGCGCGCGCACAAGGCGAACCTGCGTCGTACCAGCGGCGCTCTTGGCGACGACGCGCTGGGTCCCGCCTTCGGCGGTCTTGATGCAGATGTGCGTTGTCGCCCTCAGGCTGAAGGGCATCACGTCTTCGCCCCGCTTGGCGACTTCGGCCTGGCGCTGGGTGTCGGCGGCGTCAACGGCGTAAGCGACGAGTGGTGAGATGGTCAGCGTCAGAAGCACCGCGGGAAGCAGGTGCGTTGTCATCCAGGCTTCACTCCTCAACATAGAGTCGGATGGACGGCTTCGGCGCTCGGCGACTTGGCAGACCGGTGCAGCCTAGCTTCAGAAGGTAAGTTGGTACCCCAAATAGGACGATACCCGGTCGGTCGCCTGCGCGTTCTGCAGGCCGCGTCCCAGAGAAAACAGAAGGTGGTCATGCTCGTCGATGTTGAACTGACCCCCGACATTGAAGCCAGAGATCGAGCCTTGCCCGACCACCTGCTCCGTGCGATGAAAAACCTCAGCACCGAGAGTCCACCGCTCTGACAGGTCGCGCTGAACCTGCCAGCCGAGAAACAAGCTGTTGCGCGCACCCTGGGCATGATTGATCCAGTAGCCGCCGCCACCGTATGAGGTCCACGGCCCCCAACTCTTCTGCAGCCAGATCGGCAGATAGAACTGCGACGCACCGTTGCCCAGCCCCCGGCCCTGATCGCCGGTTGGCGCCAGGTAGAGCGGGAAGATGCCGACCATCGGCGTATCGTCGCTCTCTTGAACGAAGCGGTACTTCACGCCAAGCTCGGTATCACCGCGGCCCCGTTGCGACGGTCCATCCTCCGGTGTGTTGAACGCGTACGGCACAAGCAGGTGCAACTGCAGGTTCGGCAGCGCGCCGTAGTTGAATTCGAGATGCGGAAGGCTTCCTGAACGACCGTCGGCCGTCAGCGCTTGCTGCGAGGCGATGTAGAACTCGCCGTGATGAAGCTCGACCGGCTCGGGGTCATCGGTCTGGTAGGGTGGTCCGGCCATCACGACTGCGGATACCCACGCCAGGCCCCATCCGATCAGCGTGCGCCCACACGCCATGCCCCGAATCACTTCCACCGCAAAACTCTCTGAGCTGCCGATGCTCTTATCGTAGAGCGCTGTGTGGTCGACGGTTCTGTGCCGACCCGAGAAGGTATTCAGCCTCCGTACCATCAGCGTGTGACCGAGGTCAGAGGCGGCCTTTGCTCAGTACGGCCAGCCGGGTCATCAGCGCCTGATCGGCGTAGCGATCGCTGCAGAGCGACCTGGCGTACTCCGGAACGGATTTGCCGGCCACCCAGGCCGCGCAGAGTGCTCCCGTGGAGCACGCCGCCATCGACCCGAATCCAGACAACGCCCCCGCGATGAACGCCCCATCGGTCTTCATCTTTCCGATGAGTGGCCAGTTTTCTTCGGTCATGGTGTAGTAGCCGCCGTAATGATGCGCACCGCGGGGAAGCCGACCGATGTACGCGGCGAGCGCGGGGTTGAGCCGGCTGGCGCCACGAAGCACCGTGTCCGGAAATTGAGGATCCAATGGATCCTCTTGACGCGGGTCAGTAGCCGTCTCGTTGTAGGCCCATCCCAGCTTGATCCACGTTCCATCCGCGTTGCCATCGGGCCGGCAGTGGATGCCCCCATTCATGGGTTTCACCAAGTGGCGCGCGGAGGGGTCGCTTGCCAGGAGATCCCGGTCTTCATCGGACCAAGCTAGCGTCTGCCCGTCAAGATCGATCGTGAACGGCATGTCACGGGGGATAGCTCCTTCGCGATCCTGGAACGCGATCTTCTGCTGATAGACACATTTCACCGGGAGATCTTCACCAAGCATCGCTCCGACGTCCCGTACGAAGGGACCCGCCGCATTGACGACCCTGTCTGCGCGGATCTCCGTCGCGCCATTCGCAGAAGCCAGCTCCAAGGTAAAAGGGGAATGCGCGGAGATACGCACGACCTCGGAGCGGATCAATCGTGCGCCATTACCGAGGATCTCCTCCAACATGAACTGCCCGAGCTGCTGGGCACTGATCGAGCCAGCGCGGCGAATGTGAATCACCGTGGCAACATCATTCGCATAGGACGGGAACGTTTTGCGAATCAAATCCTGATTCAAGAGCACATCTACACCGTCAGGGGCGCCGCTCCACGGTGTACGACACGGCGGCCGATAGTCACTGGAAGCCGAGTGTCGAATCCGGACCGCGGCCGCGGTACCCTCATAGCCTCGATAGAGGTCGTGGATCAGGTCCTCCGGTGTGGAGCGACGTGTCACTAGGGAATAACCGCCTCGCGTCATGTTCAGACGGCCACCCGACTCCAGGTCGATCTGCTCGAGCAGGCTGATGCCATGTTCCGTGAAGGCCGTCATGATCGGATGCGGCCACCAGTTCCGGTAGTTCTCACCAGACTGAGCAGAGGTCAGGCTCATCGGATCTCGCGGGTCGATCAGAACCACGTTCCTGATCTGCTGGTCCTTGACCAGGTAATAGGCTGCGGCAATGCCGGCACAGCCAGCGCCAATCACCGCGACGTCGGCGGTTCCACTGATTTTGCTCGACACGAAGGCCCCCGAGAAACCTGTCGTTTGTCTCGATTCATCGGCATACAAGTTGATGAATGATGTGCTTCACTCCAAGCCATCGAGGATAGCCGTGAACTGGCCAACTCGAAGAATCGCCTCCTTCTTCTCTGTTCTGATCGTTGCCGCAGTTGCTGGTGCCTGCGCAATGCCGGTCGGCGGCAAAGACGACGCCAGCCCTCCGCGCTTCAGCGTCGACGCCAACTGGCCGAAGCCTTTGCCGAATGGCTGGATCCTCGGGCAAGTCAGCGGTGTTGCCACCGATGCCAACGACCACGTTTGGGTCTTGCAGCGGCCAAGGAGTCTCACAGAAGACGAGCGCGGCGCGACGCTCAACCCGCCGCAGTCGATCTGTTGGGTTCTGTCGCAATAGTGGCATGAGGCCCAACGAAGCCGTGTGGTCGGCCGATGATCAAAAGGTCAGCGAGTAGAACTGGGATGCTGCGGTCGACGCTTGGGCTGTGGGGCGGTCGAGCTGCCCCTTCTTGATCATGTGCATCGTCTCGGTGCCGGCAAGGAGGATGCTCGCGCAGTGAAAGGACTTGAACCCGAGCATGGGTCGCACGATGCGTTTGATCGCCCGGTGGTCCTGCTCGACGATGTTGTTGAGGTAC
>Ga0075520_1001519_pt1 | contig 11189 bp, 10 predicted proteins | sample NGEPerB_FD_75100 | JGI IMG/M metagenome (GOLD analysis project Ga0075520, IMG submission 75100) | Arctic peat soil microbial communities from the Barrow Environmental Observatory site, Barrow, Alaska, USA - NGEE PermafrostAB12-B | ecosystem: Environmental > Terrestrial > Soil > Wetlands > Peat ...
AGCAGGCGGCGAGGCCGGCGCCGCCGCCGAACGCCGCGCCGTGGACGGCCGCGATGGTCAGGAGCGGGCAGCGCAGGAGCGCGGCGTAGAGCGCGCCGAGGCGCATCGCGTCGGCGACGCGCTCCTCCTCGCCCGCCGCGGCGCCGGCTGCGAGCTCGGCGATGTCGGCGCCGGCGCAGAAGTGCCGCCCGGCGCCGGTCAGGATTAGGGCCCGCGCGCCCGCAACGGGCGTCGCAACCACACGCACCAGTTCGTCCACGAGAGCGTTCGAGAGGGCGTTGCCGGCGTCGGCGCGCACCAGCTCGACGACGACAACGCCGGCACGCCGCCGGGTTCTCACGAGGGTCATCGCCCGAATGCTACCACTCGAGGAGGATCCGCCCGCCGGTGGGCGTGATGCACCAGCGCGCGAGGCGGAGCGACGCGGCCAGGGGCGCGGCGCGGCGCAACGCCGCGGCGCGCGGGCCGAGCCAGGGGATCCCCTCGATCGCGTCGGCGACGCGCACGCAGGCGGCCGCGAGGTCGGCGCCGCGCACGGCCCCAGCCTCGCCGGTGGGTGGTGCGCCGGCGACCGCGGCCAGCATCTCAGGACGCGACGCGACCGTGAAGCCCGGGGGCGGGGCGGCCCACAGGTCGCCCAGCACCCCGCGCCAGTGGCGCGCCCCAGCGGCGCCCGGCGTGTCGCCGCCGAGGCTCAGAAGCCGCTGCAGCTGAGGGGATGGCGTTATCGAGGGAAGGGCGAGCGCCCAGTCGTCCCCGGCGATCGCCAGACGGGCCGGAACGTGCGGCAGGCCGTTGCCGGACCCGAGAAGCGCCGCCAGTGCGGCGAGGTCGCCCGTCGTCACGACGCTCGGCCCCGCCGCCGGGAGTAGCTCGGGGGGGATGCCGGAGACGAGCTCGAGCCGGTCGCGTCCCGCCTCCACCCGCCACCAGCGCGCGCCGCGGCGGGCGAGAGCGGCCAGCTCCGGGGGCGCGCCGTCTCGCGGTCCAGTGCCTCCGCCGCCGTCGAGCAGCGTCGCGGCGGACGCCGTCGCGACCGTGACGTCGCCGGCGCCGCCGGGGGCTGCGCGCAGCGGGATCCCCTCGATCGCGGCGAGGTCGCCGATCGCTCGCGCCGCGGCCGCGCCGACGGGAGCGGCGGCCGCGATGTCCGGACCCCGCCACCACATGGCCAGCGGCCCGCGCGCGTCGCGGGCGAGGGCGGCGAGGAGGGCGCGCATCCGCGGCAGCGCCGCGTCCGCCTCGGGCGCGGCAAGTTCGAGCAGCGCGAGCGCCTGCGGCCGGCGGACGAGCCAGCGCAGCGCCCGGTCTGGCTCGGCGATCACCACGAGACCGTCGGCCTGCGCCGCGACAGCCGCGGCGGCCGCGGCCAGCGTCTTGGCGCGGGCGCGCGGCGGAGCGGTCCACCACCGCCAAGCGAGCGAGGCGACGACGCCGCCGAGGGCGGCCAGCGCGAGGAGGACGGCGATCCGCCGCATGGTCCGGTGCCGTAGTGTACCCTTTCCCGGCGATGGCACGCGGTCTCCGGGTCACCCTTACGTTCTTCGGTCACCTGCTGCGCGACATCCTCGGCACCCTGGCGGCGCGCGTGCGGCGGCGGTACCGGCACGCCGTCCTCGGCGAGGAGACGCTGGCGGTCGGGGTGGACATCTTCCCGTTCTTCGAGCGGATGAGCGGCGTCGGGTGGTACGAGTGGAATCTGCTGGCGCGGCTCCCCGAGGCCGACCCAGCGATCGAGCTGCATTTGTACGCGCACACCTTCGCCGCGCCGGAGGAGCCGGCGGCGGGGCCGCTGCCGACGGCGCTGCGCACCCGCTTCCGGGTGCACCACGTCCCGGACGGGTTCCTGCTCCCGGTTCGCGCCACGCTCGCCGTCCTTCGCGCGGTGGTCGAGCCGCTGCTGCTGTTCCTCGACGGCAACGACGTCTTCTTCGCGCCGAACTTCTTCGTGCCGAGGCGCCACCTCGCCGCGGTGCGCGCGCTCGTGCCCACCGTGCACGACCTCGCGTTCCTACGCCTGCCGCAGACGGTCCAGCGCGAGACCCTGGACAACCTCCGCCGTCACCTCCCCGGCGCGCTATTCGCCGCCGACGCGCTGATCGCGGTCTCCGGGGCGACGGCGCGCGACCTCGAAGAGTTCGCCGGCGTCAACCCCCGCCGCATCCACGTGATCCACGAAGGGGTGGACCCGGGGTTCGCCGCGGCGGAGGGGGTTCCGCCCGCCGGACTGCCCCCCCGTTACGTGCTCTTCGTCTCGACGCTCGAGCCGCGCAAGAACGTTGTCACCCTGCTCGAAGGTTTTGCCCGGGCGGTTGCCAGAGGGTATGCGGGCGAGCTGGTCCTGGTCGGGCGCTGGGGGTGGCGGACGGGCGCGGCGCAAGCGGCGCTCGTGCGCTCGCCGGTGCGCGACCGGATCCGGCACCTCGACTACCTCGAGCGCCCGGCGCTCGCGGCGGTGGTGCGGCGCGCCGAGGCGCTGGTGTTCCCGTCGCTGCTCGAGGGGTTCGGCCTGCCGGTGCTGGAGGCGATGTCGTGCGGCGTCCCGGTGATCGTCTCGCGCGTGTCCTCGCTGCCCGAAGTGGCTGGGGACGCCGCGCTTTACGTCGATCCGGCCAGTCCCGACGAGATCGCGGCCGCGATCGTGCTCCTCTCCGGCGATCGCGGGCTCGCCGCGCGCCTGGCCGCCGCCGGGCGCGAGCGCGCGGCGCGCTTCAGGTGGGAGGAAGCGGCGGCGGCGACCGCGGCGGTGCTGCGGCGGGCCGCGGGGATGCCCGGGAGGTCGGCCGATGCGTATCGCGTTTGACGCCCGCCCGTTGATCGGCCCCCGCACCGGCGTCGGCGTCTGGCTCGAGGGCGTCCTCCGCGGCCTCGCGGCCGCGACCGACTGGCGCTTCGTGCTGTGCCTGCCGCGGCGGGTGGCCGACCTCGGCGTCGGCGACCTCGGCGGACGGGTCAGCATCCTCGCGCCGCCGGCGCCGCTGCCCGGCACGCTCTGGCTGCACACTCTGGCGGGCCCCGCGCTCGGCGGCCGCGCCGACGTGTTCGTGGGGTCGCTCGGCGTGCGGCCGCGGCGCCTGCCGATCCCGGACGTTCTGATGGTGCACGACGTCACCCCGCGCACCCGCCCGCAGGCGCACACGTTTGCCAACCGGCTGTGCTTCAACGCCTATCTCGAGGAGTCGCTGGCGTCGGCGGGGGCGGTGGTGTGCCTGTCCGAGGCCACGCGCGCGGCCGTGGCGCGCATCCAGCCCGGCGCGGCGCGCCGCGCCCGCGTGATCGGCGCTGGGGTGGACCCGTTCTTCTCCCCCGCGGGCGAAGGCGAGGACGGCGCCGAGGCGCGCTGCCGCTTCGCCGGCGGCCGCCCGTACATGGTGCAGCTCGGCACGCTCGAGCCCCGCAAGGGGATCGCCACGCTCCTGGCCGCGCACGCGCTGCTCCTCGAACATCGCCCCGATGCCCCCGACCTCGTGCTCGCCGGCGGCCGCGGCTGGGGCGGCGGGTGGCTCGCCTCGGCGCTGGCCCGCCACCCCGCACCCGGCCGCGTCCACCGTCCCGGGTACGTGAGCCGGGACGATGCCAGGGCCTTGTTGCGCCACGCCGAACTCGTCGCGCTGGTCTCCGAGGAGGAGGGGTTCGGCCTGCCGCTCGCTGAGGCGCTGGCATGCGGCGCCGCCTGCGTGGCTTCAGACGCGCCCGCCCTCGTGGAGGTATCCGCGGGCGCCGCACGGCACGTCGCGCGCGGAGACGCGGCGGCGCTCGCGGTGGCGCTCGCGGCCGCCCTCGAGCCGGAGGCACGACGCTCGCTGCGCGCCGCGGCGCGGCGGCGCGGCGCGGAGCTCACCTGGGCGCGGCCGCTGGCCGCGTGGCAGGCGCTGCTCGAGGACGCCGCCCGCGGGCAATCCGCGGCGGCGCAGCTTAGAATGCCAGGCGATGCGCCGAATCGGCATTGACGCCCGCAAGCTCGCGGATTACGGGATCGGTTCGTACCTGCAGGGGCTCCTGGGAGAGTTCGCCCGCATCGACCCTCCCGGCGGGATGGTCGTGTTCGTCGGCAGCGAGAGCCGCCACCTGGTCCCCGAGCTGCCCGAGAGCTGGCGCCTCGTCGAGGTGAACGCGCCCGGCTACTCGCTCAAGGAGCAGGCCGCGGTGCTGACCGCCGCGGTGCGCGCGCGGGTCGGGGTGCTGCACGTGCCGCACTACGTCCTCCCCTGGCTGCTCCCGCGCCGGATGGTGGTCACGGTGCACGACATCATCCACGTGCTCTTCCCGGAGTTCCTCCCCAGCTCGCTGGGGTTTGCCTACGCCCGCCTCTCGATCCGCGCGGCGGTGAAGCGGGCCCGGCGGATCGTGGTGGTCTCGCGCACCACGGCCGACGACCTGAAGCGGCTGTTCGGGGCGAGCGAGGAGCGCATGCGGGTGATCCCCCACGGCGTCCACGCGGAGTTCCTCGTCCCCGGCGAGCCGCAGCGCGACGAGGCGCTGCGCCGCCGTCTCGGCGTCGCGCCGCCGTACCTGCTGCACGTCGGCAACCACAAACCGCACAAGAACGCCGAGGGGCTGCTCAAGGCGTACCAGATCCTGGCTCACCGGGGCCGCGTCGCGGTGCCGCCGCTCGTCATGGTCGGCGGCTTTCCCCCCGGCGGCGAGCTGGCGAAGCGCGCGGCCGCCATGGGCCTGGCGGACCGCGTCCGCTGCTTGGGACAGGTGGAGCGCGCCGAACTGGCGGCGCTGTTCCGCGGCGCGGCCGTGTTCGTGTACCCCACGCTCTACGAGGGGTTCGGGCTGCCGGTGCTGGAGGCGATGGCGTGCGGCGTGCCGGTGGTCGCCGGCGACATCGCGGCGGTGCGCGAGGTCGCCGGGGACGCGGTGCTGCGGGTGAACCCGCGGGATGTCGTCGAGCTCGCCGCCGCGGTGCGGCGCCTGCTCGAACAGGCCGAGCTGAGGGACGACCTGCGCGCACGCGGCCGTGCCCGGGCGCAGGAATTTCCCTGGCGGCGCGCGGCGGAGGCGACGCTGGCGGTGTACCGTTCGGTGCGGGAGGAGTCGTGATGCGGGTGGCGCTGGTGCACGATTGGCTCACCGGGATGCGGGGCGGCGAGGGGGTGCTGGCGGAGATCGCAAGCTTCTTCCCGGGCGCCCCGATCTACACCCTGTTCCAACGCAAGGGCGCAGTAACGGGGGAGGTGGCGTCCCACCCGATCCACACCTCTTGCCTGCAGCAGCTCTCGTTCGGCGGCCGGATCTACCGGCCGTTGCTGCCGTGGATGCCGCAGGCGGTGGCGGCGTTCCAGCTCGCCGGCTACGACCTGATTGTCTCGTCGAGCCACTGCGTGGCCAAGGGCGTGATCCCGCCTCCGGGGGCGGTCCACGTCTGCTACTGCCACACGCCGATGCGCTACCTGTGGGACCAGAGCGACGACTACGTGCGGCGCTTCGCCACCCCGCTGCGCCCGCTACTGCGGCGCGAGCTCGAGCACCTGCGCACCTGGGACGTGGTCTCGGCCGCGCGCGTGGACCACTTCGTCGCCAACTCGCGCCTCGTCGCGCGCCGCATCGAGCGCTACTGGCGCCGCGATGCCGAGGTGATCCCGCCGCCGGTGGACGTCGATTTCTTCACCCCCGCCGGCGAGCACGGCGCCCACCTCCTGATGGTTGCGGCGCTGGTTCCGTACAAGAGGGTGGAGGTCGGCATCGCGGTCGCCAAGCAGCTCGGTATGCCGTTGCACGTCATCGGCGAGGGGCCGATGCGCCGTTCGCTTGCCTGGCAGGCAACGGCGAGCGTGCGATTCCTGGGGCACGTCACCCGCGAGCGGTTGCGCGACGAGTACCGGTCGGCGGCGCTCCTGCTGGTCCCCAACGTCGAGGACTTCGGCATGGTGACCGTGGAGGCCCTCGCCTGCGGCACGCCGGTCGTCGGCCTGGAGGGGAGCGGCACCGCCGACGTCGTCGTCAGCGGTGAGCACGGGGCGCTCGCCGGGGACGGCTCGGTCGGCACGCTCGCGGCCGCGTGCCGGGAGGTGCTGGCGCGCCGGTTCGACGCCCGCGACCTGCACGCCAGGGCGGAGAGCTTCTCCCGCCAGCGTTTCCGCCGTCGCTTCGCGTACCTGCTGGAGCGCGTCCTGCCGGCGCGCCGGGAGCCATGATCGACGAGAAGCTGCGCATCAACCGCACCGGGCTGGTGGCGGTAGACCTTGTGGCGACCTACCTGGCGTTGTTCCTCGCCATTCACCTTCGCTTCGATGTCGCGGTGTATCCGGTCACCAAGGGCGTGCCGCCGTTCGCGCCGTACGTGGCGCTGTTCCCGATCATCACGCTGATCTGGCCGGTCGTGTTCTACTTCCGCGGGTTGCTGCAGGGCAGGCCGCAGCGCTCGCGCGTCGAGGAAGCGTTCGCGGTCGTGATCGCGGTCGCCGTTTCCATGCTCGTCCTCAACGCCGGCCTCGCCTTCTACCGCGATTTCACCTACTCCCGCCTCCTGCTCGGCATATTCGCCGTGCTCGACGTGGCGTTCGTGGTCGCGGGACGGGTCGCCTTCTGGAGCGTGATGGCTCGCGTCTGGTCGTCCTCGCGCAACCGCCGGCGCGCCCTTGTTGCGGGCGCCGGGGAGCTGGGGCGTATGGTGGCCGCCAAGCTCGTTCAGCACCGGGAGCTCGGCCTCGATGTCGCGGGTTTCCTCGACGACGACCCGGGGAAGGCCAACGGCCGCTTCGAGGGTCTACCGGTGCTCGGGACACTCGACGAGATCGAAGAGGTCGCCCGGTCGCAACGCGTGGACCAGCTCTACGTGGCGCTGCCGATCGGCGCGCAACACAAGACCGTGCGGCTGCTCAAGCGCGCCGAGCCGATGCTGCTCGCGGTGCGGGTCGTGCCCGACCTGCTGCAGTACTACGCCCTGCGCGCCGGTGTCGAGGACCTCGACGGGATCCCGGTCATCAACCTGTCGCAGATCCCGCTCGCCGGCTGGAACACGCTCGTCAAGCGGGTCATGGACCTCGTCCTCGGCTCGCTCGCCCTCGTGCTCCTGTCGCCGTTGCTGGTCGTGATCGCGGTGCTCGTCGGCCTCGAGGGGCGCGGCGCCGTGTTCTATCGCCAACTGCGCATGGGACTCGACGGCAAACCGTTTCGGATCATAAAGTTCCGCACGATGATCCCGGACGCCGAGGCGGACTCGGGGCCGCGCTTCGCGGTCCGCAACGACCCGCGCACGACCCGGGTCGGAACATGGCTGCGCCGGCTCTCGCTCGACGAGTTGCCGCAGCTCGTCAACGTCGTCCGCGGCGAGATGTCGCTCGTGGGGCCGCGTCCGGAGCGGCCCGAGTTCGTGGCGCGCTTCCGCGAGCGCTACCCGGAGTACATGTCGCGCCACCGCGTCCGCGCCGGGATCACCGGCTGGGCGCAGGTGCACGACCTGCGCGGCCAGAGCTCGATCCGGAAGCGGATCGCGTTCGACCTGTACTACATCGACAACTGGACGCTGGGGCTGGATTTCAAGATTTTGTGGTTGACGGTGCTGCGGTTCTGGCGCCACCGTCACGCCTACTAGCGCCGCCGCCCGGGGCGCCGCCGATAGCGGACCATCCGCGGCGTTGCCCTTCGGCGGCTCGCGTGCTCGTGTGGCCTCCGGCCACACTCCGCCGCGTCCGCCTCGGGCGCCTTGCGGCTGGCCCACTCTCGGCGGCGCTGCTACACGCCGCATGCCGAAGCCCTGCCTCCGGTGGAGGGTTCGGCTTCGACGGTGGCGCTCAAGGGGGCGCGGCCTGCGGCGGGCGCGGCCGCCTCTGGCCACCGCCCACGGACCACGCCTTTGCGTTACCCGAGCCCCGAGCCCCGAACCCCGGTGCCCGGTCTTCGGCAGCGGTCAAGACCGGGTATCATCCGGGTGCTTGGAGGTGCGAAGGTGATCGACGGGCCGGCGGTGTGGACGGATTCCTCCAGGGTGCGGGCGTACGAGGTCGGCGCCGACGGGCGGGCGACGCTGCTGGCGGTGTGCAACTGGCTGCAGGAGACCGCCGGGAACCACGCCACCGCGTTGGGTTGGGCGGTCGACACGCTGCAGGCGCAGGGGCGCACATGGGTGCTGTCCAGGCTGCACCTGTGCGTTGCCGAGCTGCCGCGGTGGCGGGACGAGGTGCGAGTCACGACGTGGCCGGCCGGGGTGCACAGACTATTCGCCCTGCGCGAGTTTCGCATCGCGGGCGGGGACGGACGGGAGCTGGGGATCGCGACCACCGGCTGGCTGCTGCTGGACCTCGCGACGCACCGGCCGCTGCGGTCGCTCGCGGAGGTCGAGGCGATTGCGCGCAACGCGCCGGGGCGGGTGCTCGACGACCCGTTCGACCGGCTGCCCAAGGCCGAAAGCCCGGATTCCGAGACCGCGGTCGAGGTGCGCTTCGCCGACCTCGACATGAACCATCACGCCAACAACGTGAGCGTGATCGCCTGGGCGCTCGAGGCGCTCCCGGAGGAGATCGTGCTCGGCGCGACCTTCAGCGCGCTCGAGATCGAATTCCGCGCCGAGGCCCATCACGGCGACACGATCGGGGTGCGGGCGCAGCGCGAGCCGGACGCGCCGGCCACGTTCCGCCACACCCTCGTGCGCGCCGGCGACGGCCGCGAGATCGCCCGCGCCCGCTCGGCGTGGACGCCCGGCCGGGGCTAGTCGGGTTCTTCCCCCGGGCGGTGGAGGAGCGCCCGTTCCACGGGGTGGAGCCGCTCCCAGTTCCCCGCCAGCCAGCTCACGCCAGCGAGGAACGCGTCGGCGCGGTCGGTGCCCGGGCAGACGCGCTGCAGCAGCGTCCTGAACGCCTCCGAGTGATCGAGGTGGAACGCGTGCGCGAGTTCGTGCGCCACGACCGCCTCCAGCACCCAGCGCGGCATCGGGCGTAGCACGGCGTTGAGCCGGATCGTCCGGCTCGACGGCGAGTAGCTCCCCCACTGGCTGCGCTGGGTGGTGACAAACGCGACCCCGTGCACCTCGGGCGGCTGCGGGAAGCGGGCGGCGACGCGTCGGGCGAGCGCGAGGGCGTCCTCCTCGCCGTTGACCTGGCGGGCGCGCGCCCGCCGGAGCAGGGTGCGCGCCAGGTCGGGAATGGCGGCGTCGATCTCGCTCCTGGTTGCGTGGTAGGGGACGCTCAAGCTGATAGTCGAACCGCGTAGCCGCGCGTTGAGGTTCTTGACCCGCTTGCGCTCGACGACCAGCGTGAGCGCGACGCCGTCAACGGTGAGGGTGCGCGGTTCGTCCACCCGCGCATTCTAGTCGTGCGCGACCGCCGGCGAACGCCGGCCTAGTGAGCCGGCGCAGCCCCGGCGCGGCACCCGTCGCACGGGCAGGCGGCGCGCAGCTCGGCGAGGGTGTAGATGCCGTAGTCGTGGCCGTCGCCCCAGGTGACCTGGAGACCGTAATTGCCGACGAGGCCGACCGCGACGGGCACGAACGCCTCGGGGCCGAGCGGCTTCAACGTCGGCAGCGTCGCCCGGCCGAAGAGGTGGCCCTCCCCCTTGCACTCGGCGCAGGTGCAGGCCCGGCGCAACTCAGCGCCGGGGTAGTACGACTCGTGGCCGTCGGCCCACACCACGACGACGTCGCCGCCGACGACCATGACCTCCCGAGCCTTGGTCGGGCTGTGAGAAGACATCGCGGCCCTCCATCATCCCCGGGACGCCCTCGAGGAGGCGGTTCAATTGCACGAGCAGTGCCTGGGCACTCGGGGAACGGGCGAAAGTGTAGCATGGGCCAATGCGGGACGCGCTTGTCGTGGCGAACGCGCCGTGGCGCTGGCGCGAGGAGTTCGTGACGCTCGTGCGCCGCTCGGCGCTCGTGCTGGCGGCCGACGGCGGCGCCAACCACCTGGCGCGCATCGGCGTGCGCCCGGCCACGGTGGTGGGCGACCTCGACTCGATCCGTCCCGGCGTGCGTCGTTGGGTGGGAGAGGACCGGATAGTGGCGCGCCCCGATCAGGAATCCACCGATCTCCACAAGACCCTCGCCTACGCTTTCGACGAACGGGGCGCGGAAAGGGTGACCGTCCTCGCCGCGACCGGCGGCAGGCTCGACCACGCCATCGAGAACCTCGCCCTCCTCGGGCGTTGGGCGGGCCGCGGCGCGGTCGAGCTGCTCGACGAGGAGCACCGGATCGTCGCGGTCAGCGACGCGTTCACCACCGCGGCCGCGGCCGGGGCGACGGTCTCGCTGATGCCGCTCGGCCGCTGCGAGCGGGTGTGGACGCAGGGGTTGCGTTGGGAACTCGACGGGGGGCCGCTGGACCTCGCGGGGCGCACCAGCGTCTCGAACGTCGCCGATGGCGGACAGATCGAGGTGCGGGTGGAGGGAGGGATCGTCCTCATGTTCCTGCCCGGATTCCCTCCCGGCTGCTAGAATCCACGCCGATGCAGTCCAAGATGGCGGGATCTCCCCGCATCCTGCAAGCGTTCTACCGCCTCTACTTCGGCGTCACGATCCCGCTCTTGGTCTGGGCCTCGATCCGCTGGCCGCTCGGCCTCATGTACTGGATGGCGCGCGACCTCGTGATGCTGCCGTTCAACCTGGTGCGGCCGAAGTACCTGCGCGCGATCAAGGCGAACTACGCGCGCATCCTGGGGCTAACTCCGGACCACCCTGAGGTGCGCCGCGTGGCGTGGCGGATGGGGTACGAGCACGCGTACCACTGGATCGACTTCTTCCGCTGGTCGCAGTTGTCTCCGGAGGCGCTCGATGCGCACATCGTCGCGGTCGAGGGCGAGGCGCACTTCACAGCGGCGCGGAGTTCAGGGCGCGGCACGTTGCTGCTCTCCGCCCACATGGGCAACCCCGAGGTGGGCGCGGTGGCGATGGGCACGCACTTCGAGCCGGTTCACGTCCTGTACTGGCGCGACCGTTTCGCGACCGCCGAGGAGTTCCGCACCAAAGCCCGCCTGCGCGGCAACGTCCACGGCATCCCGGTGGACGCCTCGCCGTTTTCGGTCGTCCCGGCGCTGCGCATCCTCCAGGCGGGCGGCGTCGTCGCCGCGCACGGCGACCGCGACTTCAACGACCAGGGGTGGCCGGTGGAGTTCTTCGGCGCCACCGCCAGCTTGCCGCCGGGGCCCTTCCTGCTTGCCGCGCGTTCGGGCGCGCTCATCGTCCCGACGTTCTTCCTGCTCACCCCCGAACGGACGTTCCACGTGATCTACGAACCGCCGATCGACCTCGG
>Ga0075520_1001522_pt1 | contig 11179 bp, 8 predicted proteins | sample NGEPerB_FD_75100 | JGI IMG/M metagenome (GOLD analysis project Ga0075520, IMG submission 75100) | Arctic peat soil microbial communities from the Barrow Environmental Observatory site, Barrow, Alaska, USA - NGEE PermafrostAB12-B | ecosystem: Environmental > Terrestrial > Soil > Wetlands > Peat ...
GAAGAGCGTGTTGATGCCGCCGAGGGGGTCGGTGACGCCCATGATCAGGATGGCGCCCCAGGCCAGCACCACCAGCAGCGAGCAGGTCCAGGCGCCGAACCGCCAGGAGGGATCGCGGAACTTACGGGCGCCGGGGATGTTGCCGATCGAGTCCGACAGCATGAATCGCGCGACCCTGGTGCCGGCGTCGACGGTGGTGAGGATGAACAGCGCCTCGAACATGATCGCGAAGTGGTACCAGAAGGCCTTCAATCCGACTCCGCCGACGACCTCGCTGAGTACCTCGGACATGCCGAAGGCCAGGGTCGGCGCACCGCCGGTGCGGGAGATGATCGACGCCTCACCGACATCGGAGGCGGCCTGGGTGAAATAGTCGGGGGTGACCGGTGGACTGGACAGCCCCAACCCGTTGACGTAGGCGGCCGCGGTTTCCGGGGTTCCGCCGGTGAGGCCGATGGGGGCGTTGAGGCCGAAGTACAGGTGCTGGTCGAGGATGACCGCGGTGACCAGCGCCATGATCGCCACGAACGATTCGGTGAGCATGCCGCCGTAGCCGATCATCCGGGTCTGGCTTTCCTTTTCGATCATTTTCGGGGTGGTCCCGGAGCAGATCAACGCGTGGAAACCGGACAGCGCGCCGCAGGCGATGGTGATGAACAGGAACGGGAACAGCGCTCCGGCGAAGGCCGGGCCGTTCCCGTCGATGGCGAACGAGGTGACCGCCGGCATCTGCACGACGGGCCGTGCGATCAGGATGCCGATAGCGAGCAGCATGATGGTGCCGACCTTCATGAAGGTGGACAGGTAGTCCCGTGGTGCCAGCAGCAGCCAGACCGGCAGCACGGACGCGGCGAACCCGTAGATGATCAGCGCCCACGCCAGGGTCACCTTGCCGAGGGTGAACCAGCTTTGCCCCCAATCGGTTTCGGCGACCCAGCCGCCGGAGATGATGGCCAGCAACAGCAGTGTCACCCCGATGGCGGAGACCTCCGACACCCGGCCGGGGCGCAGGTAGCGTAGGTACACGCCCATGAACAGGGCGATGGGGATGGTCATCAACAGCGAGAAGACAGCCCACGGACTTTCGGCCAAGGCGTTCACCACGACCAGCGCCAACACGGCGATGATGATGATCATGATGACGAAAACGCCGATGAGCGCGGCGATGCCGCCGACCCTACCCAGTTCGTCCCTTGCCATCTGACCCAGACTGCGTCCCCGGCGGCGGGTGGACAGCCACAGCACCAGGTAGTCCTGCACGCCGCCGGCCAGCACCACACCGATGATGATCCACATGGTGCCAGGCAGGTACCCCATCTGCGCGGCCAGCACCGGTCCGACCAGTGGCCCCGCCCCGGCGATCGCGGCGAAATGATGCCCGAACAGCACCCTGCGGTCGGTCGCGTCGAAATCCTTGCCATTGCCGTGGGCCTCGGCGGGCGTCGCGCGTTCATCGCGAGGTTTGACGATCTTGTACTGGATCAGTCGGGCGTAGAAACGGAACGCGATGATGTACGTGCACACCGCAGCCAGCACGAACCAGACGGAGTTGACCTCCTCGCCCCGGATGATGGCGACCATCGTCCACGCGAACCCACCGAGCAGGGCGATGATCAGGTAGGTGACCCGAGCGGTCGGGGTCATCGGGACGCGTTGCCGGATCGCGACCGGGGGTTGCTCGGGGTCGGTCCGAACGAGTTCGGTGTCGGTTGTCATTGATCACTCTCGACTCGTGATGGCGGCTGTGTTCCGCAGATCCGGTATTCGTCGGGCACGGGTGTGTACGGGATTCCTGGGCGGCAGGAAAGGTTCCCCAATGCGACGGTAGGCAAACGGCGGCATTGGCCCCAGCGGCTGTTGGTTCAGCACGGCTGACACAACTCTGACCACCTGAAGATGTCAAGCGCGGAGCGGGCTGATGCCCCGACCAGCTGATCGACGATGACGGTGGATCCCGCTGTTCGTCCGAAACGTCCTGACCAACTACCGTGAGCGGAGCGGTATCAGCACAACCAGCGTGGAGTGCCGGCCCTGCTCGGCGGGGTCTGCTCACGGACGTTCGAGGGGGACGTGACACCGGAGAATTGCCGACGAAGGCTGGTCCACGCGAAGCACGTTTCTGCTTTCTGCTTGTCGACGGCACGCGATAACGGTCGCGGGAAGAGGTGTGATGGCGGCCCCGCTGCTCGAGACGAAGTTTCACGTCCCCCGGCGGGCACGCGGTCTGGTCGCACGTCCGCGACTCAGTGAGCGGCTGAGCCTCGGGGCCGATTCGGCTCTGACGCTGGTGTCAGCGCCGGCCGGGTTCGGCAAGACCACGCTGCTGGCGGAATGGCTGTCACTCGTTGCGTCCGAGGGAAGAACCGTGGCGTGGCTGTCGCTCGACCAGCGCGACAACGACCCTGCGGTGTTCTGGACCTACCTGGTCGCCGCGCTGAGGACGGTGGCGCCCGGTGTCGGGGCGGAGGCGCTCTCACTCCTGCAGGCGCCCCAGTCGCCGCCGATCGAAGGCGTCCTTGCCACTCTGCTCAACGACCTCAACGCCATCTCGAATGATGTGGTGCTCGTGCTCGACGATTACCACCTCATCGACGCACGACACGTGCAGGAAGGGATCGCCTTCCTGCTGGAGCACCTGCCCGCCCAGATCCATGTGGTGATCGCCGGCCGCGCCGACCCGACGCTGCCGTTGGCGCGGTTGCGATCGCGTGGTGAGCTCGTCGAGATCCGCGCCGCCGACCTGCGTTTCACGCCCGACGAAGCGGCGACGTACCTCAACGAAGTCATGGGATTGGCGCTGACCGCAAGGGATGTCGCGGCATTGGAGGGACGCACCGAGGGGTGGATCGCGGCGCTCCAACTGGCGGCACTCTCGATGCAGGGGCGAGACGATATCGCGGGCTTCATCGCGGGCTTCGCCGGGGATGACCGGTACATCGTCGACTACCTCGCCGAGGAGGTCTTGCAGCGCCAGCCCGAGCATGTCCGCCATTTCCTGTTGCAGACGTCCATCCTGGACCGGCTGACCGGCCCGCTCTGCGATGCCGTCACCGGTCAGGACGGCGGCAGGGCGAGGTTGGTGGCGCTGGAGCGAGAGAACCTGTTCCTGGTTCCGCTTGACGACCGCCGCCGGTGGTATCGCTACCACCAGCTCTTCAAGGATGTTCTCCAGGCGCACCTGCGGGACGAGGAGCCCGACGCCGGTCCAGGCCTGCACCGGCGCGCGAGCGTGTGGTACGAGCGGAACAGCGAGCCCGCAGAGGCGGTCCGTCACGCGCTGGCCGCGGAGGATTTCGAGCGAGCGGCGGACCTCGTCGAGCTACAGATTCCGGCGATGGCCAGGAGCAGGCAGGAAGCTACGGCGCGCCGCTGGCTCGCGGCACTTCCCGACGACGTGGTCCGAGTCCGGCCCGTGCTCAGCGTGGGGTTCGCCGGGGTGTTGCTCGCGGTTGGCGAGCTCGAGGGCGGTGTCGAGGCCCGCCTGCGGGACGCGGAGCGGTGGCTGGACACGGCTGGTACCGGTCAGGGATCCCCCCTGGTCGAACGACGGGAGACACCCTCGGCCGAGATGGTCGTCGTGGACGACGAGCAATTTCGCCGCCTCCCGGTGATGGTCGAGCTGTACCGGGCCGCTCTTGCCCTGGCTCGGGGCGACGTAGTTGCCGCCGTGACGCACGCCCAGCGGGCCTTCGACCTTTCCGCTGAGGACGAACAGCTGACTCGTGCCGCAGCAGCGGGGTTGTTGGGGCTGGCCTACTGGGCGAGCGGGGATCTCGAGGCCGGGCACTCGGCCTATACCGAATGCATGGCGGGGCTTTACCGCTCCGGGTACGTCTCCGACACCTTCGGGTGTGCGATCGCATTGGCAGACATTCGGCTGGCGCAAGGTCGTCCGCGCGAGGCAATGCACACCTACGAGCAGGCGTTGCGGCATGCGGCCGAACACGGCGGGCCGGTTCTGCGGGGAACGGCCGACATGTACGTGGGGATGAGCGAGGTCCTCCGCGAACGCGACGACTTGCCCGCTGCCACAGCATATTTGCTGCGGAGCCAGGAGCTGGGTGATGACAGCGGGTTGCCGCAGAACCCGTATCGCTGGCGGGTCGCGATGGCCCGGATACTCCAGGCCCAAGGAGATCTGGAGGCTGCACTCGACCTGCTCGACGAGGCGGAGCGGCTGTATGTGAGCGACCTCTTCCCGAACGTCCGGCCGGTTCCGGCCCTCCGGGCAAGGGTGTTCCTCGCCCAGGGGCAGTGGGGTGACGCGTTGGGCTGGGCCCGCGAGCGGGGCCTGTCCGCCGGCGACGAACTCAACTACCTCCACGAGTTCGAACACATCACCCTGGCCAGGGTGCTTCTTGCCAGGTACACGGCCGACCGCGACGAGCAGGCGATTGAGGAAGCGACCGGACTGCTGGACCGCCTGCGGCGAGCGGCGGACGACGGGGGGAGGACGGGGAGCGTCATCGAAGTTCTTGTGGTGCAGGCGCTTGCCGCTCAGGCGGGGGGCGATATCCCGGCAGCTGTTACATCGCTTCAACGCGCGCTGACGCTGTCCGAGCCGGAGGGCTACGTGCGAATCTACGTGGACAAGGGTCCGCCGATGGCCTCGTTGCTGAGGGCGTCCACGAAACAGGGGATTGCTCCGGGTTATGTCCGCCAACTCCTGGCAGCCCTGAACAATTCCGCTGAGAACGCTGGGGAACCGCCCGTCAAACAGGGTTTGATCGAGCCCCTGAGCGCACGCGAACTGGACGTGCTCCGGCTGCTCGCCACCGACCTGGACGGCCCGGACATCGCCCGCGAGCTCATCGTGTCCCTGAACACGGTGCGGACCCACACCAAGCACATCTACGAAAAGCTCGGCGTCAACAACCGTCGCGCGGCGGTCCGCCGGGCCAGGGAACTGGACATGTTGTCGCGAACCCGCGATCACTGACTCTCGCCCACCGTCGGAGAAGACCCTTAGGGGGCGGGATCTTGCGCGGTGATGATCTGACTGACCAGCTTGATCAGGATGCGTTTGCCGGCGGCGTTGAGTGAATTGCCGCCGTCGAGCGAGCGTGGAACACCGCGACCGCTCCTGGAGAACGCGTCGTCATCGTCCCAACTTCGGATTGACCCAGCCATCGCGTCGGTGGGTGCGTTGAAGGGCGTGTCGTCGGCTCGCCCGTTTCGCCGCTCGTGACACCTCATCACATCAATCACCACATGTGGTGATGCTCGCTCATCACGTCCGCTCCTACCTTTCAGTCACACCGCCGAACGACCGCCCCGCGGCGGAGATCCCGCCAGGCGAGCACGCGAAAGGGGAGCGCAGATGAGCGAGAAATCCGCCGTCGACGAGGCCGGGCGGTACGAAATTCGCCTCAAGGGGCACCTCGATTCTCGATGGGCCGAATGGTTCGACGGGCTCGGCCTCACCAACGACAAGGACGGCACGACCGTCATTCACGGGTTTGTCCTCGACCAGGCCGCACTGCACGGATTGCTCCGCAAGGTGCGCGACATAGGCCTGCAACTGATCTCGGTCACCCGGGTCGAACCCGACCAGCCCGCTGTACCCACAGCGAGGCCCACCGATTCACCAACCCAGCAAAGGAAAACGACATGACAACCACCGCACCGATCAGGAAAGCCACAGCAACGAAACGAGTTCCGATGACCTCACTGCGGAAGACCTCGCTCGCTGCGGGCGTCCTCTACCTCATCACCTTCGTCTCCATTCCCGTACTCACTCTCTACAGCCCGCTGAGCGATCCGAACTACATCGTCGGAGTCGGCCCGGACAACGGCGTGATCGTCGGCTGCGTGCTGGAGATCATCGTGGCCCTGGCCGGTATCGGCACGGCCGTCGTGCTGTACCCGGTGGTCAAGCGGCAGAACCAAGCGGCCGCGCTGGGCTTCGTCGGCGTGCGCGTGCTGGAAGCGTCCGCCATCTTTGTCGGCGTCATGAGCCTGCTGACGCTGGTGACCTTGCGGCAAGCCAACCTCGGAGCCGATGCGGTGATCACCGGCCGGGCGTTGGCCGCCTTCCACGACTGGACGTTCCTGGCCCAGGGACTGCTGCCGGCGGTCAACGCCGTGCTGCTGGGCTCCCTGTTGTACCGGTCTCGCCTGGTGCCCCGGATCCTTCCGACTCTGGGTCTGATCGGCGCGCCCCTGCTCGCCGTGACCGCTCTCGCCACGGTGTTCGGCCTCTGGGACCAGGTATCGCCGCAGTCGCTGCTGCTGACCATTCCGATCGCGGTGTGGGAGTTCTCGCTCGGCGTCTACCTGACAGTCAAGGGTTTCAAGCCCTGCCGCATCACCGCGGAGATCACGGCCGAAGAGACCGCTGATGTGAGCGCAGCCGGTACCCGGCCCACCCAGCAGGGCGTCACCGCCTGACCCGCGACGCGGCGGCCGAGCCCACCACGGGCTCGGCCGCCGTCGGGTTGCGCCCCTCAAAATGACCACCCCTGAAGTCAACTCGCTGTGAAAGGCACATCCGATGATCGAAGTCGAGAATCTCAGCAAGCGATACGGCGACAAGCTCGCTGTCGACGGCCTGAATTTCGTGGTTCAGCCGGGAATCGTCACCGGGTTCCTCGGCCCGAACGGAGCGGGGAAATCGACCACCATGCGGATGATCGCGGGTCTCGACGCGCCGACCACCGGTCGGGTGGTCGTCAACGGTGGTGACTACCGGTCCGCCGCCGCGCCGATGGCCGAGCTCGGGGTGCTGCTGGAGGCCAAGGCGGTGCACACCGGCCGATCAGCACGCAATCACCTGCTCTCGCTGGCTCAGAGCAACGGGATCAGCCGGCGGCGGGTGGACGAGGTGATCGACATCGTCGGCCTGTAGCAGGTCGCGGGCAAGATGGTCGGCGGGTTCTCCCTCGGAATGGGTCAACGGTTGGGCCTGGCGTCGGCGTTGCTGGGCAACCCGCAGACGGTGATCCTGGACGAGCCGGTCAACGGCCTTGACCCCGAAGGGGTCCGATGGATCCGGACCACGCTCAAGGAGTTGGCCGATGATGGCCACACGGTCTTCGTGTCGTCCCACCTGATGAGCGAAATGGCCCAGACTGCAACGCGTCTGGTCGTGGTCGGTCGCGGCCGGTTGATCGCCGACACCACGGTCGACGAATTCGTCGCCCGTGCCTCGAATCATTCCGTCACCGTCCGGACGCCGGAATGGGAACGGTTGCGTGAGCTTCTGCTTGCCACCGTCGGCACCGTCAATTCGGGCGTCACCGTCGCTCGTGAGCGGCCCGACGTACTGCGGGTCGACGGTCTCACCGCCGAACACATCGGCACCATCGCCTGGCAGGCCCACCTGCCGATCTTCGAACTCGCCGTGCAGCAGGCCTCCCTGGAAGAAGCGTTCATGACCTTGACCAGCGACTCCGTCGAATACCGGACCTCTGATATTGCCGGCACCCAGATCATCGACACCGGGGCGGTGGCGGCATGACAACCACGCAGACCACGCAGGCCACCAAACCGGCGTCGACGATGTTCATCAGCCGTGGCACCGGGATGCGGGTGACGCAGTCGCGGGTCGTGCTGTCCGAGTGGACAAAGTTCCGTTCGGTGCGGTCCACCGTCTACACCTTGCTGGCCGCCGTGGTGTTCATGGTCGGGCTCGGCGCCCTGTTCTCGGCCATCACCGCCGGCCAGCCGGGCGGCTTGGAGCCCGGTCAATCCGCTGTGTCGACCTCGCTGAGCGGCACAATTTTCGCCCAGTTGGCCATCGGAGTGCTGGGCGTGCTGCTGATCAGCGGTGAATACAGCACCGGAATGATCCGCTCCTCACTGACCGTCGTGCCCCGCCGCCTGCCGATGTTGTGGGGCAAACTCGCGGTGTTCACCGGTGTGGTGTTCCTGACCATGCTGATCGCCAGTCTTGCGGCGTTCTTCGTGGGCCAGTTGCTGTTCAGCGGGCAGCACCTTGACGCCTCGCTGTCCGACCCGGGTGCGTTGCGGTCGGTGGTCGGCTCCGCGCTGTACATGACCGTTGCGGGCGTGACGGCGCTGGCGTTGGGTGCGTTGCTGCGGAACACCGCGGCCGCGATCACCACCTTCGTCGCGGTGTTCTTCGTGATCCCCCCGTTGACGCTCCTGCTGCCCGCCTCACTGACGGACCAGTTCGTGCAGTACCTGCCGTCCAATGCCGGCACCGGCATCATGGGCGCCGGCTTCGGCGTCGCACACCCGTTGGCGCCGTGGACCGGGTTTGCGGTGATGTGCGGCTACGCGGTGGTGCTGATGGGATTCGCCGCCTGGCGGCTGCGCCGCGCCGACGCCTGACCCACGACGGGCCAACGGTCTCGATACCGATCGTGCCGATCGTGCCTACTCATCGGACACGCTTGATCGGCAGGATGGCGAGACCTCCGATGATGGCGCACACGCCGGCGAACGCGTAGAGCACGCCGTAGCTGCCGCCACCGATCACCAGGATGACCGGCGCGATCGCCGGTGCGACGGAATAGGGAAGCGCGCCGGCAATGTTCAATACCCCGAGATCCTTTGCCGCGTTGGCTTTGTCGGGCAGCACATCGGCAACGAGCGCCAGGTCAACGGCCATGTACACGCCAAAGCCGAGGCCACCGATCGCCATGCCGACCAGGAATCCGTTGAAATTGCTGGCGATGGCTATCACGAACATCGCAAGGCCGTACACGATCGAGGCGGTGAGAACGAAGATCTTCCGTCGACCGGTCCGGTCGGAGAGCTTGCCGCCGATCAGCGAAGCGCCGACGATGAGGACCGACTGGACCAGCGTCCCGAGGAAGATCTGTTGCGGCACATCGGCCTCGGCGCTGCCGATCTTGTCCAGCAGGTAGTAGGCCTGGTAGGTGGTCAGCAGTGCGTAGGCCATGACGAACATGAAGCGGCTGGCGAAAGCCCAGGCGAAATCCGGGCTTTTCCGCGGATTCACATAGAACGTGCCCGCGAATTCCCGGAGCGACCACGGCGGCCTGTCCGCCTTGGCCAGCCGGCGGTCATTGAGCGTCACCGCGAAGAGCAGGACGAAGAACCCGCCGATCCCGCAGGGGACCAGGAACATACCGATCGCATTGCCGGTGAACAGCTGGACCACGAAGGTGCCGCTCACCGACGCGATAGGCAGGCAGACGCCCAGGGCACCCGCGACCAGGCCGCGTTGGACCTCCGGGACCTGGTCCGGCAGCACCGCGACCAGGGCCGCGAGCAATGCGTTGAAGAACAACTGGGCGATGCACCATCCGGCCAACACAACCGGGACGCTGGGAGCCAGCGCGACGACGAGGATGCCGAGGGAGCCGCCCAGCAGGCCGATGACCATCCAGGGCCTTCGCATCCCCAGCGGCGACGACGTGCGATCGCTCATCCTGCCGAAGAACGGATTGCCGACCAGTGACAGCAGGGCGCCGGTCCCGGTGACCAGCGCCAAGTTGGTCGGGGCCCGTTCGATCCCGACCAGCGAGTTGATCTTCAAGGCCAGCGTGACCAGCAAGGGTGCGAGGAACAACAGGCAGGTGCCCATGTACGCCAGCACGTACAGCGAGATGAACCCCCAGCCGACCCGGCGTACCGCGGGCGGGGTGGACTGCGGCGCAGCCCCGCCCGCGGCCCGATAGTCAACGCCCTCCGACCCGACGGTGGGAGCCAGTTGGGGGTGGGCAGCGGGGGTGCTCTCCGCGGAAGGAAAAAGGTCGGGCATACGCGCTCTCCTCACTGCGGTAGGGAGTCAGCGACCGAGGATCTACGCGCGTTGCTTGCAGCGGTGGCCAGCATATGGGGTTTTGCCCGGATCGAGGAGACGGCGGCGGCTGCGTTTTGCACGGGCGCTGAACACCAGCGATCGCGACAGGTGACCGGGATCGACGGATCGTGGCCGGATGCCGGGCTTCAGCTCTCGGCGTGCGGTGGCGGGTGGGTCGCACCGACGTCGTGCAGCAGGGCATGGATCTGCTCGCTGGCGATGCTCCACCGGCGCTCCCGGCCGACCCGCTCGGATCGGACAATGCCACGGATCCGCAGTGCACCGAGGGCATGTGAGGTGGCGTTGGCGGTCATCTGAACCGTTTCGGCCAGATCGCTGACGTTGATCCCAGGGCTGTAGTGCACGGCCAGCAGGATCCGCAGCCGGTTGGTGTCCGCCATGGCCTGGAAAATCTCTGCCCACCGGTCGACGACGGCCGGGTCGGTGTCGGTGCCCACGATGGACAATCCGAGTCCGCGGTCGTGACGAAGCACGTCCGTGACATCGGGATCCAGCCCCTGATGACCGCTGGTTGCCGTCATCGTCTCAGTCTGACAGCAACGACAGCCGGTCATCGGTACCACACCACGGCAAGCTGCTGTACCGAAATTCATCGGCTCGTCTGAGCCGATGACCAACCATCAGGGTTACGATCTCGGCGGTCGACCTCGGAGGTCGCCGCTGCGCGCGACCGGGAAAGGGGCGCTGCACATGTCCGGAGCGAACTCACCGTCCACCACCGTTGCGGCAGGGTTGTGGGGCGCCTCGTCCCGGCTCGGACCCCCCGGTGGATGGAAACGGATCGCCGGCGCGCTCTCGGTGGTGCTGCTGTTGACGGCCGTGTCGTTCGGCCTGTTGTTTGCTGCCGTCATCCCCGGTAACCACGAGATCAACGGTCAGATCTTCGGGATCGGCCTGGCGATCACCGCCTATCTGCTCGGGGTCCGGCATGCTTTCGACGCCGACCACATCGCGGCCATCGACAACACCACCCGCAAACTCGTCGCAGACGGCAAGAGGCCCGTCACCGTGGGGCTGTTCTTCTCTCTCGGGCACTCCACCGTCGTGTTCGTGATGGCCTTCCTGGTCGCCGTCGGCGCGAGGATCGTCACCAGCCTGGTTGCCGACGACTCCGACATCCACCAGACCCTCGGGGTCATCGGCACGTCGATCTCCGGGTTCTTCCTGGTCATCATCGGGTTGATCAATCTCGCCGCGCTGATGAGCATCTACCGGGTGTGGCGGGATGCGCAGACGGGCGGATACGACGAGGACGCGCTCGAGGACGCGCTGAATTCTCGCGGCGCGTTCGCCCGGCTGCTGCGGCCCGCGATGAAGGCGATCAAACGGCCGGGCCAGATGTATCCTCTCGGGTTTCTGTTCGGCCTGGGGTTCGACACCGCAACGGAGATCTCGCTTCTCGTGCTCGCGGGCGCCGGCGCC
>Ga0075520_1001523_pt1 | contig 11179 bp, 7 predicted proteins | sample NGEPerB_FD_75100 | JGI IMG/M metagenome (GOLD analysis project Ga0075520, IMG submission 75100) | Arctic peat soil microbial communities from the Barrow Environmental Observatory site, Barrow, Alaska, USA - NGEE PermafrostAB12-B | ecosystem: Environmental > Terrestrial > Soil > Wetlands > Peat ...
GACGATCGCCTCGGTGGTGAGGATGTTCTTGGCGATCGACGCCGCGTTCTGCAGGGCAGAGCGCGTGACCATCGCCGGGTCGATCACGCCGGCGGCCACGAGATCGACGATCTCGTTGGTCGCTGCGTTCAGGCCCTGGCCTTTCTTGGCCTTGCGCACGTCGTTGACGACAACCGAGCCCTCCAGGCCCGCGTTCTCGGCCAGCTGACGCAGCGGCTCCTCCAGCGCGCGCAGGACGATGCGCGCGCCCGTGCGCTCGTCGTCTGAGCCGTCGACCGACGCGCCGTTGTCGCCGATCGTGACCGCCGAGGTGGCTTCCAGCAGTGCCACGCCGCCGCCGGGCACGATGCCCTCCTCCAGCGCCGCGCGAGTTGCCTGCAGCGCGTCCTCGACGCGGTGCTTCTTCTCCTTCATCTCCGTCTCGGTGGCTGCGCCGACCTTCACCACGGCGACGCCGCCGGAGAGCTTTGCCAGGCGCTCTTGGAGCTTCTCGCGGTCGAAGTCCGAGTCGGTGTTCTCGATTTCGGCTTTGATCTGGTTGATGCGGCCCTTGATCGCCGTCGCGTCACCTGCGCCGTCGACGATCGTCGTCTCGTCCTTGCCGACGACGACGCGGCGTGCACGTCCGAGCTGGGAGAGCTGGGTGTTCTCCAGCTTCAGGCCCATCTCCTCGGTGATCACCTCGGCGTTGGTCAGGATCGCGATGTCCTCGAGCATCCGCTTGCGGCGGTCGCCGAAGCCGGGGGCCTTGACGGCCACACCGGTGAACGTGCCGCGGAGCTTGTTGACGACCAGCGTCGCCAGGGACTCGCCCTCGACGTCCTCGGCGATGATCAGGATCGGCTTGCCCGACTGAATGACCTGCTCGAGCACCGGCAGCACGTCACGTACCGAGCCGATCTTCGAGTTGGCGATCAGGATGTAGGGGTCCTCCAGGGTCGCCTCCATGCGGTCCTGGTCGGTGACCATGTAGGGCGAGATGTAGCCCTTGTCGAACTGCATGCCCTCGGTGAACTCGAGGTCCATGCCGAACGTCTGGCCCTCCTCGACGTTGACCACGCCGTCCTTGCCGACCTTCTCGATCGCGTCCGCGATCACGTCGCCGATCTCATCGTCACCGGCGGAGATCGTCGCCACGCGGGCGATCTGGTCCTTGCCGGAGACCTCCTTGGACTGCGAGGCGATGTTCTTGACGACCTCGTCCACGGCCTTCTCGATGCCGCGCTTGAGCGCCAGCGGGTTGGCGCCGGCCGCCACGTTCTTCAGACCCTGGCGAACGATCGCCTGGGCGAGCACGGTGGCGGTGGTGGTGCCGTCGCCGGCCACGTCGTTGGTGGCTGTCGCCACCTCGCGGACCAGCTGTGCACCCTGATTCTCGAAGACGTCCTCCACCTCGATCTCACGAGCGATGGTGACACCGTCGTTGGTGATCGTCGGCGCGCCGAACTTCTTGTCGAGCACCACATAGCGGCCCTTGGGGCCGAGCGTGACCTTGACCGCGTTAGCGACCGCGTCGACGCCCGCCTCGAGCGACTTGCGCGCCTCTGAGCCGTACTTCAGTTCCTTGTGAGCCATGTTTCCTCAGATCTCCTTAGGACTCGACGCGGGCGAGGACATCGGACTCGCGCAACACGAGCAGATCCTCCCCGTCGACCTTGATCTCGGTCCCGCCGTACTTGCTGTAGAGGACCTCGTCGCCCTTCTTCACGTCCAGCGGGATGCGCTTGCCGTCCTCGTCCATCTTGCCGTCGCCGACTGCGAGGACCTTGCCCTTCTGCGGCTTCTCCTTGGCTGTCTCGGGGAGGACGATGCCACTTGCAGTGGTCTGCTCCTCCTCGATCGCCCGCACGATCAGGCGATCGCCCAGGGGCTTGAGCTTCATGTTGAAAAACCTCCGTCTAGAGAGTGCGACCGGCGATTCTCCGCCCGTTGTGGTGGGCCGAGCCGCCTCTTTGGCACTCTCGTGGGAGAGTGCCAGCTGCTCCCCCAATATATAGAAGATCCGGCCGGGATCAAGGACGAATTGGCAGTCTCGGGTGGCGACTGCCAATCGCGGCGGGCCGAAAGCGTCGATCCACGGCCGCCCACACGGCCGGCGGGGGCTAGTTCTGCGCCCCGCCGAAGCCCTTCATCGCCTCGGTCATCCCCGTCGGGTTGTCCAGGATCTGGGAGAAGCGCACCACCGTGACCGTGTCCTCGGTGGACACGGCGCGGCCGTAGATCTGTTCGAGGAAGTTGATCAGCTCCTCGTGGCGGCGGAACTCGGGGTTGTCGTGCTTGATGTCCCGCGGGGAGAGGTCCGCCAGCTTCATCACCTCCACGTGGTCTATCACCGCTTCGAAGATCCGTTCGCGCGGCGAGTACTGGTAGCCGATGGTCACCAGCACCGCCTGGTTCCTGCGGTACTTGCCCGACTTGTCGCCCAGGCGGATGGTGGCCGTCTTGCGACCCCGCTTGAGCTCGTCGGCGAAGATCGTGGAGTAGAAGTTCAGGACCTGCATCGCGCCCGGCAGGCTATCGGTCTTTGTCCAGGTAGGCGAGCGCGAGCGTGACCATCTCGCGCTCGGCCGTGTGGCTGAGGGCCGTCTCGGCCTCCGTCAGGGCGATCCAGCGGACCTCCTCCACCTCGTCGTCGTGGTCGGCCGTGTCGCCTTCCACGAAGGAGAACAGGAAGAACGCCACCGTCTTGCCGATCGTGCGCCCTTCGCGGCGATACCAGTAGCGCGACTCGCCCAGCTCGCAGACCGGCTCCGCCACGATCCCCGTCTCCTCGCGCACCTCGCGCCCCGCCGCCTCGATCGGGGTCTCGCCCGGGTCCACGTGGCCCTTGGGCAGCGCCAGCACGCGCGAGCCGTCCGCCGCCGTGCGGGTGGGCACGATCACCACCACCTGCCCGTCGCGGACCACCACGCCGCCGGCTGAGAACTCACGCGAGCCGCCGCCGCGCGAGCCGCCGCGCGAGCCGCCGCGCGAGCGCTTGGAGGACCCCGAGGACCTGGAGGGCCTAGAAGACATACTGCTTGAGCGCCTCCGCGTCGTGGACCACCAGGCGCCCGCGGCCCTGGGAGATCACCCCGGCGCGCTCCAGCACCGCCAGGAAGCGGCTGGCGGACTCGCGCGAGGAGCCCGCCAGCTGCGCCAGGTCGGCCTGGGTGGCCGTGACCAGCACGTCGGAGCGCTCCTCGCCGGCGGCGATCTCCTGCTCGACCAGCTCGCTGAGCACCACCGCCACGCGACTCTGCACCGTCTGGAAGGACTGGCGCGAGAGGCGCTCGTTCATCTCGCGCAGGCGCCTGCCGAGGGCGATGACCAGGCGCGCGGCGATGGCGGGGTGTTCGCCCATCAGCCTGCGCATGTCCGGGCCGAGCACGCCAACGACGTTGGTGGGCTCGATCGCCTCCACGGTGGCCGAGCGGCGCTCGTCCTCGAACATGGCCAGCTCGCCGAAGATGTCCCCCGGTCCGAACGTGGCGAGCGTGATCGTGCGCCCGTCGCCATGCGTGCGGATCGCGCGGACGTGCCCCTCGCGCACCACGTAGCAGGTGTCGCTGGCGTCGCCCTCGCGGAAGACCGCCTGGCCGGGCTGGAAGTCGCGCGGAACGGCCACCTCGGCGATCCGCTCCAGGTCGCTGCGCTCCAGCGTGGAGAACGCCGGCACCCTCCCGAGCAGATCCACCACCTCGGCTGATCGCGTCGGCGCCATTGCCCACGGAATACCACAACGGCTTTGCCAGACGTTGCCCACGCCGTGGACGCCGGGCGCCGCTATGGTCACATCATGGCCAGCTCCAAGCGCGCCCGTCTGCTTGTCGTGCTGTGGAGCCTCGCGGCGCTCGGATCGGCGCCCGCGCTCGCCGCCTCCTCATCATCGGGAGACGCGATCGCCGCGGTCAAGGCGCGCGCCCTGCTCGCCTCGCGCGAGCTGTGGGCCACCGTCGACGTGTGCAGCCCGAGCGACCAGCCCAACACGGTCGGCGTCCGCGGCTCGATGCCCGGCGACGGCAAGGCGGGCGAGAAGATGTTCATGAGCTTCCGCCTGCAGTATCTGAACGCCGCCAGGACCTGGGTCGACCTCCTCGGCAGCGCCAGCCCCAGCTTCGTGTCCGTGGGCGGCGCCAGCACCGCACGCCAGGGCGGGCGCAGCTTTCAGCTGGTGCCCGTGGCCGGGAAGCCCGCGGTCACGCTGCGCGGGGTGGTGGACTTCCAGTGGCGCCGCGGCGGGACCGTGCTGCTGAGCACCTCGCGCGCGAGCACCGTCGGGCACAAGAGCCTCGCGGGAGCGGACCCGGCCGGCTTCAGCGCCGCTACGTGCCTGATCGGCTGAACAGCCGCGGATCGTTGGTGATGATGCCGTCCACGCCCATGGCGCTCAGCTTGGCGATCATCCGCGCGTCGTCCACCGTCCACACGTAGAGCTCGCCGCCGCCTTCGGCCACCGCCGCCACCAGCGCCGGCGTCACCACGCGCCAGTGGGCCATGATCGCGTCGAAGCGGCCTTCGCGCAGGGCCGTGCGGGCGCGGCGGGGCAGCGTTGCTCGGTAACCGGTGAGGAGCGCCAGCGCGGGGATCGCGGTGAGCATGTCCGTGGTGTAGTCGCGGCGCACGCGCGGCACCGACCAGCCGAGGCGCAGCGCGGGCTCCGCCGCCCGGATCTGGGCCAGGCCGGACGGGAACATGCCGCTGATCAGCGTGCGCGAGACCAGCCCGAGCTCGCGCAGGGCGCCCAGCACGCGCAGCTCGTAGCCGGGGAGCTTGATGTCCACGTCGAGCTCGAGGCCCGCAAATGCGGGGCCGGCCAGGTGCTCGAGCGCCTGCTCGAAGCTCAGCGGCGCGCGCGAGCGCATGTCCTCGCGGTCGTGGGCCACCAGCAGCCGGCCGCTGCCGTCCGGGCGCTCGCTGAGCACGTCCAGCTCGATCATGTCCACGTCGTGGCGCAGCGCCGCGTCGAAGCTCGCCAGCGTGTTGCCCGGCTCGATGTGGTGGGCGCCCTTGTGGCCCACGCGGCGCGGGCGCCCCAGCGTCGGATCACTCATGGCGCCCACCATCGCAGAGTCCCGGCACCGGGGCGGGCCGCCCCGCGGCGCCGTGCCTCAGACCGCGCGACCGTGCCTCAGACCGCGCGACTCAGACCGCGCGAAGCGGTTTGCGTGCGGCTGCGATCGTCTCGATCGCGGTCTTGGCCCCGACGTAGGGCGCCAGCACGGTGAAGGCGAGCTGATCCACCAGCGAAGGCAGGCGGGAGAGGCGGTCGTTGGCCACGTAGGTGCCGATGATGCCCCAGACCGCGCCGGTGACCGCTTCGAGCGCCACCGCCGGGCCGCGCTGGGGCTCGGGGCCGGTCTCGGTCAGGAGCTTCGTGAAGCCCTCCACCGAGCGCGTCATGCGCCCGATCATCCCGGGACCGACTTCGAACAGGTTGATGAACGCTATCCGCAGCAGCGCCTGGTGCGCGACCAGGTAATCCACGAACGCGGCCATCGCCGCGTAGACCGCCTCGGGCCAGGAGCCTGCGCTCTCCATGCTGGGCTTCACCGACTCCAGCGCTTCCTGGACGAATTCGTCCAGCACCGCCAGGAAGCACTGCTCCTTGTTGGCGAACTGCTTGTGGAACGCCTCCGTGGAGATCCCCGCGAACTGCGCGATCTGCGGATCGGTGAGATTCGCGTAGCCCGAGTCCAGGGTCAGGTGCACCACCGAGCCGAGCACCCGCGCGCGCCTGTCGTCGCGCGCCAGGAACGCCGCGGGCGTGGGCGGCACGTGCGCCGGCCTGGCGATGCCGAGCATCCCCAGGCGAGCGGCGGCGGGCGTGCGGTAGGACTCGATCCAGTCGAGCACTTCGTCGGTGAGCGCGTACAGCTCGCGCTCGCGCTGCTCCAGCATGCGTATGAACACCACGTGGCGCACCCCGCCGACCACCGCCCGCGCGGTCAGCTTCGGGAACCCCACCTCCTCGGGCGCCGTCTGAAAGGCGCTCGCCACGAGGCGCTCGAAGGTGAAGCCGGCGAGCTGCAGGCGCTCCCGAGCATTCGGGCCGATCCCCAGCGCGTCCACCAGCACCAGGTGCGGGCCCTTGGGCGACTCCGCCACCTCGTCGAGCAGCGCCTTGCAGGCCGCGTGCAGGCGATTGGCCCAGCCACGTTCGCTCGCCCACGCCTCGAGCATGCGCTTGCGCGTGCCGGCCACCACGATGTCGTAGGTGGCCAGGAAGCACTGCTCCTTGTTGGCGAACTGCTCGTAGAAGGCTCTGCGCGAGACGCCCGCCAGGCCGATCACGCGCGCCACGGTGCTGGCGTGGTAGCCCCGCTGGGAGACCGCCTCGATCATCGCACCGTAGAGACGGGCCCGCTGGTTGCGAGCGACCTCCTCTCTGTCCATACCGTTCGGTCCGTGCGGCAACCTCCGGTACAGCGGTGCGAGCTGGCCCCTTGTTCTACTCATCCCCACGGTTCTAGAAAGTAGACGATCTGGCTCTCAAAAGCAAGACCCTGATACGTGTTTGATATCAAGCAGGCTCGAACGATTCCAGTACTGTCTCCATCACATCCAAACGTCCGACAGACAAATGGATTCGAACCATCGCACTCAAACGCCAGGAGGTTGCGGAAGCGGCGGCCGAGGATGCGCGATCGGCTGCTGCGAGCTCGCCCGGCTGCCCGGCCCCCCCGCCGCGCGCGGCGCCGGCTCAGGCGGTGAGCGTGAGCCGGCGCGGGCCGGACTGGAAGCCGAGCTCCACCAGCACCCCCACCAGCTCGGAGGAGATCGCGGGCTGGCCGTCGATGCGCTCGAGCGCCAGCTTGGGCACGCGCCCGGCTCGCACGGCGTCGGCGAGCGCCTCCAGCGCCTCGCGCAGCGGATTCGGCTCACGTCCGGGCTGGGTGCGGATGCTCGCGCCCGTCCGTCCAGAGGACTCGGCGAGCGTGACCAGGCCGCGCCCGCCGCGCTCGACGTACAGGACGGGCTCGTCCTGTACGAGGACCACGTGGGCGCCGGCCACGCGCGCGGCTCGGGCGGGGCGGGCCGCGATCTCCTCGCGCTTGGGCCACGGCAGCGCCGCGCCGTAGGGCTGGGCCGGATCGGCCGCGCAGATCACCAGCGTGCGCGCGCGCCCGGGCGATGCACGCAGCCGCTCGACCGCGCCGGGCAGCGCGAACTGGGCGCCGCCCATGCCCTCGATGAAGTAGCCGCGACGGCAGATCCCCAGGGTCTCCAGGTTGGAGAAGGTGTCGTAGAGCATCGCGAAGCCCCCCCTGATCCCCTCGGCCAGCACCTGCTCGCGGGTGACGATGCCGTAGCGCTCCAGCAGCAGCTCAGCCAGCGCCCGCCTGCGCTCGGCCGTCGGCGAGCAGCGCCGGCCCGGTCGCGGCCCGGTCGCGCCCGACGGGCCCTGCGCTCCCCCGCGAAAGACCGCCTCGGCCAGCGACCAGCGGCCCTGGACCTGGGACTGCGCGCCGGTGCGCCGCCTGCCGCTGAAGCGCGAGCGCCCTGCGCCGGCGTGCCCGCCGCGACGGCCCGTGAAGGCGCCCTGGGCTCCGGAGGAGCGCTCGGCGCGCGCCAGGGACAGCCGCGGCGCGCGCAGCGGCGCCCAGGCGTCGTTGGTGACCTCCCCGGCCCAGACGAGGTCCCACAGCGCCTCGCGCAGCGCCTCGGCGGGCGCGTCGAGCTCGGCGAGCAGGTCGGTGAAGAAGGCGGGGCCCTGGGCCAGCCGCGCGCGCAGGAGCTCGTGCTCGACGCTGCTCGGCGGATGCGCCGCGGCGCGGGCCGCGGGAGCGGACGCGGGCGGCCCGATCGCGGGCGCGTCCTCGCGGAAGTACAGGGCCACGCGCCCGGAGCGCCCCAGCGCGCCCGCGCCCACCCACACGACCTCGCCGCTGGCGCACAGGCTGTCCAGCCACGACTGCGAGTAGGCGCCCGTGCGCCGGGGCAGCACGTCGCGCTCCCAGATCTCCACGGGCAGCGCCAGCCCCTGCAGCGCCACCAGCACCTCGCGCAGCCGGTCCACGCCGGCGCCCGCAGCGGAGTGGCGGTCCACTCCCTGCCAGGAGGGAAGGAAGGCGGCCAGGCGCCGCTGGTCGGCCGGCTCGATCTCCTTGCGCAGGGCGGCCAGCGAGGCGCGCCTGAGGCGGCGCAGGACCTCCACGTCGCACCAGTCGCGCTCGGCGCCGCCGGGGCGAAGCTCCCCGCGGACGATCTCGCCTGCCCGCTCCAGCTCGCGCAGCACAGCGCTCGCGTCCACGCCGTAGCGGGCCCGCAGATCCCCCGTGGTGAAGGGCCCGTGCGTGCGGGCGTAGCGGGCGAGGAGCTCGTTCAGCGCGCTGGGGACGTCCGCCAGGAACGCCTCGGGCAGCCCGCCCGGCGGAACGGCCCCGAGCGCGTCGCGGTACAGGCCGGCCTCATCGGCGGCCACGTATCGCTCCTCGCCGCCGAGGCGCAGGCGGATGGCGCGTCGCTCGCGCTCCAGCCCGCGCAGCATGGACTCGACCTCGACGCCCGGGAAGACCCGTTCGGCGATCTCCCCGCCGTTGAGGTCGCCGACGTGGCGGAGCACGTCGTGCAGGCCGTCGCGGCCGGTGGCGCGGGTCATCTCGGAGCGGCGCTGCAGATCGTCTTCCACACGCGCCAGCGCACCCGGGTCGATCAGATCGCGCAGCTCCTCCTGGCCGAGCAGCTCGCGCAGCAGATCGCGGTCGAGCGACAGCGCCGCGGCGCGGCGCTCGGCGCTGGGCGTGTCCCCCTCGTACATGTAGGTGGCCACGTAGTCGAACAGCAGCGAGGAGGCAAACGGCGAGGCGGTCTGGGTCTCGACCTCCACCAGGGAGATCTCGCGGGTGTGCAGGCCGGTGAGCAGCGCTTGCAGACCGGGCACGTCCAGCACGTCGCGCAGACACTCCCTGTAGGTCTCGAGGACGATCGGGAAGTCGCTGTAGCGCCGCGCCACCTCCAGCAGGCTCTGCGCCTTCAGCCGCTGTTGCCACAGCGGCGTGCGCCGGCCGGGATAGGCGCGCGGGATCAGCAGCGCACGCGAGGCGTTCTCGCGGAAGCGCGCGCCGAACAGCGCCGAGCCGCCCAGCTCCGCGGCGACCGCCTGCTCGACCTCCCCGGGCTCCAGCAGCACGAGCTCGGCGGCGGAGGGCAGTGACTCGGCCTCGTCGGCGTCCAGGTCCGGCAGGTGCAGCACGATGCCGTCGTCCGCGGTGATGGCGTCCGCCTCCAGGCCGAAGCGCTCGTGGATGCGGGCGGACAGCGCCAGGCCCCAGGCGGCGTGGACGCGCCCGCCGTATGGGGAGAGCACGCAGATGCGCCAATCGCCGATCTCATCGCGGAAGCGCTCGACCACGATGGTGCGGTCGCTGGGCAGCACGCGCGTGGCGGACTGCTGTTCGCGCAGGTAGGCCAGCAGGTTGCGCGCGGCCCGCTCGTCCAGGTCGTAGTCGCGCTCGAGCGTGGGCGCGTCCTGCTCGACCGCCCAGCGGGAGAAGGCGCCGATCGCCTCGCCGAGCTCCTTGGGGCGCCCGATCGAGTCGCCCTTCCAGAAGGGCACCGCGCCGGTGGCGCCGGGCGCGGGGGTGACGATCACGCGGTCGCGGCCGATTTCCTCGATCCGCCAGGTGGAGGCGCCGAGCATGAACGCCTGGCCCGGGCGGGCCTCGTAGACCATCTCCTCGTCCAGCTCGCCCACGCGGCGCCCGTCGGGCAGGGTGACCGCGAACAGGCCGCGATCGGGGATGGTTCCGGCGTTGGCCACGGCCAGCTGCCGGGAGCCCTTGCGCGCGCGGATGGTGCCGGCCACGCGGTCCCAGACGATCCGCGCGCGCAGCTCCCCGAACTCCTTCGACGGATAGCGCCCGTCGAGCATGTCCAGCACGTTCTCGAGCAGCTCGCGGGATAGCTCCGAGTAGGTGTACGTGCGCCTGACGAGCGCGTGCAGCTCATCCACCGAGACGCCCGACCCGGCTGTCTCGTGTTGTGATGGGCCGGCTCCCGCCGGCTCGGCCGCAACGGCGATTGCCACTATCTGCTGCGCGAGCACGTCGAGCGCGTTGCGGGGCACGACCGTGGGCTCGATCAGCCCTTCGTGCATGCGGCGGGCCACCACGGCGCACTCCAGCAGGTCGCCGCGGAACTTGGGGAAGATCCGCCCGCGGCTGACCTCGCCCACGCCGTGGCCGGCGCGGCCGATGCGCTGCAGGCCGCGAGCCACGGACTTGGGCGACTCGATCTGCAGGACCAGGTCCACCGCGCCCATGTCGATCCCCAGCTCCAGCGAGCTTGTGGCCACCAGGCACGGCAGCTCGCCGGCCTTCAGCAGCTCCTCGACCTTGGTGCGCTCCTCGCGCGCCAGCGAGCCGTGGTGGGCGCGAGCGATGTCCACCGGCTGCGCTCCCGAGTCGCCGGGCTCGTCCTCACGCGCCGCGAGCTCGTTTAGGCGCAGCGCCACGCGCTCGGCGGCACGGCGGTTGTTGACGAACACGATCGTCGAGGTGTGCGCGCGGACCTGCTTCAGAAGCTCGGGGTAGATGGCCGGCCAGATGGAGCTCCTGGTGGACTCGCCGCCCATGAGCGGCTCCAGGGCGTCGCGCTCGGAGGTCCCCGCCGCGCCCGTCGGTGCGGTGGCGGCGCTCGCGCCGGGCTCTGTCATGGACTCGACCGGAACCTCTATCCGCAGGTCGAGCTCCTTGCGGATGCCCGTGTCGATGATCCTGACGTGGCGCCCCGGGCCCACGAGAAAGCGGCCGATCTCCTCCAGCGGGCTCTGGGTGGCGCTCAGGCCGATGCGCTGGACCCCCGGCGCGCGCATGTCGGGCGGGGCGCCGCCGTCGCGCGCCTGCGGCTGCGCCTCCAGGCGCTCGAGCGTGAGCGCCAGGTGGGCGCCGCGCTTGGAGTGGGCGACCGCGTGGATCTCATCCACGATCACCGCCTCCACCGAGCAGAGCATCTCCTTCGCGCGGGAGGTCAGGATCAGATACAGCGACTCGGGCGTCGTGATGAGGATGTCTGGCGGGTTTCGCGCCATGGCCGCGCGCTCGCGCTGCGGCGTGTCGCCGGTGCGGATGCCCACGCGGACGTCCCCGGCGCCGATCCCGCGCAGCGGCACGCGCAGGTTGCGCTCGATGTCATACGCGAGCGCAACCTGCGCGTGCCGCTGCGCGGGATCGGCGCCGGGGACGTCCGCGTGGGCATC
>Ga0075520_1001524_pt1 | contig 11178 bp, 20 predicted proteins | sample NGEPerB_FD_75100 | JGI IMG/M metagenome (GOLD analysis project Ga0075520, IMG submission 75100) | Arctic peat soil microbial communities from the Barrow Environmental Observatory site, Barrow, Alaska, USA - NGEE PermafrostAB12-B | ecosystem: Environmental > Terrestrial > Soil > Wetlands > Peat ...
AATGCAGTGCTGGCCTGATGCTGTGTGCGGCGCCGATCGGCGATGTAGCGCTGGATCTCTGCGTTGGTTGGCGCCATGGCTGGCCTCGGTGGTCGGTGGGATCTCGCCACCGATTGTACCGTGACGGTGCCGGTCAACATCGCAAAGCGCAGGACAGAGCTAAGCGGCTCCGCCGCGCCATCTCCTAAAGCGCGTGGCTGCCTGCCATACCCGCACCCCGGCGTAAAGGCCACCCCCAGGAAGATCGTTGCCAGACGCTACGCGGCAACCATCTTCGGGTGACCTTGACACCAGGACCCCACGGGCACGGCTTCTCGGCAGCTACGGGCAGGATGGTGCCCTGCCCTTCGGCTAATCGCCCCGCGCAGAACCTGACGTGGCGGCGGGGTCCGTGTCGACTCGCGCCGAGCCGAGGCGAGCTTCCCATTGACCATCCCGGAGCTGCCGCAGCGCGTAGAGGATGCTGGCCAGGGTCCCTAGGATCATCAGCAAGAGGGTCAGCCGCGCCGTCGTATAGCGAACTTACGGCCGGAATGCCCGGCGCCAGAGTCTGCTACTCGCCAGGCTTTATCCTGGATGCGCCGTTGCCAGCGTCGTAGTCGTGACCGGATCCACCGTTCGGCGTGTGCACGGGCAGGGGGAACGTCTCGTGCCGCCGTCCTCCGGGGCGGGTCATCCCGCCACGCCCCCAATCGCAACGCCGCAGCAAACTCCGCTCGCTGCGCCAGCGAGCCCCCTCGGCAGCACGTTTCCAACCAAGTAGCAACCGCCTCGATGGTCTGCGGGTCAGTGCCCATCGTCGTCTGAACGGGAGTGTTCACGGGCGTAGTCATGTTCCGGCCACCAGCCGGCGCAGCGCGGCGACGAGGACATCGGTCACCGTGCGCCCCTCAGCGGCCGCCGCCACCTGGGCGGCCGCCCACAGATCCGGGTCGACCCGGAAGTGTCGATCAATCTTCGCCATTAGTGGCTCACTGCCCAGGTGTGGTGCTCGCCGTCGTCTACCGCCACGGTGTAAACCTGGGCGATGCCTTCCCACTCGCACGAGCAGACGGCGTGATCGCCGTCATACCGGACATAGGACACCGGCAGGATCTTGACTAGGTGCCAGCGGCCCTCGCCCCACACGGCGCCGTCCGCGTTCACCGCACCGTCGACCGGGTTCGCGTTGCTGGCCGGGGTACACGACCTGCAATCACAGCCGGCCCACCATCGCTCGGGGTGATGGTTGGTCACGTGCGGCATGGAGATCATGCCCTGTCCTCTCGGTAGGTCCGTACACGGTCAGTAGTCGCGCCGCCGGGGTCGCGTAATCAGAGTGGTGTTACCCGTGGCCGGGTCCACTGAGGTCGCGTGGCATAGCGACCGAGCGTAGGTCGGCATTCTTGACATACCAGGTCATCTGGTAGGAAGTGCCAGAGCTCCACGTCACTGTCCACAGGCCGGCCTTGGTCATGACTGCTGAACATACCCACGGCGCCGAGGTATAGGGGTTGTGGGTGGTGGACCCATGATCTACGCGTTGACTCATCGAGTACACGCCCGGCGAGTCTTCGCGCGGCGTCCACGTGCCGTCCGGCTTGACGCTTGACCTGCTGCCTAGCAACTCGTCGCGCGGCGCGTAACTCGATGACCGGCAAGCCTTGACCGCGTTGTCAGCGGTGGCCTTGCCCACCGGCATCCCGACGATCATGATGTGGACCAGGCCGATGATGGTCGGCACCACGAAGATGACCCCGACAACGATCAGCGCGATCTTCCACCATGCGTTGGCCATGCTCTTGATCTTCATAGTTGCCATCCCCGAGTCGTGTCGTGCACCGTCTGCCGCGCTAGGTGGCTGGCGTAGCTGCGCTGCGCGTCGGCAGTGGACCGATAGGCACCGCTCTGCCAGCCACAGGAGCAGCGACCCCAGTACAGGCGGCCGCTGCCGCCCCAGATCGCCTGGTGGGTCATGATCCGACCGCCTCTAGCAGACGCACGACCCGTAGCGCGCCTGCGGGAGACAGCCGGAGCACTAGGTGATCTCCCACTAGCAGCGACACGCTCCCGTCCGCGCGGCCGAGGCGCGCCAGGATCGTGCTGGCGTCGACGGTGTAGGTGACCCGGTGGCGCCGGTCGTAGTCGCCTGCCCAGTTACGCCCCATCGGGCACCGCCTCGTCGAGCAGATCGAGCTGGCCGTCCACGGCCGGGTGCGCGGATGCCTTGTGGCAGGCGCACGCGCAGCGACTTATCGGGCCTGGTGCGCCGTACGCGCCGACGCAGCGCCCGTGCCCAGCTCCGCCGGGCGAGCACCACCCACTCACGTACGGCCAGTGCTTGATGCTCATGCCGCGGTCGCCTCTAGCGCGTCGAGCAACTCGCGCAGGACGCTTACGGCGATGTAGGTGTCATACCTCACGCCTCGGTTGTGCCGTGCGTCCTGTATGGCTAGGTCGATCGAGTGTCGGGCTTCGTGCAGTGCGGGCAGCGGACCTCGGTCCGGTACTGCCAGGATATGTGCCACGGATCTGTCCTCCAGGGGACTGGTCCCAGGTCCCAGCTCGGTGTTTCCGCACCGGCTGGGGCCGCCTCAACGGCGAGCGGGTGCCCGCCGTTGTCTAGCTGGACGATCTACCCTCGCACCCAGCGCCGCGCCGACAGTTCGCAGCCTCCGGTCATAGCCAAGCCGTTGACGTAGCCCGTATGCGTCTCACGACCGCCGCACCCGCATCGACACTTTCGACGCCCGCCGCGGTCAGTGATCCGCATGACGTACCGGCTGTGCTCGATGACTGACCCCCACTCGCCCCAGCCCGTTTGCCCATGGGCCGCACTTCGGATGCGCTCTCGCTCGTCCGATGTCATCGTGCTTGTGCACTCCTCTCGAACTCCCCTACAGGCCGTCCTGGGCCTGACTTCGGAGCCCAGTTCGTCGGACACCATCGACCGTCGCTCGGGTCCTGGTGTCGGTTGAATCTCCACCCCCAGGGATTGACGGCTGTGACCGCTGTTAGTCGGTCGCACGTCGGGCAATAGAAGCGGACGTGAGTTGTCATGAGGCACCTGCCACCAACCGGCGGAGCGCGGCTACGATCACATCAGTGACCGTGCGACCTTCGGCTGCGGCCGCTGCCTTCGCGGCTGCCCACAGGTCCTCGTCGATCCGGACGTTGTGGCTTCGCTTGGCCATCAGTGCGACACACCCCACACCACGCCGGCGGCGTATGCAGTCCCAGCGGTCGGGGTGACCACGGTCGGCTCGTCGAGGTACGCGCCGTGGCTGCGACCGTCGAGGATGGCGGCAACGCTGGCCTGCTCGTCGGCGTAGTCGCCCTCACTCCCGCCGTACATCTCGGCGTTCGCGTAGAACCACTCGCCGTGTACGCCACAGTCGCAAGCCCACCTGTACGCGGCCACGTCGCCGGGGACATCCCACGCCGGGGAGTGGTCGATAGCTACGCCGTGGCGGGTAGTCGTTGTGCTCATGTGATCGGGTCCCTTCGGGGTGGTGTGCACGGCCCGTGACCGAGCCGCCGGGGTCCTGTAGTCATGGTCAGAGCGGGTATCCGTCGCAGTCGCGCGCGTCGCCGCGACCGACATAGGCGACCGCGACGTCCTCGCGGGCGTGGAACGCATCCCGCGGCGCCGCCGCGCGTAGGTGCTCCTGGTCCTCGGCCGGGATCCACACGGGCGCGCACTTGGCCAGCAGCTCGGCAAGGCGAGCGTCGACGGCGGCCTGTGCTTGAGCAGCCTTGGCAGTCATCGTCCAGTGCTCCGGTATCGACGCGCCCGATTCTCGCTGTCGATCATCCGGTCCTCGGTGGTCCTGAGCGACCGTTGCCGGCGTAGTTCTGCACGCTCCCCTTGGCGGTCGCGTACGTAGGGGCCAACGACGTAGCCGACGAGTCCGCAGGTGCAGCGGTCGTCGGTGAGCACGCCGGCTAGGTGATGTTGGTGGGTCATGGCCTGTCCCGATCCAACACTGAGAGCCGCGCAGTCTCGTATGCGTCCCAGTCGCGGTCGATGGTGTCGCAGTAGCACGAACCTGACTCGCACCCGCACGGCATCATGGTGTCGTCCGTGACCCCGTTGGCCTGGTGCTCACGGGCATCGGCCCTGGCCGCCGCGTAGGCTGCGAGCCCATCCTGGTCGTCGGTGTACTCCCATTCGCCACGCTAACCGCAGGAGCAGAACCAGGCATAGGCGTCGCTGTCGGGCGCGTCGGCTGGGGACACTTCCATCTCGATCACGTGGTTGGTGGTTGTGGTGGTCATGGCCTGTCCCTTCACGCTCATCGGGGGATCTCGGGAATCCAGCGGACTACTAGCTCCCGCGGGGCTGCCCAGCGGCCGGCCACCTTCTCGCTGGTGAAGGTGCGTCGGGCGTCGGCCTCGGGGTAGCGGCCGTTGCCGGTCCACTCGTAGGCACCCCATGTGCCGTACTGGACGACGAGCACGGACCCGCAGTACTTGCAGGACTTCCGTGTCGGGTGGCCGTCTCCACGAGAGCAGAAGGTCGAGAGCTGCGACGAGCAGCGGTAGCGGGTGGTCGTCATCGGGAGTCACGGATGGCAGCTCGACGCGACGTAGCCCTAGAGCGCAGACGACGAAGTCGGCGGTCAGCAAAGACATGCACCTTCTGATCCACCACGTAGGAGGGTCGGCCTGTCACGAGGCGGTCGTCTGACGCGGCTTGTGCTTGGGCAGCCTTGGCGCTCATCACTGCGCTGCCGAGTACCGGACGCGGTTGCATGCGAGCGTCACGCCGAGCGCGAACGGGGTCAGGCGGCCAGAGCCGAACTCACGGCCGAGCCGGTGCGCGAACGTGCGGACGTTGACGTAGGTCTCTGACTGGATAGCAGCCTCGGCCGCGGCCATGAGGACCTGGGAGCCGAACCGGAAGCCGTCGAACGTCTGCGGGTGAAGTCCCCGACTGGAGTCGTCCGCGGGCAGGTCGGCGAGCACGGCGGCGACGATCCGGCGGTTTTCAGCGACCTGCCAGGTGTCCGCGAGGCTGCGGCCGCGGGTGGTTGTGCTGGTCATCGCGAGACCTCCAGGGTGCCGTAGCCGAGCGACCACATGTCCTCGTTGACCTTGATCTTGAGCCCCTTTGCGTCGCCGTCGTCGGCGAGCCGGAGGCGGTAGGTGCGGTCGAAGGGATCTGCGACGAGCGCAGCGCGCAGAGCCTCCAGGTCGGTGCCTTCGAACTTCCAGATCCTCATGGCCTCCCTTCGGGTCGGTTCGGATGCTCAACGGGTCGCGACGTGGTTGCTGCCGCTCGCTTGCACGAGGGCACGCGCCTGGGCGATTGCCTGCCCTGAGACACCGATGCGAGAGAGGTAGGCGGGCGGGCAGTTGAGCAGGGCCTGAGCGGCGGCCAGGTCCTCGCGGGCTTCGGCGTCTCGGGCGATGTACTCGGTGGAGGTCATGGCCTCTCCCTCCTTGGTGGTGTAGGTACAGTCTGCGCTTGTCCGTACCTACTGTCAAGCCTAATGAGGGGTCAGTTTGAACCGGACCATTACTGGCGGCAGAGCACCGGCGATCATCACGGCGTGGCCGACCGGAAGCTGCCGAAGCTGGTCGGCTGGCGCCAACCTCTCGCGCTGCTGCGATGTCGAGGTGGACTTCCCGCCGTCGCCCCGGTCGGTGACTGAGTGCCGATCCACTTCTGCGTCGCCCAGCAGCCGCGAGACATGGTCCAACGTGTTCAGGTCCCGGACGCCGCGCAAGACAAGCTCCACCGAATGGTTACTCATCACGGTCGGGGCGAGCCGCCCGTAACGGTGCTCCACTTGCCCCGCGTCCTGCCAGCACGACACGAGCTGCACACCTTGCGCACGGCCGGTGCTAGCGATCGCTGGGAGTGCCCGCAACGGGGCCACGTTGCCGGCCTCGTCGAGCAAGAGCAGTAGTGAGGGGTCAAGCACCCGCCCCGCCTGCGCGCGGTTCTGTGCCTCGCGGACCACCGACATAATCAGGGCCTCGATCAGCGGCGCGAGCCGCGCCTGCGCGTGGACCGGCGAGATCATGAAGAGCGTTCCGGTGCCATCGAGCAGCTCGGCCGGATAGATGTCGCAGCCGTCGGCGGATCGGGCCGTCGCCGGGTCGACGTAGACCTCCAGGATCGACACCACCGTGGCGTAGATGTTGCCCCTGGTATTGCCGGGTTGTTCGTCGCAGGACGTGAGGGTGTTACTTGCCTCGTCGACGCCGTCCACTCCGCGTTTCCGTATCGCCTCCAGGCTCTCCTTTACCTCGTCGGCTCTCTTGAGCTGCGCCCAGCGCACCACGTCGGCCATCGTCCCGCCGCCGGCACCAGCCGCGAATAGGAGCGGGGCGAGCAGCATCCGTCCTTGGGATGTAAAGAAGACGACCTCACCACCACCACCGGCCGGCGGGGCCGCAGCGTCGACCAACCATGTCGCCATCTCCCACGCGCCCGGCCACGTCGTGCAGCTTGCGAGTGGGCTCCACTTCGCCGACGGACGCCCGGTCGACTCGGTGGGATCGAAGATCCAGACCTTGCCAACCTGGGCGCGTCGGTCACCCGCGGCGTCGAGGATGTCTGGCTTGACGCTGGTCACTACGGCCGGCCCGGCCCAGTCTCGGATGGAGGGAATCACGACCGACTCCGTCTTGCCGGAGCCGGGAGGTCCCAGCACGAGCACGGAGTGAGTGCGGGGCGTGGCCAGCTTGAACCGTCCGGGCACCGCCTCGCCTAGACCGATCCGCCCGACTCGATCCAGGGGATCTTTGCCCACAACAAGGCTCGCCAGGTCCTTACGGCTGGCCCAGCGCGCCGACCCGGAGGTCCCGCGCGTGTGGCGGCCGGTCCACCATAGGGCCAGGGTGACTGCTGCCGTGAGCAGCGCCAGGAGAAGGACGACAGCGAGGACCAGGACCGACGTGGCCGGGTGCCGGTCGGCCCGCAGGGCGACGACTAGAGCATTCGGCGAGCTGGGGGTAGGTCGGTCCCCAAGGACGCGGCTAGCGGCGTACAGGGCGCCGTCGGAGACGGCTATGGCCGCACCCAGGGCCAGGATGACGTAGACGGGCCAGTCACTGCTCGACGTCCGGGGTGCTGTACTGGTCACGCGGCGCTCCCCGAGGTCATGGCGCTATCGGAGAAGCAGACCTGACGCTCGGCGGCGGTAGTCACGTGCTGGACGACCTGGCAGTTCCCCGCCACGTCCCATACAGCTACGCCACGCTGGAGCCGGGGAATGGCATCCGTGGCCCACTCCGGCAGGCCCAACCGCGCCGCTGTGATCTTCGCCTCGCCCGCCTTCTGCTGGTACACCACGCGGGTCGACGCCATCTTGAGCAGCGCAGCCGCCTCCGGTGTGTCGTCGATGTCGCTCATGTGGTGAATCACGGCGACCATGGATAGGCCCAGGCCGCGGGCGAACTTCCCCAGCTCCTCGAACAGAACGGCCATCTTCGGGTCGGAGATCACGTGCCAGGCCTCCTCGACGACCAAGATGCGCTTCCGGCCGTCCGCACGGAGCCATGCGTGGTTCAGCCAGGTCCCTAGGACGGCCATGAGTACCGGGAGCGCCGCGCTGTTGGCGTTCACTCGGGACAGGTCGAAGTCGACCAGGGGCGCGTCCAGTAACGACTGGAGGCCGCTGCGATCATCGTCGCCGGAGAGCACGATGCGGGTCGGGCCGTCGACCATGCCGGCCAGGTCCCCGCTCGGGTCGCATAGCCGGTGGATCGCGAGGGCCACGTCCCGGCCGACCTCGATCATCTGCCGCACGGCATCCTCGGCGCTGTAGTCGGGGTAGGCGTATGTGGCTGCCTCGACCGATGGGTTCAGTAGTGCCGTGCCGATGCCCTGGAGCGTCGCTGGCCGCCCGAGTTCGGCCGCCCTAGTCACCGCTACCCGGTGAGCCGTGGACAGCGCGTACTGCGCCCGCTCGCCGAGCGCGGCCGACGAGGTCTCGACCATCGTGCGGACGAGCCAGTGCTGCAGGTGCGCGGGGATGGCGGGGTCCAGTGGATTGATGCGGGAGCCGTCCCCGCCGGGCCGGAAGCTGACCACCACGCCACCGACTGCTCTGGTCGGCGGCGCCCACTCGTCCTCCTCCGCTGCGTCCTGCTGCCGCTTCACGGAGAACACCGCGACCTGGCGGCCGAAGCGGATCTGTCGGAGCGCGTAGGACTCCACCAACGCCGACTTCCCCTCGCCGGTCTCGCCCTGGACGAGCATGTTCGGCCCGGGGAGCACGTCGCCGTACAGTTGCCACGGGCAGTAGATAAAACCCTTGCCCGAGTAGAGCTCTGGGCCGATGATCACGCCCGAGGTCCCGAGACCTGGTGCCGCGGACGGTAGATACACGCTCTCCGCCGTGGTCGCGGCAACGTGCACCGGCCGGCGGACGGTCTCCTTACGGCCGGTGTACAACGTGGCCGCGCCCCGCACTGCGGAGCGGGTCAGATCGGCGACAGTAGGCATCAAGCGCTCCCAGAGGCGAATGGCAGGGTGTTGGTGAAGGCACGTGCCTGCTCGCGGTCGGCCCACTCAAGGGACAGCCGGGCACTCTCCGCGGTCGCCTCAACGTCTCGGCGGAGCTGCCACAGCTCGTCGCTCGACCGGGCGGAGACGGTGACGTAGCCGACGAGGCCAGCACCAGCGGCGCCGCCAGCCAGCTCCTCACCGCGGTTCGAGATCTGCCGTAACGTCCGGCTGTCCAGAGGGTCGGCGACGCAGCCGAGCTTGGCTGCCCGGTCCCGCTCGGCCTGGTCGTCCGTACTCTCGGCCCGGAGCCGGCGCAGGGCCAGGTGATTCCGCTCCAACGTGAATACGACCGAGACGGTGCGGATCGTGTCTGGCATCTGGACGAGGAGCGGCGCTAGGAAGTCGACCCCCACCGGTGACTGCGGCCAGGCTGTGATCGCCGCCGTGGTGTGGTGCCATGCCTGACCGGTGCTGAGCCGGGCCACAACCTCGGACTCCGGCCGCGCATCAACCTCTTGCGGCCAGGCACGGTTCCGCCGCATCCCGGCGAGGTCGTCGACCGGGTGGTCCGGGCTGTAGCTGTTGCGGATCAGCGAGGCCAACTCGACGACGCCCAGGGCGCCGGCCACTGGTAGGCGTGCCTCGGTGAACCGCCGAGCCAGCGTCTCGACCTCGCGTCCCACTATGCGGGCCACGCCGCGGTCCCCGCCGCCGAATACTTCGGCGGCCACCACCAGGTCCACGGTGTGATCCACGGACAGCACGGCGTAGAAGCGGTGATCCTCCGCCGAGGTCGAGAGCTGAGCCTGCAGCGTGGCGTAGGACTCGCGCAGCCAGGGCGCGGACGAGGGGTCGCCACGCTCGACCACGTCGCGGTCGTGTGCTTGTGGGTCGCTCTTGAGCTGGCGAGCCAGGATCTGCAGGCGGCTGCCGTGGCTGGCCCCGTTGCCCAGGCCGTTCAGCACGTGGCCGCCGAACAGGTCTAGCAGGGTCGACTGGTCGGCGTAATCGAGCCGGCCAAGGCCACTGGGCTCGATCTCCAGGACGGCAGTCCAGCAGCGTCGGTCAGGGTGGAGGACGACGGCGAGCACGTACTGCTGACCGTTCACAGCAATCTCGGTCGTCAGCCAGGTCTGGCGCCCCAGGCCGGGTGGCAGCGCAATCACGGGCTCGGACCCGTCGAGGTGGATACCAGCCTCGCGAACGGACGACCGCCAGGCGGCTCCGCCGCGGAGCATCCGCCGGTACGCGCGGGTCGGCTCATACCAGCGATACCACGTCCGTCGCGCGATACGGCTCCCGCGCGGCCGGTACGGTGCGAACACCGCCGCCGCGGCCAGGGATGCGGGCACCAACAGACCTAGGAGCTTGAGCGCGAGGCCGGGGAGCACCCACCCGAGGATGAGCGACAAGGCGCCGCCGGTGGCGAGGACAGCAAGCTCGCCGGTGTCCTTCTTTCCGATCATGCCGGTGTGGCGCTGAGCGCCGAAGACGAACGCTCGGCGATAGGTTTCGATGGTCATGAGGTACGCCTTCCATCACTACGCGGGTCGGGGGTAAGTGGTGCCTGGGCAGCACTCGGCGGGGTACCAGCTCCGTACCAGGGGGTCGTTGGCTCAGTGGCCCACAACGAGCCGGTGGCCGCTGCGGAGGTCCGGGTAGGCGGGCTGGGTGAAGATGCCGGCGGCGGCGAAGCCGGCGGCGTTGGCGGTTGGACGCGGCTGGCAGCCGTACGGGCAGCGGCAACAGGTGCCGCAGCAGCCGCCGCGACAGGTGCTGCCTTGGTGGCCGCTGCCGTGTAGGCACTGCCCATCCGTCGCGCCGAGATCGAGTTCTGCATGACCTGTGCAGGTCCGGGGATGGCCGCAGCCGGGCCGGCGCTCGACAGGTGCCGCCGAGCATCCATGCCGGTGCTCAGGTGGTCGCCGATGATCGGAACGAACTTCAGGATCAGGCCCGAAGCGAGGACTGCGAGGACGAGGATCGCGAGGCCGCTGAGCACAGCGGAGAAGGCCGCTGCCGCGTCGGCGGGAGCGTTCCCGGCGAGGCCGAACCCGAGGCCGATCACTACGACAATCGCAGGCTTAACCAAGGCCAGGGCGACGACGAAGCCGGCCCACTTGTGGACGTGTCCCCACTTGTCGCGGTCGACGAGCCCGGCCAGCACTGCTGGGCCGAACACAGCGAGGACGTAGAGCGCGGCGGTGGCTAGGAGCACTTCCAGCCACAGGATCAGCCCGACGATGAGTCCTACGACCGTGGCAAGGATCAGAACGACCGGGCCGCCGGCACCAGGTGCCCCCGCCGCAGGGGTGACCAGGTTCAGCGCGTTGACCAAACCGGTTAGGGCCTGCTTGGCATCCGTGCCGATGCCGGTTGCAAACCCTGCGGCGGCGGCGTTGGACAGCGACATCAGCAGCCCGAGCGCAGCGGGTGTGAACGCCGAGGCGAATACGGCCAGGATCAGGAAGCCGATCGCCTCACCGATGGCCTGTCCGGGCGCCACACCTCGGATGACACGCTTGCCCACAGCGAGCAGCCAGAAGATCACAACGAGAACGGACGACGCGCCGAACATCAGCGCGTAGGTCTTGAGAAATCCCGGGTTGGTGAAGTCAGTCGCGGTCGTCGAGTCGATGATGTCGGCGAGTCGGCCCCAGAACCACACGGTCGCCTCGACGAAGTGGTTGGCGGTATTACCCAGGGGGTCGGAGGCGAACGAAGCGGTGGACTGA
>Ga0075520_1001525_pt1 | contig 11178 bp, 7 predicted proteins | sample NGEPerB_FD_75100 | JGI IMG/M metagenome (GOLD analysis project Ga0075520, IMG submission 75100) | Arctic peat soil microbial communities from the Barrow Environmental Observatory site, Barrow, Alaska, USA - NGEE PermafrostAB12-B | ecosystem: Environmental > Terrestrial > Soil > Wetlands > Peat ...
CGCCGCCATGGCGGCGAATGCCCGCCTTCGAGACACTGCGCGCAGCCGGCTACTCCGATTACGGCGGCGCGTCGTTGGGCGAAGTGCTCGCCACCGCCCGTCGGGTCCGCGGTCACAGCGCCGTCTCCTGGTGGACCGAGTGGAGCCGGCTCGCTGACAGGATCGAACGCGTCGCCACCGGATGCGAGGACAGCGGCCATGTGGAGAGCGCCCGGCGGGCCTATCTGCGCGCCAGCAACTACCACCGGACGGCGGAATTCTTCCTAAGACAGGAACCGTACGACGCGCGGGCCCTCGGCAGCTGGCACCGCGCCCGGGACTGCTTCGCCTCGCTCGCCCGTCTGACCGGACCGACCATCACGCCCGTCGAGATTCCCTATCAGGACACAACCCTGCCCGGCTATCTGCTCACCGTCGACACCTCCGGTCAGCCGCGCCCGACCATCATCTTCCACGGTGGGTTCGACTCGATCGTGGAGGAGTTGTACCTGGCCGGCGGAGCGGCCGCCGTCGCCCACGGCTACACCTGCCTCATCTTCGACGGGCCCGGCCAGGGCCGCCTGATCCGGGAGCAGGGGCTGCCATTTCGACCGGACTGGGAGCATGTCCTCACCCCGGTGCTGGACTGGGCGCTGCGACGTCCGGAGGTCGACGCTGACGCCGTCGCGCTGATGGGGATGAGTCTGGGCGGCTACCTCGCCCCGCGGGCGGCGGCGTTCGAACCACGCCTGGCCGCGCTCGTTGCCTACGACGGGATGTACGACTTCTACGACACGGTACGAGGCCGGCTGCCGGCGCCGGTGCTACACCTCGTCGAGCAAGGTCCGGATGCGCCCGCGCGGGCGGCGGTGCGTGCTCTGGGCGCGATGAACGCCACCGCCCGGTGGTCGCTGGGCAACGGCGCTTGGACCTTCGGCGTCGCCGGCGCGCTCGAGTTCCTCCGCGCCATGCCTGCCTACACCCTCGCCGGCGGCGTCGCCGAGCGGATCAGCTGTCCCACGCTTGTCCTTGCCGCCCAGCGGGACCATCTCGCGCCCGGCCAGGCGGAGCTTCTCCGCCAGCACCTCACGGCACCGGCTTCGCTGGTCCGGTTCACCGCCGACGAGGGCGCCGGCGAGCACTGTCAGGAGGGCGCGATGGCGGTGCTGCACCAGCGCGTCTTCGACTGGCTCGACGAGACCCTCGAGCACGGTGGCCGATAGTGGGCGCTGTTGTGTCGTGTCCACTCACGGGTGAGCCGTGACGTCAGGTGGTGGCGGGCCCTGGGCTGTGTCAACGATCCTGGACAGATCCTCCGGTGGTTACTCACGCCGCGGACGCAGCGAGGTGGTCGCGGTGGGCTTCAGTGGGAGTGCGATAGCCCCGGGATGAGTGCAGCCGCCGACGCTGAAGGTGTTCTTCGCCTTCGTCGGCAAGGAACCGGCGGCAGTCACCACGGCCGACGTCTTGGACTTCATCGCCGACCAGCGGGCCCCGCGGCGGGGGGCCAACGTGGTTCGGCTCGACGACCGGGTGCCCGGTCTGTCGGCCCGCACGGTCCGACGCCGGCTGGCGACCCTGTCCGGGTTGTTCGGCTACCTGAGCGCGCGAGGGGCCGGGCCGTCCCGGCCAGCCCGATGCCGGCCGGGCTGACCGCCCGACCGGGCACCCGAGGTGGGGCGACGGTGCCGCTGATCCGGGCTCCGCACACCCTGCCGCGGCTGCTGTCGCCACCGGAGGCCACCGCGCTGGTGGCGGCGCTGCGCACACCGACCTCTACATCCCGCTGCACCCCTGGGTGCACACCTTGCTCGGGCAGTGGCTGGAGCACCGCGGTGGTCGGCATCCCAGCTCGCTGATGTTTCATTACCGCGCCCGACCCATCCTGCATACCCGGGTCGACCGGGCCGTCCGGCTCGCCGCGGATGCCGCCGGACTGGGTCACGTCACCCCGACCACAATGATCACTACGAACGACCGAAGAGCTAGGGAGCGGACCGGCCTGTCGCTGCTTGCAGTCGCGCGGCAGGGTTAGGTCCTGACACCCGTCGACGCTGGCCCGTGGCGTCGCGGGACCCGGACGGCTGCCGCAGCGCCCGGACGTCTTCGCCGGGCGGGCGCCCGGAATCCCCGGCGCACCTCGGGCCCGCGGCCGGCGGACTGGAGCGGGCCATCGCGGCGGCGCGGACCTGTTCACCGACACGGCCACGGTCTGTCGCAATAGGTATCAGGCGGCCAGCGCCGACCTCCCTTAACGCGAGAGCGCGAGAGCTGCAAACCAGTTTCATCCGCATGGAGGATCTCGTGTTGACTCCGAACGAGTACCGGTGAGGGCAACAACCGCAAGACCACCGCGGCGGGCGCCGACCAACAGCATTTACGGACATGTTGAGGACCTAAGCGTGACTAGGTTCGCGAAGTTAGGAACCGAAGTGACTAGGTGCGAGACCTTCATCGGAATTACCCGCCAGCAGGCTGAGGACCACGGTGACAAGGTTCTCTACACATTCCTTCCCGAGGCCGCCGGCGAACCGCCGGAGCGGGTCACCTACCACGAGATCGACCGGGCCGCCCGAGCGATCGCCAGCGGATTGGTGGACCGCGGCGCCGGCGGTGCGAACGTACTGCTGCTCTACCCCAGCGGCCGGCAGTTCGTCGAGGCGTTCCTGGGCTGCCTCTACGCCGGGGCCACTGCGGTACCGGCCCCGCTGCCCACCGCCCGCCGGCACCACGTCGAGCCGTTTCTGGGAATCGTCCGCAGCGCGGACGTGGCCGCGGTGCTCACCCTCGCCGGCGCCCTGCCGATGGTGGCCGGACTGCTCAGCCAGGCCGGTGTCGCGGCGCCCTGCCTCAGCACGGACACGGACCCGGTGGGCGACCCCGACGCCTGGCGAATGCCGGTGATCGGTCCCGACGCCCTGGCCTTTCTGCAATACACGTCGGGGTCGACCAGCGCCCCCAAGGGGGTCATGGTCAGCCACCTTAATCTTATCGAAAACGAGCGGTTAATCGCGAAACGGTTCGCCGCGCATCCCGGGACAGTGAGCGGAGGATGGCTGCCCTTTTACCACGACATGGGCCTGATCGGTCAGATCCTGACTCCCATCGTTACCGGCGGTAGCGCCGTGGTCATGTCGCCGGTCGCATTCCTCAAACGGCCGTACCGCTGGTTGAAACTAATTAGTGACTACGGCGTACAGGTCAGCGGTGGCCCGAATTTCGGGTACGAGATGTGCGCCCAGCGGGTCACCGACGAGCAGGTCGCCCAGCTCGACCTGTCCCAGTGGCGACTGGCCTACAACGGCGCCGAGCCGGTGCGCGCGGAGACCATGCGGTCGTTCGCGGCGCGGTTCGCTCCAGCCGGCTTCCGGCCCCGCGCCTGGTTCCCCTGCTACGGGCTGGCCGAGGCGACGTTGATGGTCACCGGGGGCACGTCCCGACTCGAACCGGTGGTGCTCCCCGTCAGTGCCGCCCAACTCGAGCAGCGCACCATCGCTGCGCCCGAGAACGCCGACGACGAGAGACTTCTCGTGAGCAGCGGCGCGCCCTCGGCACACGAGGTCCTAGTCGTGGACCCGGAGCGTCGCCTGCCGCTGCCCGTTGGCAGCGTCGGCGAGATCTGGGTGCGAGGGAGCAGCGTCGCCCGTGGCTACTGGCGGGAGGCCGCCGCCACGGCGAGAACGTTTGGCGCGACCACCGCGACCGGTTCCGGCGGCTTTCTGCGCACTGGCGACCTCGGCGCCGTCATCGACGGTGAGCTGGTCGTCACCGGTCGGCTCAAGGAAGTGATGATCATAGCTGGCCGCAATATCTACCCACAGGACATCGAGCTGGAGGCCCAAGGCGCTCACCCCGCATTGGCGGACCGCATCAGTGCCGCCTTCAGCGTCGAAGCGGACGGGGAGCGCGTTGTGATCGTCCAGGAGGTCCGCCCCGAATTGTTCAAGGAGGCGAGCCCGGCATCGGTGGCAGCCGCCCTCCGACGCCACCTGACGCAACGCCTGGAGCTGCGCGTGGGCAGCGTCGTCCTGGTCGCTCCCGGCGCCATCCCGCGGACCACCAGCGGAAAGATCCAGCGGACGCTGAGCCGCCAGATCTTTCTCGATGGCGACCTCCCGGCACTGCACGAGGAGAGCGAGGCCGCTGTCGCCGACCGCCGCCGCATAACCGCTGCCGCTAGCTGACCCGACGCCCCGGGCGGTCGCCGGCCCGGCACCGCTTCCCGGCGCCATCCCGCGAACAACACCTGTTATGGAGTTGCCATGCCCCAGCTCGCCCAATCTTCCGCCACAACCGAGATCGCGGAGTGGCTAGCCGACCGAGTGGCCGACTACCTGTGCCTCGATCCGGCCGACGTGACGCCGACGGTCCCGCTCGCGGAGTACGGCCTGGACTCGGTGCTCGCCGGCGCCCTCTGTGGAGACATCGAGGACCGCTTCGCGATCCTGGTCGATCCCACCCTGGCGTTCGACTACCCCACCGTGGAGCTCATTGCCGAGTTCCTGGCTGCGGAGACCGCGCAAGGGGCCGGACGCGTAGCTCGTCGGGGGGCGCGATGACCGACGTCGCCGTCACGGGCATCGACTGCCGATTCCCCGGCGCACCCGACCCGACGGCCTTTTGGCAGCTTCTCGTGAACGGCGGAAACGCGGTCTCAGAGGTACCGGCCGCTCGCTGGGATGCCGACAGCGTCGCCCCGGGCCGGACGAACACGCGATCGGGCGGCTTCGTCAACGATCCCGACACCTTCGATAACGCCGTGTTTGGCATCGCCCCGCTGGAGGCCGCGGCGATGGACCCGCAGCAGCGAATCCTGCTTGAGTGCAGCTGGCGGGCGTTGGAAGACGCCGGCGTCGACCCGAAAGCGGCACACCTGCTCCGCACCGGCGTCTTCCTTGGCATTATCGGCAACGAATGGGCCGCTCTCACCACCGCCGAGCCCACCGACATCACGCCGTACACCGGCGCGGGCAACGGCCATGGCATGGCCGCCAATCGGATCTCCTACCACTTCAACCTCAACGGTCCCAGCCTGGCCGTCGACACCGCCTGCTCCTCCTCACTCGTCGCGGTGCACCTTGCCTGCCAGTCGCTGCGCACCGGTGAGTGCGACCGGGCGATCGCCGCCGGCGTGAACCTGATCCTGACCCCGGCGGTGAACATCTTCTACGCGCAGGCGGGACTGTCCGCACCGGACGGTCGGTGCAAGCCGTTCAGCGCAGCGGCCGACGGCATCGGGCGGGCCGATGGGGTCGGAGTCGTGGTACTGCGGCGGCTCGAGGACGCCGTGGCCGCGGACGAGCCCATCTACGCGGTGATTCGCGGTAGCGCCGTTAACCAGGACGGCCGCAGCAACGGCTTTACCGCGCCCAGCCGCTGGGCCCAGATCGAGGTCGTGGAGCAGGCCTATGCTCGAGCTAGGGTCGTCGCCGAGCAGGTGCGGTTCATCGAGGCACACGGCACCGGGACCGTGCTCGGCGACATGATCGAGACCAGGGCACTGGGTCAGGTGCACGGCATTCCGCGTCCACGTCCGTGCCTGATCGGCTCGGTGAAGGGCAACATCGGCCACGCCGAAGGGGCGGCCGGCATCGCCGGTCTGATCAAGGTCGCTCTGGCCCTCCATCACCGGCTCGTGCCGCCGAGCCTGGGGGCAAATCCCGAGAACCCGCAGCTCCGGCTGGCAGCGCACGGCTTGGCGATCGCGACCGCGGCGACGCCCCTACCCGACAGCGACGTTGTCGCCAGCGTGAGCAGCTTCGGCCTCGGCGGGACCAACGCCCACCTGGTGCTCGCCTCGGGGCCGGGGGCCTCGCCTGGTTCCCCGGCTGGGCCTTGGTCGCCCGCGGACCACACCGATGCCGCCCCGCCCGCCGTGTACACCCTGTCCGGTACCGACATCGCGGCGGTGCAGCGCAACGCCGCCGCGCACGCGATCGCGTTGCAGGCCGGCACCCAGCCGCTACCCAGCGCCTGCTACACGAGCAATCGGATCAAGGCCTCTCTGCCCTGGCGGCTGGCCGTCGCCGGAGTGCACCGGACACAGCTGACCGCCACGCTCGAGACGGTGGCCGGCGACCAGGAGGTGGCCGAGCAGCTCTGCCGCCGCCGGCCCTCCCGACCACCGCGGGTGGGGTTCCTGTTTACCGGTCAGGGTGCGCAACACCCGGGCATGACCAGGGCGCTGCTCGAGGGGCATCCGCCGTACCGAGCCCACCTGGAGGAAGTCGACCGCGCTCTGCGGGAGTCTGTCGGCACGTCAATCATCGAGCTGATCTGCAGCGGGTCGGCCGAGATCGGCCAGACTCGGCTAGCTCAGCCGGCGATCTTCGCAGTCGAGTACGCCCTCGGTCGCATGCTTATCGACCTGGGCGTCGCCCCCAAGCTCATGCTCGGGCACAGCGTCGGCGAGTACGCCGCTGCCTGCCTCAGCGGCGTTCTGCCACTGGCCGAGGCGTCCCGGCTGATCGCGCTGCGTGGTGCGCTCATGCATGCGCTGCCCGTCGGCGGCGGCATGCTCGCCGCCCGATGTGGTGCGGAGGAGATTGCTGAGCTGGTCGCCGACCGGAGGGAAGTGTCGGTCGCATCAGTGAACGGCCCGCACAGCGTGGTGCTCTCCGGTGCCCTGGAGGTCCTTGCCGAGCTCGATGCCGCGCTGGGCACGCGGGCGGTGCCCACCAGCTGGCTCGACGTCTCGCACGCGTTTCACTCACGCCTGATGTCTCCCGTGCTGACGGAGTTCTCCGCCGCCGCGCTGCCGCTGCGACCCGAGACGGCCACCGTGCCGCTGGTCTCCACGGTTACTGGCCGGCCCGTCGACGACACCCCAATGGACGGGGCGTACTGGACCCGACACATCATGGCCCCGGTCCTGTTCGCCGAGGCGGTCGCCCACGCCTGCAGCGCGGGCGTCACCCACCTCGTCGAACTCGGTCCACGACGCGTGCTCGGGCCGCTCGTCCGCCAGATACCGGCGGCGCGCAACGTCCGCTGCCTGTCCGTGGCCAGCTCCGACGTCGGACCGGACGAGCTGGCGCAGCTGGTCGCCGACCTGGTCCGGGACGGGTTCGACCCCAACTGGGACTCCCTCTACGCCCCACCCGACAGAGCAATGGTTCCGCTGCCACGCTACGTGTTCACCACGGGCACCCGATACTGGCCAGGCTCGGGGGCAGCATTCGATGCTGGCCGGACGCACCACCAGACCCCCACGCCCGGTGGGACCCGGTCGGCCTCGGTTCCGCTTACCGGGCCCGCAGCCCGCCGCGGGCCCGGCTCCGACCCGGCCGGCGTCGCTGCCGACGTGGTCGCCGCCATCTGTGGGGTGTGCGGTCACGAGCCGGCGGCCGTCACCCTGTCCGCGCGCCTGCACGAAGACCTCGGCTTCGACTCGATGATGGTCATGGCGCTGAAGCGTGAACTCGAGGCCCGCATCCCTGCGTTCGACAGCGTCAACGTCAAGACGCTTCTCCCGCACATCACTTCCGTCGGCGACCTGGTCGCCTTCGCCGGCGAGCACGCGCTCTCGCCGGCCTCCTGAAGGAGCTTCGATGTACCTGATCGCCGTCGGCGCGGCATTGCCTGGCGAGCCCATCGACAACGAGACCCTCGCCCAGTACGTGCCGGTCAACTCCGAGTGGATCGAGTTGTTCATCGGTACCCGGACCCGCCACCTCGTGACCGACCTCGCGACCGGCGAGGTTCGGGCGACCCTCACCGACCTGTGCACCCACGCCGCCCAGCAGGCGATGAACGAGGCCGGTCTACAGCCCGGCGATATCGATTTCCTCGTCCTGGGCACCGCCACCCCGGACCAGCTCATGCCGGCCACGGTCAACCTCGTCGCCGAACGGCTCGGCGTGAACATGGTGCCGACCTACCAGGTGCAGTCGGGCTGCGCCGGAGCCATCCAGGCACTCGACATCGGCCGGCTGCTCCTCGCCGGCGGCCTAGGCACCGGCCTCGTCATGGGCGGCGACGTGTGCCGCAAACACCTGGTCCTCGGGCACGAGGCGAGGACGCTGTCCTCCCGGGAGCTGGTCAACTACGTGCTGTTCGGCGACGGGGCTGGCGCCGCCGTCGTGAGCGCCGCGCCCACCACCGGAGCCACTGAGGTGACCGCGCTCGTCAACCAGCTGACCGGGTTGGGACGCCCCCCCGGGCAGGTTGTCGACTGGTTCGGGCGGGCGGAGGACCCGACCTCGCGCCCGGCCTTCAGTGAGGACTACAAGGCCATCGAGCAGCATGTCCCGGTCATGGCGGTCGAGATCGTCGGCCAGCTGCTCGACGAGGCTGGCTGGACCGCCGACGACATCAGCTTCATTCTGCCGCCCCAGTTGTCGGGGCGCATGACGGCGGTCATCGTCGACCGCCTCGGCCTGCCGGCCGCCAAGGACGTCTCCTGCGTTGGGGTCACCGGCAACACTGGCAACGCGCTGCCGTTCCTGCAGCTGCGTGAACTGCTCGAGTTGCTGCAGCCCGGCGACCGCGCGCTCGCGGTCGCGGTCGAGTCCAGTAAGTGGATCAAAGCTGGCCTCGCCCTCGAGGGACGGTGAGCGGCGGTGACCATGGCAACGCTGCCGACGTCCCCGTCCGGGAACCGGACCGGACGCCCCTCCCCCACCGACGCTCTGCAGGCGCTCCGCCAACAGGGTCGGCTCGCCACCGACTTCGGTAATGTCGGCCGGCTGCTGGCCAGGCTGCCACGACCGGACCGCGGTCGCGTCGGGCAGTGGCTGGCCCAGGTCGGCGCTGCCGAGATCGCGACGAAGAACCCCGGCGTGACCTCCGCCCGAATCGCGGTGACCGGCACCAGCACGGTCGCCGGATTGGTACCCCACCTGGTCGCTGCCGGTGCCGTGCACGGGTTGCTCATCGAGACCCACGTGCGCGACTCGCACGACCACCGCGCGGACGTGCTGAACGCCGCCGGGGCATCCCGGGAAGGCCCACCGAACGTGACGCTGTGCCTCCTCGATCCATACCTGGTGTTCGACCAGGTGGGCGTGCCCTGGCAGGTCGACGACGTCACTCGGGTCCTGGACGCAACGCTCGGCGAGCTGGCTGACCTCGCGAGGGCGTTCTCCCGTTCCGGCGGGTCTGAGTTGCTCGTGCTCAACACGCTGCCGCTGTCCGTGGCGTTCACCTCGCAGCTGGTCGACTATCGGTCGCGATCCGCGCTCGGTGCGGCCTGGCGCCGCTTCAACGCCGCAATGTTGGAGCTGTGCCTGCAGCACGAGCGTGTCGTCACCGTCGACCTCGACGCCGTCACGTCCAGGGTTGCGACCGACAGTGACCTGCGGCTCGCGACCTACGCGAGGCAGTACTACTCCGAGGACGCGCTAGCCGGGTACGCGACCGAGGCCGTCGCCCTCGCCCGCCACGTCCTCGGTCGGACGAAGAAAATGCTCGTGCTCGACCTCGACAACACGCTGTGGGGCGGCGTGCTGGCGGAGGACGGACCGGAGGGCATCGTGCTCGGCGGCGGCGACGAAGGGGGCGCCTACCGTGCCTTTCAGCGGGTTGTCAGACAGCTGGCCGCTCAAGGTGTTCTCCTCGCGGTTTGTTCGAAGAACGAACAGAACGAAGTACGTGCCACGCTGGCCGACCATCCCGGCATGGTCCTCCGCGAGGAGGATTTTGCGGTGATTCGGGCCAACTGGCGGCCGAAGAGCGACAACGTCACCGACATCGCGGCGGTGGCCAACCTGGCCCCGGACAGCTTCGTCTTCGTCGACGACAGCGCCTTCGAGTGTGAACTGGTGCAAGCCGAACACGCCGGACTGGCGGTGGTCCAGGTCGATGGCGACCCCGCGCTGCAGCCGCTGGCACTGCTCAGCGAGGGCTTCTTCACCGTGCGTGAGTTGACCCTCGAGGACCGCGGACGCGGTCAGCTGTACCGCATCGAGGCCGAGCGGCAGGACTTCCTCTCCGCTATTCCGTCCATGCAGGACTACCTCGCCGCGCTCGACCTGCACGTCACCCTCCGGTCGGCGCGGGAGGCCGACGTCACCCGGGTCTCCCAACTCACGTTGCGTACCAACCAGTTCAACCTGACGACGCGGCGGCTGGAGCCGGCCCAGGTGCGGGAGCTCACGCAGCGCGACGCCAAGGGTGTCCTCATCATCGAGGCCGACGACCGGTTCGGCGGCTGCGGGATCGTCGGTGCCGTGTTCACCAGCACCGTCGACAACAACCTGCTGCTCGACAACCTGCTGCTCAGCTGCCGGGTGTTCTCCCGAAGCATCGAGACCGCCTGTGTCGTCGCGCTGCTCGAGCAGGCCCGGGCGACCGGGCTGCGCTCCGTGGTGGGGTTCCATCGACCCAGCGCCAAGAACCACCGAGTGGCCGGCTTCTATCCGCAGCACGGCTTCCGACCGGCCGACCAGGACGAGCGCGGAACTCGCTTCGTTCACGACCTCGGCGAGCTGCCCGACCGACCGCCGCACATCACGCTGGCCGCCACGTTCTCGAGCGAGGAATGACATGGACACCGCCGCTTTCGTGACTCTGATCCGGGACGAGCTGGGGCTGCCGGTAACGCCGGCGTCCCTTGACGTCCGCTTCGACGAGCTGGACCGGTGGGACTCCGTCTACCTGCTCAAGCTCGTCGCCAGCCTCGACCTGGCCGCCGGACGCCGCATTCCGGTGCCCGCGCTGCTGCGAGCCCAGTCGCTACGCGAGGTCCACCAGCTGGTAGCGGCGGGTGAACCGTGAGGCCGCCCCGGCAGCGCCGGCACACGCTGCTGTTGATGGAGGCGGTGCGCGGCCAGAGCCCGATCCTGCTCGACACCGACGTAGACATGAGCGCCGTCCTCGCTGATCGCGACCGGCTGCGCAGGCTGGGCCACGCGCCGTCGCTGATCAGCTACGTCGTCTGGTCAGCCGGCCGGGCATTGCGCGCCCACCCGGAGGCGAATGCGGCCATGACCGGACGGCGCCGCCCGCGGATGACCCGCTATCAGCAGATCACGGCCAAGGTCGCGTTCGACAAGCGCATCGGCAGCGAGCGCGTCGTCGTCGGCGGCCTCATCTCCGACCCCGACCGGGCGGCGCTGTCCGACATCGACGAAACGATCGCCCGGCACAAGCAGCTCGACATCGAACGCGCCCCCGAGTACTGCGCCATCCGGTTGCTCCACCGACTTCCCTGGCCAGCCGCCCGGCTGCTGTTCCGAGCTGCGAATATGCGGCTGGCCG
>Ga0075520_1001526_pt1 | contig 11173 bp, 11 predicted proteins | sample NGEPerB_FD_75100 | JGI IMG/M metagenome (GOLD analysis project Ga0075520, IMG submission 75100) | Arctic peat soil microbial communities from the Barrow Environmental Observatory site, Barrow, Alaska, USA - NGEE PermafrostAB12-B | ecosystem: Environmental > Terrestrial > Soil > Wetlands > Peat ...
TCGACTCGTTCACACCGGGCCTGGAATCCCGCCCTTTCAAGCGCCATCTCCAGCAATGCGGCGTCGTTTTCGGAATCTTCAACGAGCAGGACGCGCAATGGCCGGCCCACGGCATTCATGTCTTGGGGGGAGGCTCGTTAAGCATGAGCCAATACAACCCAAGCTGGCCGACCGCTTCGACAAATGCCGGAAAATCCACCACACATTATTCTACCACGGATTCACCTCAGGCAAGGTGAAATAGAACGTGGCGCCCCGGCCAACCTCGCCGGTCGCCCACGTGCGCCCTCCATGCCGATTGATAATTCGTTTCACGATCGCCAGGCCCACCCCCGAACCGGGATATTCGCCGGTCGAGTGCAGCCGCTGAAAAACCCCAAACAGCTTGTCGGCATACCGCATGTCAAAACCCGCCCCATTGTCGGCCACGAAAAATGCCCCGTCGGGCCCGGGCTTGCAGTTGAATTCAATCCTCGCATTCGGTGTCCTGGAAGTGAACTTCCACGCGTTGCGCAGCAGGTTGTCCAGCACCAGCCGAAGAAGCCGCCCGTCCCCATGCGCCTCCAGCCCCGGCACAATCCGCACGTCCACCACTCGCTCCGGCTCTGCCTTCCTCAGCGTCTCCACAATGTCCTCGGCAATCTCACTCAGGTTCACACCCTCCGCCCGAAGCTCGCTGCGCGCCACCCGCGACAGTTTCAAAAGATCCTCAATCAAACGGTCCATCTGCGCGCTCGCCTCACACGTGCGCCGCAGAAAATCCTGCCCCCGGGAATCCAGTTGCGACAAATACTGCTCCAGCAAAACGTCTCCAAACCCCCGAATCGTCCGCAGCGGAGCCCTCAAATCGTGCGAAACCGAATAGCAGAAGGCTTCCAATTCCTTGTTGATCGCCACCAATTGCGCCGTTCTCTCCTGCACCCGCCGTTCCAGGTCCGCATTCAAACTCCGAATCTTCTCATCCGCCAGCTTCCGCTCCTCGGTCGCGTCGCTAATCAGCAGGTACAATCGCCTGGCCCGCCCAGGGCCGCCGCCAGATGGAATGCAATGCGCCTGCACGTTGCGCTCGCCAAGTTGCGGATGCGGAAGAACCGCCTCGAAGAATTCCCTCTCCCCTTCCATCGCTTTGCGAATATGCGGACAGAATTGCGCATAGGAAGCCTCCCCAAAAACTTCCCGCACCAGCCTTCCAAGAAATCCTTCCACAGGCATCCCGAACCAGCCCTCATAGGCCCGATTGTTAAAACGGAAACGCTCCTCCCCATCCACCTGCGCAATCAATACAGGCAACGCATCGGCAATCAGGCGTAACTCCGCCGGATCCGCGTCCCATAAAGCCTGTGCTCCTTTGGCCAAGTTCGAAATTTCTTTTGGTTCAATGGCGTACATGGATTAAGCGATAGGATCTGCCGGCACTCCGCCCATGTGCCACCCTCTGGCCCACCATCAAATACAATTCGTCGCGAGTGTCCACCCGAATCCTCCGTCCGTTTCTCCATCTCCAACATGGGGTATGCACCCCACGCCGGTAGGGCTGCGCTGCGCGCAGCCGCCCCCCCCTCCAAACATCCGATAAGGTGTTGATTCCGACACGGTGACACTATCAAATATCGCTATGATCGCAAAACGTGTCATCCCATGTCTGGATGTTCATGCGGGCCAGGTTACCCGTGGCGTCCAATTCGGAAAAGCCGAATCGGGCGAACTGCGCAACGTGGGCGATCCTGTCGAACTCGCCCTCCGCTATAACGAGCAAGGGGCCGATGAAATGGTGTTCTTCGATATCACCGCCACAGCCCACGGACGGACCAGCATGGTGGACGTCATCGAACGGGCCGCCGATCAATGCTTCATGCCGCTGACGGTCGGTGGCGGCATTCGCTCTCTAGACGACATGTATACCATGCTGCGGGCCGGGGCGGACAAAACCAGCATCAACTCCTCAGCACTGGCGAATCCGGATTTGATTCGCGCGGGAGCCGAAAAATTCGGCAGCCAGTGCATTGTCGTTTCCATTGATGCCAAAAAGGTGGCGCCCGACAAATGGGGTGTCTTTTCCCACGGCGGCCGCAAGGAAACCGGCCTCGATGCAGTCGAGTGGGCCCAACGCGCCGTGTCACTGGGCGCCGGCGAACTGGTGCTTAATAGCATCGATGCCGATGGCACTCGCGCGGGCTTTGACCTGGTCATTACCCGCCGCATCAGCGAATCGGTCGGCGTTCCAGTCGTGGCCAGCGGCGGCGCCGGGAGCCTCGAACATATGGCCGAGGTGCTGATCGACGGAAAAGCCGACGCCGTGTTGGCAGCGAGCATCTTTCACTTTGGCGACTATACCGTGGGGGATGTGAAGCGCTACCTTAACAGCCGCGGCATTCCCGTGAGAATGAATTTATGAATGATTGGACTCAATCCCGATGGCTGCCGGTCGTCATGCTGACCGCTTCAAATATCTTCATGACCATCGCCTGGTATGGACATCTCAGGTTCAAATCCAAAGCCCTCTGGGCGGTGATTCTGGTCAGTTGGGGCATCGCCTTCTTCGAGTATTGCCTCCAGGTGCCCGCCAACCGGTGGGGCAATACAGTCTATTCCGCCACGCAACTCAAGATCATCCAGGAAATCATTACGCTCGTGGTCTTCTGCGCCTTTGCCGCGCTGTACCTGCACGAACGCATCCGCTGGAATCACCTCGCCGCCTTTGCTTGCGTCCTCGCCGCCGTCGTCTTTGCCTTCCTGCCCGGCACAACCCGATAAGCCAGACGGGTATGATTAAAACTGGGTGAGAAGTGAAGGCACTCGCTGTTGGAGGAGCGCGGCTGTGTTTGGAGGAGCGCAGCGACGACAAACCAGCCGCAGCAGGCTCGATCCATCCAGTGCGCTTAGGCGTTCCGACATGCTGCGGCTGGTCTTCGACACAGCCGCGCTCCGCGCAGGCGACTGCGTCCCTCACCCACTGCTAATCACACCCAAACCAGCCCCTCCCAGATTCGGCTTTGTGTCCGCATGTTTTTGTGCTGTAGTATCTGGACACATGAGTTTTCACGACTTATTAAAGTACGACGCCAAGGGCCTGATCCCCGCCATCATCCAGGAACAGAAAACCGGACGCGTCCTGATGATGGCCTGGATGAACCGCGCTTCGCTCGAACAATCCATCGCCACCGGCAAAACCCACTTCTGGAGCCGATCGCGCCAAAAGTTCTGGATGAAAGGCGAAACCAGCGGACACACACAAGCCATCAAGAACATCGCTTGCGATTGCGATGGAGATACCCTCCTCATCCAGGTCGAGCAAATCGGGGCCGCCTGTCACGAAGGCTACAAATCGTGCTTTTTTCGAGCCCTGCCCGAAAGCGGCGGCGAATGGGCCGTCACAGAACCTCAATTGATTTCGCCCGAAAAGGTGTACGGGCGCAAATAAAGCTTTATGGATGAAGTCGCGACATTTGCCAGCCGCACGTACACGCTCTGCTTTGTTTTAATTTTCGTGGCCCGTGCCATGGATTTCCTCAGCACATGGATCGCGACTCCGAATCTTGTGCTGGAAGGCAATCCCATCGCCAAGAAGCTCGGCTGGCGCTGGGGCATCCCGCTGAACCTCGCCGCCTGCTTTGGCCTCGCATTCTGGCCAATTTCAGCCGTTGCCGTGAGCACCTGCAGCATCCTGGTCGCCGCTCGCAATTTCCAATCCGCCTGGCTCATGCGCTCCCTGGGCGAGGAAATCTACCGGGATTGGCATGTCGCCCGCATCCAGGAAACCCGCATCACCCTGTACCTCCTGTGCCTGGCAGGCAATACTCTCCTCACCGCGGCTGTGGGTGTGGCCGTCATCCACTTCAGCCAGCGCGATCTCATCCCCTTCGCCATCGGCTTGGGCATTATCGCTTACGCCGCCGCCGTGGCCCTCTATACCTTGATCGCTGTGTGGCGCCTGCGCCGATCCGCGGACCACAACCTCAAGCTCAATGTGTGCTCCAACAACTTTATCAACGGGAACTGCGGCGCAAAACCTTTCCTGCGCGGCGCCTGCGCGCCACAGGACCAGCGTCCCCCAACAGCTTGACGCCCCAACAGCGCCCTCATGTACTCACCCAACCTTGAAGAATTCCTGCGATTGGCAGCGCATGGAAACCTCGTCCCCGTCATACGCCGCCTCCTGGCCGATATCGAGACCCCCCTTTCCGCCTATCGCAAAATTCGCGGCGCCGACGAATCGTTTCTGTTCGAATCGGTCGAAGGAGGCGAACACCTGGGACGCTATTCCTTTGTCGGATGCAACCCCCGCTCCGTGATCCGCCAGGAGGGCAGCCGCGTCTCCGTCCTGGAAAATGGAAAACTGCTCGAGGCTTTCGAGATCGCCCCTCCCCAGCCTGGCACTGCCGATCAAAGTCCCGCGCGCGTCCGCGATGGATTGGAAGTGGTGGAACGCGTGATGAAGAAATACCGCCCCGTTGCCGTCCCGGGTCTGCCGCGGTTTACCGGGGGCGCCATAGGATTCATCGGCTACGAGTTCATTCATGATATCGAGCCCGTTGTCCCGCGCCCGCCCCGAAATGACCTGGGCACCCCAACCCTCTACTTTCTGATCGCGGATGAGCTTCTGATTTTCGACCGCGTCGCCCAGACAATCACTGTCCTGGTGAATGCCGTGCTCGAGGATGCAGCCAGCCCGGCTGAAGCCTACGAAAATGCGGTGGCTGAAATTGAACGGCTCGTCGCTCTGCTCGAGCAACCCACCGAACACCATCCCGTCAGCGTGCCGGCCGTAATGCCGTCCATCGATTTCGATTCAAATGTGCCTCGGGAAAAATTTTCAGCCAATGTCCTGAAGGCAAAGGAATACATCCGGGCCGGCGACATCATTCAGGTGGTGGGCTCCCAGCGGTTCTCGACCCCGGTCACGGCGTCGGCTATCGACGTGTACCGCGCCGCCAGATCCATCAATCCTTCCCCCTACATGTTCCTGCTGGAACTGGCCGGCTTTTCCCTGGTGGGCGCCTCGCCCGAAATCCACGTCCGTTGCGAAGATCGCAGGGTGGAGATTCGTCCCATTGCCGGCACCCGCCGCCGGGGCAAGAGCGCCGAGGAAGACACCGCCCTGGAAAAGGAACTCCTGGACGATCCCAAGGAACGCGCGGAGCACGTGATGCTGGTGGACCTGGCGCGCAATGACCTTGGCCGCGTTTGCGATTTCGGCACCGTGCAGGTTAAGGAATTGATGATGATCGAGCGGTACAGCCATGTCATGCACATCGTTTCGGAAGTCGAAGGAAAGCTCTCCGGCGAGCGCACTCCCTATGACCTGATGCGGGCCACCTTCCCCGCGGGCACGCTCAGCGGGGCGCCCAAGATTCGCGCCATGCAGATCATCTCCGAATTGGAACAAACCGCCCGCGGACCCTATGGTGGCTGTGTTGGTTATTTTTCCTTCAACGGCAACCTCGATTGCTGCATCACCATCCGCACCGCGCTCCTCAAGAACGGCCGTGCTTTCGTCCAGGCCGGAGGCGGCTGGGTGAACGATTCCACTCCCGAGGGCGAGTACCAGGAAACCGTGAACAAAGCCAAAGCCATGCTCGCCGCCGTCAGCCTGGCCCAAACTTTCCAGCCGACCTCCTGACCTGTCTGTGCTGTTCCGTTGCATCAACACCGCACTCTAATCACTTTTGCTGATTTTTGAGGGGTTATTACCCATCCCACCTTTTGTCCCATATGGGACGAAAGTTGGACGTGCTTGGCCCTGCTAACCCACGATCGCTCTGGTTTACTGGGTTATTTTGATTTTGTCTGAGTTCCACCTTTTGTCCCATATGGAACAAAAGGTGGACATGGTCATCAGCTTGGTTGATGTTTTCAAAACGGCAAAAGGGGCCCGGGGATGCAGGCAAAATGGACTGGCTCGGCGCGTTTAGGCATTTGGATCCGAGCGCTTGACAGGGTGGAAGCAAGGGGGTACCTATATTTCGTCTTGTGGCGAAATATAGGCGTGGAGACCCGGCCAACGGGCGAGGGTGCCGCGCAGGCCGCAATGACATCGTTGAAATTATGAATAAATCAAACGTTGGTGAGGAAGCCGAGGCGGTGCGGGCAGCGGGGTTGACGGAAATCCGCCTCAATGCAAAGAAGGATTATTTGGATGCGATGACGGACTGGAAGGATCCCTTGTATGTAGAAATCCTGCAGCATCTCCCGCCGGGAGCCAAAGCGAGCGATTACGTAACCAGCCTGGAATTGTCGGCCAGAAAGACGGCCGCCGCGGCGGCAAAGTGCTGCCGATAGCGTGCTGTAATAATTGGGCTCAACAGTCGAACGGCGCACTGAACAAAACCCTCACCCCAGCCCTCTCCCGTCGGACGGGAGAGGGAGAGTCGGTCGACGCGTTCGTTGCTATCACATCGTCAAATCATCCAACGCGTCAGAATGGTCCACCCTCTCCCGTCGGACGGGAGAGGGGCGGGGTGAGGGTTGGCTTCAAATCCAGGAACTGAAAGTCAGCACTGTAACAACACACCAGCTTGATCATGCTGATGGTGGATCATCAATCACGGAAGTGGAAAAAAGGTTGTCTTGAGGCAACGAACCTTTAGTTTGAAGCCGCAGGACATGAAAACGTTTGCCGAACTGAATTTCCCCGGTCGATTAATTGCGGTTGAGGGACTGGATGGATCAGGCAAGTCCACACAAATTTACCTGCTGAAACGCTGGTTGGAAGCGGAGGGGGTGCGGGTATATTTCAGCGAGTGGAATTCGTCCGAGCTGGTGAAGTCAGCGACCAGCAAAGGCAAGAAGCGGGAGCTGCTGACCCCGAACACGTTCAGTTTGATTCACGCGACGGATTTCGCCGATCGCTATGAACGCCATCTTTTGCCGCTGCTGCGGGCGGGGTACGTCGTGCTTTGCGACCGGTATATTTTCACGGCGTTTGCGCGGGACGTGGTTCGGGGTTGTCCTCCCGCATGGGTCCGGGGGATTTACAATTTCGCGGCGTTGCCGGACCTGACGTTTTTTTTCAAATCCGACCTGGAAGTCTCGCTCAACCGCATTTTGGATGGCAGGCCCAAACTGAAATTTTTCGAAGCGGGCATGGATCTGCGCTTATCGGGTGATTTGTATGAAAGTTTCAGAATTTTCCAGGGACGGATACTCGAGCAATACCTGGCGATGAGCACGGAGTTTGATTTTATCGTGATTGACGCCAACCAGAGGGTGGAAGCGCAGCAGGCGATTGTGCGGCAGTTGATCAGCCAGCGCCTGGATCTTGCCCGGTTCAAGCGCCGCAGCCCGTTGCCGCTGCCGCCGCCGGTGCGCCGGTATGAAAAGGCCTTTGAGATCGATGAAGAGCCTGTGGAATGAAAGCGAGAACTCAGCCTGACATTGTGATCCCCAAACCCGGCCGCCGCCGGTTTTACGGACACGGGATTGCGGGCGTGCAACTGGAGGAACTGGTTGGGAAATTGATTGTGGTGGAGGGAGCGGACGGGTCGGGTCGTTCCACACAAATTGCGCGCCTGGTCGAGTGGCTGGAGACGACGGGTCACGCGACGGTGCAAGTGGGGCTGAAGCGTTCGACGCTGGTCAGCGCGGAACTGGAGCGGGCGCAGGAAGGCAATATTTTAAGCCGCACGACGCTGAGTTTATTTTACGCGACCGATTTTGCAGACCAGTTGGAGAACATCATTCTTCCGGCGCTCAAGGCGGGATTTATCGTGCTGGCCGACCGTTATATTTACACGCTGATGGCGCGCGACATGGTGCGGGGTATGGACGAACCCTGGCTGAAGAATCTGTATGGCATCGCGCTGGAGCCCGACGCGGTATTCTACCTGAGCGTGGAGCCGCAGGAACTGGTTCAGCGAAACCTTTCCAAGAGCGCCACGCTGGATTACTGGGAGAGCGGCATGGACCTGGGCCTGTCGCGCGACCTGTTCGACAGCTTCGTCAAGTATCAGACTTCGACGCAGGCAGCGTTCCGGCAGCTTCAGAAAAGCTATGGTTTTACGATCGTGGACGGCAATCGATCCGTTGATGCCGTGAACGGGGAATTTCGGAAGAAGATTATGGCGGTTCTGGCAGGGAAGTGAGCCCAAAAAACCCTCACCCTAACCCTCTCCCGTCCGACGGGAGAGGGAACAGGAGCCAACGCTTTGGATTGAACTTTGCGATCGTTTGCAACCAACGCGTCAACCGTTTCTCCCTCTCCCATCGGATGGGAGAGGGCCGGGGTGAGGGTTGTTTGTTCAACCTTGGGCTTCGGATGTTGGATGTTCACTCTTGGTGACGAGCCGTCCCCACTCCTCGGAGCGGCAAACCGAGGTTCTTCAACACACGCACGGTGGAGGCCGCTTTGTTGAGCGTATAGAAATGGATTCCAGGGGCGCCGGCGCGCAAAAGCTCCCGGCATTGCCTGGTGGCATACTCAATCCCGAACTCCGCCACAGCCGAATCATCCTCGCCCAATTCATCCAGCTTTTTTCCGAGCGCCTCGGGAATGCGCGCCCCGCACATGGCGGTAAAGCGCTTGATCTGCGCCGCGCTCGATATGGGAATGATTCCGGGGACCAGCGGGACTTTCACGCCGTGCCGCCGCGTCATGTGATCGCGAAATTCAAAAAAATCGGCATTGTCGAAAAAGAGCTGCGTGAGCACGAAGTCGGCTCCGGCATTGATTTTATTTTTCAAATGAAGCCAGTCGGCGTGCTTGCCTTCCTTGCAGGCAACGTGGCCTTCGGGAAACCCGGCGACGCCGATGGAGAAATCGTCAAACTCGCGGATGAACTCAACGAGCTGATTGGAGAACTCAAATCCGCCGGGGGTGGGGATGAATTCGCCCCCGCCCGGAGGATCGCCCCGCAAGGCCAGGACATTGCCAACGCCCATCGCGCGGATTTGTTCCAGGAGATTCCGGATCTCCTCCCGGGTCGAGCAGACGCACGTCAGATGCGCGACGGCGGTCAGGTGGTGTTTGCGCTGGATGCAATCGACGATCCGCAGGGTCTTGTCGCGCGTGCTGCCTCCGGCTCCGTAGGTAACTGAGCAATAATCGGGAGATGCCTGCAGGAGCGCGGGGATTGTTTTCTCCAGCAGGTTGTGTTCGCCTTCGTCTGTTTTGGGAGGAAAGAATTCGAAGGAAATGACCGGCGTGGACGAGGCAAGTTTGGCCGCGTAGATGTCTCGAACGTATTGCACCTGGGATGTCTAGTTGCTTCCGATCTGCGGTCTTCTGCCGGGCAAGCTCCTGGGGGGCGGCTGGGATTGTGGCTGAGGAATCTGGTTTCTCAGGTCGCCCAGGGCCGCCAGGGCGCCGGGGGTGTTCGCCCGGGCGAGCGCAATGATGGCCGCTTGCCTATCATCAATTGACGCTCCCGTCAAAGCGACTTTCCTCAACTCGGGGATGGCGACCTCGTCGAAAATTCTCTGCAGTTCGGGCGTGGGATTATCCCTGAGGGCTTTTGCAAGCATGTCGAATCCCGCCACACGCGCCGATGGGTCGGCTTCATTCTGCACGGCGCTGATCGCGGCATTCACATCGAAGGACTGCTGGTTGGCGAGGGCCTGATACAGGCGCAAGCGCACATCGGGGTCAGCTTCCTTTCCGATCAATGCAAGGACGTCAGGTCCGAGGTTGCCGGCATCCTGAGTGGCGCTCAAGGCCCAGGCGGCAGCAAGTCGAATCTCGGGATCAGAGCTCGTGGCGGCCAGCTTGGCCAGGAAACCGCTGGTATCGCCTTCAGCCTGCACCAGAGACTCGACTGCGGCGATCTGCAGATCGCAGGAAACATTGGGCGACTGGAGGAAATCCTCATAAAACGCCTTGGTGGTATTGAAATCCAATCCTCCAATGGCATTGAGGGCGGCCATTGCGACGTCCTCGTCCGTGCTTTCCTTGGCGGCGCGGGAGAGGGGGTCCAACACCCAGGGTTCGTGTGTCGCGCCCAGAGCCAATGCAGCCTCGCACCGGACGCCCACAGGCGCGGAGTTGTCGGTCACCAATTGGCTCAGAGCAGTCATGGCCTCGGCCTGGTGCGTCTGGCTGAGCCCTTGGACGGCAGCCTTGGCGACCGCGAAGTCGCTGTCGTTCAGCAACGCCACGAGCATCCCAACTCCCTCGGTGCTGTGGCACTGACCGAGCGCCTCGGTCACGGCAACCCGGACGTCGGAAGGAGAATCGGCCAGCACCTTTTTGAGTTCCAGGAGAGCTTCATGAGAACCATTCCTGGCGAGCGCTTCCATGGCTTCCTTGCGCTGGGCGATGGACAAGGAAGAATCCCGCATGATGCGGACGAGGTCTGCCAATGGATTGCGGTCGGCTGTGCCGCCTTTGACTGTGGAATCGTGGCGGGATGCTGTTGCGGAGGAAGTCGTCCCAGCGACCCCGGGAGCTGAAGCGGATTCCGGATTGGAGGTCGTTTGGGTATGGGTTGACTGGCGCTGGAGGAAAACGACAGTTCCGATGATGAGGAGAGCTACAAAACCGAGAAGAACACCGAACGGCCATCGGCTTCGAGAGGTCGTGCTGGGGCTTTGGGATGACTCTTTCACAGGGATGCGAAGCTAGCTGTTGGCGATGCGCAGTGGCAAGCAATTTCGGGGAAAGGCGGCGCGAATGGCTGACGAAACAGGCCGCGCGCAGCGCGGCCCTACCATACAAGCAAAGCCCCCGGCTTTTGGCCGGGGGCTTTTTAGAGAGAGCAGTTTACTTTATCTGAACTGGCAACTTAATCAATCAATGTTGCCATTGGTGCCATCGACGGGGCCGAAAGTCTGGCCCTGGATCTTGCCTTTGGCATCGACTGACAGGATGGCATTGGGGACCGAGTTTGTGGGGCGGTCCGGAACGGGGAGGAACCAGAAGTTCTGTCCAAGGAAGATGTTGGTGCCAACGGTGTTTGTCGTGTTATTATTTCCCTCGAAGACGGAGAAATTAAAAAGCTCGCTGATGAAGATAGACGGGTTCGTCGCCTGAATCGTGACAGGGGGGGGGGTTGCGGCGATGTTGTCCAGAGTGGTCACATTGGTGCCGCTGCTCAACACCAGGAGACCTGTCGTTCCCTTCAGGTTGGCGGAAGAACCCCTGCTGAAACCAACGCCACGGAGGGCGGCGGTGTAGGTTTTTTTCTTGGCATTCAGTGATCCTTTGCCGCTGAAGCCTGCCGGGTCGTTCACAGCCATGAAA
>Ga0075520_1001527_pt1 | contig 11171 bp, 10 predicted proteins | sample NGEPerB_FD_75100 | JGI IMG/M metagenome (GOLD analysis project Ga0075520, IMG submission 75100) | Arctic peat soil microbial communities from the Barrow Environmental Observatory site, Barrow, Alaska, USA - NGEE PermafrostAB12-B | ecosystem: Environmental > Terrestrial > Soil > Wetlands > Peat ...
ACCAGCGAGCTGCGGAGCCGGCTCAGCCAGATCGACACCAGCAACCCGCCCGGCGACGAGCCCAGGGTGGCCGAGTTCATGGACTCCTGGTTCCGTGAGGCCGGCCTGCAGGGCGAGATCGTCGGCGAGCCGGCCGATCGGCGCAGCTTCGTGCTGCGCCTCGAGGGCCGGCGTCCCGGGCCGTCGCTTCTGTTCCTGGCGCACGAGGATGTGGTGCCGGCCGACGCCGACGACTGGCAGGTGCCGCCCTTCTCCGGGCTCATCAAGGATGGCTACGTCTGGGGCCGCGGCGCCGTGGACATCAAGAACCTCGTGGCGGCGCACGCCGTCGCGGTCCGGCGGCTGGCAGCGGCGGGATCGACCTTTTCCGGTTCGGTCGTGTATGCGTGCACGGCCGACGAGGAGGAGGGCACGGTGGGCGGGGCCCGCTGGCTCGTCGAGCACCGTCCCGACCTGATGCGCTGCGACTACGTGATCAACGAGGGCGGCGGGCACTTCTTGGAGCACGCCGGCCGCCCCGTGTACATCCTCGAGAGCGGGGAGAAGGGCACCGCGCAGTTCCGCATCGTCGTGCGCGGCGAGGCCGGGCACGCCTCGGTGCCGCTGCGCCGCGGCAACGCCGTGGTCGGCGCGGCGAGGATCGTCGAGGCACTCGTCGCCCACGAACTGCCGCTCGTCATCGACGCGTCGTCCCTCGAGCTCGTCGAGCTCCTCGTCGACGACCCGGAGCTGCGCGCACGCCTGCGGGACACGGACCAGGCGCGCGCCGCGCTCGCTGAGCTCGCCCGGCGCGACGGCCGGCTCGCCGACATGATCGAGCCGCTCTACGGCTTCGCTTTCTCGCCGACGATCCTGCACTCCAACAGCGTCGCCGTGAACGTGTACCCCACGCGCGTGGAGCTCTGCGTGGACTGCCGCATGCTCGCCGGGCACGGCGAGGAAGAGGTCGAGGCCGAGGTCCGTGCCGCGCTCGCCGGCGTCGAGGCCGATTGGGAGCTCGAGTGGATCGGCGTCATCCGCGGCAACGCCTCGCCGTACCCGACGCCGCTCGCTGACGCCATCCGCACCGTGCTCGGCAGACACGTGCGCGGCGCCGAGCTCGCCAACAGTCATTCGGTCGGCTTCACCGACTCCAACTGGTTCCGCTCGGCGTATCCGGACACCGTGGCCTACAACTTCGCCCCGCACGTCGAGGAGAGCTACGACGAGGTCACCGGCCGCTACCACAACGTCGACGAGCGCATCCGCGTGCGCGACCTGGCGTTTCAGGCGCTGTTCGCGGAGCGGCTGGCGCTGGAGCTGCTGCCCTAGGCCGCCGCGGCGCCGTCGTGACGCGGGCCTCGTCAGACGCGTCTGACCGGGTGCCGGAGGACTGTCTTGAGACGCTCCGGCGCCGTCCTCCTGGGGTCGCCGAGGTAGATCTCGTGGTGGCGGCCGCGCAGCTCGTAGCCCTGCGCGGCCGCGAAGTCGTGGAGGCGCGCGATCGTCGGCGCCTCCTCGGCGTAAGGGCCGATATGCAGGATCTGCGCGGCTTGGCCTTCGGCGAAGCGCTCGAGGCGCACGAGCCCGGCCGCCGGGAGTGGCCGCCGCCGAGCCGCCGCGTCCGCGGCGGCGGCGACCTCAGCTGCCGCCACGGCGTCCGGCACCGCGATCATCATCGTCCAGTTCCAAGAGTCGCGGTCGGTCTGCAGCGCGTCCAGCGACGGCGGCTCGCCGTCGGTCCACCACAGCCCCTCGAGCGGCGCCACCTTGAAATCATGCTCGGGGTCGGCCTTCTTGAGCGTGAACTTGAGGGTGTAGGCGACGCCGTACAGCGCCTGCAGTGCCGCCTGATACTGCTCGGACGAGTTCGGATCGCCGCGCCCGTCGAGCATCAAGAAGGCGAGTTCGGGGACCTCGACGATCACGGGCGCCTTGCTCGGCGGAGTGTAGAGCGGCTTGTGCTCCTTGACGAGATCGATGGGGCTCACGCTCGCTTTCACGCCACCGGCCAGTCGATCTCCGTGAGGAGGGCGTGTTCCGGTACGGTGCCCGGATCGTTGAGGTAGATCTCGCGCGGCGGGCCGCCCGGGCCCAGGCCCTCGGCAGTCATGGCGGCCATCAGCGCCTCGTAGGCCGGGGAGATGTCGTGGTAGGGGCCCACGTGCATCGTGCTCGCCACGCGGGTCGCCGGGATCTCCTCGAGCGCGACCCGCTCGGCGCCCGTGGCGCCGGGCGCGACGGGCATGCACACGACGATCTCACCCTCGGTGCCCTCGTCGAAGCGCTCGGGATACTGCACGAACGGCGGGCCCGCGTAGGTGACGCCCGCCGCCTGGCCGCAGGCCATGATCTCGCCGAACGCCGCCCCGAGCCGTTCGGCGATCGTGCTCATCGTCACTCGATCGTGCACGGCGAGCACGAGCTGCTCCGGCGTGTCCTTGAACTTGACGTCGTACGCCATTCCTCCGCCCTCCTCGCCTGGGTGCCGTGTCCAATGAGCCTAACAAACCCCGTCGGCCTCGCAGACCGTTGAGACGCCTCGCGGGGCCCGCGGGGAGCCCCGCGCCGGCCTTCGGGCGCTCAGTACGGCCGGGCGGCGAGGACCACGGCGACGCCCGCCGCCATGAACACGACCTGCACGCCGATGCCCCAGGCGCGGCCGGAGCTGCCGTGCAGGAACCGCTGCCAGTGGCTGGGGAACCAGTGCGCGTCCGGCTTGCCGCGCAGCTCGGCGATGAGCACGTCCCAGTCCGGGGTGCCGCTCACGGGCCCCATGAACGCGAGCCAGAACGGCATCCCCAGCACGAGCCAGGCGACGAGCCACAGCGAGAGTCCGGCGAGGAAGTCGCACCAGCCATACACGACCGGGTGGCGCGTCCTGGTGTAGTCCCAGTGCGGGATGAGGTCCATGAGGATGTGGGCGATGATCACAGCGATCAGCACGAGCCACCACGGGCCGCCGAGGGCGGCGGCGATGGCAAGACCGGCGAGGACGTGCGTCGTGACCCACATGGCGGCGCGAGCCTACGAGAAGCGGCGGCGCTTGGCTATCTCCTCGGCGACCATGGCGACCACCGCCGGCACCGCCTCGGCGACGGCCGGCGACAGCGTATCGGCGTTGGGGCGCACGTCGCCGACCTGCACGGCGAACACGACGACCTCGGGGTCCGCGCCGGTGAGGCGGGCGTTGGCCACGAGGTGCGGCACGCCCATGCCGTGGATGTTGTTGGAGCGCAGCGAGACGACGCCGGCTTCGTCGGGCCCGAAGCGGAACACCTGGCCGGGCTCGGCGCCCTGGCCGGAGGCATCGAGGGCGTCGACGACGATCACGGCCTCGGCCTCGCGGAAGTGCTTGATGAGGCCGAGGCCCGCGGTCTCGCCGATCACGGCGTCGAGACCCGGGCCGAAGGCGTCGGGGATGTGCCGGCCGACGCCGGCCGCGATGGGGCCGCCGTGAGGCGGCGTGACGTCGTGGCCGGCGTCGGCCAGCAGCTGCTTGAGGACGGCCACGCCGACGCCGTCGTCGCCCATGAGCGTGTTGCCGACGCCGAGGACGGCGAGACGGCGGCGGGCCTCGTGCCCGCCGCCGTCCGGCTTGCCGTCTTCTCGCCTGCCCCCGGCTTCCGCGGGGCTCAGCTCAGCCGCCTTCGCCGCGAGCGGTGTCGGCCGGCTTCGGCGCGGGGCCCGCGCCCTTGCGCGGCCGCTGGCGCACGTCCACGCACTCGGCGCGCACCGGGCGGCCCTCCTTCCAGAGGAACATGAGCGGGATCTCCCACGGCGCTTCGATGAGCACGATGTAGATGTGCGCCGCGGTGATGACGATGAACGCCCACATGGCGATGTAGTGGATGTTGCGGATCACTTGCGTGCCGCCGAGGAAGTACGTCATCGGCTGGAAGAAGCTCGCAGTGACGTGCCACATGGCGAGGCCGGTGGTCGCGTCGATGATGATCGCGAAGAGCAGGCAGCCGTAGGCGAACTTCTGCAGCGGGTTGTACTTGGCCGTGCAGGGGTGCGTCTTGCGCAGGAACAGGTAGTACTTGACCACCTCCCAGAAGGTCCCCTTGTTCTCCTTCTGCGGGAAGAAGAAGTGCCAGTCCTTGACCCTCGTCGTGCTCCCCACGTCGGCGGAGCCGGTCCCGAAGAACCCCCAGTAGACGCGGAAGATCCCGGTGCCCACGAGGAAGAACGCGGCGAACAGGTGGACGTAGCGCACCGTGTGGAAGGGCCAGCTGGTGAACGGGTCGTGGATCCAGAAGCCCGTGAAGATGAGGACGAACAGGGCGACGATGTGGATCCAGTGCGTGACGACGGTGCTGATCGGGTGTTCGGCTCTGGTGGTGTGTTTGGCCATCGCTCGTCACCCGCCCTCAGCGCACCCGGAACTTGAGGATCTGGTTGCTCGTCGGTTCAATCACGTGAACCGCACAAGCCATTCAGGGGTCGAAGGTGTGGACAAGCCGCAGGATCTCGAGCGGCTGCGCCGCGTCCGCTACTGGCAAGCCGACGAGCGCCTCTTCCACCGGCCCTCTCACCCCCTTGTCGTCCCGGGGCGAGAAGTTCCAGTTGCTCGCCGGCACCGCCGCGAAAGAGTCGATCTTCTTGTTCTTGATGCGCACGTAGTGGCACAGAGCGCCGCGCGGCGCGTCCCAGCCGCCCTTGCCCTCGCCGCTGTCCGGCACCTCGGGCATCGAGTTCACGTTCGTCACACCGGCCGCCATGTTGGCGAGCAGGTCGTCGGCCCAGCGCTGGGCATTGTCCATGTTGATCTTGAGCTTGAGGACGCGCGCCACGATGCGCCCGAGCGCCGAGACGAGGATCTCGGGATGCCCGGCCGCGCCCACGGCGGCCAGCGTACTGTTCACCAGCTGAACGGCCTCCGGGCGCCCGGCCAGGTAGGCCATCAGCATCTGCGCCAGCGGGCCCACCTCCATGGGCGCCTCGCGGTCGCCGTAGCGCACGGCCTGCGTCCAGTCGTACTTGGCGTTCGGCAGCTTGCTGCCGTCCACAGGGGCCAGGTCGACATACTCCTGCGGCTCCTGGCCGACGTCCAGCGGGTGCTTGCCGGACCCGAGCGTGTCCGGGTAGAAGGAGTGCTTCGTATACATCTTCGTCTGGTCAGGGTCGACCTTCTCCACGGCGAGCTTGCCACCGTAGATCCCGCCGCGTGGGAAGAGGCGGTCGTAAGGGTCCTGGCTCTTCTCGTCGAGGACGCCCCAGCTCAGGAAGTTGCCCACGCCCTGGCCGACTTTGGCGAGATCGATGTAGTAGGGGGCGATGGCCAGCAGGTCCGGCACGACGACAGTGTCCACGAAGCCCTGCACCGTCTCCATGCGCTGCTTGTAGGTGATGATGTCCTCGATCCCCGGGAGCTGCGTGCAGCCGCCCGGGGCGTAGTTCATGATCATCGGGTACTTGCCGCCCAGGAACACGCCGCCGGCGTCGTTGGCGAGCTGCTGCATCTCGATCGCCTGCAGGTAGTGCGCCGTGAGCTCGAGGTCGAGGTCCGCGGGCAGCTTGTAGCCGGGGTTGTCCCAGTACATGTTGGCGAGGAAGCCGAGCTGCCCCGAGGCGACGAACGTCTTGATCTGCTGTTGGACGGCTTTGAGCGTCGGGGTCGTCGGCTTGGCCTTGAGCGCGTTCGGCACGTTGACGTAGTCGAACGCGTTGAGCACGTAGAACCAGAGGATGTGGTCGTAGGCGATCTGGCTCGCCTCCATCATGTTGCGGATGAGGCGCGTGTTGTCGTCCATCTTGTCCACGCCCATGGCCATCTCGCTGGCGCGCACGCCGTTCCAGCCGTGCGGGGTGGGGCAGACGCCGCAGATGCGCATCGTGTAGTGCCACACGTCGCGCGGGTCGCGATTCTTCATGAAGATCTCGAAGCCGCGGAACAGGGTGCAGGTGTTCCAGGCGTCGGTGACCTTGCCGTTCTCCACCACGCACGTGACCCTGAGGTGGCCCTCGATGCGCGTGATCGGGTCGATGACGACGTTGGTCCTGGCCATCACTCACCCCCTCCGTCGCTCGCGCCGCCGCCGGGCGGCGCCTCGCTTGCCGGCGCTTCGGCCGCGGTCCCGGGCGCCGACTCCATCGGGCCCCCGCCGCGCAGCCGGTGAGTCACGGCGGTCCCGATGAGGTGCGCGCCGATCGCCCCGGCCGTGACGCCGACGAGGATGGCCGTGAACGTGGTGTCCGAGATGCCGACGATGCCCGGGGCGGCGATGTTGGGCACCGGCGAGTAGAAGGGCGCCATGGTGTCCCAGAAGGCCGGCTCGGAACAGCCGATGCAGGGGCCGGCCTTGATGCACCAGCTCTGGTGCCCGTTCCAGCGCGTCACCGGGCACGGTGCGTAGGTCACCGGTCCTTTGCAGCCCATCTTGAACCAGCACCAGCTGTCGGCGCAGTGCTCGTCGCCGAACGACTCGATGTAGTTGCCCTGCTCGAAGTGGGCGCGCCGCTCGCAGTTGTCGTGCACCAGCGCGCCGTAGAGGAACTTGGGCCGCCCCACGGAGTCGAGCGGCGGCACCTTCTTGTTGACGAGCACGTAGGTCAGCGTCGCCAGCATGTCCTCGGCGTTGCCCGGGCAGCGGGAGATGTTGATGACCGTGGGGTGCGCGATCCCCATGTCGTCCTGAATGAACTGGGTCAGTCCCTTGGCGCCGGTGGGGTTGGGGGCGGCCGCCTGGACGTTGCCGTAGCAGGCACAGCTGCCGATGGCGATGGTGGCCTTGGCCTTGGGGTAGACCTTGCGGACGATGTCCTCGGAGGTCTCGCCGTGCACGGTCATCGCTCCCGGGACCTTAGTGGCGACGGCGCCCTCGGCGACCCAGAAGAAGTCGCCGCCGTTCACCGTCTCCCAGAAGTTCTGCTCGGCCTGGTCGCCGGCGGCGGCCATCACAGCCTCGTGGTAGTTGAGGGAGATCTGCTGCAGGATCAGCGTCGCTACCTCGGGCGTGCGGCTCTGCAGCAGGTTCACGGAACAGCCGAGGCACTCCTGGAAGTCCGACCAGATGACGTTGGGGCGCTTGGCGATGGCGGTCAGCGCCTCGGCTACATCTGCCGCGCCCGCCTGGCCCAGCCCGATGAGGGCGGCGAGCCCCCCGCAGACCTTGAGGAAGTCCCGGCGCGTCACGCCCGGGAACAGGGACATCTCTTCCATGGGCAAGCCTCCCCCTGGTCGACGCAAGCCGGGTCGTCCGGGCAGAGCCGCAGGCGACTCACGGAACATAGTAGTCCGCATTCGAGTATTGGGAAGAGCAAACGCCGTATCGGCGGATGCGGCGCGCGTGTACGGCGGTCGGCTGGGGGTATGATGCACAGAGCGAATCGGAGGAGGGACCCGCATGAAGAAGATGATCTTCGTCGTACTTCTCGTCCTCGTGGGCGCGGGCGCGTACTTCGCCTGGAAGATGCTCAAGGGCGATGGGGCCTGCTGCGGCTGGGGCGGCGACAACACCGACCCCTGGAGCAGCTACACGCCGCCGGCTCCCGAGGGCGAGGCCGTGGACGCACCGGAAGCCACGGCCTGAGGCAGGGCACCGCGCACGACTGACGCCGCGAGGGGCGCTGGGCCGCAAGGCCCGGCGCCCCTCGCCGTTTGTCCGTCTGCGGGCCGCCGGCGCGGAACGCGCGCCCGCGACCAGGGGGCGAGCGCCGGGGCGCCTCGGCGGCGCGGCGTCAGATGCGCAGGTACGAGTCCGCGTAGATCACGTCGTTGCAGAGCATCCGGTAGGTCTTGTAGAAGTCGACCTGCTTGGGGTCGCTCTGGTCCACGGCCGCCGGGTCGAGCTCCTCCATCGCGGCCACGGCGTCGTAGAGCGCCACGACCAGCTTGCTCATGGGCGTGCTCTCGTCGCGCTGCTCGACGATGCGGATGAACTCGTTCTGCGCCTCGTCGGTGGGGTCGAGGATGGCGCTGTCGAGCCCCGCTCCCATGACCAGGACCAGCATCGTGCGGTTGATCAGCGGGCGGTTCTCCGGCGGGGCGCCATTGGAGATGTTGGAGAGGCCGACGACCGTGGTGGGCGGCGGGTCGGCCATCATCTTGAACATGCGGATCGCCTCGACCGACTCGAGGGCCACGTCCTGGTTGCAGTTCACGGCGAGCACGAGCGGGTCGAGGAAGATGTCCTCAACTGGCAGGCCGGCGGCCTCGGCCGCCGGCAGCAGCGCCTCCATGGCGATGCCGGCGCGGCCGTCGGCCGTCGTCGGGATGCCGTCGACGCCCATCGTCAGTGCGACGACCCTGGCGCCGTACCTGGCCGCGAGCTGCATGACGCTGTCGAGGCGGGCGGGGTCGGCCGAGGCGGAGTTGAGCATGGCCGGCTTCTTGCAGACCTTGAGGCCGGCCTCCATCGCCGCGAGGTTCGTCGTGTCGAGCGAGAGCGGCGTGTCGGTGACATCCTGCACTGCCTCGACGATCCAGGGCATGACCTCGTGGCCGTGCTTCTTCTGCGGGCCGATGTTGAGGTCGAGGATGTCGGCGCCGGCCTCGACCTGGCGCAGCGCCATGTCCTGGATCACCTTCGCGTCGCGCGCCTCGATGGCCGCCTTTACCGGCGGCGCGATGATGTGGATGTTCTCACCGATGATGAGCACCGGCGGCCTCCTTCGTCTCGGTGTGGGCGAGCATGGTCTCGACGACCGGCTGCAGTGCCGCGTTGATGGCGCTGTCGGCAGGCAGGTGAACGAGCGCCCGGCCGGCGGCGTCGAACGCCGCGACCTGCGGGTCGTCGGGCAGCACGGCGAGCAGATCGAGCCCGTGCTCCGCGATCGCCGCGCGCAGCTCGGGGGAGAGCCCGGCGGGGGCGCGATTGACGATCAGGTAGTGAGCGCCGACCTTGGTGTCGAGCTCGGTGACCATCCCCGCGACGCGGCTGGCCGTGGTGATGCCGCGCACCGTCGCGTCGCTGACGATGAACAGGACGTCGACGTCGCGCGTCGTGCGCCGCGAGAGGTGCTCGAGGCCGGCCTCGTTGTCGATCACGACCCACGGGTAGCTGTCGGCGATGGTGTCGATGATCGCGCGCAGCATGTTGTTGGCGGCGCAGTAGCAGCCGGGGCCTTCGGGACGGCCCATCGCCAGCAGGTCGACGCCGACGCCCTCGACGACGCTGGTGTTGATCTCGTAGTCGAGGAGGTCGCGCTTGGCGATCCCGGCCTCGAGCAGATTGGCGCGCGCCTTCTCGCTGGTCTCCTCGCGCACGTCGCCGACGGTCTTCTCGAGCGGCAGGTCGAGGACGGTGTTGAGGTTGCTGGCGGGGTCGGCGTCGATCGCCAGGATGGGGCCGGCCTGGGCCGCCGCCAGGCGGCGGATCAGCAGGCCGGCTATGGTGGTCTTGCCGGTGCCGCCCTTGCCCGCGACGGCGATGGTGCTGGTCATGAGGTCATCCTCCGTTCGACGTAGGTGCCTCCCCGGCGCCTTTCCCGCGTTGCGCGAGCTTGTCACGCACGGTGGGGAAGACTTCGAGGTCGGTGTGCGGCAGGAACAGCGCCGACGTGTACTCGTCCATGAAGCTGTTGTCGGCGCTCAGCTCCAGGTAGGTCATCTTGGCGGCCACGTCGAGGATGTCGTGGCGGATGTTGACGCACAGCAGCGCTGCATAGGCGCCCTGGGCGCTGGTGTTGCCGAGAAAATGGAAGCGCTCGACGGGCTGGTCCGGGAGGAGGCCGATGCGGATCGCCTTCTCGACGTTGATGTACTGGCCGAAGGCGCCGCCGATGAAGATCTGCTCCACGTCGGCAAGGTCGACGCCGACGCTGGTGCAGAGCACCTCGAAGCCGGCGTAGATCGCGGCCTTGGCGCGGATGAGGCTGGTGATGTCCGACTCGGTGAGGGCGATGTCGTGGTCGGCGCCGCCCTCGCTGGCCCAGCAGACGACGTACTCGGGCACGCCGTCACGGGTGCGCACGCGGGCCGTCGGGGCCTCGATGTCGAGGTGACCGGATTTGTCGACGAGCCCGGTGACGAAGAGCTCCCCGAGCAGGTCGATGAGGCCGCTTCCGCAGATGCCCACGGCCGGGGCGTCGTCCACGGTGCGGAACGACGGCTCATAGGTGGCGTCGTCGACGAAGACGTCCTCGATCGCGCCGGCGGTGGCGCGCATCCCGTGGCGCACGCCGCCGCCCTCGAAGGCTGGCCCGGCCGAGCAGGCGCAGGAGAGCAGCCAGTCCTTGTTGCCGAGCACCATCTCGCCGTTGGTGCCGATGTCGATGAAGAGCGTGAGCTTGTCGGCGAGGTACATGCCGCTCGAGATCACGCCGGCGGTGATGTCGCCGCCCACGTAGCTGCCGACCGACGGCAGCACGTGTACTCGGGCGAGCATGTTGGCGTGCAGGCCTAGCTCCCCGGCGTTGAGCTTGGGCGCCGCCGAGATCGTCGGGATATAGGGCTCCTCGCGCAGGTGGCGCGGGTCGAGGCCGAGCAGCAGGTGAGTCATCGTCGTGTTGCCGGCCACCGTGACCTCGTGGATCTCGTAAAGCTCGATGCCGTTGCGCTTCTGCAGCTCGCCGAGGAGGTCGTTGATGGTGTCCACGGCGAGCTTCTGCAAGTGGTCGAGGCCGCGCTTGCGCTTGGCGTAGATGATGCGGCTGATCACGTCCTCGCCGCAGGAGATCTGCCTGTTGTAGGCGCTGGCGCTGTCCACGACGCGCCCGGTGGCGAAGTCCATGAGGTAGACGACGATGGACGTCGTGCCGAGGTCGATGGCCACGCCCATGCTGGCGTGCTTGAAGGCGCCGGGGTAGATGCGGATCAGGCGTGGCGGCAGGTACGTGCCGTACACCCAGTCGCGCATCTCCAGCGTGACGCTCGCCTTCCAGTTGGCCATGCGCAGGTCTTTGCCGAGGCGGCGCAGCATCGGCAGCTCGGCGCGGATCTCCTCGACGCCGTGCTGCTGGAGCAGGGCGCGCCGCAGCCGGTCAAAATCGCTCGTCTGGTCGGCGAGCGACGGCGGGTCGATGTCGACCTCGAAGGTGCGAACGGCCGGGTTCTGCCGCCAGTCGCACGCGACCACCAGCGACTCAGGCTCGGCGATCGCGTGGCCGTGCGGCCGCACCGTCTCGCGCCGGCGCTCCGGCACCTCGATCTCGGCCGTACCGGCGACATACGTCTGGCAGGCCACGGCCCAGCCCTCGGCGACCTCGGCCGCCGCGAGCCCGGCGTTGCTGCGGCGCTCCACGTCGCC
>Ga0075520_1001528_pt1 | contig 11166 bp, 9 predicted proteins | sample NGEPerB_FD_75100 | JGI IMG/M metagenome (GOLD analysis project Ga0075520, IMG submission 75100) | Arctic peat soil microbial communities from the Barrow Environmental Observatory site, Barrow, Alaska, USA - NGEE PermafrostAB12-B | ecosystem: Environmental > Terrestrial > Soil > Wetlands > Peat ...
GGCCGGTGCCATCCCGAAGGATTCCAGCCACGAGAGGTACCTTTCGGGTTGCATGTCGGTCGGTACGTCTGCCTTGACGGCGGTGTACCCGATGTCCGACAGCTCTCCCAGTGCTCTGCCGAGGTTTGCCGTCGACCTGTCCGCGGTGACGCCGGCGTTCCAATAGGCAATCGGGTTCACGGCCAGTCGGGGACCGATAGCTGGTGGCACGGTTTCCTCTTCCTCTCGGGCTGGGCGAGCTGGTGGGCCCGGGGGTCACAGACGGATGGGGTGGCCGCTGGCGGCGGATTCGTACAGCGCGAGGATGACCGACAGCGACGTGCGGGCTTCGGATGTTCCCACCCGTACGGGTTCGCCCGTGCGGACCGCATTGACGAAGTCGGCCAACTGAGCCTGATGGCCCTTCCCGAGAGCCTGCTCAGCGGCAGTGAGCTTGTCAGCCTCGGTCACCTGATTGGGCGGGTTGGCGGCGTCTGGCATGAGGACCTCTGGTGCGTCACCTGCATTCTCGTGGAAGAAGGTGAGTTCGTCGTTGGAGATGATCGCGGAGCCCTTCGACCCGAAGATCCGCAGGCTGGCGTCCAGACCCGGGTACGCGGCTGTCGTGCCATGAATGACTCCCAGCGCACCGGAGCTGAACTTCACCACCGCCACTGCGGTGTCCTCGACCTCGATGCGGTCATGCGCCAGGCAAGCCGTGTACGCGAAGACCTCGACCGGTGTTCCCAGCATGATGACCATGAGGTTGATCGTGTGGATGGTCTGGTTCATGACCGCGCCCCCGCCGTCCATTGCCCAGGTACCGCGCCAATCTCCCGAGTCGTAGTAGCTCTGACCACGCCACCACGCATGGGAGGCGATCGCCGAGGTGATCGTGCCGAAATTGCCGCTCTGGACCGCGGCCAGCACCTTCTCGGTCGACTTGTCGAATCGGTGTTGGGAAATCACTGCGACCCGCTTGTCCGAGGACTGCTCGGCGGCGATGATCCGGTCGGCGGCGGCCAAGGAGATGTCGATCGGCTTCTCCACGACGACGTGTTTGCCCGCTGTCAGTGCCGCCACCGCAACATCCGCGTGCACTCCGCTTGGTGTGCAGACGGTGACGGCGTCGATGTCCTGGCGGTGAAGTAACGCCTCGACGTCCGCGGTGAATGTCGGCACAGCGTATTTACCGGCCATGGCGGCCGCCTTCGATTCGTCGACGTCGGCGATCGCGACGAGTTCGACGCCGTCCAGATCGGTGAGGGCGTGCGAGTGGACGTCGCCGATCACGCCGGCGCCGATCACGGCGAACCGCAGCGTTTCGTTCGTGCTCATCGGTAGTGTCTTCTCTCTTGGTCAAAGGGTGGCGGAGCGATCGCGGCGTCGTGTGCAGCTAGGACGAATTGGCGGTCAGCTGGCCGCAGAGCTCGATCACTGTGTCCACCAACGCCTTGTCGTTGGCAAGATCTGCGTCCAGAAACTCGAGAACGCGGGGAACCGCGTCGTCGATGGTGCCCGATGCCAATGGTGTGATCACCGCCGCGGCCGGGTCCTTCACCGGTGCGCCGGAACCACGGAGGTGGTTGATCCACGCCGCCAGCGTCCTGAGCGCGCCGACGGGCAGCCGGCCTTCAGCACGCTCCTTGCGGACGGTCGGCAGGATGCGAATCGGTAGCTTCTGCGACCCGTCGGCGGCGATCTGCGCGAGTAGATGACGGATCCGCGGGTTGGCGAACCGGGTCAGCAACGCGTCCTGGTACTCCGAAACCTCGTGCGGCGGAAGGGTGAGATGGCGGGAGGCTTCCGTCCACCACTGGACCATCCATTCCCGGCACAGCGGATCGGCGACCGCTTCAGCGATCGTCCGGTGGCCACGGGCGCTACCGGCGTATGCCAGCAGCGAATGGCCACCGTTGAGCAACCAGAGCTTCCGTTCCTCGAAAGGGACGATGTCGTCCACGAACCTCGCGCCGGCGATGTCCCATCCCGGCCTACCGGCGGGAAATTCACCGGACAGCACCCACTCGCTGTACGGCTCGGTGACCACTGGTGCGTCATCGAGACGGCCGGTGAGGTCGGCCGCGGCGACGCGGTCGTCGTCCGTGGTCGCTGGGGTGATCCGGTCGACCATGGTGGTCACGAAGGAGACGTTCTCCTCGATCCAGGCCCCGAGGGCCGGGTCGAGCAGCGCGGCGAACTCCCCGACCGTGCCGGCGGTGGCGGCGCCGTTGTCGGGAAGGTTGTCGCATGACACCACAGCGAGCGGACCGGCGCCGGCGGCGCGGCGGGCGGCGAACCCGGCGACGAGGCGGGCAGGAGCGGTGCGGACTGTCGTCGCGGGATCGAGGCGCAGCGCGGAGAGATCACGCTGAATGTCGGTTCGGTCGGTGTCCAACGCGCCGTCACTGCCGCGGAGGTACCCGGCCTCGGTGATGGTGAGGGTGATGATCCGAACGTCGGGGTCCGCCAGGTAGCTCAGCCAGGCCGCAGTGTCCACGCCTGCGTGGGCACGGCTGACGCTGCCCACAACCTGGCCGGTGTCGCCTTCTGCCGCGCGGGTGATCAGCGTGTACAGCCCGTCCTGCTGTGTCAGCGCTGCTGCGAGTTCGGCGGAACGACCCGTGAAAGCGGCGATGCCCCATTCGTCCGCGTCCGGTGCGTTTGCGGTGTACCAAGCCTGATGAGCGCGGAAGAAGTTCCCCAGACCGAGGTGGACCATCCGCACGGGGGCGGCCGGGCGGGCATCCTCCCGGGCGAGCCTGACGGGAGCAACCGCCCCACCTGTGATCGACATGTTCACAGCTTGAAGACCTTCCTGGGTTGGTCGTTGACCAGGCTCGCCAGGCTGTCCATGGCCTCGTCCTCGTCCAGGCGGTGCTCGGCCACCAATCCGGCCAGGAAACCTGCGTCGAGCCGCCGTGACATGTCGTGTCGGGCGGGTATCGAACAGAACGCACGCGTGTCGTCGATGAATCCGGAAAGTCTTGTCAGGCCTGCAATTTCGGTGACCGACTGCTGGAACGAGCGGATCTCGGACGGGTTGTCCAGGAACCACCACGGAGCTCCCGCGTACACCGCGGGATAGAACCCGGCCAACGGTGCGATTTCGCGACTGAACACATCGGCATCCAGAGTGAAGATCACCAGGTGCAGGTTCGGGTGGGTGCCGTATCTGTCGAGCAGTGGTTGCAGCGCATTCGTGAACTCCACGGCCACGGGAATGTCGTGCCCGGTGTCCGCCCCGTACCGGTCGAAGGTGGGGCGATGGTGGTTACGACGTACCCCTGGGTGCAGCGTCATCACCAGCCCGTCGTCGCACGACATCCGCGCCATCTCCAGCACCATGTGCCGCCGGAAGCTGGTGGCTTCTTCGGGTGTGGCCTTTCCGTTCTGCGCGAGTGAGTAGATCCGCTGCGCCTCGGCGGGCCCCAACGGTTCGGCCCTGGCGTCGAGGTGGCTGTGATCTGCAGATGTCGCCCCGTTGGCGATGAAGTGCCTGCGGCGTTCTTCAAGGGCCTCGATGTAGCCGGCGTAGTCGCCGACGTCCACCTGTGCCGCAGCGCCGAGCTGCTTCACGGCGTCGATCCACCCCGGCCCCGCTGGTTCGAGGTACCGATCGGGACGGAAGGTGGGAATCACCCGAGTTCGGACTGTCGGATCAGCCGCGAGCGCCGCGTGTGCGGCGAGATCATCAGCCGGGTCGTCGGTGGTGGCCAGTACCTCGATGTTGAACTTCTCCAGCAGGGCGCGCGGTCGAAAGCCGGGCTCGGCCAAGAGCGCATTGATCTGGTCGTAGATCGCGTCCGCATTGGCTGCTGATGGTCGCTGCGCGACCCCGAAGATTTCGCCCAGCTCGCTGTCGAACCAGTACCTCATGGGGGTGCCCCGAAAAACTGACCAGTTGCTGCACAGTAACCGCCAGGCACCCCGGGACTGCGCTTCGGGGAGCGGACCTTGACCGACACCAAGGGCGTCAAGAGGCACCCCGCTGGCATGCAGCAGACGTGTGACGTAGTGGTCTGGCTGCACCAGCAGGTTCGTTGGGTCGGCAAATGGTTTGTCCTGCAACAGGATTCGAGGATCGACATGGCCGTGGGGAGAGACGATGGGCTGCTCGCGCACCGTCTCGTACAGGCGCACCGCGATCGCGCGGACTCCGGGATCGGCAGGCAGCAGCCGAGCTGGATGTAGGTGCAGATCACCGGAGGCCGTCATGCGCACCATGCTCGTTCTCAGCGGTGAAAGAAACAATCGGTTGCCATCTGTTGCCGTCGTCGCGGTGCCGTTGTTCCAACCTGACGATCGAGACCTACGCCAGCGCGGCCGACGAGACCACGAAGATCCAATCCTCCGTCGTCGCCGGAAGCGGACCGGACATCCACAACCTGGGGACGACTTTCACCCCGGTCGCGTACGCCACCCAAGGGTTCCTGACCCTGTCGGAAGATGACTGGACGAAGATCGGGGGCCGTGAACGGTTCCTGCCGCAGACACTGGGAATGTCCGGACCCGACGAGGCCAACCAGATCGGTGTCCCGGCGGCCATGCGACCGTTCGGACTTGCCTACAACACCGACATGTTCACCGCCGCCGGAATAGCGTCCCCGCCGACGACCTGGGATGACTTCGTCACCGACGCCACGAAGCTGACCAACTCGGCCGCCGGTGTGTACGGCACCACCCTGGACTTTTCGGACCCTTTCGACCCCTGGAAGTTCATCTGGGCGATGACCGAGCAGCAGGGTGGCTACTTCGTCAGCCCGGACCTGAAGACGGCGGGACTGAACTCGGATCAGACCCTGAGCGCGACCACCGGGTACTTCGATCTGCTCACCGAGTACCACCTGGCCGACCCTGCCAGCGTCGGCTGGAAGTCCGGTGACGCGATCGCGGCGTTCAGCCAGGGAAAGGCCGCGATGTATCCCATGGTGACGGCGCAGGCGATTCCCACTCTGGACAAGTCGCCACTGAAGGGCCACTACGCCTTTGCGTCGCTGCTTACGGTGGCACTCGGCATGACCGAGCGGCCCGCGGGCGCGGAGCCGGCGGCGTCCATCGTGTCCGGTGACAACATCGCCATCGCGTCCTACACCAAGGACAAGGACCTGGCGTTGCAGTTCATCGACCTGATGACCAGTACCGACCAGCAGCTGGCGAATTACCAGGCGTTCGGCAACCTGCCCACCAACCAGGACGCCATGAACCAGCTGTCGGCGCAGAATGCGCTGCTCGCCCCGTTCCTGGAGATCGAAAGCAATTCCACACCAACGGCGTTCACCGGGGCATGGGCGGACGTGCAGAACGGTGTGACCAACGTGGTCACCCAGTCCCAGCCATCGCTGGCAAGTGGCAGCTACGACACCGGCGCGGTGAAGGCACTGTTGGACACGGCGAACTCCAGCGGGCAATCCGCGCTCGACCGAGCCAACAAGTGACACTCAACGAGGTGGCAGGGGCGTCCATGCCCCTGCCACCGGCAGACAAGTTGCGGCGAGCGCCCCGGCCCACCAGCAGCCGCGGCCGGCCGCTGTGGTTGATGTGGCCGAATTTGATCCTGCTCACCGCGGTGATCGTCATTCCGTTCCTCATCGGTGTGTACATCAGCTTCCTGGATCTGGACCAGTACACGCTGCGGAAGTTCTTCAAGGCACCGTTCGTCGGCTTCCAGAACTACGTCGAGGCCTTCACCTCGGCCGGGCTGCTGCACTCGATCTGGATCAGCCTCGCCTTCTCCATCCTGACGACCCTGGTCTGCACGCCGATCGGCCTGCTCGCGGCGATGGCGGTCAACACCGCCTTCCGTGGGCGCTTCCTGGTTCGATCGCTGTTCCTGGTCCCGTACGTGATCCCGTCGTTCGTCACCGCCACGGTGTGGCGGTTCATCTTCCAACCCAACGGTGCCGCCAACTCGCTGCTGGACACATTCGGCATCGACGGGGGCCAGTGGTTGATCGGCGACCGCGCGTTCTGGGCGTTGGTCATCGTCGACATCTGGGCGGCGTGGCCCTTCATCTATATGATGACCATCGCCGGCCTGCAGAGCATCCCCAACGAGATGTACGAGGCCGCCGACCTCGACGGGGCGACCTGGGTCAAGAAGATCAGGTACGTGGCGTTGCCACAGATCCGCGGACAGCTGCTGCTGGGCCTGTTGTTGTCGACATTGGCTCACTTCAACAACTTCACCCTGCCGTACGTGCTGCTCGGCAGCCCCGCACCCCAACCCGCACTCACCCTGCCGGTGAATGTCTATCAAACCTCGTTCCAGGTCTTCCGGTTCGGATTGGGCGCAGCGATGGCTGTCATCTCGCTGATCCTGATGATCATCCCCGCCGTCATTTACCTGCGGGCCTCCAAGCTCACCGCCGCAGTGGGAGAGGACTGACACCATGGCGACCACTGTCCGCGATCCGCAGCGACTGCTGCCCCGATGGTTGCAGGTCACCACCATCGTGTTCCTGATGCTGTGGCTGCTGCCCGTGCTGTACATGCTGATCATCTCGGTCAGCCCCGACCTCGAGGCAGCCGCCGGCAAGATGTGGCCCTCGACGTTCGTGTTCACCAACTACATCGACGTCTGGTCCACCGTCCCCCTGGCCAGGGGCCTGACGAACAGCTTCATCGCCTCGGTATCGGCGGGCCTGATCGCCACCGTCTTCGGGTTGGGCGCGGCGTATTGCCTGACCCGCTTCCGGTTCCGCGGCCGCGGCCCGTTCCTCACCTCTCTCGTGGGACTGCAATCCGTACCCGGCGTCATGATCATCCTGCCGTTGTTCGTGATGTTCTCCTCGATCGGGTCGGTCCTTTGCCATCCAGATCATCGGCACCCGACCGGCCCTGATCGTCACCTACCTCACCTTCGCGATCCCTTTCGCGACCTGGCTGCTGGTGACCTACCTCCGGCAGATCCCCATCTCCTTCGCGGAAGCGGCAATGATCGACGGGTGCACCCGCTTCGGGGCGCTGCGCAGGATCATTTTCCCACTTGCGGTGCCCGGCATGATCATCACATTGGTTTTCTCACTCTTGGTCGGCTGGAATGACGTGCTGTTCGCCAGCGTTCTCACCGACCCGGCAACGCAGACCGTCGCGGTCCAACTGAACATCTTCGCCGCGAGCACCGAGGGAGGCGCCCTCCCCCTGTACGGGCAACTGATGGCCGCATCACTGATCTCCTCGGCACCCGTCGTCATCCTGTACATGATCTTCCAACGGCAACTCGTCGGAGGTCTCACCGCCGGCGGCGACAAGGGCTAGGCCGCCGCTCCCCCAGAACTCACACTCGACCGAAGGAGAGACTGTTCGCATGTGGACACTGTCGGGATTCGCCGATGAAATCGATGACGATTTCGAGAAGCAGTGCGCGGTACTGAACCACCTCGGTATCGGGAGCATCGAACTTCGCAGCGCCTGGGGTGTCAACGTTCTCGACCTCGATGACGAACAACTCCAACAGGCCGAGGCCATCCTCGCCGCACACAAGATCTCGGTGTCATCGATCGGTTCACCCATCGGCAAGATCGGAATCACCGATGACTTCGAGCCCCACCTGGACCGGCACGGCGTCGCCCTGCAACGAGCGGAATTCTTCGCCGCACCATACATCCGGCTGTTCTCATTCTTCATCCCGGACGGTGAGGACCCGGACAGCTACCGCGACGAGGTCCTCCGGCGGATGTCCGCATTCGCCGCCCGGGCCGAAGGCCACGACGTGATCCTGCTGCATGAGAATGAAAAGGAGATCTTCGGGGACATCCCCCGCCGCTGCGTGGACATCGTGGAATCGGTAGGGTCCCCTCAGCTGCGGCTGGTGTGGGATGCGGCCAACTTCGTGCAATGTGGCGTTCGACCATTCTCCGAGGGTTACGAGTCGATACGCCCCCATCTGGAATACATGCAGATCAAGGATGCGCTGCTGGCAACGGGGGAGGTCGTCCCGGCAGGTGCCGGAGACGGAGAGACACTCGAGACGATCAGGGCTCTCCGATCCGACGGGTTCGACGGGTACTTCTCCCTGGAACCCCACCTGGCGACTACCAACTCCCTGGGTGGCTTCTCCGGCGAGGACCTGTTCACCAAGGCGCACGCCGCCTTCACCGAGATCCTTCGCGCGGAGGGGATCGACTACAGATAGGCGGCGGCAGGACGCGGTATCGCGGTGATCGGCCCGATCACCGGCCCGGTTACCGACCGGGGAACTACGATTTGCCCTGTGATCAGCGACACCTGCACCAATGATCGGAGCAGTGAATCGATGACGATCCCGTCGCCGCGGGTACCGGCGGCCGGTCAGCCTGGCTGCGGGCACCTGATGCAATCGGCCAGGTTCCGGGCGCGGATCCGGTCAGCTGCGCCGTCCGGCTCGTCCGGCTCGTCCGAGTCGGACGGCGTTGACGCCACGTTCGCCGCCGATCCGATCGTCGAGAAGATCGTGCCGTCCTTCGCCGGCATCGACCGGCTCGGCGTCGCCTTCTCCGGAGGTGTGGACTCCTCGGTCCTGCTGGCCCTGGCTGTCCAGGCACTGGGCCGTGACCGGGTCGTGGCGATCATCGGTGTCTCCCCCAGCCTTCCAGCCGATGAACTCGCCGCTGCCCACCACGTCGCAGACGTCATCGGCGCCGTTGTCGCGGAGGTACGGACCCACGAAGGCGAGCGGGAGGAGTACATCGCCAACGGACCCGACCGGTGTTTCCACTGCAAGGACGAGTTGTTCACCCGCATCTCCGACGAAGTGGTCCAGGCTCACCGGCTTGACGCGGTCGCCTACGGCGAGAACGCGGACGACATGATCCGGCCCGATCGGCCAGGTTCCCGTGCCGCAACCAACCACCACGTCCTTCGCCCGCTCGCCGACGCCGGTCTGACCAAACTCGATATCCGACGGATCGCCCGCGCCCGGCAACTGCCCTGCGCGGACAAGCCCGCCGCCCCCTGCCTGGCCTCGCGGATACCGCACCATCAGCCCGTCACCCCGCACAAGTTGGGCCAGATCGAGCAGGTGGAGGCCGACCTGCGTCGGATGGGCTTCACCGACCTGCGCGTCCGCCATCACGATGACATCGCACGGATCGAACTCCCCGCCGAGGACCTCGTGCGCGCCGTCACCGAACCGCTCCGCGGGCGCATCCGGAACGCGGTGACCACCGCCGGCTTCCGCTATGCCGCCGTGGACCTCGCCGGAATACAGTCCGGTGCCTTCACCCTTCCCCTCGTTCAGGTGCGCCATGGTTGACGTCCACGAGTCGACAGCATGGTCGCTGCCCGGAATTGCCACCCTGGACTTCGGCCGCGCGGCCCGCCGCGGGTACCCCGAAGCGATCTACTGCGCCGGCAAGACACCCGAACAGGTCGCTGCCATCGCCGCCGCCATCCGTGAGCAACCCGCGGTCACCCTTTTCACCAGGGCAAACCCGGACCACGCCGCAGCCATCAAGGCGGTACTTCCCGGTGCCCGCCACGACGCTGCGGCGAAACTGCTGGCCTGGCCCCCGGAACCGCCCGCGCCGACCGGTGGGCTCGTCCTCGTTGTCGCAGCCGGCACCTCCGACATCCCGATTGCTCGCGAGGCCGAACTCACCGCCACCTACCTCGGTAGGGCAACCGAGACACTGATCGACGTCGGCGTTGCCGGGCTGCACCGCATCCTGAACCAGGTCGACCTCCTGCGCCGCGCCAAGGTCATCGTCGTCGCGGCCGGGATGGACGGCGCCCTGCCCAGTGTCGTCGCCGGGTTGACGAGCGCGCCGGTCATCGCCCTGCCCACCTCGGTCGGCTACGGTGCGGCGTTCGAAGGGCTCGCCGCCCTCCTCGCGATGCTCAACGCCTGCTCGCCCGGTGTGGCAGTGGTGAACATCGACAACGGCTACGGGGCCGGGCATCTCGCTGCGCAGATCGCCGCCCCAGACGTCCCCGCGATCCGGTGACCACCCCGACGCTGCACGCATGGGTCGACGCCACCGCCGGCATCGCCGGCGACATGCTGCTGGCGGCATTGATCGACGCCGGCGCTGACCTCGACGCCGTACAGCAGACCATCGAATCCGTGATTCCCGGGGCGGTGCAGCTCGAACTGAACTCGGTCACCAGGGCAGGGCAACGCGCCAGCAAGGTCGATGTCCGCATCCTCGGCGCAGACCCCCCGCACCGCAGGTGGCACACGATCCGAGACCTCCTGGCGGCGGCCCCGCTGACCGGCTCGCTCCGGCAGCGGGCCCTGTCGGTCTTCCGGGCATTGGCCGAAGCGGAGGCCGATGTCCACGGGGTGCCCGTCGACACGATCCATTTCCACGAGGTCGGCGCCCTGGACTCGATCGCCGATATCGTCGGAGTCTGCGCGGCGTTGGGACAACTGGGAGTCAGCACGCTCAGCGCTTCAACCATCGCTCTCGGCGCCGGACGCGTGTCGACCGCGCACGGAGACCTCCCGGTACCGGTGCCCGCCGTCCTACGACTCGCCAAGGGATGGCGGGTCCACGCCGGCGGCACCGGAGAACTCACCACACCAACCGGAATGGCGCTGATCGCTGCCCTTGGTGACACCAGTGAAGACCTCCCGCCACTCACCATCCAGCGGACCGGCGTCGGCGCCGGCACCAAGGACACCCACCAACGACCGAACATCACCCGTGTCGTGATCGGTCAACCCGCACCGCGGCCAACCGGTGAGACCGGCGACGCGGCGGTACTGCTCGAAACCAACGTCGACGACCTGGATCCACGGTTGTGGCCAGGGGTGCTCAGCCGAATTCTGACAGCCGGCGCCGCGGACGCCTGGCTGGTCCCCATCGTCATGAAGAAGGGCCGACCAGCCCACACACTCGCGGTCCTCGCCCATCCTCACCAGGCAGAGCCCCTGCGGGACACGATCTTCGCCGAAACCAGCACGATGGGCATCCGGGAAACAACTCTCCGGAAATCCGCCCTACCACGTTGTTGGGTCGATGTTTCCATCGACGACGGCAGCACTGTTCCGATCAAACTCGCGCATCGAGACGGCTCGATCATTCAAGCGACTCCCGAATTCGACTTCGTCGCCGAACTCGCTGAAACGCAGGGCAGACCGCCACGTGTCGTCCTGGAGGAAGCGGTCCTCGCCGCCACCACGGCCGGTCTGGTACCCGGGGCGGCAGTACCACCACACACCCACAGCGAGCCGAGCGGCCGCAGTGGTTCAGGGAGAAAGGA
>Ga0075520_1001529_pt1 | contig 11165 bp, 8 predicted proteins | sample NGEPerB_FD_75100 | JGI IMG/M metagenome (GOLD analysis project Ga0075520, IMG submission 75100) | Arctic peat soil microbial communities from the Barrow Environmental Observatory site, Barrow, Alaska, USA - NGEE PermafrostAB12-B | ecosystem: Environmental > Terrestrial > Soil > Wetlands > Peat ...
AGGTTCTGCGCGGAACCGGCCTTGTCGTTGGTGCCCGACCCGCGTCCGCCACCAAACGGCTGCTGGCCGACGACTGCACCCGTGGGCTTGTCGTTGATGTAGAAGTTGCCGGCCGCGAAACGCAGCCGCTGCTGGGCATCCGCAATGGCAGCACGGTCCTGGGCAATGATCGACCCGGTCAGTGCGAAGGGCGCCACTGACTCCATCTGGTCGAGCATCTTGTCGTAGTCGCGGTCAGCATAGACGTGCACGGCCAGGATGGGGCCGAAGTACTCCGTGCTGAAGATCTCGTGCGCTGGGTCATCGATCTCAAGGATGGTCGGGCGCACGAAGTAGCCAACCGAGTCGTCATAGGTACCACCGGCGACGACCTTGACGCCAGTTTCGGCGTGGGCCTTATCGATCAGGTCCCGGTGCTTGGCGAACGCGCGCTCGTCGATGACTGCGCCCATGAAGTTGGAAAGGTCCGTGATGTCGCCTTGCCCGAGGCCATCGGTGAGCGCGGCGAGGTCGGCCTTGATGACCTTCCACAGACTGCGGGGCACGTAGGCGCGCGAGGCCGCGGAGCACTTCTGACCCTGATACTCGAATGCGCCTCGAATCATGGCAGTCCTCAAGACGTCTGGGTCGGCAGAGGGGTGGGCCACGATGAAGTCCTTGCCACCCGTCTCGCCGACCAGGCGCGGGTAGGTCTTGTACTTCTTCAAGTTGGCGCCGACCTGCTGCCAAAGGGACTGGAAGAGCGGGGTTGACCCGGTGAAGTGGATGCCCGCCAGATGTGGCGAGCTCAGCGTCACCTTGGAGACGTTGACGCCGTGACCGGTCACCATGTTGATGACGCCAGGCGGCATACCGGCCTCTTCGAGCATCTCCATCGTCAGCTGGGCTGCCACCTGTTGGCTCGACGAAGGCTTCCAGACCACGGTGTTTCCCATGAGAGCAGGGGCGGTCGGCAGGTTCCCGGCGATGGCAGTGAAGTTGAACGGCGTGATCGCGTAGACAAAGCCTTCCAGCGACCGATAGTCGACGCGGTTCCAGATGCCCTTGGAGTTCGCGGGAGGCTGGTCGGCCAGGATCTGCCGAGCGAAGTGGACATTGAAGCGCCAGAAGTCGATCAGCTCGCAGGCGGCGTCGATCTCGGCCTGGTAACAGGTCTTGGACTGACCCAGCATCGTTGCGGCGACAATCCTGGCCCGCCACGGCCCGGCGAGCAGGTCGGCCGCTTTGAGGATGATGGCCGCGCGGTCGTCGAACGACAGCCCGCGCCAGGCCGGTGCCGCGGCCATGGCCGCAGCTACCGCGGACTCAGCCTCGGCCTCGGTCGCCTCGCGCATCGTCCCGAGGACCAGCTTGTGGGCGTGGGGCTGGCGCACCTCAATCTTCTTGCCGGTGCCGATGACCCGCTGGCCGCCGATGATGTGCGGCAGATCCATACGGCTGCTGCCCAGCTCAGCGAGAGCCGCCTGCAGCTCAGCGCGTTCGGCGCTGCCCGGCGCATAGTCCAGAACTGGCTCGTTGACTGGGGCGGGAACCTGGGTGACAGCATCCATTCGGGCGAACATCTCCTAGAGGTCTCTGGGCGTTGAGGTCGCCGCTATCGTGCCACGCGTCACAGAAGCGCAAGGACGACGGGCAGTTCGGTCACGTCGTACCACAGCAGGTCGTCGTCCTGTGAGGCGTCGCCGTCCACGTGGAAGGACGCAATTCTCTTAAGTGCAACCGAGTCAGAGATGGACACTGCAGAGTCGACGTCAGAGTCGCCAGGTTCGGCCGAGCCCACCAGGTCCGACGACACGTCTGCCGCAGCCACGATGCGCCGGCTCTCGCCCGCAGTGAGCAGCGCGCCCGATGTCTGGGCGGCATCGTTCAGCGCGGCGTACTCCCATTCGTCCTGAGTTGCACTCGGGGCGTCAGCCCGAATGGCCTCGGTCACGGCATGGGCAGGGAAAGGGGCCCCCTCCAGTGCACCGCGGGTGCTGAGGCTGCGGAGGTCGGAAGCGTTCAGTGGTATGTAGATCCGTGTCATAGTCGGCCGGCTTCCTTCGTTCTTGTGGCGGGCAGGAAGTGGATCAGGGTCGCGCAGGGCGACCACGGAGGTGCGCAGTGAGGTCTCGATCACTGACGCACGCCGGGACAGGTCCATAAGGTTGCCACCCATCGCCTCGAGGTCTTCCCGCCCGGGGCCAAGAATCGTGACCTCCGTGCCGTGACGATGAACGGTGCTCGCCTCACGCAGAACCCTTCGGGTCACCCGGTTGCGCCACTGACGCTCCAGGCGGGTGGCCCATTGCGTGGGTGTATCGGCATCGAAGCTCACCTGCGGGGCGAGGACGAAGACCTCGTCCAGACCCTCACCCGCAAGAAGGTCGAGGTTGGTGGAGGACCACGCGCCCCCATCGATGAAACGGTGGTCGCCGATCCGCACTGGTTGGTACCAGCCGGGGATCGCACACGAGGCCATCACCGCTTCGGGCAGTGCAGCCGACCACACCCCTGGCCGTCCGAACGGCACTCGTTCGCCGGTGTCGTAGTCAAGGGCAACGACAGTCACCCCTTCGCGCGCGACCCAACCATCTGGGACCACATGAGAGATCAACGCTCCGACTGCGCCGAGGTTGCCCCGACCTTCTGGCAGGAAGGCAGACAGAACTGCTGTGGGTGGCAGCTGGTGCAGCTGGCGAGCATTGTGAATCAACAGCTCTCTCGAGCCGAGCCCAGGACGCGCACGAGTCGGCCGGTCGCCGCCGGTAGCCTCCGCATAGTCGAAATGAAAGCCGGCAAGCCGGCCTGACTCGAGCCGGTCCCCACGCTGATGGTTGACCAGATCAGCGACACTCACCCCGGCGCCGAGCAGGGCAGCCAGGATCGACCCTGCAGACGTGCCGACCAACGCGTCAAAATCACGCACATCGACGCCAGCCTCGTCCTGGAGAGCCTGAAGTGCACCAACCATCCAGGCGGCGCCGAGGACTCCGCCACCACCGAGCACGAGGCCCCGCCGGATGGCCCCGCTCATCGGCGTGCGTCCCTGATCTCGACCAGGTCGGCAAGTGAGTCGACCAGGCACTGCCCCAGGAGGTCTAGGTCGGGCATGGCGTCACGGTCACCGTTCAGCCCGAAGTACACGCCGCCGTCATAGGACGTCAGCCCGATCGACACTGCTTGCCCACGGGCCAGCGGCACCACGGGGTAGGCAGACAACATCCGGGCGTTGCCGACATACAAGGGTTGTTGCGGGCCGGGAACATTGGTGATGATCAGATTGAAAAGCCGACGGGACATCGCGCTGCCCAGTCGAGCCCCCAGAGAATGCAACGTCGGTGAGGCGAATCCCGCCAGTCCCGCAAGGGACTGGGCGCCAACAGCATGACCGCCCTCGATCTGTTGTCGCATCGAAAACGCGATCTGGTGCAGTCGCATGGACGCAGCCGGCTCTCCTACGGGCAGATTGACGAAACATGCCGTGACCTTGTCGCCGAGCCTGTCATCTGTGTCATAGACACTGATGGGAACCATCGCGCGAACGGTCGTGGCATTGTGGACCGCCTCCCCTCGGGTGAGCAACCAGGACCGCAACGCTCCCGAGATCGTGGCAAGGACAACATCATTGATCGTCACCTCGTCCGCGTAGTGACCCAGCGCAAGCCGGCTGCGCACCGTTCGGTAGTCCGCCAGATCCGTTCCGACGATGACGTAGCGTCGCGCCTCACCGATCTCGGCGTTGAGGGGACTGACGGGAGCCGGGCGCATGGCCGTCCTGGCGACCGCCGAGGCAAGAGCGCCAACCGCCGAGAACACCGGCCGACCAACGGCTTTGACGTCGGTGATGGCGCCACGTACGTTGTCGACAACCTGGCTGGGGCGGCGAACCGCGTCCACGAAGGCCGACGTGATCAGCTCTACGTCGCTGGGCTCACGGGCAGGATGCCACGTCTTGGCGGTCGACTCCTCGCTGTCCGACTTGCCGTCGACGATCACGTGAGCGATGTCGAGGGCGTTGATGCCGTCCACGAGAGCCTGGTGGGCCTTGGTCACCACCGCGAAACGGCCCCCGGCAAGACCTTCGATGAGGTAGACCTCCCACAGCGGCCGGCGACGATCCAGACGCCTGGACTGGATGCGCGCGACAAACTCCTGCAGCTGGTCGTCACTGCCTGGCCGTGGCAACGCCGAACGGCGCACGTGATAGGTCACGTCGAAGTCCTCGTCATCCACCCACACAGGATTGGCGAGCCGCCCCGGGACTTCCCGGACACATTGCCGGTAGCGCGGGACGAAGGAGATTCTGTTCGAGATCAACGACAAGAGGCGGTCGTAGTCGAATCCCCCGTTACGTGGCTGGAAGACCATGACCGAGCCCACGTGCATGGGCGTGGTCGACCCCTCCATGTAGAGAAAGGACGCGTCAAGGGCAGTCAATCGGTCGGACACTCCATTATCGTGCCAGACCGGCACCCGCACCGCAGAGCGTGACGAACTTCGCTGGGCTTGGGGGGTGCTCGTGGCGTAACTGCTGCGAGAACAGGTTGCTTGGGCGCGGTATGCCGTGAACGGAACGGGCTCAGTGCAGTCTTTGGTGTATCCAGCGAGCATCTGGGAACACGTCCTGGAGCTGTCCCGCCGTCTGGTCGAAGGTCCGGTGAACGATGCCAATGAGACCAGCCTGCTGTGCAGCAACAATGTTGTGCGCCATGTCGTCGATGAAGACACATTGATCTGCCGGAAGGCCGATCCGCTTCAGGACGAGCTCGAAGATCTCTCGTTCAGGTTTGCGCATGCCAACCTCACCGGAGATGACGACGGTGTCGAACATCTCGTGCCAGTCCCTGCGGTCGTACTCATTGCCCCAAGAGTTCGACAACAACGCAGTACGGATTCCGGCGGCGCGTGCACGGGTGACCAGTGAGGTCATGGAGTCCTCGTAGATGGCTAGGTCGGCGAACATCTTGCCGACCAGGCCGCGCGCCTCAACCAGGGAGCCTTCACGTGCCAGGGCTGCTGACAGCAGGTGCTCAAAGTCCTCCACCGCGAGTTCTCCCCGCTCGAGTCGATGGACCGGAGAGCTCTCGCCCGGCAGGGGTTCTACCCAACGGCGTACAACCTCGCCATAGTGGTTGTGGTCGACCCCGGAGGCCTTGAGCCAGCTCCCTATCGCGGTGTGGATCGGCATGGTCAGGACGCCGCCCCAGTCAACGATCAGTCCCTTCATCGCACACCTCTTGTTCGACCCGCGAGGTGTGGCGCGGGCAACGCGCTGACCTGGCTGACAAGCGCCAGCACAACTTGACGCGCCGCAAGGTCAGGCGCAGCCTCTGCCACGGACCCTCTGGCCAGCAGGGCGCCGTCCACAGCACCGCAGTCATCGGGGATCAGCGGCAGCTCATCATTCCCGGCGGAGCCTGCCGGCGCCTCACAGACGCGTCGCTCGGGTGGCGGACCCCCTGCCCAAGCTCGCACCCGGATGCGAATGCCACCCCGGGACGGTTCCTCGCGTCGCGTCGCGGTCGGCTTTGGCAGCTCGGCCATGTCCGTTCTCCTCAGCCTGGAGAGGGTCGTCTGGTGCTTGTGCGGTGCGCCACCAATCCCTGCGGGGTGCGCAAAGCGAACCGGATCGGCGAAGCCTCCGTCACACATCATGGCGCATGGGGTCCCTGACACAGCATCGTGTGGACAGCGCAAGCAAACCCATACGACTCAGAGCAATTGCTTTGATCATGAGGCATACAGAAGAATTCTTATGGGACGACCCTTATGGTAAGCACGTAGGCAAAGAACCCCGGGCGTTTCAAGGAGCAGACCGCATGGCACAGCGCTTCATCCAACTGTCTGACGTCTCCGAGATTCTCGACATCTCGGCGACCCAGGCGTACGCGCTGGTGCGTTCGGGGGAGCTCGCCGCCATCAAGGTGGGGGGCCGAGGTCAGTGGCGGGTAGAGGCCACCGAGCTTGAGAACTACATCCAGCGGATGTACTCCGAGACCAAGACCTTCGTGGCGGCACACCCATTCGGGGCGCCCACGGAGAGCGCCGAGAACTCGTCGTAGACGCCTCTGACTTGAGTGCCTGGCGCTTCGGAACAGACGCAGCACCCAGACCCTCGTCCGAAGTCACGACGGGACCTGGCAGCTCCACGGGTGATGGGTCGAACACGCTCGAGGTATGTTTCGGAGTCGCGCGAGACCATGGCGTCTCTGGCCGACCCCTGACGCTCGCCCGTCAGGCGATCGCGGGCCAGGCCAGGATCTGGGAACCGGTGGGCGCCGTGATCCAGGCGTTCGCCGTGGTCGCCGACGGCGGTCGGGGCCGGGCGCTGGCCGCGGCTCAACTGTCTGAGCTGCGTGGGGTTGCTAGCCCCGCAGGACGCCTTACCCGTCAGCGTCGCTTGTTCCTGTTCTTGGTCCTACTCTTCTTGCTGCCACCACGAGGGTCAAGGGCCTTGCGTGACGCCCTTGTCTCTTGGTTGACCTGGTCGCGCTCCTCTACCGAGTAGTCGTCACTGGGGGCCGAGTAGTGCAGTCGCGCCGCCACCACGGGAGTCTCCAGACCCTTGGCCCGAATGGCTTTGGCTGCCTCAAAACCGTCCAGTGGTGGGGCCTCGACGGTGTCCTGCACATCGCTGGGATTGACCTCGACCTCGACGTTGAACAGGTAGCCGATCGACTCCTCCTTGATTGCTTCGTTCATCGCCTCGAAGAGCAAGAATCCTTCCCGCTGGTACTCCACCAGCGGGTCACGCTGTGCCATCGCACGCAGCCCGATGCCCTCCTGCAGGTAGTCCATCTCATACAGGTGCTCGCGCCACTTGCGGTCAAGGACGGACAGCACGACCCGCCGCTCCACCTCCCGGGCGACTTCTTCCCCCAGAGCAAGCTCTCGCGCGTCATAGGCGTGGTGGGCGTCCGAGGTGAGTTCCACCCGCAACATCTCGGCGATGATGTTGCCGTGGCCACCGGCCGCCTCCTCCACCTCCTCGATGCTGATCGAGACCGGGTAGAGGGTCTTAAGCGCCGTCCAGAGCTTCTCCAGGTCCCAGTCGTCGACAAATCCCTGAGAGGTCGCCGAGTCGACATAACCGGCCACCACGTCGTTGATGAAATGCCGGATCTGCTCGTGCAGGTCCTCGCCGTGGAGCACGCGCAGGCGCTCTGCGTAGATGACCTCGCGCTGACGGTTGAGCACGTCGTCGTACTTCAGGACGTTCTTGCGGATCTCGAAGTTGCGCGCCTCGACCTGGGTCTGTGCGCTCCGGATCGAGCGCGAGACCATCTTGGACTCGATCGGGACGTCATCCTCCATCTTGGCCGTAGTCATGAACCGGTCGACCATCGCGGCGTTGAACAGCCGCATGAGCTCGTCTTGCAGCGAGAGATAGAAACGACTCTCACCCGGGTCACCCTGACGGCCGGACCGTCCGCGCAGCTGGTTGTCAATCCGGCGCGACTCGTGACGTTCGGTGCCCAGGACATAAAGACCTCCGAGCGCGGTGACCTCGTCATGCTCTGCGGCCACAGCCTCCTCGGCGGACTGCAAGGCCGTTGACCAGGCTGCCTCGTACTCCTCCGGGGTCTCGACCGGGTCCAGGCCCTTGGCCTTGAGCGCAGCGACGGCTGTGAACTCGGGGTTACCGCCGAGCATGATGTCCGTACCACGACCTGCCATGTTCGTCGCCACGGTCACCGCGGACTTACGGCCGGCCTCAGCGATGATGGACGCCTCACGCTCGTGCTGTTTGGCGTTCAGGACCTCGTGCGGGACCCCCCGGCGACGTAGCAGCTCGGCGAGGTGCTCGCTCTTCTCGACGCTGACGGTGCCGACCAGGACCGGCTGGCCTCGCTGATGGCGCTCGGAGAGATCCTCGACGACCGAGGCGAACTTTGCCTCTTCGGTACGGTAGACCAGGTCGGCCTGGTCGGCGCGGATCATTGGCATGTTCGTGTCGATGGCCACCACGCCCAGCTTGTAGATGCTGTGCAGTTCCGCGGCCTCCGTCTGGGCCGTGCCCGTCATACCGGAGAGCTTGTCGTAGAGGCGGAAGTAGTTCTGCAGTGTGATCGTGGCCAGGGTTTGGTTCTCGTTCTGGATCTCGACGCCTTCCTTGGCCTCGATCGCCTGGTGCATGCCCTCGTTGTACCGGCGCCCAGCCAGCATGCGGCCGGTGTGCTCGTCGACGATGAGGATCTCGCCGTTCAGGTTGACGTAGTCCTTGTCTCGTTTGAACAGCTCCTTGGCCTTGATCGCGTTGTTGAGGTAGCCGATCAGCGGGGTGTTGACGGACTCGTAGAGGTTCTCGATGCCCAGGTAGTCCTCGACCTTGGTGATCCCGTACTCCAGGACCCCTACCGTGCGCTTCTTCTCGTCGACCTCGTAGTCGCCCTCGCCGTCCTCGCCACGGTTCAGGCGCTTGACCAGGCTGGCGAACTGGACGTACCACTTGGTCGCCTGGTCGGCCGGACCGCTGATGATCAGGGGCGTACGGGCCTCGTCGATGAGGATGGAGTCGACCTCGTCAACGATGCAGAAGCTGTGACCGCGCTGGACAAGCTCGTCACTTGACCACGCCATGTTGTCGCGCAGGTAGTCAAAACCGAACTCGTTGTTGGTGCCATAGGTGATGTCCTTGGCGTACTCGAGGCGACGCCCGGCTGGCTCCATCGCAGACAGGATGCAGCCCGTCTCAAGGCCGAGGGCACGGTGAACCCGCCCCATCAGCTCGGACTGGTACTGCGCCAGGTAGTCGTTGACGGTGATGACGTGCACGCCCTTGCCCTCAAGAGCGTTGAGGTATGAGGGGAGAGTCGCGACGAGCGTCTTGCCCTCTCCGGTCTTCATCTCGGCGACGTTGCCCAGGTGCAGTGCCGCGCCGCCCATGATCTGCACGTCGAAGTGACGCTTGCCCAGGGTTCGCCTGCTCGCCTCACGCACGGCCGCAAACGCCTCGGGAAGAATGTCGTCAAGGCTCTCGCCGTCGGCCAGCCGCTTGCGGAAGATGTCGGTCTCGCCCCGCAACTCCGCGTCGGTGAGCTTCTCGAAGTCCTCCTCAATCGCGTTGACCTGCTTGGCGATGACCTCCAGCTTCTTGAGGATGCGGCCTTCGCCGACACGCAGCAGTCGGTCAATGATCGGAATTGGCACAAGACACTCCTGATGAAATCAACCATGATGCGGATCACTACCCAGTTGGACCTAGGCTAGTCGGTGATGGCTCACCCTCCCGCTTTGTCTCCCGAAAACGCTTCGTCATCTGCAGAAAACGCCGTGTCCGGCGAAAACGTGCCGGTGACTGCCCATCCCAGCCAGCCACCGGTTCTGTGGACAACGCGGCTATGTCTGCGCCCATGGCGAGACACGGATGCGCCCAGCCCGCAGGAAGGACCAGACGCCGACAGCCTGCGCTTCATGCCGCCCGGCGCCCAGCCCGGGCCGGATGACTTCCCTGCCTGGCTGATGCAACGTCGGCGGGACATGGACACGGGGGCTGACCTCCACTGGTGCGTCGCCGACGGGACAGCCGACGTGATGCTCGGAAATGTCCAGATCTTCCGGATGGGACCCGTCCAGGACCGCTTCCAGGGCGAGCTCGGCTATTGGCTGCGGCCCGGCGCCAGGGGGCGCGCCATCATTGGCGAGGCGCTCAAACCAGTCATCGCGTACGCGTTCACCCCGGTGCAGAACGGTGGACTTGGCCTCTGCCGGCTGCATGCTGCCACGGACAGTGAGAACCACACCTCCCAGTCAGTCCTGCGATCTGCAGGGTTCATCCAGTGGGGCGCCGACCACCAGGGCCGGCGGCGCACCGACGGTTCACTGTCCGATGGCACGTATTTCGAGCTGCTAGCCTCCAGCGATCATTCCTCCACGGCTGTGGAGCCGATCACGCTGGAAGGCAACCCCCCGCAAGCGGGAGGTGCGCCCAGAGTCCGGTTGCGCAAGTGGCGACACACGGATGCGGACAGGGTCTTGCGGGCATGCTCGGATGAACGCACCCAGCACTGGCTGGCAGGCCTGCCGTCGCCGTACACCCTGCAAGAGGCTCACTCCTACATCGCCGGACGCGGCCAGGAAGCCAGCGAGGGTAGGAGCCTGTCCTGGTGCGTGGCTGACGCCGAAAGCGACCTGTGCCTCGGCTCGGTCGCGGTCATGGATCTGCGCCGCGCAATGGGCAACGCGGGTGAGATCGGCTACTGGGCGCATCCCGACGCCCGGGGTCGCGGCGTGATGTCCGAGGCCGTGCGGCTGGCGGTGCGGCACGCGTTCGTCCTAAGTGAGGACGGCGGGCTAGGGCGAAGACGTTTGCAGCTCAACGTGGCTGACGGCAACGCGGCCTCACAGCATGTTGCCATCACCAACGGTTTCGTTGAGGTCGGCCGGGACCGGCAGGCCGAGTGCGTGGGTGAGGCGACGTTCGTGGATCTGGTGCGCTTCGACCTGCTGGTCGACCAACGGCCGTTTCGACTCGCCACCGACTAGCCCGCAACGCCGCCCAGCTCCAACCACGATGCCATCGAGGCCAGGTGTCGGTCGAGAGCTGGCCTGGCCTCTGGTGGGGCACCGGGCTCCCAGTGGATCGCGTGGGCCCGCAACACGTTTGCGGCGCGGTCGGCCTTGAGGTCGACCCGGGCGACCAGAATGTCGCCGAAAAGGAATGGCAGCACGTAGTAGCCGTGGATTCGCTTGCCGGCGGGGACGTAGATCTCAAGCCGGTAGTGGAAGTTGAACAGTGCCACGGTCCGGTCCCGGTGCCAGATCAGGGAGTCGAAGGGGCTCAGCAGCGCCTCGACATGCAGCTTGCGCGGAATGCGGGCGTTCTTGTGCAGGTATGCCGGACGCCTCCAACCATCGATGCTCACCTAGACGAGGTCCCCGGATGCCACCAGGGCCTCCAGAGCCGGGCGCGCCTGTTCGGGCTTGAGTCGGAAGTAGTCGCGCAGACACTGCTCGGTGCCGACCCCGTGGGCCTTGGCTGCGATCAGGATCAGCTGACGGAACGCGTCGTCGTCACAGGGGCGCAGACTCGGCGAGATCGACTGCGCTGCCACTGTTTTGGGTAGCACGCGTTCGAGCGCGGCGTACCGACGCTCGAACTGCGAGGTGCGCCCGGCGCTGCTGATCTGTCCCGACCAGAACAGGTGCTCCAGGGCAGACTTGACCAGGGACCAGTTCCATCC
>Ga0075520_1001531_pt1 | contig 11158 bp, 6 predicted proteins | sample NGEPerB_FD_75100 | JGI IMG/M metagenome (GOLD analysis project Ga0075520, IMG submission 75100) | Arctic peat soil microbial communities from the Barrow Environmental Observatory site, Barrow, Alaska, USA - NGEE PermafrostAB12-B | ecosystem: Environmental > Terrestrial > Soil > Wetlands > Peat ...
CATTTCCGTTCGCCTACGAGAAGGAGCTGCTCGTCGAGCTCGCGCCCTACCTCACCAGGGCGCCGGCGACGCCGGCCTTCGCCGCGTACCTCGCCGGCATCGACACCAGCGAGCGCCCGACCAGCGGCTTCCTGATGGCCGTGAACCAGCGACTGCAGAAGGACATCGCGTATCTGATCCGCATGGAGCCGGGCGTGCAGGCGCCGGAGGAGACACTCGTCAACCGCAGCGGCTCGTGCCGCGACAGCGGCTGGCTGCTGGTGCAACTGCTGCGCCATCTCGGCCTGGCCGCGCGCTTCGTCTCGGGCTACCTCATCCAGCTCAAGAGCGATGTCAAGTCGCTCGACGGGCCGAGCGGCACCGAAATCGATTTCACCGACCTGCATGCCTGGTGCGAGGTCTACCTGCCAGGCGCTGGCTGGATCGGGCTCGATCCCACCTCGGGGCTGTACGCAGGCGAAGGCCACATTCCGCTGGCCTGCTCGCCGGAGCCGTCGTCGGCCGCGCCGATCAGCGGCGAGATCGAGGCGTGCGAGTCGACCTTCGAGCACCACATGTCGGTGCGGCGCATCTGGGAAGCGCCGCGCGTCACGTTTCCATACAGCGAAGCGCAGTGGAGCTCGATCGACAAACTCGGCGCGCAGGTCGACGCCGATCTCGAACGACTCGACGTGCGCCTGACGCAAGGCGGCGAGCCGACCTTCGTCTCTGCCTCCGACCGCGAGGGCGGTGAGTGGAACACCGAGGCGCTCGGTCCGACCAAGCGTCTCCTGAGCGTCGAGCTGATGGAGCATCTGCGCGCCCGCTACGGGCAGGGCGGGTTGCTCCACTTCGGCCAGGGCAAGTGGTATCCGGGCGAGCAGTTGCCGCGCTGGTCGCTCAACCTCTTCTGGCGCAAGGACGGCACGGCGATCTGGGAAGACCCGGCGCTCTTCGCCGACGAGCACAAGGATCTCGGCGCGACCGCGGCGACGGCGCACGCCTTCCTGCGCCATCTCGCCGCCGTGCTCGACGTCGATGCAGCGCACGTCTTCCCTGCCTACGAAGATGCGTGGTACCTGCGCTGGCGTGAAGGCCGGCTGCCGAGCAACGTCGATCCTTTCGATGCGCGCCTGGCTGATCCGATCGAACGCGAGCGCCTGCGCCGCATCTTCGAAGGCGGCCTCGACACGCCGGTCGGCTACGCCCTGCCGGTGAAGCGCGACGAACGCGACGCAGCCGCGTGGCGCTCCAGCTCATGGCATCTGCGCGGCGAGCGCTGCTACCTGATCCCCGGCGATTCGCCGATCGGCTACCGGCTGCCGCTCGACTCGCTGCCCTGGATCGCGGCCGACGACATCGAGCCGATCCACATGCCCGACCCGACGCAGCATTTCGCGGCGCTGCCGCCGCGCGTCGTGCTGCGCCAAGTCGATCCGTCGTGGCACCGGACCAGCGACCACGCCGACCGGACATCGGAGCATCCGACGCCGAGCGGCTCGCACGACATCGAGCCACCGGGGCACTCGCCTTCGGCGCCGTTGCGGCCGTTCGAGTCGGCGACCACGGTGGTGCGTACCGCCATCAGCGCCGAGCCGCGTGGCGGGCGTCTGTACGTCTTCATGCCGCCGGTCGCCGCGCTCGAGGACTACCTCGACGTGGTCGCCGCCATCGAGACGACGGCGCGCGCGACCGGCACGCCGGTGATCCTCGAGGGCACCGAGCCGCCGCGCGATCCGCGCCTCGCCGTCCTGCGGGTCACGCCGGATCCGGGCGTGATCGAGGTCAATGTGCAGCCATCGTCGAGCTGGGCGCAGTTGGTCGCGCTGACCACGCATCTGTACGACGCCGCTCGCGAGACGCGGTTGATGAGCGAGAAGTTCATGCTCGACGGCCGCCACACCGGTACCGGCGGCGGTAACCATTTCGTGCTCGGCGGTGCGACCACCAACGATTCGCCGTTCCTGCGCCGGCCCGACCTGCTCGCCAGCATGATCGCGTACTGGCACAACCACCCCGCGCTCAGCTACATCTTCTCGGGCATGTTCGTCGGCCCGACCAGCCAGGCGCCGCGCATCGACGAAGCGCGCAACGACTCGGTCTACGAGATCGAGATCGCCTTCGCCGAGCTCAGGCATGCGACTGCCTTGGGGGCGGGGCACTGCCCGCCCTGGCTGATCGACCGGCTGCTGCGCAACCTGCTCATCGACGTCACCGGCAACACGCATCGGGCCGAGTTCTGCATCGACAAGCTCTACTCGCCAGACGGGCCGGCCGGTCGTCTCGGCTTGCTCGAGATGCGCGCTTTCGAGATGCCGCCGCACGCGCGCATGAGCCTCGTGCAGCAACTGCTCATGCGCTCGCTGGTCGCGCGCTTCTGGGCCGAGCCGTACCGGCCGGCGCGCCTGGTGCGCTGGGGCACGCAGTTGCACGACCGCTTCATGCTGCCGCATGTCGTCTGGGAAGACCTGCGTGACGTGGTCGAGGAGCTGCGCGGCTTCGGCTACCCGGTCGAGCTGTCGTGGTTCGCTCCGCACCTCGCGTTCCGCTTTCCGTTCCTCGGCGATTTCGTGGCCGCGGGTGTCGAAGTCGAGCTGCGCATGGCGCTCGAGCCCTGGCACGTGCTGGGCGAGGAGAGCGGCGGCGGCGGCACCTCGCGCTACGTCGATTCGTCGGTCGAGCGCATCGAGGTCAAGGTCGCCAACATGGTCGGCGAGCGGCACGTGCTCGCCTGCAACGGCCGCCGCGTGCCGTTGCAGCCGACCGGCATCGCCGGCGAGTTCGTGGCCGGCGTGCGCTACCGCGCCTGGAACCCGCCGTCGGCGTTGCACCCGACGATCGGCACGCACGTGCCCCTGGTGTTCGATCTGGTCGACACCTGGATGGACCGGTCGGTCGGCGGCTGCCAGTACCACGTCGCGCACCCGGGCGGCATCAACTACACGGCCTTCCCGGTCAACGCGCTCGAGGCCGAAGCCCGCCGCCTCGCGCGGTTCTTTCGCACCGGGCACACGCCCGGGCAGATGGCCGCTCCCGCCGAAGCGCCGAACCCGGACTTTCCGAACACGCTCGATCTGCGCCGCCAGTGAGCACCGAAGCCGTGCCGACATTGACGAAGCTGCTCGGCGGCTACGCCGCGCTCGACGATCGCTACGACGAGCTGCTGTCGGCGCCCGGCGAGCCGCGCCCGCACTGGCAGGCGTTCATGCACGCGCTGGCCGATCGCAACGAGCGCGAGGTCAGCGACACGCTGACGCTGACCGAACGGCAGATCCGCGAGCAGGGCATCACCTACAACGTCTACGACGATGCGATGGGTGCGCACCGGCCGTGGCAGGTCGATCCCATGCCGCTGCTGCTACCGGCCGAGGAGTGGGCGGCGATCGAGGCCGGCATCGAGCAGCGCGCCGATCTGCTCAATCGCGTGCTCGGCGACATCTACGGCGCGCAGACGTTGCTCAAGAACGGCGCGATCCCGCCGCCGGTGGTGTTCGGCCACCGCGGCTTTCTCGGCCCCGTGAAGGGCATTCGGCCGGCCGGCGGAATGCACCTGCTGCAGTACGCCGCCGACCTGGCGCGCTCGCCCGATGGCCAGTGGTGGGTGGTGAGCGACCGGACGCAAGCGCCGTCGGGCTCGGGCTACGCGCTCGAAAACCGGCTCGTCGTCTCGCGCGTGTTTCCGCAGATGTTTCGCGAGCTGCCGGTGCAGCACCTCGCCTCCTTCTTCGAGGCGCAGCGCGCCGCCTTGCTGCGCTGGGCGCCGCGCCAGGCCGGGGACAGCGGGCCGACCCGCATCGTCATGCTCACGCCCGGGCCCTACAACGAGACCTACTTCGAGCATGCGCTGCTGGCGCGCTATCTCGGCTTCGCGCTCGTGGAAGGGAGCGACCTGACGGTGCGCGACGAGCGCGTCTGGCTGAAGACCATCGACGGCCTGCAACGGGTCCACGCGATCGTTCGCCGCCAGGACGACGACTACTGCGATCCGCTCGAGCTGCGCTCCGATTCGGCGCTGGGCATCGCCGGCCTGACCGAATGCGCGCGGCGCGGCAACGTGCTGATTGCCAATGCGCTCGGCTCTGGCGTGCTCGAGTCGGGCGCCCTGCTCGGCTACCTGCCCAAGCTCGCCAGGGAGCTGCTCGGCGAGCCGCTGAAGCTGCCGTCGGTGGCGACCTGGTGGCTCGGCGAGCCGGCGGCGCTCGACGACGCCTGGCAGCATCCCGAGCGCCTCATCATCAAGCCGCTCGAGCGTTCGGCCAACGAGCGGCCGATCGTCGTCGAGGACCTGTCGGCGGTCGAGCGCGAGCGCCTGCGCCTGCGCATCGTTGCGCGGCCCCACCACTACGTCGCGCAGGAATGGGTGCATGTCTCGCGCGCGCCGGTGATCGAGCGTGGCGCTGCCGATGCCTTTGCCGCCCGCACGGTCGGCCTGCGTGTCTTCGCGGTGGCGACGCCGAGCGGCTGGCGGGTCATGCCGGGCGGCCTCACCCGCGTCGCCAGCGACGAGGAATCGCGCGTCATCGCCATGCAACGCGGCGGCCGCTCGAAGGACACCTGGGTGCTGTCGGCGGCGCCGGTCAACGCGTCGTTCTCGTTGCTGTCGCAGACGGTCTCGGCCGGGCAGCTGGTCGACTCGAACGCGACCCTGGCGTCGCGAGCCGCGGAGAACCTGTTCTGGTTCGGCCGCTACAGCGAGCGCTGCGACGCGTCGGTGCGGCTGCTGCGCGTCGCGCTGGCGCAAGTGCTGGACGATCCCGGTGCGCGCGCCGGTGGCTCGCCGCCGTCGTGGGCCCTGGCCGAAAAGCTCGGCCTCGTCGACTCGAAGAAGCATGTCGCAAGGCAGCTGCGCCGCGCCGCGACGCACCCGGAAGCGATGTTGAACCAGCGCCTGCGCCAGCTCTCTCGCGTCGCCTTCAGCCTGCGCGACCGGATGTCGACGGACCACTGGCGAACGCTCAACCGGCTGATCGCCGATCCGGTGTTCCAGCGCGAGCCGACGCTGCCGAACACGCTGGTCTGGCTCGACCGCGCCATCACCGCGATGATGACGCTCTCGGGTTTCGTGCTCGACGGCATGACGCGCGGCATCGGCTGGCGCTTCCTGTCGATGGGCCGGCGCGTCGAGCGGCTGGCAACGATGTGCAGTGCGCTCACGGTGGCCACGAACGAAGGCCGCGCCCACGAGCTCGACTGGCTGCTCGATCTCGCCGATTCGAGCGTGACCTATCGCTCCCGCTATCTCGCCGCTCCGGAATGGCTGCCCGTGCTCGACATGGTCGTGCGCGACGAGGCGAATCCGCGCTCCCTGGCGTTCCAGGTCAAGGGTCTTGCCGACTACATCGGGCGCATCGAGGCGACGCACGGCCGCTTCGCCGGCGAGACGATCGCTCCGGCGCACGCCGCCTTGCGCGCGCTGAAGGCCGCCGACCTCGATCCCGACAGCGAGGCGCTGGCGCAGCTCCTTGCCCAGCTGCAACGCATGGCCTATGCGGTCTCCGACGACATCTCGATGAAATTCTTCTCGCACGCGGTGCCGCGCAGCATCCTGTCGCTCGCCGCATGACGCAGCCGCAAACGGCGCCGATGCGATGAGCGCGGCCCGCTACACGGTCGACCATGAGACGCGCTACGCGTACCGCGTGCCGGTCTCGCAGTCGTGGCAGCTGGCTCACCTGACGCCGCGCGTCCTGCCCTGGCAACGCGTGCTGTCGCACGAGCTGCAGATCGAGCCCCCGGTCGATGAGCGGCGCGACGAGCGCGATGCCTATGGCAATGGCGTCACCCACTTCGCCGTGCACGGGCCGCATCCGCTGCTCAGCGTGCGCATGCGTGCGGACGTGGAGATCGACGAGCGGCCTCTGGCCGTTGCCGGCGATGCGCAGGCCTGGGAAGCGGTGCGCGACGCGCTGCGCACCGATCCCGCACAGGACGGCCTCGTGCCGGCGCGCATGCGCGAGCAGAGCGCGCTGGTGCCCTGGTCGGACAGCGCGTGTGCCTACGCATCGCCGAGCTTTCGCGCCGGCCGAGACTGGCTCGAGTCGGTGACGAGCCTGATGGACCGCATCCACGCCGACTTCGAGTTCGACGCCGAAGCGACGACCGTGACGACGCAGGTCGACGAGGTGCTCGAGCTGCGCCGCGGCGTCTGCCAGGATTTCGCGCATCTCATGATCGCCTGCCTGCGCGGCAGCGGTCTGCCGGCTCGCTACGTGTCGGGCTACCTGCTCACTGATCCGCCGCCGGGTCGACCCCGCTTGCTCGGCGCCGACGCGTCCCATGCCTGGGTCGCCGCGTACTCGCCATGGCACGGCTGGGTCGAGTTCGATCCGACCAACGGGCACCTCGCCGACCGGCGCTACATCACGCTGGCCTGGGGCGCTGACTTCGCCGATGTCGTTCCGCTGCGCGGCGTCATCCTGGGCGGGCGCGGCCAGAGCATGGCCGTCGCGGTAAGCGTGATTCCACGCGATTCCCAGGGCCTGAAGGCCTGAGGGCGGGCCTTCTTCGGAGGGCGTCGGCACACGCTCTTTTCGACCTTCCGCGGGATGGGCTTCACGAGACGGCGCCGAGACACTGGCGGCTTCTTGACGGAGACCGACATGTCGATCGAATTGCCGCTGCGCTTGCTCGCTTCCACAGCCATGCCGATCGGCGCGAGCGGTCCGGCGCGGACAGCGCCGATCGGGCCAGGCTGGTTCGATTCGAGCTTCGATCTGCATCGCGGCCTCGAGGTCCGGGAGGGCTGGCCGGGCGACGCGCGGCTGCGTTGCTGGATCGAGTCGTTCCTGGGCGCTCAGCGCCCGACGTTCGGGGCCGAGTCGTTGAGCGCGATGTAGAGCCAGGCGCGAGCCTTGTCCCAGCGCCGCCGCACGGTGCGCTCGGCTGAAGTCGCTAGACGATCGCGTTGCTGATCGCGCGCCGGACCGCTTCCCCGAGCTCGAGAACCGCCATCGCGTAATAGCTCGACCAGTTGTAGCGCGTGAGTGCATAGAAGTTGCTCGTCCCGGCGACGTAGCTCGGCGCAGCGTCGCCGTTCTGCAGTTCGACCAGGGCGAACAGGCTGTCCGCGGCGTTCGCTTCCGCCTGCAGCACGGCTCCGTGCACGGCCATGTCCTCGGCCGTGAACGAGGGAACGATGTCGGGCGCGAGCAACGCGGCGCGTTCGCTGCTGTCGACCGGCGCCTTGACGTCGAAGCGGACCGCCAAGCCACGCTTCCAGCCGAACTCCGCGAGGTAGTTGGCGACGCTGCCGATCACGTCGGCGCCGCTGCCGTGCAGGTCGACGTGGCCGTCGCCGTCGAGATCGACGGCGTACTTGTTGAAGCTCGACGGCATGAACTGGGCCATGCCGATGGCGCCGGCGTAGCTGCCCTTCCAGGCAAGCGGCTCGATGCCTTCGCTCCTGCAGAGCACGAACCAGCTCTCGAGCTCGTCCTTGAAGAAGTCGCTGCGGTCCTTGCGGCCGGCAGGGAAGTCGAACGCCAGCGTGGCGAGCGCATCGATGACGCGAAAGTTCCCCATCTGCCGGCCGTAGATCGATTCGACGCCGACGATGCCGACGACGATCTCCGGCGGCACGCCATAGACCTCGTCAGCCGTTGCCAGCCACGTCGCATTGGCACACCAGAAGGCGACGCCGGCGCGGATGCGGATCGGCTCGACGAAGCGGGCGCGGTAGGCCGCCCAGTTCTTCGCCACGCCCGCGGGCGGCGGCATGATGGAGCGCACCACGCTCGGCACGAAGCGCGCCTGCTCGAGCGCGCCGCGCACCCAGGCGGGATCGAGGCCGCGGCGTTCGGCGACGCCGTCGGCGAAGCGCATGACGTCGTCTCTCGAGCCGTAGGTGACGAGGTCGGGTGCGCCGTCGTCGGCCACCGGCAACTGCCGTTTTGCCTTGCGTGCCGCGCTGGCCGGAAAGACGGTCAGCGCCGACCAGCCGGCGGCGCCGAGAAGCAGGGTACGACGAGGCCTCGATCGGAGCATCGAGCGATTATCGACCGGCCATTCGCGAGCGCGGCCGCGCGCTAGCGCCCGAGGGCGCTGCGCAAGCGGCGCGATTCGGCAGTGAAGGCGCGCGTCAGCGCGGCGTCGGGCCGCTTTGCGCTGGCCCTGCCGTAGCGCTGCGTCTCGAGCGCAGCGAGCATCGTCGTCAAGGCGTCGCCGGCGGCGCCGAGCCGTTCGCGAATGCGCTCGGCGAGCGTGCGCGGCGTCTCGTGCGGCGCTGCGGCGATGCCGAGCGGGCGCAGGGCACGCTTCATGCGATCGAGCTGGTGCACCCATGGGTCGACGCGGCGTCGGTCGAACCAGGCCCAGGCCGCGCCGACGAGCGCGAGCGTGCTCAGCGCGCCGACCAGCAGCGTGGCCAGGTCCTCCCAGCTCGGCGAGGCAAAGCCGATGTTCTTCAGCATGTCGAGTTGCAGGCCGCGCGAATAGTTGAGCACCCACTGGTTCCAGCGGTTGTTGACGGCTTCCCAGCCCCTGCGCAAGCTCTCGACCAGCTCGGGGCTCACCGCATCGATCGCGCCGACGACGAGGCCCGGCCGCGATACCAGGCGGCTGCTCCGGCCGATCCGGTCCGGCGCGATCGCGCCTGTCGGATCGGCGCGCACCCAGCCCACGCCGGTCTGCCAGAACTCGGCCCAGGCGTGGGCCGAGCTTTGCCGGACGATGTAGTAGCCGTCGTAGGCCGGCAGGTCGGTGCCCTGATAGCCGGTGACGACGCGGGCCGCAAAGCCGGCGGCGCGCATGACGACGACGAAGGCCGAGGCGAAGTGCTCGCAGAAGCCTTCCTTGCGGTCGAGCCAGAACTCGTCGACGCCGTTGCGTCCGTAGTCGCCCGGCGCCAGCGTGTAGGTGAAGCCGCCGGTCGTGATGTGGCGCAGCACTGCTTGCGCGAACGCGGTCGCGGTGCTGCCGTTGCGCGGGTCGGCGCGAAACGCCCGTGCCCAGGCGAACGTGCGCGGGTTGTAGCCCGGCGGCAGCTCGGTCGCCTCGAAGAGTTCGCCATCGCGGCGCGGCCGCCCGAGCGTGAACTGCGTGTGCGCCTCGGCGCGAAAGCGGATGCGATCGAGGAGCGGCCGATCGGCGAGCCACTGCAGGTCGTCGCGCGGCACGACCCGGTAGCCCTCGAACGGCGTGACCGCCGTCGTCGCTTCGAGCAGCGGCAGCGATGCAAGGCGCATTGGCTCGAGCGTCACCTCGTAGCCCAGCGTCGCGCCCTGCGTTTTGAGCATTGGCGGGCGCGGCGGAAAGCTGAGCGGTGCGAACGGCAGGCCGAGCGGCGTCCATTCGGTGCCGTCGAAGCGGGTCAGCACCGGGCCGCGAAAGTACATCTCGGAAGGCGGCGGTGCCGGCCCGTCGAAGCGCACGCGCATCGCGATTGAATCGTCGCGAACGACTTCGGTAAGCGAGCCCATCCGCATGGAGTTCGACAGTCCGGTCGAATTGATGCCGTCCTGCGGCACGCCCCAAAGCGGGCCGACGCGCGGGAACAGCACGAAGAGCAGCGCCATCAGCGGCGCGCCGAACAGGGCGGTGCGCGCCGCCAGGGCGCCGGCCCTGGCGAGGCTCGGCTGGCCGACCGGCATGTGCGCGAGGACGAGCGCCGTGAGCAGCCCCCACACCGACACCAGCATGGCCACCGCGACCGGCAGCGACTGCGAATAGAGGAAGTGCGTGAGGACGATGAAGAAGCCGAGGAAAAAGACCACGAAGGCGTCGCGGCGGGCGCGCAGCTCGAGCGTCTTCAATGCCATGAGCGCGACGGCGAGCGCCACCCCCGGCTCCTTGCCCAGGAGGCTGCGGTACGACCAGAGGGTGAGCGCGATCGCCAGCAGCACCACGCCGATCAGCACCCACCGTCCTGGCAGTGCGCCGCCGGTGATCGCCAGCCGGGCGCGCCACAGCAACACCGTCGCCGTCAGGACGATCGACCACGCCGGCAGGTGCGACGCGTGCGGCAGCACCGTCCAGGCGATGACGGCGAGCAGGAAGAAGGTGTCGCGCGGTTCGCGCGGCAGGCGCTTCCAGCCGGGCCAGCGTGGAACCAGCCAGCGCAGCGCAGGCGATGCCAACAGCCCGGGCCCGCCGGCCGAGATCGTCTCGGACGCCACGATCGTCTTCATGCCTGCCACAGTGCCAGGCTCTCGAGGCATTGGCGTCGATGCGCGTCGCCGCTCGCTGGCGCCAGCTCCAGGCCCGGCAGGCGCAGCCCGTAGGCGGCGCTGGCGCGTTCGGCTGCGATCGTCCACGCCGCCAATCGCGACAGGCGTTGTTCGGGGGCGAGCGAGCCGCAGGCCGCCCAGTCGAGCCAGAGCTCGCGGCGCGTCGACATGCTGGTGTCGCGACTGACCAGCTCGGCACCGGTCGCGAGCGCCTGCGCGGCCTTTTTCCAGGCGACCAGCTTCAGGGGATCGCCGCGCCGATAGGCACGCACGCCCTCGATCTCGCCACCGTCGCTGCTGCGCGACGATGTCGGGCCTCCGGCGACGGGCCGCGCCGCCGGCAGCGCAGGCGCATCGGCCTCGGGCTTGGGATAGACGAGCAGGCTCGCGGCCGGCCGCCAGACGGTCCAGGCGCGAAACAGACCGAGCGGGAAGCGCGTCTCCGCGCTCATCGTCGGCATGTCGTGGCGGCCGCGCTCGGTCGGCACGAAGCTGACGTGGGTCGCGGCCTGGCCACCCGCGGGAACGTCGGTCCACGCCAGCGTCGCATCGGCGGCGTCGAGCATGCGCAGGCCGATGCCGAAGCGGGCGCTCGAAGGGCTCGTCATCACGACATCGAGCACCGCAGCGTCGCCGGCAAAGGCGGGCGCCACCGGACGCAGGTGCAGTGTCAGTCCGCGCAGCGTGCCGTGCGTCAGGTGCATCGAGACCAGGCCGCTGCCGGCGAGCAGGAACGTCAGCAGGTAGCCGAGGTTGAGCTGGTAGTTGATCGAGGCGAGCAGCAGCACCAGCAAGGTCAACGCGAACATCCAGCCGGGCCTCGTCGGCAAGATGTAGACGTTGCCCTGGGTCAGGGTCTGCGTGTCGGTGCGCGGCAGGCGCGACTGCCACCAGCGGCGAAAGCGCGCGCGTGCGTAGGCCGCCGGATTGAGGGCGGTGGCGACGCTCACGCTGCGCGGCCCGGCGTCAGGATCGGGACGACCCGCTCACGGCAGCGGGATCGCCTCGACCATCGC
>Ga0075520_1001532_pt1 | contig 11157 bp, 8 predicted proteins | sample NGEPerB_FD_75100 | JGI IMG/M metagenome (GOLD analysis project Ga0075520, IMG submission 75100) | Arctic peat soil microbial communities from the Barrow Environmental Observatory site, Barrow, Alaska, USA - NGEE PermafrostAB12-B | ecosystem: Environmental > Terrestrial > Soil > Wetlands > Peat ...
CGGCCCGGACATCGACGCGGCGGCGGAACAGGCGCTCGTCGCCGCGGCCGCCGCTCGGGCGGCTCAGCCCGGCGAGTGGGCGATCGTCGACGGCGCCGCTCCGCCCGGGTCAAGCGACGGCTGCTACGGCGCGCTCTGCCACGCCCTGCGCGCCTCAGGCTACCGCGTGATGGTCGACGCCACCGGCGCGCAGCTCGCCGGCGCGCTTCTAGATCGCCCCGACTTCGTCAAGGTGAACCTCGCGGAGGCGTGCTCGGCCGTCGGCGAGCCGGCGGCGGGCGCGCCAGCGGCCACCGCGTCGCCAGCGTCGTGCGCCGACCCCGCAGCACCTGACGATCGCAGATCTGGAACGGCGGGCCCGGAGGGCTTCGCCGCCGCGGGCCTCGAGCTCAGCCGCCGCCTGGTCGTCGCGGGCGCCGGCGGCGCGGTCGTGACCCTGGGCGCCGCCGGCGCGGCGGGCCTGATCGACGGCGGCGAGTGGCTCGTGCACACGCCGCCGGTGCAGGCCGTCAACACGGTCGGCTCCGGCGACTGCTTCGCCGCCGGCCTGCTGCTCGGCTTCGAGCGCGGCGACGGCACTGCGGCCGCGCTCCGGGCCGCCGCGGGCGCGGCGGCCGCCAACGCGGCCGCGCCGCTCACCGGGCACTTCGACCTCGCGCTCGCCCGTGACCTCGCCGCCCGGGCCGTCGCCGGCGCTCCGGCCGCGGAGTGACCGCCGCGGAGCCGCCCGCGCCACGCTCCGCTTTCTTCCCGCCTCCGCGACACCTACACTGACCGGACATGCGCCCCGTCCTCTTCCAGATCGGCCAGTTCAAGTTCTACAGCTTCGGCCTCATGGCCGCGCTGGCGATGATCGTGCCCGGCCTCACCATCGTGCGGCCGCTCATCAAGCGCCGCGGCATCGAGGCCGAGTTCGCCTACGAGCTGATCATCGCGGCGGGTGTGGGGGGCTTCGTGGGCGCCCGCATCTACTGGCTCATCGAGAACTGGAGTGAGGTCCACACGCACTTCGTGAGCTCGCTCGTCGGCGGCATCGGCTTCGTGTGGTACGGCGGCCTCATCGGCGGGTTCCTCGGCGTCGTGGGATGGACGCTCATCCGCCGCCACCCGCTCGACATCATCGCCAACGCGATGGCCCCCGCGGTCGCGCTGGGCTACGCGATCGGCCGCATCGGCTGCCAGCTCGCCGGCGACGGCGACTACGGCAAGGTCTCCAACCTGCCATGGGCGATGGGCTATCCGCACGGCACCGTCCCCACGCCGCCCGGCGTGCGCGTCCAGCCCACGCCGATCTACGAGATCGTCGCCATGAGCTTCGTCGCCTGGATCCTCTGGCGGCTGGCGACGCGCTACGACAAGTCGGGCTGGTGGACCTTCGGCTGGTTCCTGGTGCTCTCCGGGATCGAGCGCTTCCTCGTGGAGTTCGTGCGCCGCAACCCGATCTGGTTCCTGCACCTCACGCAGCCGCAGTGGTTCTCGATCCTGAGCCTGATCGCCGGGGTCGTGCTGATCCTCGTGTACGGGAAGAAGCCGGCGGTGCGCGTCACCGCGACGTCGATCCCGCCCACCAAAGCACAGCGCGCGGCGAACTAGCCCGGAGCGCTCACGATCCGTCGTCGCTGGCGCGCAACGCGCTGGCGCGGTAGATCGGGGCCAGCGCCGAGTAGAACTCGCGGTAGGTCGCGTACATGCGCTCGTACACGGCGTGGTTGACCTCTTGCGGCTCGACGACGCGCTTCACCTTGATCAGATCGTCCACGGCATCCATGTTCGGGTAGATGCCAAGGCCGACGGCCACGGCCAGGGCGGCGCCCATCGCTCCAGCCTCCAGCGGATTCTCGACGACGTTCAGACGCCTCGCCGTGACGTCGGCGATGATCTGCGTCCACAGCGGGCTGGCGCTGCCGCCGCCGATCGCCTGCATGGCGTCGATCTCGAATCCCACCTTCTCCATCGCTTCGATGATCCAGCGGATGTGGAACGCGATGCCCTCCATCACCGAGCGGGTCAGGTGAGCGCGCGTATGCCCCATGGACAACCCGAGGAACCCGCCGCGCGCGTAGTGATCGAGCACCGGAGCCCGTTCGCCGGAGAGCCAGGGGGTGAAGAACAGATTGTCGCTGCCCGCGGGCGCAGTGGCCGCGAGCTCGTCGAACACCTGGTAGGTGGAGACCCCGCGCTCCTTCGCCGCGCGGGCCTCCTCTGCGCCGAGAAGGTTGCGGTACCACTGCAGCGCACCGCCGCCTGTCTCCATCTCACCGGCGATGACCCACTTGTCCGGATCGATGTGATTAAGCGCCCAGAAGGGCTTGTCGGGATCGTTGCGCAGCGTGGCGCTCGACACTCCCACCCAGGTGGCGGTGCCGATACACAGGTGGGCCCGGCCTTCCCGATTCGCGCCGGATCCCGACTGCGCCACCGCTACGTCTCCGGCGCAGAGCACCACCGGCGTGCCTTCGGCCAGGCCGGTCTGGTCTGCAGCCTCGCGCGTCACCCCGCCGAGCACGTGCGTGGAGGGAAAGGCCGGTGGCAGCTTCTCCAGCGGGATGCCGAGCCGGGCGCAGACCTCCTCGTCCCAGGTCTTGGTGTGGGGGTTGAACAAGAAGAAGACACTCGCCCCGTGCCAGTCGATCGCCACCTCGCCGGTCAGCCGGAACAGGATGTACTCCTTGCAGTCGAGCAACCAGCGCGTGCGCTCCCACAGGTCAGGACGCTCCTCCTTAAGCCAGAGGATCTTCGGTACGACGTCCTTCGCGGTCGGCATGTTGCCCGTGTGCTCGTACATGAAGGCCCGCATGTCCGCCGTGAGCAGACGGTCCGCCTGCTGAACGCTGCGCACGTCCAGCCAGCTCAGCATGCGCGAGACCGGCCGGCACTCGTCGTCGACGGGCAGCAGGTTGAACATCTGCGCCGATACGCCGACGCCGAGCACATCGCCCGGGTCGATGGCGGACTTCTGGATCACCTCGCGGGTGGTGGCGGCGAACGCCTGCCACAGTTCGTCCGGGTCCTGCTCCACCCAGTCCGGTCGCGGTGTGTAGACCTCATAGGGCTGATAGGCCGACTCGACGATCCGGCCCTCGAGGTCGGTCAGTACCGCCTTGTCGCCGCCGGTGCCGGTATCGTGGGCCAGGATGTACTTCTGGGGCATGCGCTCCACCTCTTCGCGATATGTCGTGGACGTGTGCGGCCAGGGAGTGCGGCGCGACGGCCCCCAGGGGGACGGGGCCGTCGCGCCGCGGAAGCTGCCGTCACAGGGCAGCCGGCGCCCGATGCTCCCGCGTTACTCGGAGGAATCCGAGGCGGCCGCCTCCTCAGGCTCCAGCGCCTTGCCGGGCATGGTGAACGAACGCTTGGTCGCCACCATGTAGATGAAGTAGATGAGGCCGACGCCGAGCATCACCAGCAGGTAGATCCAGGGATCCTTGAACGAGGCATCCCGGAAGATGGACAGCTCGAACACCAGCCACACCAGGGAGATGATGATGACGGGCCACTCCCAGGCGCCGAGGTTGAACCCCTTCTCCGCCGGCAGCTTGCGTCGCTCGATCACGTACAGCAGGACGGTCACCAGGTAGATGATCGCCGGCATGAGCGTCGCGGCGCTGAAGAGCTTGAACAGGACGTCGGTGCGCGTGGCGAACGCGGCAAGCACGATCTCGAGCACGACGCCGACGACGACGGTGGCGATCAGCGGGGTGCGGTACGCATGACTCACGCGCCGGATCGACTTCCAGCCCGGGAACCGCTCGTCGCGCGACATCGCCCAGGCGACGCGGCTCGCGGTGATGAAGATGACCAGGCCGCAGGCGAAGATCGAGAAGAAGACGAGGACGAGGAAGGCCTTGCCCACAACTGAGCCGAGGACGTGGTCCACGATGTCGGCGACCGGCGTGCCTGACTTCGTGAGCGCCGGGATGTCCCAGGTGGCCGCGGTGATGGCGATCAGGAAGACGAAACCGAGAAGGCCGGACAGCAACACGGAGGACCACATCGCGCGCGGCACCACGCGCTCGGGCTCGTCGGTCTCCTCGGCAAGGTTGCCGCAGGCTTCGAAGCCGACGATGGTGAACGAGCCGAGCAGGAAGGCCAGCACCCATGGGCTCACGTGGGTGAGGGTGCCGATGCCGAAATAGGGCGATGCGCCGGCCGCCGCGCCCTTGCTGAACAGGTGACCCCAGTCCAGCTTGCCGGCGATCGCGCCGACGATGACGATGAGGATCGTGAGGCCGCCGATGCCGATGAGCTCGGTGCCCACGGCGACGTTGTTCACGCGCTCAGACCACAGCGTGGAGAACATGATCAGCAGGCACTGCACGAGGATCACGGCTCCGGTCACGACCCAGGTGTTCGCGGTCGTGCCCGCGTAGCCGAAGAGCACGGGAGCCACCGCCGAGGCGACGGCGTAGTCCACGGCCACCACGTCGACGATGAGGAACGCGAACATGAACCAGCCGACGAGCCAGCCGATGTGGGGATTAGCCAAGCGAGACATCCACTGGTAGGTGTAGCCGGCGAGCGGCATGCGCGAGGCCAAGGCCCCGAACACCAGAGCGACCATCAGCTGCCCGACGATGACGATCGGCCAGGTCCAGATGCCCAGCGGGCCGGCGGTGTTGAGCACAAAGGCGTAGGTCGTGAAGATGCCGGTGGTGATCGAGATGAACGAGAAGCCGATGGCAAACGATGCGAAGCGTTTGAGGCTCCTGTCGAACTCCTGCTTGTACCCGTACTCTGAGAGATGGGCGTCCGAAGTATCCTGTGCGGCCATGATCCCCTCCTTCACCGGCTCTGTGAGCCGGCGCTAGCTAGCTGCGTACTCATCGATGGCCCCAAGCCCCGTGACCAGCGTCAGACCTTTGCCCTCCGACCTCCCTTCGCCGGTTCTCCAGTACTGGCGCCGCCTTCCGCGCTCGCGATCATGACGTTGAGCCCGGCGCCTTGGAGGCGGGCGACGTCGGCCGGATCAGCGTGGTCGTCAGTGATGACCGCCGTGAGAGCCGCGACGTCGCAGACCCTCCCGAATGCGACCTGGCCCAACTTCGAGGAGTCGGCCACCACATAGCGCTCGGCGGCGTGCTCAAGGATGACGCGGCGCGAGGCGATCTCGTCGGGGTAGTAGTCGGTGAGACCCATGTCCGGGTGCACGCCTCCCGAGCCCATGAACGCCTTGTCCGCGAAGTAGTCCCGGAAGAAGGCCTCGCTGACCGGCCCGAAACAGGCGAGGTCGCCCGAGCGGACCCGTCCGCCCGACGTGATCACCTCGATGCCCTCGCGGCCTGCCAGGGCATTGGCCACCAGGAGCGAGTTGGTCAGCACGATCCCCCGGAATGCGACAGGCAGCACGTCGGCAAGCTCGGCTACGGTCGTCCCGATGTCCAGGATCACGGTATCGCCGGGCCCGATAAGGCTCGCGGCCAGCCGGCCGATCGCCATCTTGCGGTCGCGATGCTGAGTGAGCCGCTTCTCGAAAGCCGGCTCGAAGGCTCGAGCACTCGTACCTGTCGCGCCGCCGTAGACGCGCCGCACGAGGCCATCCTCTTCCAGAGCCACGAGGTCGCGGCGGATGGTCTCGATCGACACGCCGAGCTCGTCGGCAAGTTCAGCGGGCTTGACCAGGGAGCGGCTACGCACGCGCTCCATGATGACGAGCCGCCGCTCCTCCGGTATCGCTGCGTTCATGTCCCCGCCCCCGCTGAGGAAGTTTGTGGAAGTCTAAGCATTTCTGCGGTTAAGAGGCAATACTATGTGGTAACGGTGTGGGGCCGGCGCAGCCACGACCGTCAGACACCGCGAACATCTGGCGCCGCCCCGGCGAGGAATCCCTCCAGTGAGAGCACCGGGCGCAGTCGAAGGAGGTGAACGACCATGACCGAGCGCTTCAGATGTGAAGACTGCGGATTCGAGCTCGAGAAGGGCGGGTTCGGCCGTGAAGACCCGCCGTCATCGACGAGCACAGGGCCGCGTAGCAGGCGGGTCCGCCGTCAGCCGGCCGGCGGTGCGCGTCACCGCGTAGCCGGCCGATCGACCTTCACGGCTCCGCCAGCGGCAGAGCCGTCACCCGATCGCCGAGTGGCAGGCGACGATCGCCCAGGTACCTGACCTCGAGCGGGACGAGACGCCGGCCGCCGGCGTCCGCTTGCTCCGCAAGCACGTCGACCTCCACCACAGTCGCCGTGCGCCAGAAGGACAGGATCGGCCGCTCTCCGCGGTGCAGATACGCTTTCATGAGCTCGCTCACGACCGCGGTCTCGACGATCGCGCCGGCCATCGGGCCGGCCATCGGGCCGGCGGCCGCGTGTCCTCCGTCGCTCAGAACGACGAGGCCGGACCACCGTGTGATCTTGCAATCAGATAGCAAGATTGCGGGGTTCCAGCCGCTGGCTCGGCGAAGCCCGCGGCAGCGGACCCGGGACTATACTCCGGTCACCTGTGCACAGCGACGAAGCGACGTCGCGCGGCTCGCGCGGCGATGCCGCGGACGCACGCGACTCTCCCGAGGAGGTAGTGATGTCGAGTCGGAGCAAGAGCGAGCGCGTCGAGGTCTGGCTGGTGGAGCCAGGCCAGGAACGCCCACGCTTCAGCTTCCAGCCGGCGCAGCTCAAGTACCTCCCTGCCGATGCTCCGCTGCCGGCCGTCGGGGACATTGTCGTCCTTCCGAGAACGGTCACCGGCGACGCGAAGGCGCAGGCTTTCGCGTGGGGCAGGACGCTAGCACCGTTCCGGGTCGTCGAACGGGAGCATGTCTACTTCCGCGCGAAGGACGAGAAGCACGATCCCGCGGATCCCAAGCCGGTGCACTTCGTGAAGACCCTGCCGTACGTGCGACGCTTGACGGAAGAGGAGTACGGCGCGACCCCGGGGCGGCCGGCTGGGTGAGACGCCGGCGCGCGGGTGAACGGCCGGAGCGCGGGTGAGGCGCCGGCGCAAGGGTGAGGCGCCGGCGGTCAGCCGCCCTCGGGACCCCGCGGGATGATCAGCAGCGGGCACGGCGCGGTCTCGAGCAGCTCGCGCACGACCGCGCCGTGGCCGTCCGCGAACGAGCCGTTCCACGAGAGCACGATGAGCTCGGCGCCGTCGGCCCGCGCCTCCTCGGAGATGGCGAGCGCGGGCGTCCCCACACGGACGGCGACGCGGTGCCGGCCGCCCTCGGGGCACTGGGAGAAGCGCATCGTGAACTCCTCCTGCCAGGCGCTCCACTCGTAGTGCTCCTGGTCGACGATGCGCGGCGCCGGCAGGCTGCCGCTCTCGCCGGGCGTCGTCGTCGTGACGACGTGCAGCATCACGATCTCGCGGCCACGCCGGCAGAAGGCGTCGTCGGCGCGCGTCATGGCCACCGACGCCGAAGGGCTGCCCTCGAGCGGGACGACGAGGCGCCGCAACTCGGTGAGAGGGCGCATGCCCGGCCTCACCAGCAGGAGCGGCGCCAGGCCGGCCGAAAGCATCGCATCCGCGACGTGCCCAAGGCGGCCAAGCGCGTTGCCCTTGCGCTTGCCCTTGCCGACTGGCAGGGGGCGCAGCCCTACGGCGACGGCCTGCAGATCGGCTTTGGCGGCGAGGCCGGTGAGCGTCGCCGCAGCCTCGCCCTCGATGTCGACGACCTCGAGATCGGCCAGGTCGGCGCTGCCCAGCTCCGATCCGCCGGGCTCGCGCACGTGCACGACGCGCGGGGCCCAGCCGGCAGCCTTGGCCAGGTTGCGCGCGCTGGCCACGAGCTCCTCGTCCGCGTGCGGATCGGCGACTGCGATCAGCAGGGTCATGAGGCGTCCACCTCCCGGTTCACGACTCGACATCCCAAGGCGCTCCGTCACGGCGCCGCAGACGGTGCTTGCCGGGCTCGAGCTCGCGCTCGACTCCGTCCAGCACCACCCGCAGCGGCGCCTTCTCCACTAGTATGCCCACCTCGACCCCGCTCTTGCGGCGGCGCAGGTCGAACTCGGCGCGCGAGCCGCGGAACCACAGGGGCACGCGCGCGCGCTTCCAGGCCGGCGGCAGGTGGGGATCGATGAGCAGCGACTCCTGGCGCCGCTGCAGCCCGGCGAAGCCCATCACGGCAGCCTGCCAGAGGCCTCCCATGGTGGCCATGTGCAGGCCGCGCGCGGCGTTGCCCATGTTGTCGGCGAGGTCGATCGCCGCCGCCATCTTGAAGTCGTCGACGGCGTCCTCGACGGCCCCGAGGCGCGCCGCCACGGCGGCGTGGATGCCGGGGCTCAGCGAGCTGCCGTGGCTGGTGATGGGCTCGTAATAGTCGTAGTTGGCCAGCGCCACGTCGTCGCCGTACTCGTCCGAGAGCACGTGGCAGAGCATCACCACGTCGGCCTGCTTGACGACCTTTGCCTTGAGCGTCACTTCGCGGCCGAGCATCACGTCGGCCGCCATCGGACGCGGGCGAAGCTTCTCGATGGGCACGTCGTCCATCTCGTAGAACCCGGCGAACTGTTCGAAGAGCTTGGTCGCCGGGTCGAAGCCGTCGACGAGAAGATCGGCGACCAGAAGCCAGGCTTCGATCTCGCTGCGGCGGAGGTCGATGCGCGTGCGCAGCTCGTCGGCGTAGGCGGGGTCCCAGCCTTCGAGCCAGGCCAGCGACTCGACGGCCTTGCGGATGTTCCAGCGGGCCAGGACGTTGGTGTAGGCGTTGTCGTCCACGCCCTCGTGGTACTCATCCGGGCCGACGACCATGCGGATGTGGTACCGGCCGTCCGCGTCGATCGACGAACGGGAGGCCCAGAAGCGCGCCGTCTCGAGCATCATCTCCACACCCATCGTGGCCATGAACACGTCGTCGCCGGTCGCCTTCCAGTACTCCCACGTGCCCCAGGCCACGTCCGCCGAGATGTGGTGCTCCATGAGGCCGGAGAGGATGGGCACCATCTCGCCGTCGGGGCCGTAGCCATACGGCGGCGTCGTCTCGACGCCCTTGTCGGCCGACTCCCATGGGTACAGGGCGCCCTTGTGACCCATGTGGCCGGCCTTCTCGCGCGCTCCGGCGAGATTGCGGAAGCGGTAGGCGAGCAGGGTCCGCGCCGTCTGCGGGTGCGTGTAGATGTAGAAGGGCAGCGTGAAGACCTCGGTGTCCCAGAAGACGTGCAGGAAGTAGCTCATGCCGCCGAGGCCGCGGGCGCCCACCGAGACCGTGTCTTTGGTGGGGTGGGCGGTGCTGATCATGTGGTAGATGCTGAAGCGCAATGCCTGCTGATCGCCGGGGTCGCCGTCCACGACGAGGTCGGCGTCGTGCCAGCGTTCGTCCCACGCTGCGCAGTGCCGGCGCAGCAGCTCGTCGTAGCCGAGCTGCTCGGCGCGCTCCAGGGCACGGCGTACGGCGTCGCCAGTGGGCACTCGCGTGCGCGCCGAGATGATCGCCGCGTAGCGGTCGATGGTCGCCGGGTCGCCGGCCTCGAGGCGACCGCCGATGACCTCGCGGCCCTGGTCCATCATGCGCGCCACCGGAGAGCCCGGTGCCGGCCGCGTGGCGACGGCGAGCGAGTGGCCGCCGCCGTTGCGGCCGCGCGTGCGCGCGATGAAGCCGCCGTCGTCGAGCATCTCGAACTCGGTCTCCTTGGTCGGCCCACCGGCGTGGCTGACACCTACGGCGCCTGCCCAGATCACGCGCGCGCCGCCGTCCTCGGGCGTCGCCTCGGCGCGCAGGGCGAGCAGTTGCCGATCGGCCAGGGAGGCGAAGCGGGCGGTGCGCACGCGCAGCATGTGCCCGCTGCGCAGCCGCTGGCGCCAGTACCGGTAGACGACGGCGTGGCGCATGTCGAGCACGCGCTCGTGCTCTACCAGCTCGCCGTTGGAGAGATTGACCACGCTGCCCCAAGCCTGCAGACGCAGTCCGATCCAGTCGGGGGCCGGCACCGGCTGGCGAAACGATGGGTCGCCGGTGCCGTCGCCGAAGACGCCGGCCACGAACGTCGCCGGCGTGCTCACGGCGGATCCCTCTTCGAGCGCGCCGCGCGTGCCGGTCTCGCCGTTGGCGACGGTGAGCAACGTCTCGATCTCGCGTTCGCGGAACGGGTCGAAGCCCTTCACCTCAAAGCGCCAGGCCGGGTCGTGCGTCGGCTCGGGGAAGCTCCGGTAGGCCACCTCTTCGCGCTCCGAGAGCTGGTCGTGAAGGATCCGCAGGAAGGCGTCCGGGCCGCCACCGACGTGCATCACCCGCGGCGGCACGCCGTTGGGCTCCACGCCGACGCTCACGAAGACCGAGCGCCGCAGTTCGGGGATCAGCGTGAGGTAGTCGCTGCCCTCGCTGTCGCCGATGGGCCCGAACTCGTCGCCGAGGACGATCATGTCCTGCGGCTGGCGGCGGCGCCCCTCGATGAGCGACTTGTACACGTAGCGCATGCTGTCGCTCTTGTCGGTGAGGCCGATCTCGACGTGCTTGATGTCGCTGGTGATGCCTGGGTGAGCGAGGCCCACCTCGTGGCACAACTCGCGCGCCCGCTCCACGCACGCGCCGACCCCGTCGATGCCGGCCCTGGCGAGCCGTTCGCCGACCTGCCGTTGCAGCTCGGCGATCTCGGCCTTGGGCGGGTCCGCCCAGCCGGGGATCAGGTCGACCTTCCGGCGGTTGAGACGGTCGTAGACGATCTCGATGTCGAGGCCGTGCGCCACGAGCTCGTCGCGCAGCGCCTCCGCCGCGGCGGTGAGCTGCTCGTCCTCCTCCGGCGTCGCCAGGCGCCGCTCGAGGAGGCGAGGGCCGCGAGGGCCGACCACGTACACCTCGGAGCCGCGCGAGAGGAACATGAACAGACGGCCCTCGCCGCTCGGCCGCGCGCGCAACTGGCCGTCGACGTTCTTGATGTTCGTGCCGCTCACCACGGCGACGTCCACCCCTAGCGCGACGAGCCGCTCGATCCGGCTGCGGACAGCCGTGGCGTCCGCCTGGCGGTCGGCCACGGCCGTCCCGTCCCAGTCGAAGCAAAGCACGGCAAACTCGCGATCGAGCGCCTTCTCGATGTCGTCACGGCGGGGCATGCGGGTACCATCCTGCCCTATCGGCGGCCATCCTGCACAAGCACGCGGTGCCGCGCGATAGACTACTCGGGCCGGCCCACGCCGGCACCACACGGCGGGTTCGCTCGAGGGAGAGTCCCATGACACAGTTCGATGTCGCCTACGTGCGCACGCAGTTCCCGGCCCTCAAGCGCCTCGTCGACG
>Ga0075520_1001533_pt1 | contig 11157 bp, 4 predicted proteins | sample NGEPerB_FD_75100 | JGI IMG/M metagenome (GOLD analysis project Ga0075520, IMG submission 75100) | Arctic peat soil microbial communities from the Barrow Environmental Observatory site, Barrow, Alaska, USA - NGEE PermafrostAB12-B | ecosystem: Environmental > Terrestrial > Soil > Wetlands > Peat ...
ATCTGATCGTTCCCGGGGAGCTATTGGCCGACAGCTTTCAAGCCCGCTTCTTCATCCAGGCTACCTCAGAGCTTCTGTGCTTCGATAAGCAACAGATGCTCACGGCGAAGGTCAGCGGAAACGCCCAGCGTCCCGGCTCGCAATTGCTTAGCATGAACCTCGTCCACGATGACAATGGCTGCATCTCTGTGAGTTATGTTGCCGCCTTCCGTCATGGCCAGACCGCAACCGTCCGCCGTGGTGCATTCCAGGCCGTCGATCTTAGTCACGGATGGCAAATGCGTTCGTTGGATGAAGATGTTCGGGTCATTCTGTTGCCGGAGGCGCGCAAATACCTTCGCACCTCCCACGATCAGCCAAGAGTTTGGATCCGCTAACCGGTTTCTCGCAAAACGAATCGGCCAACTTGCACTCGCAGACGCGAAGCAAATTGGCCGATGTTGTTTCGTCAGACTTACGCTAGCAGCGCACGATGTTTTCCGACTTGATCCCCTTGGTTGCGTTGCGCGTATCCACCACCAGCTTCGATTCCTTCACAATGCGCGGGTAGTCGTAATCCGAGTGATCGGTCACAATCACCACGGCATCGTACTGGCCAAGGTTTTCCAGGGGCGTATTCGTCATGTTCAAGTCGTAGTGGCGTCCACGTCCGACGGTCGCGAAGTAGGGATCGTTGTAAGAGACATCCGCACCCCGTTGCCGCAGCAACTCAATGATCGTCAGTGACGGCGACTCCCGCAAATCGTCGATGTCCTTTTTATAAGCCAGTCCGAGCACCAGGATCTTCGACCCGTTGATTGACTTCTTATTGCCATTCAAACCTTCTGCCGTCCTCTCAATTACGTAATACGGCATCGCTATGTTTACTTCGCCCGCAAGCTCGATGAACTTGGTGCGAAAGTCGAACTGCTTGGCTTTCCAGGAAAGATAGAACGGATCGATCGGAATGCAGTGTCCACCAAGCCCCGGTCCGGGATAAAACGCCTGGAACCCGAAAGGCTTGGTCTTTGCCGCGTCGATCACTTCAAAGATGTCGATGTCCATACGATGGCAGAGCTGCTTCAACTCGTTCACCAGCGCAATATTCACGCAACGATAAATGTTCTCCAGCAGCTTGGTCATTTCCGCGACTGCCGGAGAAGAAACAGGAACCGTGCGATTGAAGATCGCCCCGTAGACTGCTGCGGCAACCTCGGAAGCCAGCGCACCTACGCCGCCTACCACCTTGGGAATATCTCGGCGTGCCACGGTATCGTTACCCGGATCTTCGCGCTCCGGCGAGAACGCGACGAAGAATCCGCCGCTCTCGGCTTCGCACGCGACTTTCAATCCCGAGGTGTTGCCCTTTTCCAGCAGCGGAATCATGACCTCTTCCGTCGTTCCCGGATACGTCGTGCTCTCCAGGATGATGATCTGTCCCTCACGCAATTGCGGAGCAATCCCTTCCACAGTCTGCGTGATGTAGCTCAGGTCCGGCTCATGAAATTCATTCAGCGGTGTAGGAACGCAAATGATGACCGCGTCCATCTCTCGGATCTGGGCGTAATTCGAAGTAGCCGAGAAGCCATTCTTCTGGGCTGCTTGAATCTCGGTGCCCGGGATGCGCACGATATAGGAGCCGCCAGCATTCAGGGCCGCGACCTTGCGCTCATCGATGTCAAACCCCGTAACCCGAAAGCGTTCGTCGCTGAATAGCAACGCCAGGGGCAAACCCACGTAGCCCATGCCCACGATGCCAATGCGAGCTTCCCGCGTCTCAATTTTGCGCTTCAATTCCGATGCCAAGTTAGCCAGGTTAGGCTTCATATCGCCTCTCTATGTTCATTGCTAAGTTCAAACAATACAGTAGGATAAACATGAACTTGAATGTTTCACTATAGACAGTGGCGCGTGACTTCCGCCACATCGAGTGTGGACCGTCGCCTCATTGTACTGAAGCATCTGGAATCCGCGAACCCGCAAGACTTGAAGTGGGGTTACCACGGTGCTAAAGCGGACATACCTCTCGACCGCGCATCACTACGCTAATGCTGCGGAGTTTGATTGGCATTGGTCGGAATGACATTGGTCGCGGCTTTTACTGCCGGATCCGTTTGCACCGCTCCCAACGACTGAACGTCATGTTTCGACGGAAGCAGAGAAGTGTCCCAACCTCCACCCAACGCCTCGATCAATTGCACGCTTGCATTCATCTCCTGCAGTCGCAATTGCACCATCGCCTGCTGGTTGGAAAGGTAGGTCGTCTGCGCCGTCAGCACGTTCAAGTAAGGATCAATCCCCAACTTATAGCGATCGATCGCAAGGTTCAGGAAGCGCTGAGCGAAATCCACGGCTGCCGCCTGTTGCTGTACCTCCTGCGAAAGAATCCGCAGTGCCGCAAGATTGTCTTCTACCTGTTGAAAAGCGGTTAGCACCGTTTGCCGGTAGTTCGCCGCGCTCTGGTCGTATTGCGCTTTGTACTGCACGACGGTCGCCTTACGCAGACCGCCTTCAAACAGTGTTTGCGCTAACTGCGGCCCTACCGACCAATAATGACTTGGCCAAGTGAACAAGTCGGTGATCGATGTGTTCTGGAAGCCAAACGTTCCGCTGAGCGTGAGGTTCGGATAGAACGCCGCGGTCGCCACCCCAATCAGCGCATTCGATTGCTCCATGCTTCGTTCAGCCGCAGCAATGTCAGGCCTGCGTTCCAGCAATTTAGACGGCACGCCCGTTGGAATGCTCGGCGGAGCCGCGTTCAAAGGCATCGCCGGCAACGAAAACTGGGAAGCCGGTTTGCCCGTCAACATAGCGATAGCGTGCTCATACTGCGCTCGCAGGATACCGATGTTCGTGTCTTGCGCTTGAGCCGTAGCGAGTTGCGTCTGCGCCTGCAACAGCGACTCCTGCGAGTCGATGCCAGTTTCGTACAGTGCTTGCGTGAGGTTAACGGACTGCTGGTAGGCGGTTACCGTCGAGTCCAGCAACTCCTTCAAGGAGTCCTGCGTCCGCAGTTGAAAATAATCGACGGCGAGATCGGCCTGCATCGTGAGGCGCGTATTTTCCAGGTCCGCCGCATTCACCTGCGCCGCCGAAGCCTGCGCGCGAACCTGGTTGCGTACCTTGCCCCAGATATCGGGAACCCAACTCGCATCCGCCGGAAAATTGAAATCGGTTCCGGTCCCTCCCGATACTTTTCCCGAACTCGACCCGCTCGTGTTTAACGAAAGCTGTCGAGTTGCGGTAATACTCGGCGACACGCCTACGGTCGGGAAGTACGCCGCCCGCGCCTCGCGCACCAGCGCCCTAGCACCCAGGAAGCTCGCCTCGGCGGCCTTGATGTTCTGGTTCGAAAGATTGACCTGCTCTTCCAACGCGTTTAGCTGTGGATCGTTATAGATCTCCCACCACTTGCCTTTGAGCATGGCGTCGTTCGGATTCGCTGGTTGCCAATTCGGTGCCGGTGCACCGGGCGCAGCTTGCGCGTTCGTCGAAGGCGCCGTCTCTTTGTAGGCAGGGGGAACATCAACCGCCGGTTTGTGATACTTGGGGCCGACCACGCATCCCGCCAGGCACATCGTCGCCATCAACGGCAGCGCGGTTGCAAGACTTCGAAACTTAGATTGCGACCCAGTCGCGAACTTATGAAACATCCTCATGTTTTCAACTTTCATGACTCGCTCTCGCGCGGTACGATCGCCGTCGTGGCATGCTTGCGTCGTTCAAACCACAACCGCATGCGGTCCATGTAGAGATAAACCACCGGCGTGGTGTACAGCGTCAGCATCTGGCTGAAGATCAATCCGCCCACAATCGTAATGCCCAGCGGTCGGCGCAGCTCCGAACCCGCTCCTGTCCCAAGCGCCAGGGGCATGGCGCCCAGCATCGCTGCCATCGTTGTCATCAGGATGGGCCGGAAACGCAGCAGGCAAGCCTGGAAAATAGCGTCTCGCGAATTCATCCCCTGTTCGCGCTCCGCCTGCAACGCGAAGTCGATCATCAAAATGGCATTCTTCTTCACGATGCCAATCAACAAAATGATCCCGATAATGGCGATTACGTTGAGATCCGTTTTAAACAGCATCAGCGCCAGCACCGCGCCAACTCCCGCCGAAGGCAGCGTCGAAAGAATGGTGATGGGGTGGATATAGCTTTCGTACAAAATTCCCAGCACGATGTAGACCGCGAGCAGCGCCGTCACGATCAGGAAAGGCTCGCTCGCCAGCGAATCCTGGAATGCCTGCAGCGTTCCAGAGAACATGCCATGGATCGTCGCCGGCATCCCCATTTTTTGCTCGAGTTGCAGAATCCGCGATGATGCATCGCTCAGCGCCACGCCGTCCGCGAGGTTGAATGAGATCGTCACGGAAGGGAACTGTCCCTGGTGATTCACCTGCAGCGGGGCGGTCGTGTACTGCGTGGTGGCGATCGCGCTCAACGGCACTGGCTTACCGTTCGCCGGATGCACATAGACGTTCTTCAATGCGTCCGGATTTTGCCAGTATTGAGGCGCAACTTCCATCACCACGTAGTATTGGTTCAGCGCCGTGTACATGGTAGAAACCGGTGCCTGCCCGAACGACTGGTAGAGCGCGCTGTCGATCATCTGCGGCGTAATGCCCATGCGCGATGCCGTCGCGCGGTCGTAGTTGAGGGTCACCTGCAATCCAGAGTTCTGCTGATCGCTATTAACATCCGCGAACCCCGGTAATTTCCGCATCTGCTGCAGCAGCGTCGGTCCCCACTTCACAAGGTCGGCTAGGTTGTCACTTTGTAGCGTGTACTGATACTGCGCATTACTCATGCGTCCGCCGATTCGCAGGTCTTGCCCGGCTTGCACGAAGACGCTCGCCCCAGGCAGCGACATCAGCTTGGGCCGCAGACGGGCGACCACATCGCTGGCGCTGATCTTTCGCTCATTCAGCGGCTTCAGTCCCATGAAGATAAAGCCACCGTTGGTGGACCCTTGCCCCCCAGTGAACGCCATCACGTTGTCCACCGCCGGGTCCGCTTTGATCCTTCGCACGAACTCCTGCATGAGCGTAGACATCTGCTGGAACGAGATGTCTTGTGCCCCCATTGCTCCACCAAAAATCGTTCCGTTATCTTGCTGCGGGAAGAAACCTTTGGGGATAATGTCGAGCAAATAGATGTTCACCGCAATCGTGAGTAACAGGATGGCGAGAATGAATGCCGGCGCCTTCAGGGCCCAAGCCAGACTTCTCTCGTAAATGCTCGCAATCCACTTGAAGAAGCGTTCACTCCACTGATACAGCCGTCCGTGATCCTCCGCCCGCTCGTGTTTCAACAGCCGCGAACACATCATCGGCGTCGCGGTTAGCGAAACCACCAGCGAAACTAGAATCGCCGCTGAGAGCGTGATCGCAAACTCACGGAACAGGCGGCCCACGATGCCGCCCATCAGCAGGATGGGAATAAACACTGCCACCAGCGAGATACTGATTGAGAGCACGGTGAAGCCAATCTCCCGTGCCCCTCGTAGCGAGGCCTCCAAGGGCGGCATGCCCTCTTCGATATACCGCGTGATGTTCTCGATCACCACGATCGCGTCGTCGACCACGAATCCAGTGGAGATGGTCAATGCCATCAGCGAAAGATTATCGAGACTGAATCCAAACAGGTACATGATGCCGAATGTGCCGATCAATGACACGGGCACCACGACGCTGGGAATGAATGTAGCCCGCCCATTGCGCAGGAAGACGAAGACCACAACAATGACCAGGCAGATTGAAATGATCAGGGTACGTTCCACGTCCCGTACGGAAGCGCGGATCGTTGTCGTACGGTCGAGTACTACCTGCAATTTCATCCCGCTCGGGATGGAAGCCTGCAATTCCGGAATCGCAGCGCGAATATGATCGACGGTTGAAATAATGTTGGCGGCCGGTTGCCGTCGCACGATCAACAGAATTCCCCGTTCACCGTTGACGTATCCCGCCTGACGAAGGTCCTGCACCGAGTCGGTGACGTCCGCAACGTCCGAGAGTTTGATCGCCGAACCGTTGTGGAAGCCCACCACCAGCGGCCGATACTGTTCGGCCTTCAACATCTGGTCATTTGCCAGTATGTCGGCGGTCTGGTAACCGTTGGCAATCTGTCCTTTTGCTAGGTTGGCGTTCTGTGATCGCAGCAGGCTCGCAACATTGCCGATACCCAGCCCATAGTGATCCAGTTGGGTCGGGTTAAGCTCCACGCGCACCGCGGGCTTGGAGCTGCCGCCCACGTCCACTTGTCCCACACCTTCCATCTGGGAAATGCGCTGCGCGAGGATTGTCGAGGCGGCATCGTACATCGCGCCGCGGTTGTAAACCTTCGATGTCATCGCCAGGATGATGATTGGCGAATCGCCCGGGTTCGCCTTGTTGTAACTCGGATTGGAAGGCAGGTTCGCCGGCAGATAACTGCGCGCTGCGTTAATCGCGGCTTGCACATCGCGCGCCGCGCCGTCGATATTGCGGTTGAGATCAAACTGCAAGGTGATCGAAGTCGAGCCCAGGCTGCTCGACGACGTCATCTCCGTCACGCTCGCGATATGCCCGAACTGCCTCTCCAGCGGCGTTGCCACCGACGAGGCCATGATCTCCGGGCTCGCACCCGGCAAACTCGCACGCACGTTGATCGTCGGAAAATCTACTTGCGGCAACGGAGATACCGGCAGGAAATTGAACGCGACCGCTCCCGCCAACGCGATCGCGATCGTGATTAGCGTGGTGGCTACGGGCCGGAAGATGAACGGTCGCGAGATATTCATGCGCCTAATCTCCCGGCGCCGGCGACAATTCGCCGGAAGGTCCACGCTCGGAGGCGCGGCGTCCCAACAACCGTTGGCCAAGCCGATCGAAGAAGATGTAGATAACGGGCGTGGTGTAGAGCGTCAGCACCTGGCTGAGCAGGAGTCCGCCCACCATCGCAATGCCCAGCGGTCGCCGCAGTTCCGAACCGATGCCGCTGCCCAGGGCCAGCGGCAATCCGCCCAGCAGCGCAGCCATGGTCGTCATCATGATCGGACGGAAGCGTAGCAGGCAGGCTTGGTAAATAGCCTCCTCCGAACTCTTTCCCCCCTCGCGTTCTGCTTCCAGGGCAAAGTCCACCATCATGATGCCGTTCTTTTTCACGATACCGATCAGCAGGATGATGCCGATCAGTGCCACCACGTCCAGTTCTGCATGGCAGATCAGCAGCGCGAGGAATGCACCCACACCCGCCGAAGGAAGCGTGGAAAGAATCGTGATCGGGTGAATGTAACTTTCATAGAGCACGCCGAGAACAATATAGACGGTGACCAGTGCGGCCAGAATGAGAATGGGCTCGTTCGCCAGTGATGCGCGGAACGACGCTGCAGTTCCCTGGAAAGCCGCCTGCATGCTCAGTGGCATGTTCAAGTCTTTTTGTGCCTTGGCGATCGCATCCGTCGCTGCCCCGAGGGAAGCCCCAGGCGCAAGATTGAATGAAATCGTTACGACAGGGAATTGTCCCTGGTGATTGATCGACAGCGGCGCGTTGTGCTGTTCGAAGTGGGTAAACGTCCCCAATGGAACCGCGCCTCCGCCAAAGGTTGTTACCGCCGCCGGGTTTGCCGATCCGCTCGACGTGCTCGCACTCGAGGTTGGATTAGCGCTGTTGTTCGTCGACGATCCTCCGCCCGGGAACGTCAAGCCGTTAGAATTCGCTTGATTGGCAGTCGAACTCGTCCCCGCAGCTGCCGTGCGCACGTAAATGTCCTGCAGATTATTCGGATTCGTCTGGAACTCTGGCAGCGTCTCCAGCACCACGTGGTACTGGTTCAGTTGCGTATACAGCGTCGTCACCAGTCGCTGTCCGAATGCGTCATACAGCGTGGAGTCGATCATCTGCGGCGAAATGCCCATGCGCGAAGCGGTCACGCGGTCGATCACCAGCGTTTCGGCAATGCCTTCCGTCTGCTGATCTGTCGCCACATCTCGAATCTCGGGCAGGCGACGCATCTTGTCCACCAGCTTCGCGGTCCACTGGTTCAAGTCGTTCTGGTCAGGTTCCTCCAGCGTGTACTGGTATTGCGTGCGGCTCACGCGATCTTCCACCGTCAAATCCTGCACCGGTTGCATGTAGAGCGTGATGTCCTGCACTTCATCCAGCTTCGGTTGCAGGCGCCGGATAACTTCGGTCGCGTTTATCCCACGCACGTCGAGCGGCTTCAAGTTGATTTGAATGCGCCCCGCATTCATCGTCGTGTTCGTACCATCCACGCCAATGAACGATGTCAGGCTCTCCACCGCCGGATCTTGCAAAATCACTTTCGTCAGTCTCTGTTGACGCTCCGACATCGCCGCGAACGATGTACTTTCCGGGCCCTCCGAAATTCCCTGGATCACGCCCGTATCCTGCACCGGGAAGAATCCCTTGGGCACGATGAGGAAGAGCAGCACGGTGAACACCAGGGTAGCGAGAGCGACCAGTAAGGTGATCGTCTGGTGTTTTAGTACCCATTGCAGCGTGCGCCCGTAAAACGCAATTGTCTTTTCAAACGCATGTTCTGAGACGCGGTAGAAGCGCGTCTGCTGCGACTCTGGCTTGTACTTCAATAAGCGAGCCGCCATCATTGGCGTCAGCGTCAGGGAGACTACCGCCGACACGAGGATCGTTACGCTCAAAGTGATCGCGAATTCACGGAACAGTCGCCCGACGATATCTCCCATGAACAGCAGCGGAATCAGCACCGCGATCAGCGAGATCGTCAGCGAAACGATTGTGAATCCGATCTGTTCCGCGCCCTTCAACGCCGCCTGTAGTGGCGGCTCACCTTCTTCGATGAACCGTGAGATGTTTTCAATCATTACGATGGCATCGTCCACCACGAACCCCGTCGAGATCGTCAGCGCCATCAGCGTCAGGTTGTTCAGGCTGTATCCCGCGAGATACATCACGCCGAAGGTGCCGATTAACGACAGTGGCACCGCGACGCTGGGAATGATCGTCGCCGACAGGCTCCTCAGGAAGAGGAAGATCACCATCACGACCAAACCCACGGTGAGCATCAACTCGAACTCAACATCTTTCACCGAGGCGCGAATCGTGGTCGTGCGATCTGTCACGACGTCCACTTTCACCGCCGCCGGCAGGTTCGTCTTTAACTGTGGCAGGAGTGCGGTAATCCGATCGACCACCTGGATGATGTTCGCCCCCGGCTGGCGCTGGATATTCATCAACACCGCCGGCGTCTCGTTAACCCACGCGGCTTGCCGGTTGTTCTCGGCTCCATCGATTACGTTCGCGACCTGGGAGAGCACCACCGGTGCACTATTGCGATACGCCACCACGATGTTCTTGAAGTCGGAACTCTTCAGCAGCTGATCATTCGCCTGGATCTGGAAGTTCTGGTGGGGTCCGTCGAAGCTCCCTTTCGCCTGGTCCAGGCTTGTCTGCTGGATCGCCGTGCGGATGTCTTCCAGATTGATGCCGTAAGACGAAAGCTGCGCAGGGTTGGCCTGGATCCGCACCGCTGGCTTCTGTCCGCCGCTGATGCTCACCAGTCCCACGCCCGGCAGTTGCGAAATCTTCTGTGCCAGTCGGGTGTCTGCCAGGTCTTCGATCTGCGTCAGTGGAACCGTATCCGAGGTCAGCGCCAGCGTCAGGATCGGCGCATCCGCAGGATTGGTTTTGCTGTAGATCGGTGGCGTCGGCAGATCGGCGGGCAGGAAACTTTGCGCTGCATTGATTGCCGCCTGCACTTCCTGTTCCGCGACGTCAATATTCAGGTTCAGCGCGAACTGCAAGACGATGACCGAGCTCCCGTCGGAACTCGTCGACGTCATCTGATTCAGTCCGGGCACCTGTCCAAACTGTCTTTCCAGTGGCGCCGTCACCGCCGAGGCCGAAACGTCAGGGCTCGCCCCAGGGTAAAACGTGATCACCTGGATCGTTGGATAATCCACTTCCGGCAGCGCCGATACCGGCAACTGTAGATACGCTACGAAGCCCGCAAGCAAAATCGCGGCCATCAACAGCGAAGTCGCCACCGGCCGCAGAATAAATGGTCGAGAAGGACTCATTTCGACGGCCTTTGGCCGCGTCCACTCTGCGGCTCTTGTTGCGTGTTCGTCCCCGTGTTACCCGGCCCCGGCGTCTGCGTGCGGTTGTTCGGCGCTCCCCCCTGTTGCTGTCCAGTCGCGACCTTGCTGCCTTCCTGGATCTTGTCGAACCCACCCGTCACGACGATTTCACCCGGCTGCACGCCCGTCGCCGAAGTCTCCGTCCCGCTCGCGGGTCCCGGCTTCACCTGCCGCATCTTCCCCACGCCGTCTTGTCCCACGACGTAAACGAACGGTCCCTGTCCGCTCTGCTGCAGTGCCTGCGTCGGGATCAGCGTTGCGTTATGCAAAGTGTTCAACAACATCTTCGCGTTCACGAACTGGTTCGGGAACAGCATCGCGTCCTTGTTGGCAAACATCGCGCGCAACTTAATCGTTCCCGTCGACACATCAATCTGGTTATCCAGGCTGTCCAGCGTCCCATGCGCCAGCACCGTCTCCTGCGTACGGTCCAGCGCATCCACCGCCAGCTTCTTGCCGCCACGCGATTGCATCTGGATCTGCGGCAGATAATCTTCCGCCACGCTATAGATCACCGTGATCGGCGTCAGTTGCGTCACCACCACCAACGAAGTCGTGCTGTTCGCCTGCACTATGTTGCCTACATCCACCAACCGCAGTCCGACTCGCCCATCAATCGGTGACGTGATATGGCAATACACCAGGTTCACCTTGGCGTTATCGACGAGGCCTTCATCGTTTTTCACCACGCCTTCATCCTGGTGCACCACCTGTTCCTGGTCCTGCACCGTTTGCTGCGCAATCGCGTTGCGTGCGAGCGCCGTCTGGTAACGCTTCAAATCGATCGTGGCTTCTTCCAGCAGCGCTTTGTCGCGCGCCAACTGTCCTTCGACTTGCATGAGCGCAGCCTGGTACGGACGCGGGTCGATATCCACCAGCGGATCGCCCTTCCGCACCGTCTGTCCTTCGCGGTAGTGCACCGCCGTAATCTGTCCCTGCACCCGGCTCGTCACCGTCACCGTATTGACCGGCGTCACTGTTCCCAACGCCTTGACATACACACCCATGTCGCCCTGTCGCGCTGGCGCTGTTGTTGCCGGCACCGGACGATCACCCATCGCCCCGC
>Ga0075520_1001536_pt1 | contig 11149 bp, 9 predicted proteins | sample NGEPerB_FD_75100 | JGI IMG/M metagenome (GOLD analysis project Ga0075520, IMG submission 75100) | Arctic peat soil microbial communities from the Barrow Environmental Observatory site, Barrow, Alaska, USA - NGEE PermafrostAB12-B | ecosystem: Environmental > Terrestrial > Soil > Wetlands > Peat ...
GAAACAGGAATCACTATTTAATTACAACCAGCTTCTCAATGGAGGTTTTTCCTTTACTATATATCCTGGCGAGATAGATCCCCGAAGGTAACGACAGGTTCATTTTGATTGTATTATCTTCTAAAGGAGAGGTTTGAGTTTTAACGATTATCCCGTTAAGTGAAGTAATTTCCACTTTATCAATTTCAAAAGATGAGGTGACCGTTATAATATCCTTTGCTGGATTTGGATAAATTCCTGGTTTTATAACTTCATTATCAGCAATTTTGTCAATTATGTAACTTCCATGATCAATGAATAAATATTGCACTGAATATGAAGGTGATAAGAACTTCACAGGTTTCGATATGATTTCGGACCAGGCATTCAGATTGTCAATGTTGTTGATGGGCCCGCCCGTAAGATTATCAGGAGCATGATCATTTATATACACCTTCTGGGAAAAACTACCATTGTCTGTTCCTCCGGTTAAACTATACATATAATAGCGTTCCCCATATCTAAAATCCGGAATGTTTATTCCTACCATTTCATTTCTGGTACTTTTATTGATAACAACAAGACCAATTTCGCCAGAAGAGAATGAAGAAGCATAGCAGACAATATTCGGATCACCGGTTACAGTCGAATTAAGCAGGTGATCTCCAAAACATTTCTGAAAGTAATACATATAGAAAAATGCCGGCCGTGGATTCCAGTCAGGAACATTTGGTTCATCGCGGTTATTGAAAATACCCTGATCATCCCCGTTTGCATACCCATTTGCGAGATCCCACCGTGAAGCCTGGCCATATTGTTGCGATATCAATTCCCCCAGAGCCAGAGCTGCATGCATACCGTTAATGTAAGAACAAGCCTGTTTTGAGCCTACCGCAAAGATATTCCATTCTGTAAGCGCCAGAGGCTTCATTTCAACATTATTGGCAGCTGTATTTGACTTCAGATATTTCATCATATTAATTGTTTCCGACTGTCCGCTGTTAAGTATTACTTCCGGAGTTGAGTTTTCATTATAGGGGGTATAGTAATTATGCACAATAAAAAAATCAGCTTTGTTTCCGGCACTGGTGAAAAAGCCCTGATTCCAGGTTCTGTCGGGAGGATTATATGAACCTGAAGCATCATACTGTAAAAGCTGTGCACCGATATAAATTGTATGCCCGGTTTCCAGAGCCGCTTTTTTCATTGAATCGGCAAAAATCTTAAGATGTTCTCCATATAACGCGCCTGAAATTATTTCAGGCTGACCATCCTGGTTTGCAGCCATATTTATCCGGAAACCCGCCTGCCATGGACCGCCGCTTTCATTCCCGATCTCCCAGTATTTGGTGCGCCCGTTATCGTATCTTACCCAATCTGCAGCATAATGTGCTGCCGTAATTGCCGGATTTGGCCCTGTTCCATATCTTGCATACCCATAATTTACTGTAATAATTCCCGTATTATTGGTCTGGGAAAGCATACTGTAATAGTTATCAAGTGAGAGTGTCCAGCTATCGGAATTTTTCCCGTACCAGTATCCGGCATCAATAAGATTTCCATCAGCGTCAGCAATCTTTGCAGGCGCGTCGGAAGGAGGCTGGTTCTTAGGTGAATTCCAAAAGAATACACTGCTGAGATTTCCGCCCGGATACCGGATAATGTTTGGCGCGAGCCTGGTGATATTTGCCAGCAGTACAGGCTCGGTTACCATCTGAGTCATATAAGGATTTGCGTTATTCCCGTAAATATATTTTGACACTTTAGCCAGTGTATCCCGGTTATCAACTGTTATTGTCACTGTAGGAAACAGATCAATCTGTTTATGATCTTCATAAGGCGGAATAACAGCACTTTTTGATTGAAAATCAATAATGAAGCATCCCTGCGGATCCTGGGCATAGACGGGGAATGATGAAAAAAACAGAGTTATCAGAAGTAATGGCAGCGACAGGTTACTCCCATTTCTTAGTATAATCCTGATTATTTGCCTTTGTTTTATCAATTGTGCAGATCTCTTAAATTTGGAGAAAGGTATGCCAATTAATTTAAAAATTATTTAAATTAATTGGCTCAATACAAAATGATATTATACTTTTGACCATTCAGTTAAACCTTTTAGTTAAACCAACGGGTTAAATATGAGCGAGAATGAAAAACTGACTGAGGAAAAAATCTTTGAAGCTGCAACAATTGTCTTTGAAGAGGAGGGCCTGTCTGGCGCCCGGATGCAGAGTATTGCTGATCGTGCAGGAATAAATAAAGCATTGCTTCATTATTATTTCAGGACAAAAGATCACCTTTTTGAGGCTGTCTTTACCAAACTGGCAAAGAAAATGTTTATGAAATTCAATCCAATATTTGAAAATAATCTTTCGCTGGAAGAAAAAATAAGATTCTTCTTTAAGGAGCATATCAGCTTCATGCAACAGAATCCAAAACTCCCCGGGTTTATTCTGAACGAAATAAATCATAATCCGCAAAGAATACAGAAGCTTATTAAAAACATAGAATTTAAGAACTTATGGCTCAAAATAAAGGAACAACATAAAGATGAATTATATAAGTACAATATAACAGAAGAAACATTGCCGCAGATAATGACTACCATAGCTTCATTAAGTGTTTTCCCGTTTGCAGCAAAAGGAATTCTTGAGGTTATTTTTGAAAATATGGGAGTCGATTTTGATAAATACATAGAATTGAGAAAGAATTTCGCTGCCGATTTTGTTATAAAAGCAATAACCAAATAAGAGGTGCCTGGAGTGCCTTATGTGCCAGAGTTAAAAAGTATAAAATTAACATAAATGAAAAAAACAGTATTGTTATTGCTGATAGCAATTAGTCTGGGACCTTACAGATTACAAGCTCAGAAAATTCTTACCCTGAAGGAATGCTATGATCATGCCATGACTTCCAATGCTCTTGCGGGTGAGAAAACCGGCTATTCGGATATTTCAAAACTTAAAGATGAAAATCTGGTCAAGGGATGGCTGCCGACACTCGATGCAAACGGCAGTTTGGTTTATAATTCTTCTGTTATTGATCTGAGTGGTGTACTTGGATCCCTGCCGATCCCGGGCATAGCAAATGCCATAAAGCCTCTCCCTCATGAACAGTACAAAATCACCCTTGATATTAACCAGGTTATTTACGACGGCGGAGCAATAAAAGGTGCCAGAGAACTTGAAAAAGCTGACCTGAGCATAAATCAGAAGCAGACTGAGACAGATTTGTACAAACTGCGTGGGGAGATCAACAATTATTATTTCAACCTTTTGCTGCTTGCAAGACAGAAAGAACTTTTAGATACTTACCTTGAAATAATAAAAAAGCAAATCTCTTCCATGCAATCAGGAATAAACAATGGTGTTATAATAAAATCTGATATTGATATACTGACATCGGAAAAGATAAATATTGAACAGGAACTGGCTGAAAATGAGATCAGAAAAACCTCATTTATTAAGGTATTATCAAATCTCACTGGTCTTGAAATTGACACTGAAACAGTGTTTATTGTCCCTGTGCCTAAAGATGAATTTTCAAATGAATTATTGCGTCCCGAGTTACAGCTTTTCGATCTGAGACGTGAACAACTTGGAGCCGGGTTGAAAGTTATTGAAAGCAGCAGAATGCCAAAAGCTTTTGGATTTGCTACTTTCGGATATGGTAACCCTCCGGGAAGTAATTTTTTTAAAAATGAATTTGCTCCTTATTACATTGTAGGTGCTACTCTCAAATGGAACATTTTCGACTGGAACAGATCTAAAAACGAGAAACAAGTAATTTCATTTCAACAAAGTTTAATTGAAAACAGGAAAAAAGACCTGACTGATAATCTTAACCGGCTCCTGGTTTCCAAAAATGCTGAAATAATAAGCCTTAAAGCATTGATTGACAGGGATAATGAACTTATAGCTCTAAGGAAAAAGATTACTGCTTCATCAAAATCGCAATATCAAAACGGAATTGTAACGGCTACAGAATACCTTAACCAGCTTAATTCTGAACGCCAGTCTCTGATAAATAATGAGATCCACAAAATTAATCTTTCAATGGCAAGAATTGAATATCTGAATATAAGCGGGAAAGAGATTGAATAATTCATTGATTAACAATATAATTTAACAACATGAAAACCACATCATTAATAATAATTGCCACCATGTTTCTGGCCGGCTGCAAAAACACAACCAAAAAAGCTGACGCATTCGGGAATTTTGAAGCAACAGAAGTGATTATCTCGGCCGAAACTAACGGACGTATCCTGCAGTTTGATCCTGTCGAGGGAACCCATATAGAAAAAAATGGGATAATTGCCCTTGTTGACACAACAATGCTTAATCTCCAGTCAGATGAGATAAACGCCGGGATGAGGAGTGTCAAAACTACCTTAAGTTCGATAAATGCACAGAATGATATCCTTAAGCAGCAGATAGAAAACATAAATGTTAATATCTCAAGATTCGGGAAAATGCTTAAAGATGATGCTACCACCCAAAAACAGTATGACGATCTCACCGGACAGGTCGCTGTTTTACAAAAACAAATCACCGCAAACAATACTCAAAAAACATCAGTGGCAGCGGAACTCTCGGTGTATGAATCGAAAAAAGCGACGCTTAATGACCAGATAAAAAGGTGCTATGTAAAAAGCCCTCTGAAAGGGACAATCATCGATAAATATGCGGAAGCCGGAGAGATAACTGCAGCCGGTAAGCCTCTCGTTAAAATAGCAGATCTTTCTATTATTAAACTCAAAGTTTTTGTAAGTGGCTCAGAACTGGAAAAAGTAAAAATCGGTCATTCCTGCACGGTAAGAATTGATAAAGGAGAGAAGGGATTCATAACCTTCCCTGGAACTATCAGTTACATCTCGGATAAAGCTGAGTTCACACCAAAAATCATTCAGACAAAAGAGGACAGGGTCATTATGGTTTATGCCGTCAAAATCGACGTGATAAATGATGGCACTCTTAAATCGGGTATGCCCGGTGAGGCACTTTTTACAGAGGGGAATATAGACAAATGATAAAAGCAATTGAATCATCGGGCGTTACTAAATCGTTTGGGGCTACTCTTGCTCTCAATGACATCACCTTTTCCGTTAATGAATCTGAAATATTTGGATTTATTGGTCCAGACGGAGCAGGAAAAACCACTTTGTTCAGGATCATTACCACATTGCTGGTGCCCGATAAAGGGAACATGAAAGTACTTGGAATGGATACTACCACTGATTATAAAGAGCTCAGGAAAAACATAGGTTACATGCCCGGAAGATTCAGCCTGTACCAAGATCTGTCAGTTGAAGAAAATCTGAATTTCTATGCTACTGTATTCGGAACCACTGTCGCAGAAAACTATGAACTTATTTCCGATATATATTCTCACATTGAACCCTTTAAAAAGCGACTTGCAGGCAAGCTTTCAGGGGGAATGAAACAAAAACTCGCTCTGTCATGTGCTCTGATTCATAAACCCAGGCTTCTTATCCTCGATGAACCCACAACCGGCGTTGATGCTGTATCCAGATCTGAATTCTGGGACATGCTCGGCAAATTACATAAGTATAATATAACAATCATTGTTTCAACGCCATATATGGATGAAGCCGTGAGATGTAACAGGGTGGCCCTGATCCAGGATGGAAAATTGCTTACTGTTGATACACCTCAAAATATCAGGGCGGGTTTCAGCAGAAAACTTTTTACTGTAAAATCAGCTGAAAAATACAGGCTTTTAAAAACCCTCAGAAAATATCAGGAGGTGATGACAGTATATCCATTTGGAGACTCAATGCATGTGACATTGAAGAATGATTTATCAGAAAAATCGCTTTTTGATTACCTTCTGAGAGAAGGTATAAATGATGCTGTCATCCGGGAAGCCGATGCAGGAATTGAGGACAGGTTTCTTGAATTGATGGAAAATGGATTAAAGGCGTAAGTCAAAGATCGCAGGGCTCAGGGCAGAGGGCTCAGGGCAGAGCACAAAATTCATTGTAATGTTTTGAAAATATAAAAGATTATCATAAAGATACAAACAGATGAGTGATAAGGTAATATACGTTAAGAATCTGGTAAAGAAGTTCGGGAGTTTCGTTGCCAATGATAATCTTAGTTTTGAAGTATATTCAGGAGAAATTTTCGGATTTCTGGGAGCAAATGGTGCAGGAAAGACAACCGCGATCCGTATTCTCTCGGGACTCTCAAAACCCACCTCGGGTGAGGTCAATATTGCAGGATTTGACGCATACAAACAGACAGAACAGATTAAAAAGAATATTGGATACATGTGTCAGAAATTCTCGCTCTATGAAGATCTCACGGTAAAAGAGAATATTGTTCTCTATGGTGGAATATATGGAATGAGCAAGCTTCTGATAAGAGAAAGGATGGCAAGTCTGCTGGAAAAGCTTCACTTTGAGAAAGATGAGAACAGGATGATTTCTGATCTTCCTCTCGGACTCAGACAAAAACTGGCTTTCTCTGTGGCCTTACTGCATGAACCAAAAATCGTATTTCTTGATGAACCGACAGGAGGTGTGGATCCAATTACCAGGAGACAATTCTGGGAGACGATATATGAAACAGCTTCAAGAGGGATTACTGTTTTCGTAACTACACATTATATGGATGAAGCAGAATACTGCGACAGGATATCAATAATGAGCGAAGGAAAAATCGTAGCCCTCGATACGCCTGATAATTTAAAAAAACAATATAATGCTGCTTCTGTTGAGGACGTATTTATTAAAATAGCGAGACCATGAAACGATTCCTGGGTTTTGTAAAAAAAGAGTTCCTGCACATTTTCAGGGATTACCGCACACTTTTTATCCTTTTCGGAATACCGGCTGCCCAGATTCTGATCTTTGGCTATGCAGTAAGCACTGATATTAAAAATGCGGGTGTTGCTGTATTGGATTTATCACATGATGAAATAACCCGGAAGCTGACTGACAAAATTTTCTCCTCGGGTTTCTTTAAAAGAACAGAGACCCTTTTGAATTATAATGACATCGACAAAGTCTTTAAAAAAGGTAAAACCAAAGCTGTAATAGTATATGAAGACGATTTCGGTAAAAAGCTGGTCGGTGAAGGCAAAGCATCGCTGAGTATCATTTCTGACGGGTCGGAACCCAACACTGCCACTCTTATTACAAGTTATACGACATCTATAGTGAATGACTTCTCAATGGAAATGTCAGCATCCGGAGTAAAGAACTTAGTGAAAATCAGCCCCGAAGTAAAAATGCTTTATAACCCCGCACTGAAAAGCCATTTTATGTTTGTTCCGGGCGTCATAACTTTAATTCTGATACTGATTTGTGCGCTGATGACATCTGTTACAATAACAAGAGAAAAAGAGTTTGGAACGATGGAGGTTCTGCTGGTCTCCCCTCTTCATCCCATACAGATAATCCTTGGAAAGGTTATGCCATATTTTTTCCTTTCATTTGTAAATGTTCTAATGATTCTCCTGCTGTCGTGGTTAGTTTTCGGGCTTCCCATAAAAGGAAGCATTGTACTTCTTCTTGCTGAATGCATGCTTTACATTATGATGAGTTTAACCCTAGGAATCCTGATTTCAACCGTATCAAAGACGATGCAGCAGGCTATCTTCATTTCCCTGATAGGACTGATGCTGCCAACTATATTGCTCTCCGGCTTTATTTACCCGATAGAGAATATGCCAAAAATTTATGACTACGTAAGTTCAATTCTGCCACCGAGATATTTTATTGTAATTATTAAAAACATAATGATAAAGGGAACGGGCTTCATATATATTTGGAAAGAGACACTTATTCTGACAGTGATGACACTGATTTTTATAGGCCTTAGTGTCAGAAACTTTAAGATAAGACTTGAATAAAACCGGGGAAAACGACGCACGACAAACGACACAGGGAAGAATAAAAACGTATTTACCGAGAGTTGTGAGTAGTGAGTCGAGAGCCATAGAAAATAGATAAAAGGAAAAAGGAAAAAGACAAAATAAAATAATGAGGACAATATTATACCTGATACGAAAAGAATTTCTCCAGATTTTACGGAATAAATTTATTTCAAAAGCAATATTTTCCGTTCCGATTATCCAGATGCTGATTCTGGTTCCGGCGGTGACATTTGAATTAAAAAACGTCAGGCTGGCTATTATTGACAAAGACATGACTCCCGAATCGAGGGGTCTGATTAGCAAACTCAGTGGTTCCACCTTTTTCAAAATTTCTTACTCAACCTTCTCGGATGCGGAAGCTTATGACCTTCTTCAACGAAATAAATTCAGTGTTATACTTCAGATCCCATCTGGCTTCGGGAAAGATATAGTAACCGGGAACAGGGGGAAACTTTTAGTATCTATTGATGCCGTTAATGCCTCATCTGCTGAACTTACATGGGCTTATCTGAATGGAGTCATGGCCGATTACAATGCGGACCTTATCAAACAGAACTTATCAACAGATCCTCTCATTCCGTCTCCCGCAATTCAAATTACAAACAGGTACTGGTATAATGAACTATTAAATTACAAATTCTATATGCTCCCGGGGATACTTGTGATACTGGTCACAGCAATCGGATTTCTTCTTTCCGGCTTGAATCTGGTAAGGGAAAAAGAAATCGGGACAATTGAGCAGATCAACGTTACACCCGTAAGAAAATATCACTTCATAATTGCGAAAATGATGCCTTTCCTGATCATTGGCCTGACAGATCTTGCGATTGGATTAATTATAGGAAAACTGGCCTTCAATATACCTTTTGAAGGAAGCATCTTATTGATGTTTCTTGGAAGCACCATATTTCTGATTGCAGTTCTGGGGATAGCACTTTTTATTTCAACTTTTTCCGGAACACAGCAGCAGTACATGTTCGTGGCATTTTTTTGTATGATAATATTTATTCTTATGAGCGGCATCTTCACCCCGTATGAAAGCATGCCAATGTGGGCCCAGGACTTTGATCTTGTTAACCCGGTTGCCTACCTAATGAGAATAAACAGGATGGTAATGCTCAAAGGATCATCAATACACGATATCAGCAGGGATTTATATTCGCTGATTATAATTGCGGTTGTATTTACTGCCCTGGCAGTAAGACGGTACAGGAAAACAGCATAAGGTCGGGAAAATAGATTAGTTGATTGATACTACCGCTTCAACAGGCCAGTGATCTGAAATAAATATCCCATTTTCCTGTTTGATCACTGTTTTGTAATCAAGCACCTTCATTCCGTTGCGAACGAAAATATAGTCAATTCTTGTAGCCTTTGTTTTATCTGAAGACCCGTTGAATGTCGAAACGGGTCCCGACGGTTTCTTCTCGCTTATAACATAAGAATCTTTTAAAAGAGGCACACTTTCGTCGGGCCCCGTCAAAATTGAATATCCGGTGCTGGCCGGTGTCATATTAAAATCGCCGGAAATTATGAAAGGGAACCCATCAGCTATTTTGTTAGCCTCTTTGAGAAGTATTTTTGAACTCAGAAGGCGTGCCGAATCTGAATCATAGGAAAAATGTGTGTTGAAAAAGAAAAAATGTTTATGGCTTTTCTTTCCCACCAGCTCCATCCAGGTAACAATCCTCGGAAGTGAAGATTCCATAACTTTCGAACCGGCAATATCAGGAGAATCGGATAGCCAGAAGGTAATGTGCCTAATCATGTTGAACTTATCTTTCCTGAAAAACACAGGATTCATCTCCCCTTCCCTTGCTCCATCTATACTCCCCGATCCGACCGAAGAATAATCCATCAGAATTGAACCAAGCACCTGGTAATGATTCCACAATACTTCCTGCAAACCAAGAATATCCGGTTTTCGTCCAATATAAAATCACAAACCTGCGAAGCTCTTTTTGGCCATGAATAGATACTATCCTCAGGGTTATCATATCTTACATTCAATGTCATTACTTTAATATTATTCCCTGTCGGTTTGTGCGAACAACCATAACTAACGATTACAAAAATGATAATTAAAGAGATAGGCAGGTTTTTCATTTCCCAGGTTTTTTTATCAAAGATAATAATAGGAATTCTAATAACCGATAATGTTTTCAAATGGATAGTGTATGACTGTTCCGAAAAGTTATGTACCAATTATTTATATATTTGTAAAAGTGTTTAACCAGGGTGGAAGAGCTCATTTTGTGAATTTGTTTAAACCTGAGCTGTAGGTATACCGACAATAATATTTCAATAAATGCCTGATGTTATTAAGCTTTTGCCTGACTCTGTAGCCAACCAGATAGCTGCCGGAGAAGTAATACAAAGGCCTGCTTCTGTCGTAAAGGAACTGATTGAAAACTCTGTTGATGCCGGAGGAAAAAACATCAGGGTAATAATAAAAGACTCAGGTAAAACACTTATTCAGGTAATAGACGATGGCTCGGGAATGTCTGAGACCGATGCCAGATTATCATTTGAAAGGCATGCCACCTCAAAAATTACAACTGCACAGGATCTCTTCGCTATTACAACTAAAGGATTCAGAGGTGAAGCGCTTGCTTCAATCGCTGCGGTCGCAATGGTTGAGCTTAAAACACGGCGTGAAGACAGTGATACCGGTATATTGATAGTTATAAACGGATCAAAGGTTGAATCGCAGGAGCCTTGCAGTTGCCAGGAAGGGTCTAGTTTTTCAGTCAAAAACCTGTTTTTCAATATCCCTGCCCGCCGTAAATTCCTGAAATCCGATAATACTGAAATCAGACATATTGTCAATGAATTCCAGAAGATAGTATTAGCCCACCCCGAAATAAGATTCTCTCTTTATCATAACGATACTGAGATATATAATCTTGTTGCTTCCAATTTAAGACAACGTATAATCGGTGTTTTCGGAAAACAGATTAATCAGGACCTGATTACACTTGAAACCGAAACAAGCCTGATCAAAATAAAGGGATTCATAGGAAAACCTGAGAACGCCCGACGGACCTATGGCGAACAATTCTTTTTCGTAAACAACCGCTTCATGAAGCATCCCTATTTTCATAAGGCAGTGGTTGAGGCTTATCAGAATATTCTTCCGGTTGAAGCGATTCCTTCATATTTTATTTTCATGGAGGCTGATCCGGCGTCTATTGATATTAATATCCATCCTACCAAAACAGAGATTAAATTCGAGGACGAGAGATCAATCTGGCAGATACTC
>Ga0075520_1001539_pt1 | contig 11141 bp, 9 predicted proteins | sample NGEPerB_FD_75100 | JGI IMG/M metagenome (GOLD analysis project Ga0075520, IMG submission 75100) | Arctic peat soil microbial communities from the Barrow Environmental Observatory site, Barrow, Alaska, USA - NGEE PermafrostAB12-B | ecosystem: Environmental > Terrestrial > Soil > Wetlands > Peat ...
ACCTTCTCGGAATCGTCGAATCGCTTAGTTGAAGAGTTGTGGTCGACGGTTCGAGAAGTGACCGACGTTGAACCATCGGCCCGAGAAACGCCAGTTCGGCACCGGATCAGCGATCAACGGTGCGGACTTCTGCTGAAGGAGGATTTCCTGCGCGGCGGCCGTCAACGCGGCCAACTCGTCAGGTGCCAACGCTGGACGCGGCGTCAGGCCGTAGTTCACAGAGGGACGTTCCCGTGTTTGCGCTTTGGGAGCTCTTCTCGCTTGCTGCGAAGTAGTTCGAGCGAGCGACTGAGGAGTCGACGCGTCTCGGCGGGGTCGACGACGTCGTCGATGAAACCGCGCTCCGCCGCAATGTAGGGCGAGACGTACTCCTCTTCGTACTGCCCGACCAACTGCTTGCGGAGTGTCTGGGGATCGTCCGATGCGAGCAGATCGCGACGGTGCACGATCTCAACCGCACCGCCGGCGCCCATGACCGCGAGCTCCGCGGTCGGCCAGGCGTAGGCGAGGTCGGCACCGATTGATTTGGAGTTCATCACGACGTAGGCGCCTCCGTAGGCCTTGCGTATGACGACCGAGATGCGCGGCACGGTCGCTTCGCAGAACGCGTAGAGCAACTTCGCTCCGTGACGAATGATGCCTCCGTACTCCTGCTCGGTACCGGGCATGTAGCCGGGCACGTCGACGAACGTCACGAGCGGGATGTTGAACGCGTCACAGGTGCGTACGAAGCGCGCGGCTTTCTCACTCGAGTCGATGTCGAGGACGCCGGCGAGCACGTTGGGCTGGTTGGCCACAATGCCCACGGAGTGACCATCGATGCGCGCAAAGCCGCAGGTGATCTGCTGCGCGAATGCGGCATGGACCTCCATGAAGTCCCCGCCATCAACAATCGAGGTGATGATCTTCTTCATGTCGTAGGGGAGGTTGGGCGAACCGGGCAGGACGTCACGCAAATCTTCGCAGAGACGGTTGGGGTCATCGCCCGTGAGGATTCGTGGCGCTTCCTCCATGTTGTTCGACGGCAGGAACGACAGGAGGTATCGAACCTCGTCGAGCACACTCATCTCGTCCGGCATGACGAAATTGGCGACGCCGGACTTGGTGGCGTGGGTCATCGCTCCGCCGAGTTCCTCCAGCGTGACGTCCTCGCCCGTGACGGTCTTCACGACGTCGGGCCCGGTGATGAACATGTGACTCGTATCCTTCACCATGAAGATGAAGTCGGTCAGGGCCGGTGAGTAGACGCCACCTCCGGCACTGGGCCCGAGGATGACCGAAATCTGCGGCACGACGCCCGAAGCTCGTGCGTTACGGATGAAGATCCCGCCGTAGGCGTTGAGGGCTGCGACACCCTCTTGGATTCGCGCACCCCCGCCGTCGTTGAGACCGACAATTGGCAGTCCCATCGTCGTCGCCATGTCCATTATCTTGTGGATCTTCTCGCCGTGGGCCTCGCCGACGGCCCCACCAAAGACGGTGGAGTCCTGGGAGAAGACGCAGACTTGGCGACCATCGATCTTTCCGTAGCCCGTAATCACACCGTCGGTATAGGGCCGATTCTCCTCCATGCCCATCCCGTCGGCGTGGTGGCGACTGAGCATGTCGAGTTCCTGGAACGTGCCTTCGTCGAGCAGGTACTCGATTCGCGCGCGGGCTGTCATCTTCCCGCGAGAAAGGTGGCGTTCGATTGCCTTCTCGCCGCCAGCCACGCGCGCTTGGGACTTGCGAGCTTCCAGATCCGTCAAGCCCTCGGTCATTGAATGCTCCATGAGTTGCAAGGCTATCCAATCAATTGAGGGGTCGCCCCAGGGAGCAAATGGACGCGTCACAACGAGTGCCCCGCGAATCCGGTGAGCGGCCGACGCGGTGCGGTAGCGCGCAACGGTCCTACGTGGAAACTGGGTCGTGCCGAGTTAGTCGCTACTCGCCCTCTTGGACGAGCTCGATCAACGTCCCAAACGATGCCTTGGGGTGCACGAACGCCACGATGGTCCCGCGTGATCCGGGGCGCGGCACCTCGTCAATGACTCGGGCACCTGAGGACTTCACCGCTTCGAGGGCGATGGCGCAGTCATCGACGCGGTAGGCCACGTGGTGCAGTCCTTCGCCATTCTTTGCCAGAAACTTCGCCACCGGTGAGTCGTCACGGGTTGGCGTGAGGAGTTGGATGTAGGAATCGGCCACCTTAATCAATGCCTCGTCGACACCATCGGACGCGACGTCCTCGCGGTGCACGACGACGGCGCCCAACACCTCCTCGTACCACTTGATGGCCGCGTCGATGTCGTTGACCGCGATGGCGATGTGGTCGATCTCGGTCAGTAACGATGTCATGCTTACCCCTCATCGTGTCGACGAAAGATGGTGAGCCGATCTTCGCCGACACGCGCTCGAAGTTCGGGGTTCGTGATGCCGAGTCCTTCTCGGTCCGCCACACAGAGAACGCCGATCTTGCCCTCGTGGCGATTGTGGTGAAGTTCGTACGCGGCCTCCCCCGTCTCGACGAGCGGGAAGACCGCAGAGAGTGGCGGCACCACTTTGCCGTCCATGATTGCCTGATTCGCCGCCCACGCCTCGCGGTAGTTCGAGAAGTGCGAACCCTTGATCGTCTTGAGTTTCATCCAGAGATGGCGGTTGTCGTATTCGATCATGTACCCACTCGTCGCGGCACACGTCACGATCGTGCCGCCTCGCTTCGCGACGAAGACACTCGCACCCATGGTCGAGCGACCGGGATGTTCAAAGACAATGTCGGGGTCAGCGCCGACGAGGGCGCGAATGTCCTTACCGAGTCGGCGCCACTCACTTTCGTCCTGGGTGTGTTCGTCCTTCCAAAACCGGTAGTCATTGGCGCGACGGTCAATGACGTGCTCGCAGCCCAGTTCGCGCAACGTCTCGACCTTGCTCGCACTCGACACGACTCCGATTGGCGTGCCACCGGAGTTGAGGACGTGCTGCACTGCGAAAGAGCCGATGCCTCCCGACGCTCCCCAAATGAGTACCTTGTCGCCCTGGGTGACCGGCGCGCCATTGTGTGAAACCAACATGCGATAGGCCGTGGAGTTGCACAGTGCATTGACCGCCGCCTCTTCCCACGTCAGGTGCGTTGGTTTGGGCATCAACTGGTTCGCCTTCACGACACAAATATCCGCGAGTCCTCCGAAGTTGGTCTCAAATCCCCAGATGCGCTGACTGCTGGAGAGCATCGAGTCATCGTGACTCGACGGATCCTGGTCGTCGACGTAGTTGCAGTGCACGGTGACCTCATCACCGACGCTCCAATTTCTCACGGCCGATCCGGCGCGAATAATGACGCCGGCGGCATCGGAGCCAATGACGTGGTAGTCGAGCGCGTGACGCTGTCCCCAGAACGACTCCTTGCCGAGTCGATCAAGGAATCCGAATGTGGAGAGCGGCTCGAAGATGCTCGTCCACACCGAGTTGAAGTTGATTGACGACGCCATCACGGCAATGAACACCTCGTCGGGCGCCAATGCCGGGACCGGCACTTCGTCAACGTGAAGACTTAGACGCGGATCCTTGTCGGCACTCGCCATCCCCTCGAACATTGACTGTTCGTCACGGCGAACAAAAACGGCCCGCGTTTTTAGGGGCATGTCGATGGACGCCAAAACCTCTCCCGAAGCACCGGAGCGCACCGCGTCGAGAATCTCACTCATGGCGGTGAGGTTACTTGGCGCGGCCGGTTTCTCAGATACACCGTCCCGCCGTTCTCCTCACCGAAAGGAACCTCAAAGAACCGTCTATCGTGGCTTCCACTGGAACAAAGGAGTCCTCATGTCACGCAGCGTCATCGTCGCCGGTAGTCGAACCGCCATTGGGAAACTCGCGGGCGCGTTCGCGTCGCTGAGCGCAATGGACTTAGGCGGCGCCGCCATCAAAGGGGTGCTCGATCGTACCGGGGTCGATCCCGCGAGCGTGGACCTCGTGTTGATGGGTCAAGTGCTCCAAGCCGGCCAAGGTCAGATCACCGCACGCCAGGCGGCGGTGAAGGGCGGTATCCCAATGACCGTCAACGCCACCACCATAAATAAGGTGTGTCTCTCGGGTCTGCAGACTATCTACCTTGCGGATCTCATGATTCGAGCCGGAGAAGCCGACATCATCGTGGCTGGTGGCATGGAGTCCATGACCAACGCGCCGTATTTGCTGCCCGGTGCGCGTGCCGGCTACCGCATTGGCGACCAGAAGGTCGTGGACGCGATGATGTTCGACGGACTCTCCTGCGCCTTCGACCAGTGCGCCATGGGACTCTCCACCGAGCGCTACAACCAGGGACGAATCACCCGCGCCCGCCAGGACGAGTTCTCCGCCCGCAGCCACCAGTTGGCCGCCGAGGCCATCAAGTCAGGCAAATTCGCCGACGAGATCGTGCCCGTGGCGGTCCCCCAGCGAAAAGGCGACCCCGTGTTGATCGAGACGGACGAGGGCGTGCGCGCCGAGACGACGGTCGAGTCACTCGGCCAACTCCGTGGCGCGTTCGAAAAGGACGGCACCATCACCGCGGGCAACGCGTCACAGATCTCCGACGGTGGCGCGGCGGTGCTCGTCATGTCGGCCGAGCGAGCCGAGCAACTCGGCCTCACGCCGCTGGGAGAACTCGTTAGCTACGGCCAGGTCGCGGGACCCGACGCCTCGCTCCTCACGCAACCGTCGCACGCCATTGCGCAGGCGGCGAAGAAAGCCAACCTCGACGTGAAGAGCATTGACCTCTTCGAAATCAACGAGGCGTTCGCCGCCGTTGGGCTCGCCTCCGCTGATGACCTCGGTATCGATGAAGACAAGATCAACGTCAACGGCGGCGCCATTGCACTCGGTCATCCGGTTGGAATGTCGGGAACGCGCATTGCACTCACCGCACTCATGGAACTACGTCGACGCGGTGGCGGCGTGGCCGCGGTCGCCCTTTGCGGCGGCGGCGGTCAAGGTGACGCCGCCATACTTCGTTCCCTCTAATCGGGCACGAAACTCGCAACGACGTCGTAGCGCTCCAGACCGACCGGCCGATCCTCAGGCAGTGCGAGCACGAAGGCACCTCCGAGTGGATAGTGGCCCTGGCGTAACGCCTTTGGCAACTCCTTGGCCAAGGCGATCATCAACTCGTGCACCGTGGGATTGTGGGCGACGACCAACAGCGACGTCGTCACGGGATCGATCGCCGCGAGGTCAATAAGAACGTCCTCGGCCGAGACATCGCGGACGCCGTTATAGATCAGCTCACTGAACTCGCTGTGTGCGACAAAGGGAGTCCCGTGGAACGCTCGGCGAAACGTCTCCCTCGTGCGAGCCGCGGAGCTCACGAGCGCTGTCGTGGGTCCGAACCGACCGAGTTCCTCCGGATCAATCGCCCATTCGCGGAGTTTCTTGCACTCTTCGCGTCCACGTTTGTTCAGCGTGCGAACGAAATCCGACTCCCCTGGTCCCGCGGGCGACGTCTTTGCGTGTCGAACGATGGTGAGATAGCGCACCCCGTAATACTGACGCATCAGCGTGGCGTGCACCACTGGTGTCGTGGTTTAGCGTTGGAGGGTGCACGCATCATTGACCTACTTCCAGGCAATCATCATGGGACTGACCCAAGGGATCACCGAACTCTTCCCAATTTCGAGCCTGGGCCATTCAGTGCTCCTGCCCGGAATCCTCGGATGGCATAACCTCGTCAACGCTCAGTCAAAGCCGGAGTCGTTCTTCCTGGCCTTCATCGTCGGTCTACACGTCGGCACGGCCCTCGGTCTCCTGGTCTATTACCGCGCCACCTGGATCACCCTCTTTCGAGGCCTGGGCCGACAGCTCGCGGCGACTCGTGCGCACGGTGTCTCGTCACTGTGGCATCTCTCCGATCCCGAAATCGACAAGAACTACCGACTGCTGTTCGTTCTGGCCGTCGCTACGGTGCCCGTCGGCATTGCCGGTCTCCTGTTCGAGCATGAGTTGCGCGTACTTTTCGCCAAACCGCTCGCCGCCGCGATCTTCCTCTCAATTAACGGTGTGATCCTGCTCGTCGGTGAACGCCTCCGTCGAAACAGCGGCCGTCATGTGCAGTTCAAGTCGCTCGACACGATGAGCGCGCGGGGCGCCTTCGCCATTGGCTGCTCGCAGGTTTTCGCACTGTTCGCGGGCATTTCACGCAGTGGTATTTCAATGGTGGCTAGCTTGATGGACGGACTTGACCACGAGGAGTCGGCAAACTTCGCGTTCCTTCTCGCAACCCCCGTCATTCTCCTGGCTGGGATGTTGAAACTGCCCGATCTGATGGGCCCCTTAGGCGACGGCGTGCGCTACCAGACGCTGGTCGGTGCGCTCTGCGCCATGGTGACCGCCTTTATCTCCGTGCGGTTCCTCACGAAGTGGTTCACGTCGAAGACGTTGATTCCCTTTGGCTTCTACAGTCTCGTGGCCGGACTGCTCTGTGTGGTGCGTTTCGGCTAACCGTTGAGGATTCGCCGGCCGTCGATTGCGCGACCGAGCGTGAGGTCGTCGGCGAACTCCAAGTCGCCCCCCACGGGCAGTCCGCTCGCTGGTTGCGACACGACGAGGCCCGGCACTTGCAAGAGTCGACTGAGGTACATGGCGGTCGCGTCGCCTTCCACATTGGAGTTGAAACAGAGGATGACCTCTTTCACGGGACCGTGAAGTCGGAGGATCAACTCCTGGATTCGTAGCCGGTCGGGCGTGATGCCTTCGAGGGGACTGAGCACACCGTGCAACACGTGATACGTCCCGTGGAACGCACCGGAGCGCTCAACCGCGACGACGTCGGGAGGGTTCTCGACCACGCAAATGGTTGTCTGATCGCGCCGCTCGTCCGCGCAGATTGGACACAGTCCCCCGGTCTCGGCAATGTTGCAGCAACGCTCGCAGAACGAGAGTTTCGTCTTCATCTCGTCGAGCGACTGTGCGAGTCGGGCGACGTCTTCGTTGGGTTGACGCATCAACCAGAACGCAATCCGTTGCGCCGATTTGGGTCCGACGCCGGGAAAGCGCCCGAGTTCGTCAACCACTGCCTGCAGTGGTGGTGGGTAGCTCATCAGATCTCCGTCGTGCCGGGGAACATCTCGGTAATGAGGTGTTCCCCCGCCGAGTCCACAATGATGACCGACTCGTCGGGCGAGTACGTCTCCTCGACCTCCTCAGGTCGCGGACGCTCGCGACGCGGCGTCGAGGCGGGTGCGGGCGTTGACGTCGCGAGCGAGGGATCGACGGCCCACGTGATCTGCAGTGGTGTCTTGAACTCATGCTCCATCGCGCTCTTCAGACCCTGAGAGAACAGTTCGGTGTTCTGGCGCATCTCCTCACTGGGCAGTGCAATCGTGAGGTGCGATCCTTCGAGCGAGCGAACGAACGCCGCCTTCAAGAGGAGTTGTGCCCCGCGCGACGTATGCGGGATGACTCGATCGACGAATCGTTCACGAACATCGTCCAGGTCAAGGTCGGCGCTCGACGTGGCGCCACCGGTCGTTGCAACGACGAGTGCCGGCTCTGTCGTCGGCTCACTCGCCGCGGACGCCTGGGGGGCAATGGGCGCGTTGGGCGTCGGTGTGGGCGTACCAATCGGTCGCAATACCGCGGGAGCGATGGGCGCAGCAGGCTCCACGCGAACGCCGTCGCGTTCGAGACGAGTCACTCGCTCCTCGAGCGCTTCGATCGAACTGTCCAGTTCGGGCTTGATGAGTCGCACGAGGGCCACTTCGAGAATCACAATCTTCTCGGGGGCACTCTTCATTTCGCGCATGGCCCGCCCAACGGTCTCGAGAATACGCACGGTCCGTGGAAGTCCAAGTTGTTCACCCCACTCAGCGAGTCGTTGTCGGTCACTGTCCACGGCATCGGCGACCTCAGGTGCCACTTGCAACAAGAAGACCTGGCGCACTTCGCCAGCGAAACTCTCCGCGAGCTGTTCGGGGTCCCATCCTTCTCGCGTCAATACCGCGAGTGACCTCAACGCTTCGACGGCGTCGCCGTTGACGAGGGCGTGGAAGAGTCCGTCGAACTCCGGTTGACTCTCAATGAGTGAACCGGTAGCGATGAGTTGATCGAGTGCGCTGAGAGCGTCACGGGCCGATCCGCGACCGAGTCGCACCGCCGCTTCGATGGTCGCATCGTCAGCGCTCAATCCGGCCGCCTTCTCAACTTCGTGCAGCAAGGAGTTGAGCGTCTCCCCGTTGAAGAGTCGGAACTCAAGGTGTTGGGTTCGAGAGCGGATGGTCGGCATTACCTTGTGCGGGTCGGTCGTCGCGAGGACGAATACGACGTGTGGCGGAGGCTCTTCCAACGTTTTCAAGAGGGCTGCTGATGCCGCTTTGCTGAGTTGGTGCACCTCGTCGAAAATATAGACCTTCCAACTGCCCGGTGTCCCGTGCCACGCGCCCGCGGTGATGTCACGGATGTCGTCGACACCGTTGTTGGACGCGGCGTCGAGTTCGGTCACGTCGAGTGATGTTCCTTTGGTGATGGCAACGCAACTTGCACACTTGTTACAGGCGTCACCGTCGACCGGATTCTCGCAGTTGAGGGCTTTGGCGAGGATGCGCGCCGTCGTGGTCTTCCCCGTGCCGCGAGGACCAGAAAACAGATAGGCATGGGAAACTCGCTGGTTCTTCACCGCTCCTTGAAGAGCACGAACCACGTGGTCTTGACCACGAAGTTCGACGAATCGACCTGGGCGGAATCGTCGGTAAAGAGAGGTCACACCGTCAATCGACGTAGGAGTTGTGGACGCTTCAGCCATGCACGCATGCTAACGGTGAGGTGTCAGGTGCCGAGGTCCAAAGCAGTGGTCGGGTCCCGTGCGACGACCGTTTGTGAACCGAGTCAGGGGTGGAAGCCAGCAGCTCTCAGCAAATCGTGTTGGGTGCCACGGATCGCCTGACCACTGCTTTGGACCTCGGCGTCTCACACGCCCCAATTAGCATGCGTGCATGGCTGAAGCGTCGACAACCCCCACTTCTATCGACGGCGTCACCTCGCTGTATCGCCGTTTTCGGCCTGGTCGATTCGTCGAACTGCGCGGTCAAGACCACGTCGTTCGCGCCCTTCAGGGGGCGGTGAAGAACCAGCGTGTCTCCCACGCGTATCTCTTCTCCGGTCCGCGCGGAACGGGAAAGACCACCACCGCACGGATCCTCGCCAAGGCGCTGAACTGCGAGAATCCGCTCGACGGCGACGCGTGCAACGTGTGCGCGAGCTGCGTGGCGATCACCAAGGGAACGTCACTCGACGTGACCGAACTCGACGCCGCCTCCAACAACGGTGTCGACGACATTCGTGACATCACCGCCGGGGCCTGGCACGGCACGCCCGGAAGCTGGAAGGTCTACATCTTCGACGAGGTCCACCAACTCTCGAAGGCCGCGTCGGCGGCGCTTTTGAAGACGCTGGAAGAACCGCCGTCCCACGTCGTGTTCGTGCTCGCGACGACAGATCCGCACAAGGTGATGCCGACAATCCGATCGCGCACCCAGCACCTCGAGTTCCGACTCTTCAACGGCGAGACACTGAGCTCTTTGTTGCACGAGGTCGAACACGCCGCCGGGCTGAGCGCCGACGAAGCAACGATCGAAGCAGCCGTGCGACTCGGTCGCGGTTCTGCGCGTGACGCGCTGAGTGCCCTGGACCAACTCATCGCAACCGGATCGATCATCGAAACGCAACCGGAGTTTGACGGTCTCTTTCGCGCCTTGGTCGACGCCGACGCGGTCGCTGCACTTAAATCACTCGCGGAGTTGTCGAGGGAGGGATGGGACCCCGAACAACTCGCCGAGAACTTCGCCGCCGAGGTTCGTCAGGTTTTCTTGCTCCAGGTCGCGCCGGAAGTCGCCGACGCGGTCGACAGTGACCGTGATCGACTCACCGAGTGGGGAAACCAACTAGGACTTCCGCGCACGGTTCGCGTGTTAGAGACCGTTGGGCGGGCCATGCGCGAAATGAAGAGTGCGCCGGAGAAGATCGTGATCCTCGAAGTGGCCATGGTCCGGTTGATCAGGCCCGAGTTGGACAGCACCATCGACGCCTTGGACGAACGGCTCACGAAGTTAGAGCGTGACGGCGTTCGAGTCGAGCCGACGTTGCCGCCGCCTCCAGCGGTTCTTCGACCGATTGGTTCTGCGGCCCCGGCCAGTCGTCCCGCGAAGGTGCCGGCCCCGGCACCAACGGCCGCAGCCGTTGAACCAGAAATGCCGGCGCGGATCGTTGACGGCGGACTCGACATCGACGACGTTCGCGCTCGGTTCGTCGAGCGCGTCGTCCCGAGGACCTCACGCGGAGCACAATTATTACTTAAATCGGCGTTCGTTCGCTCACTCGATGGACAGAATCTCACGATTGCACTGCCGAGCGAAGAGATGCGCCAGAACACCGAGCTGATCGCCCAAGGGTTGCGTAGCGCCATGGAACACGAATTCAAGTCACCACTTCAGATCAACTGGGCCGTTGATCCAACGTTGACGAGCAGCGCGAGCGTTCCCCCGACGAGCGCTCGACCGATCGGAACGCGCGAGAGCGAAGTTGAAGAGACCTACTCAGGCGACGAGACCGTCATCGTCGTCGACTCGGCCGGTGACCACCTCATCACGGAGATGTTTCCTGGGGCGACGGAGATCACGTGAGTTACCCACCGCCCTTGCAGGCCGTCGTCGATGAACTGGGCCGTTTTCCCGGCGTCGGACCGAAATCGGCCCAGCGCATTGCGTTCTGGCTGATGCGTCAGCCGAGTGAGGACGTCGCTCGATTGGCCTTGTCCATCGAAGAGATGAAGACCAAGCTCTCGTTTTGCGAACGTTGTTGCAACATCGCCGAAACGGGTGGGCTCTGTCCGATCTGCGCCGACGATCGACGTGACCAAACGACGATCTGTGTCGTGGAGAATCCTCCGGACGTCGTCGCCGTCGAGCGCTCGGGCGCGTTCCACGGCACGTATCACGTGCTCCACGGTGTCTTGAATCCACTCGAGGGCGTAACGCCGGACCGGTTGCGAATCCAAGAGTTGATTCTCCGACTTCGCGGCCCCGTCAAAGAGGTGATCCTCTGCTTCAACTCCAACGTCGAAGGCGACGCGACGGCTATGTATCTGGGTCGCTTGTTGCAAGTGCCTGGTCTGGTCGTCTCCCAGCCGGCGAGTG
>Ga0075520_1001543_pt1 | contig 11134 bp, 8 predicted proteins | sample NGEPerB_FD_75100 | JGI IMG/M metagenome (GOLD analysis project Ga0075520, IMG submission 75100) | Arctic peat soil microbial communities from the Barrow Environmental Observatory site, Barrow, Alaska, USA - NGEE PermafrostAB12-B | ecosystem: Environmental > Terrestrial > Soil > Wetlands > Peat ...
CGACAGCACCTGGGTGCGCAAGCAGGCGTCGTTGGCGGCCTACGCCAACCAGATCATCCGGCTGCGCTTGATGACCGCGGAGGCTTATGGCTACGCCCCCGACTCGGATATCTGGGTGGATAATATCGGCATTGGCGATCCCATTCCCGGCACACCTTCGCTGAATGCGCCGGCGCAACTCGGCAGTGTGGGTGCCGTGCGTCCCACACTGGTAGTGAACAATGCCATTGATTATCAGAGTTACCCGCTGACTTATCGGTTTGAAGTTTATTCGGACGCCGGCCTTTCCAATCTGGTTGCCCAAGTGCCCGTGGTGGCTCCCGGGACGACCACCACCGTCTGGCAAGTGGATCAAAACCTGCCCAACAATTCGCAATTCTGGTGGCGTTGCTGCGCCAGTGACGGCACCAACACCGGCAACTGGATGCCGACCGCCTCCTTCTTCGTGAACTGGGTGAATCACGCCCCGTTGCCCGTGATCATTGCCGGCCCTCCCAGCGGAACCATCATGTCAAATCTCAACGATGTGCTTTTCTGGTATCCCACCACTGATCCGGATGCCGGAGATGCCGTCGCGTCTTACCAAGTCCAGGTGGATAACGATGGCCTGTTCGGTTCACCGGAGATCAATGTCACCAACCTCGTTGTTACCGCCGGTCCGGCGGAACTGGATTGGGCCATTGCCATCGCCCTCAAAAATCTGGCTGGAAGTTCCAACTTGATTACCGGGACCAGCTATCATTGGCGGGTGCGGGCGGTGGACACCTTTGGCGCTTATTCTGCGTGGTCCGCTGACGATCATGTTTTTCAGTTTGGGATCGTAGCACCGCACCTGTCGCCAGTTTTGAGTTTGCAACCGGGATCCAATGGTTCCCTGACGCTGGGCTGGACAGGCGGAACCGGACAGTTTTATGTCGAGTTCAGCGCCTCGCTGAATCCGCCCGACTGGCAGACCATCGCCGGGCCATTGCAGACGACCAACTGGGTCCTTACGCCCGGCCCCGGTGATCAATCCGGCTTCTACCGCTTGCGCGGCGCTCAATAATCGAAGCGGGCAGCACCAAAAAAACAAGCCGTCCTGATGCGCCGGGGCGGTTTTGTGTTTTTGTTTTTACGAACGTCTTTTTCCTCAATGCACCAATCGCGAGACCATCGCGTAGATGATCAGCGCCAGCAGCACGAGGCCGAGGCCGAAGAAGAAATAGCCGAACGACTTGGCGATGTTTTTCCAGCGGAACCACTCGTCGCGGACGCGGAATTCGTCCAGCTTGCCGGTCGCCACCAGCCGGTCATACCAGCGGCGGCGTTCGTGCAGCATTTCCGTTTTGGAGACGCGGCCGGAGAAGATGACGGTGTCCATCGGGAATTTTTCAATGCGGAAATGCGTGTTGAAAAAGTGGATCGAGAAAATAAATCCCGCCGCCAGCAACGCCTCGTCCGAGTGCAAAATGAGCGCGATGTTGATGATCCAGCCGGGCAGGAAACGCGTGAAAAATTCCGGGAACCACATGATGAGTCCCGACGCGCCGATGATGGCCACGCCCCAGAACACGGCGAAGTAATCGAACTTCTCCCAATACGTCCAGCGGTCGAACTGCGGCTTCGGGCCTTTGCCGAAGAACCATTTGTTGTGGTCAATCAGGTCGCGCAAATCCTGCAGGTTCGGCACCATCGAGTCGGGACCGAACAGCACGGAGAAGAAACGCTTGATTTCAAGTTTGTCCGTCGCCGGATTGCGCAGATTGCCCCGGCTCTTCCACGACCGGCCGACGAGCGAACTCAAGTGCAGCGTGAAATAGAGGAACGTGATGAGCGCGCCGAAGCGGTGAAGCATCCGCGCCGTTTCCGGCCCGCCGATGACGCTGAAAATAAATTTCGCCCAGTCGGTGTAATAAAATTTCAGCGGCATGCCCGTCACGACCAGCGTGAGGAAACTCGTCACCACGAGGAAATGCAGGAACCGCTCGAACGGCGCAAAACGCGTGAACCATTCGTCACCTTCCTGCGTGCTGATCTTCGCCTCGCGGAAAGTTTTGGAATCGTGCAGATACAGCCACACCGCACGCACCAGCCACGCCAGCGTGTGAACACCAAAGAAACCAAACGTGCCGATCAATAAACCGGTCATCGCCAGAAAGACGACGTGCAGCAGCGGATAATTCTTTTTGTCCAGCGGATTGGCGTGCGGCCGGTATTCCGTGAACTTCGCTGTCGCGCCCGGATGACATTTCTGGCACGTCGCGAGGATGTTATTCGTGGAAAGATGGGAGGCGGGATTCGCCGTCGGCAGCACGTCGTGGAAACCATGGCAGTCGTAGCACGCGGCGACTTCCGGCGCGGCGTTCGGTTTGCCGAGCATCATCGCCTTGCCGTGATACGTCTCGCGATAATGTTCCAGCCGGTCCGCGTGACATTTGCCGCAACGATCGTCGCTGAGTGATTTGAAATTTTTACCCGTCGGATTGACGATTTGATGCGCACTGTGGCAGTCAATGCAGACCGGCCCGCGCGGGTCGCCTTTCGCGAGCAACTGGCCGTGAACACTTTTGTCGTAAGTCTCCTCGATGCCGACATGGCACTTGCCACAGGTCTTGGCGACGTTCGCGTGGTTGATGGGCGAATCGCGGTCAATGTTGCGTTTGATCTTGTGCGCGCCGTGGCAATCATTGCAAGAAGGTGCGACGATCAATCCCATTTTCAACAGCGCGCGGCCGTGGATGCTATCCATGTATTGCGACGCCGCTTCGGGAAATTCAATCTGATATTCCTTGGTGAGATTCGTGTTGCTGTGGCACTTCGCGCACGTCAGCGGCAGGTTCATTTTGAACACCGGCGACTCGCCGTTTTTCACCGGCAGAATCCCGTGCGAACCGTGGCAGTCCCAACATTGCGCCGCGCCGGACGCGCCCATCGAATGGCTCATGCCGTGGATGCTCGTCGCGTAATCCTTGCCTTCCTTGTCGTGACAGCCGGTGCAGTTCGGCGGCGGCACGTTCTTGTCGTGAACCAGCTCCTTGATGCCGTCGTGACAGTCAATGCAGTCGAGCGAGCCATGGACGGACATGGCGAAACCGTTCGTCGGAAACAGCGCGAGCGGTTCGCTGTGACCGTTGACCGTGCGCTTATTGGAGGGATCAGTGTGGCAATCGAGGCAATCGGCGTTGGCAAGTTTCTGGACAACATTCGTCGCCGCAAAAGCGGTCGAGACCACAAAACAGCAGGCCACCAGCAAAACAAACAGTGGCAACTTAAATTTGCCATGCCAGCGGCGGAAGTTCATACGCCATTAAAATCGGCGGTTTCCAGCCACCCGGCTCACCGAGGGTTGCGGATTGTTTGGCATTTTTTGACTGGTGGGAAATCCGTCCGCCGCCAGCATGTCACCATATCTGGGGACATACGCGGGACAGGGATTGGTGTAAGCTGATTCCAGTTGAAGGACGTAACGGTTCAACCAGAAATTTTAAAGTGTTTTGTGAAAGAGGCCGGAGTAGTGTCCGGCCTCTTTTCTTTTTTGAAATCAACCCAAACGCACCGGCAACCGGCGGTTGCCCCAGTGGCCGGGTTGTTCCGCGAAGTGCCCGGCAATTTCGAAACCGCAGTGGGCGCAGCGATTTTTTTTAAGTTGCCACTCGCCGAGTTCATACCCGTCCCGTTCGATCAACCGCCGACCACAGCCGGGACACCAAGTGCTGCTGCCATCGGGGTCGCGGACGTTGCCGGTATAGACGTAACGCAAGCCGCGTGCGCGGGCGATGGCGCGCGCCTGGGTGAGGGTCGCGGGCGGCGTGCAGGGTTTGTCGAGCATCTTGTAATCGGGGTGGAACGCGGTGAAGTGCCAGGGCACGTCCGGGCCGAGGTGGGCCGCAAACCAGTCGGCGGCCTGCGCCAGTTCCCGCTCGCTGTCATTCTCGCCGGGGATCAGCAGCGTGGTCACCTCGAACCAAACCGGGGTCTCGTGCCGCAGATATTTCAACGTGTCGAGCACGGGTGCCAGTTCACCGTAGCAATGGCGGTGATAAAACTCCTCGGAGAATCCTTTCAGATCCACATTGGCCGCGTCCATGTGCCGGTAAAATTCCGGCCGCGACTCAACGGTCATATAGCCGGCGGTGACGGCGACGGCCGCGACCCCGGCGGCACGACAGGCGTCGGCCACATCCATGGCATATTCGGCAAAAATCACCGGGTCGTTGTAGGTGAAGGCGACCGACCGGCAACCCAGCTTTTGCGCGGCGGCCGCGATGGTTTCCGGCGAAGCCTGATTGGCCAGCCGGTCAAATTCGCGCGCCTTGCTGATGTCCCAGTTCTGGCAGAAGCGGCAGCCGAGGTTGCAACCCGCCGTGCCAAAAGAGAGCACGCTGGTGCCCGGATAAAAATGGTTCAGCGGTTTCTTATCAATGGGATCAACACAGAATCCGCTGCTGCGACCGTAAGTGGTCAATACCATCCGACCGCCGACGTTCTGCCGCACGAAACAAAATCCGCGCTGGCCCGCCTGAAGTTTGCACAGACGCGGACAGGCGCGGCATTCAATCCGTCCATCCGGCAGGGGCGTCCACCAACGTGCCGGATGATTGGATTGTGTGACGGGGATGACCATAAATGTTATCAGTCGGGTTCTGCGAAATGATCTGCTTGAAAGCGTTGAATCGTGATGGGTTCGTCCGGGCTGATCCATCCTTTCTTTCGCGCGAGGCCCAACTGCTCATCCGGCGTCCTGATCTCTTTGATGCCCGGAAGCAGCAGACCACGGCGACCATCGTTGGCGGAAACAATCACGCCGTAGCGCCGGGGATCCAGTTGATCCTCCGACGCAACGTCCTCCCGCGAGTGAAGCACGCTGACTTCAAAACGCAGGCCGGCGAGTTCCTCGGACGTTACGGGAGAGTAGCGATTGTCCTGCAACGCCGCCAACCGGGCATTGTGCCAGGTTTCGGCGACGATATTTGGACAGACCGGCACAAATGTTCCCATGCAACCCCGCAACGATCCGCCCCGCTGACGAATGGTCACAAAAACTCCGCGTTGCGTGCCGAGATATTCGCCGGTTGGTGACGGCGGCAGTTTCGAACTGCCGCGCAAAGCCGCAACCACAGAACGTCGCGCCAGACCGGGAAGCAAGGTTCCATCGTTTTTCTTCACGAAGGGCTTTGTCGTTTCTGTTCCCGCTGAATGTAATTTTTCCGCGAACAGAACGGCCACGCCGTAACCCACGCCAAACGGTTCTTCGTAATTGAAAACCTGATGCCCGGTGGTTTGCCAGTTCACGGCCGAGGCGGCGATCAAGGTGGAATCCACGGCGTCTTCCGCCGCCAGTTCGCGCAGTTCCGGGGCGATGTTTTCGATCTTCCGGTAGTCGCCGGTGCGGATCAGATGGATGAACGTCTCGTCGAATTGATGGGCCTGCGGATGAAAGCCACACGGGGCGTTCGCCGTCAGACGATGGCTCATGTCGCCGCTCGCGACGATGGCGAGGCGACGAGGCAACGTGTGCGCGGCGGCCGCGATGGCTTCGCCCAAAGCGGCCAGTCCATCATCCCCGGAATAATTGAGGCTGAAAATGACCGTTGGCCCGGCCCAACCGGCCTCGACGAGAAACCAAAGCGGCACCAGCGCGCCGTGATCGAGCGGGCAATGGTGAATCGCCCACGTTTCCAAATCGCGAGCGTGCATTTCCACCGCGATGGCTTGGGCCAGGGGCTGGTCAAGGGGCAGGCTGACCGCTACTTGAGGCGCATTGAACTGCGCGAATGAACCCTGCAGAGGGTCATCCGCCCAGAGACCGAAAGCTCGCGGCTGGCGCGGCGAGTGCGGCGAAATCAACACGAGGCTTTCCGGGCGATGGCTCACCACACACGTTGCCGCCGCGCGCATGGCCCGGCGACTGGCTTCTGCCGCGCCCCCTCTTTCTCCACCCACTCCCGGCACAAGGATCGGGGCATGGGGCATCAACACAGCGCAAACCACGCCGGTGTCGCAAAACTTGGCTGCTGGATAGTCGGTCGTCTTTTCAGCCGCCGGACGGGATAGAATATTTGCTTTCATCTTCACCTCCAACTCATGTTTCATTCGACATGCCAACACATCTCCCCTTCACCCCACCTTCGCCCGGCGGGATGCAGGCGCCCAACTTTTTCGTCACCCCGTTTCAAAATCGCGTTCGCTTCAACCGGTGAAGCCAAACCGATAATGCTCTTCTTCCGTCGAGATGCCGAGTGAAGAGCAAATGGACTTGGCCGCCAGCATGCCGGCTGCGGTTTTGATCATTTTGTCAAAGTCCGGCTTGGGCAGATCAAGCCCCTCATGCCGGATCGCTTTGATGCGGTAACCGCGTTCGAGCAGTTCCTCGAGGAACTCCTCGCATGCCACGGGATCATCGCCGTTGTAGTGATAGGTCTCCGGGTGGTGCTTGAAGTTCGCCGCATATTCAATGGTGTATTTCGGCATCATAGTTACCTCCGTTTCTTTGCGATTGGTTGGTTACCGCGGCTTTCGTTGGCCGTCCAGTTGACGCGGACAAAACAGCTTTCCTTGTCATAATGCAAATCAAGCGTGCCCTTGTAGGCGCGATGCAGCGCCTGCCCGATGCGTATGGGCAAATGGATGTCCGTGGTGGCGACGACCACCTTGTCCGGTTGCTCTTCGATGCTGATAATACGATGGAGCGGATGCTGGGCACGCTCGTCCCGCTCATGGTGACGGGCCTGATTGAGAACCTCCTGCCGGTGCGTCTTGATGAAATCCCCGCTCATCGTGACGAGTCCGGCCGGATAATTGTCCCGGATTCGCTGGCAGGCCTGGCAGATTACCTTGTGCGAATCCGCCGGCCAGGACTCCAGCCATTGCCAGCGCCCACCCTTGAAGACGGCGTTGCACACCGGACAGACGCTTGGCTCCGCTGGTTTGCAGGTTGCCTTGTAAGGGTCATGGATCCGCTCGTGAATGAGGCGGTCCTTCCGGGATTCGGTGAAGAACGTGGTCATAGAACCTCCATTTCCAAGCGCCTCCGCGCCTTTACGCAAGCCGACGAACTCACTATGAATTGCCCTTCGCATAAACTGCCTTTCTTCTCAATGACACACTAAACCCAAAAAACGAATTTGTCATCTGCAAGATGACATCGCCGGAATTGACCACCGGCGAAAACCGGCCGGTGCGCGGGGTGGGCGGCAGCACCGGTTATTCCGACGGGAGCGACCCGGTCAGCCACCGGGCGATGTCTTCCGTTACGGCAACGGAGCGGATGCGCCAGAAATTGTTCGTGGCCGCGTTGGGAGTCAGCCCTGCCAACAGGTAGGCTGCCCCCAACTCCAGCCATGCTTCTTGGCCGGGAACCAAATTTTCTTTTCATTCGATGGCATCATTTTCTTCTCCCAAAATACTCATCACGGCGTGGCGACGGCGCGGAAAAATTGCCGTGGCGAACTGATCAGGTTGGTGAAATCAAACGTGCCGCTGGCCGAAGTGGTATTGGTGTAGAGGGAAGTCCAACTGCTCAAGTTGGTGGACATCTGGATGACACATTCGCGATTCGCGCCCGTGAACAGATGCAGTTGAAACGCCCCGGCATTGGCTGAAGTTACCGAGGCCAGCCAGATGGGCGGATTCAGCGCCTTCTTCAAGTTGAGCCGGCCACCCGTCACGCATTTGCCGGCCAGCGACGGCAACGGGTCCGTCGCGTTCAACAACCGCTGGATGATCTGCTGATAATTTTCCGCCGGATACTTCGCCAGCATAAGCGCCAGGGCACCGGAGACGTAGGGCGCGGCGAACGAAGTGCCGGCAATGTTGATGCCCAAACCGCTCGGCGGATAGTAATACGAATCCGATGCGGCAAAAGTGGTATAAAGCTGATCGCCCGGTGCGGCGAGATCCACATGGGTTGCGCCGTAATTGGACAGGCTCCACAGGATATCGTTTCTAGTTGTGGCCGCCACGGAAACGATGTTATCAATGCCGTAACAGGTCGGATAACTAGGAGTAACCTCCACGTTGTAACCATTGTTGCCGGCAGAAGCCACCCAGATGATGCCCGCATCCCGCGCCGCGACGATGGCATTGGAAAGTGCCAGCGAAGCGGCCGGACTGTCAAAACTGGCATTGATGATCTTCGCGCCGTTTGTAATCGCATAATCTATGCAGGCGATCACCGTCGAGCCGCTGCCGGTGCCATTGTTCAAACATTTGACGGCCATCATCTGCACCCGCCACGCCACGCCCGTCACACCCTTGCCATTGTTGCCCACGGCGCCCAATACCCCGGCGACCATGGTTCCGTGACTGGTGGAGTCATCACTCGGATCGTTTGTGCCGGTGAACGCATTGAAACCATGTCCGCCATCGTAGGGATTCACCCACATGTTCGCCGCCAGGTCTTCATGCGTGGCGCGGATGCCGGAATCCAGCACCGCCACCACGATGTTGCTGGCCGAGGTCAGCACATCCCACGCTTCCGGCGCAGCAATGTCCGCGTGGATCGTGCCGCCATTCTGACCGTAATTGTTCAAGCCCCACAACGTCCCGTCCAGATACTTGGGATCATTCGGCGTGGTCGCATCCGCATGGACCAGATAATCCGGCTCGGCGAATTCCACCAAACCGCTCTGCTGGTATTTGGCAATGAGCGTCTGCACCGTTTCACCCGCTGGCAAGGTGATGACTTGTGAACCACCCACCGCCGGAAACGCCTGCGCCACCCTGGCTCCGTGCGCGGCATGAAACGTTGTGAGCGCGGCGCGACTGATGCCGGCCTTGGGTTGGATGAGGATTTGATCCGTCCGATAATCCGCCGTTGAGATGGCCGCACCAAAAACTGCCGTCGCGCCCAACCGCCAAAGGACGCCAAATACAATCAACACCGTGAGTCTTTTCATGAGATTATTAATTGAGTCAATTTTGTTATCCGGCAACCAGCGGTTGCGCTGGCAACGTGGTCGGGTCAGGTGGAATCGGAAATACATCGTATTGCGGGCCATACTGCGCGAGGTAATAAAGTGGATACGCCCGCTTGAACACCAGCACCGGCAGCAGCAGCACGGTGCCGACAAATGGCAGCAGCATCAGGCAGCCCGCGAGGCAGCACGTCACCAGTATCGCCATCAAAACAAGGGCGCCGATGGCCATCGTGAGCACGATCTGAAACAGGATATACACGGTGAACTTTCCAGCGTTGGCCGATAGCAGCGCGTAAAATTCCCGCCACGCCGCCAGACAACTTCCGCCCCGCAAAAACATGATCGGCACCACAAAATCCACCAGGAACTTGTGGATGAGCGCGAACACCAGCGCCAGCAGGAAAAACACCAGCCCCAGTCCCACCACCGACATCCCGCCCGCGACATCCGGCCCGCCTTGCAGCACCATCCGCACGATGGACAAGGCGATGAACCCCAGCAACGGCAGCATCACCACCATCCCGCTCAGGCCCACGACGAGGCGGAACCAAAACAGGCTGTTGGCCGCGCCCGCAAATTTTCTCCACGGCACCTCCACCTCCGCCTTGTCCAACGCCACGCAGTGCAGGAACATGAATTTTCCCCGGCTGCTCAACCATAGCACCAGCAACCATAACGCCACGACGACCAGCACCACCATGATCGCCACCGGGATGATCCAGTAAAGATTTACCAGCGCATAATCCCTGGCCTGATGGCAGACCTGCCGGATATGTTCCCCCCCGTTGTTGCCGTTGAAATGATGGTCGCCGCCGTTGTAACCATTGAACCCGCCGCCGCCGCCGCCGGACTCGCCGAACCCGGCCAGCCAGGCGCAAAAGCCGATAGTGATCCACTTGGTGAGATTAAACGGCTTGAAGAGCATCTGCTTCACCCGTTCGTAGGCTGGCTCGATGGCTTCCGTCACGCCGATTTCGCGCGGATGACTGGACGGTGGTTGAATGTTCATGGCTGGATTGGGTTTATGTCGTTGAAAGCGACTGGCATGAATTCACCGCCTGATAACACGCCTTTCCCAGCCTCAACATGCCAATACGAGGCTTTTTGAAATCACGAAACATCGTGTTATCCGTTGGCAGCGTTTCTGCCCGGTTTCATTTGGGAATGGTTCGATGACAAATCAACCACCCGTAACCGCTGAGGTGAAAGTCAGGGAGGAGAATTTCAACCGGATTGGTCCAGCCGTTGATTTTCACCGGCTCAAAACCTCCGGCATCCGACAATTCAACCGATCCGGTCACGCGGCGGCTTGACAGGTTGATTAAGACCAGGAACTCATCCTTCGCATCCCGCCGCAGGATGCTGATCACTTCTCCCTGAACCGAGTTCTGAAGCCAGACCACCTCCCCGTCGTGAAACGCGGCGGATTGCCTGCGCAGCTTGATCAGATCCCGGTAAATGTCGCGCAGTGGCGGGCGTCCCCCGGGGTGCCAAAACACCGGCATCTTTTCAAACAAGGCCGGATCGGCGGACTCGGTGGAATCACCCACCTCCATGCCGTTGTAAAAGAGCGGCACGCCGTCGAGCGTCAGCATCAGCACCTGGGCCGCGAGCGCGCCATCCTCGCCATAGCGCACCGTGGCCCGGTCCTCGTTGTGGTGGTCGGTAAAGCGCAGGTGCAACGCGCCCTTGGGAAACTGCAGCTGGGTGTGCACCCACGAATCTTTTATTAAATAGGCGGGTTGTTCACCGCTCATCACCGCGTTCAGCGTGCCGAACAGGTTCCCGGAATAATCCATGTCGAAGGCTTTGGAAAGCAGTGCCGGCTTGGCGCCCGAGTCGGTGATGATGACGACCTGGGGATTGAGCTTCTCCAGTTCAACCCGGGCGGCTTCCCAAAAATCAACGGGCACCGTGAAGGCCGTGTCGCAACGGAACCCGTCCACCCCGAAGTCCCGCAACCAATACTTCATCATGTCAATCATGTAGCGGCGCAGATCGGCATTTCCATAATTCAACTCGGCCACATCCGTCCAACCCGGATTGGGCGGGTGGATTTTGCCATTCGCATCTTTCGTGTAAAACTCCGGATGCTCCATCATCACACTATCCCAGGCCGTATGACCGGCGACGATGTCCATGATCACTTTCATCCCGCGCTGGTGGGCTTCCGCGATCAGCCGCTTGAAGTCGTTGGTGGTGCCATAAGCGGGGTTGATGGCGTAAAAGTCGCGCAC
>Ga0075520_1001544_pt1 | contig 11130 bp, 8 predicted proteins | sample NGEPerB_FD_75100 | JGI IMG/M metagenome (GOLD analysis project Ga0075520, IMG submission 75100) | Arctic peat soil microbial communities from the Barrow Environmental Observatory site, Barrow, Alaska, USA - NGEE PermafrostAB12-B | ecosystem: Environmental > Terrestrial > Soil > Wetlands > Peat ...
CAACATGGGTTTCCATCGGCGATGCGCGAGCCAGAAGAGGATCGCGATAACAAGCGAAGTCCCGCCCACCGAGGCTGTCATGTCATGTTCCATGCCGCTGGAGATTTCACTGACAAATGCGGGGCGTCCGGTGAACCCAATCTTAAGCTCGCCGGGATTCCATGAGTTCACTGCTTCGTTCGTGAGCCGTTTGACGGCGTTCAGCCAGTTGGCGCAATCTCGGTACGTCGGGAGATTGGTCCTTGACTGGACAAACAGGATGCGGAACGTGCCGTCGGCGGAGGCGAACAGGTCATCGCTGCCCGTGAAACCGGGCGCTGAACCCGCCACATTCTCCGGCAACTGAGTCAGGCTGAACGGGTCATAACTGAGTTTGGCCATGGTGCCGGGTGACAGGGACGTGGCGAGTTCCTCGCGCGCCGCTGCGAGTGTTTCGGGGACGTGTTTGGGGTCCAGCCGTTGAATCAGTTCTTGAAAAACATCCGGGGGTTGGTTGAGCCAGAGGTACGCCAGCAACTCGCCGGCCTGGTCCGGGCGTTCGAGCCAGGGAGCCTGCCAGATCGCGCTTGCCACCATGTTGGTTTGCCGGCGCAGAAGATCTGCGATGCGGCGCGTGGCCTGCTCCGTTGTTTCCGCGGAGGTTGACTGGATCGCGATGATGAGTTCATCGGAGCCGGCAAAGTGTTGCTGGTAATATTTCAGCCCCTGCACGGCGCGAACATCCGAGGGGAGCAGGTCCAGGACCTCGACATCGAGCCGAAGCCGCCAAAGGCCGATCGCGAACGGCACCACCAGCACCAGCCAAAGCCATTGGCGCGATCTGGCGATCATGGAGATAAATATCCGGCCAATGATTCTCCTGTTTTCATATTTTCCAGCCGCAAGTTTCCATCCGATTCATGCCACTTCCAGGGCGGCGGGGGTGAAGCTCCGGACAGGGTTGCGGCCAGCATGAGCCACGTTAAACGCGCCGGGGGGCTGCCATGCCCGGCGTAGCGCCTGTTCGCAAAAGGAAACTCCGCCTGCCAGGAATCCCGCGTTTTGACCGCCACCGCCAGCGTCATGGGCGACTTGCTGAATTGCACGAACGCGCGCAAGTCGGCATGAGTGGCAACGATCAGGTCACCGGAAATTTCCGGCGCGCTGCGGCTCGGACGCCAGATCGCCTGGCCCTGGCGCACGTTCCATCCTGGACCGGCAAGATCCACCTTCTGAATCGGCGGCAGCGCGCGGCACGAGCTCAGGCAAAGCACGGTCAAAATCAGGATGGCGCGAAGGGCATTGGCGCCAAGAATTTTTTGAACAATTCCGTTGGATTTTGTCAAAGGCATAACCGCAGGTGGCAATCTAAGAGACGTCGCCGCTAAAGACAACGTCCGTAAAAATCAATTTACTTTTCCGTCGGGACAGTCTATTGGGAGGGTTTATTCCGATGGATACCGGACAGGCAGCATATGATCAAAGTTCAAAATATAGTGAAAGTGTTTGGCGCCAAGCGGGCGGTGGACGGGGTGTCTTTCACAGTTGAACGGGGCGAAGTGCTTGGGTTCCTGGGGCCCAACGGGGCGGGCAAATCCACCACGATGCGATTGATCACCGGGTTTCTTCCGCCCACCTCGGGTGCGGTGTCCGTGGGCGGGTTCGACATGGTGGAGCAGCCGATTGCAGCAAAGCGTTTGATCGGGTACCTGCCCGAGAACGCCCCGGTTTACACCGACATGACCGTGCATGGGTTTTTGAATTTCTCGGCCGAAATTCGCGGCTTGCGCGGAGAAGCAAAGAAGAAGGCTATTCGACGCGCCGTCGAGATGTGTTTTCTCGAACCGGTTTTGCACCAGAGCGTGGAAACGTTGTCCAAAGGCTACCGCCACCGCACGTGTTTTGCGCAATCGATTATTCACGATCCGGAGGTGCTGGTGCTGGATGAGCCCACGGACGGCTTGGATCCCAACCAAAAGCACGAGGTCCGCGGGTTGATTCGCCGGATGGGCGCGAGCAAGGCGATTATTTTCTCCACTCACATCCTGGAGGAAGTGGACGCGGCATGCACGCGGGCAATCATTATTGACCGTGGCAGGATTGTGGCCAACGGGAGCCCTCAGGAGCTTCGGCGCAAATCCGAATGGGCCGGGGCGGTGACATTGCGTGTCACCGGGATTAACGCGGTGGCGTTGAGCCAGCGTCTGACGCAATTGGCGGCCGTCAGAAAAATCGTGATCCTGCATGAAGACTCGGCTGGAGTCACCGCGCGGGCATTTCCGAAATCCGATGTGAATGGCAACCTCGCCCGGAGCATCGCTGAATCAGCCCAGGGCTGGCGCATCGAGGAATTGCACACGGAAGAGGGGCGGCTCGATGAAGTGTTTCGAAGCATCACCATGCCCGATACCGTGAAGGCGGGGGGCAAATGACTTTCCATCGCGCAATAAAGCAAACGCAATCCATATGAATTCCTGGGCGAACATCAAAACCATCACCAAACGCGAGCTGGGCGCTTACTTCTCTTCGCCCCTGGCCTATGTGTTCATCGTGATTTTCCTCCTGCTCTGCGGCTTTTTCACCTTCATGGTGGGCGGTTTTTTTGAAATCGGCCAGGCCTCCTTGTCGCGTTCGTTCTTCGATTGGCACCCATGGTTTTATTTGTTCCTGGTGCCGGCGGTCGGGATGCGGTTGTGGGCCGAGGAACGGCGCGTTGGAACCCTGGAGCTGTTGCTGACGATGCCCATCACCGCCTGGCAGGCCATTGTTGGGAAGTTCCTGGCGTCCTGGCTTTTTCTGGCGCTGGCGCTGGCGCTGACCTTCCCAATCGTGATCACCGTCAATTACCTCGGCAACCCGGATAATGGCGTCATCCTGGCCGCCTATATCGGGAGTTGGCTCATGGCAGGGGCCTACCTCGCTGTCAGTTGCATCACATCGGCAATGACCCGAACACAGGTGGTCAGTTTCATTGTCTCCGTCGTGTTTTGCCTCTTCCTGATCCTCGCGGGGTTTCCGCCGGTGGTAAAAATGCTTTCGGGCTGGGCCCAACCGTGGCTGCTCGATACCGTCACCTCCTTCAGCGTCATCACCCATTTTGATGGGTTCCAAAAAGGGGTGCTCGACTCCCGCGATGTCATCTTCTTCCTGTCCATTATCGTGTTCTCGCTGTTCGCGACGAGCGTGATCCTGCGGGGACATCGCGCGGGTTGACCAGGAATTGCCATGCAAAAGAAATCTCTGGAAAACGTCCTCTACTCGACCATTGGCATTATTGTCATGGTCGCCATTCTGATTGCCTTCAACGTGATCACCGCCACGTTCCGCGAGCGCGTGGATTTAACAAAGGAAAAGGCCTATACGCTCTCGGACGGGACGCGGGCGGTGTTGCGGAAACTGGGCAGCCCGGTCCGCGTCCGTTTCTATTGCACGCAGAGCGAGACGGCCAGCCCTTACTCTGTTCTGCTGAAGTCTTACGCCGGCAAAGTCGAGGACCTGCTCGAGGAATACAAACAGACAGCCCACGGCAACGTGATCATTGAAAAATATGATCCGCAGCCGGATTCGGACGCGGAAGATTCGGCGCGCCTGGACGGGATTGAACCCCAGACGCTGCCTGGCGGTGAAAAGTTTTATCTGGGCCTGGCGATCAGCAAGGGGCTGGAAGACAAGCAGGCGATTCCAGTTCTCTCCCCGGACCGGGAACGACAGTTGGAGTATGATATCTCACGCGCGATCTCGCGGGTCGTCACGCCGGAAAAGGCCGTCGTGGGCGTGATGAGCCCGCTGCCGGTGTTCGGGATGCCTTCCAACCCGATGATGGCGCAGATGGGCCGTCAAGGCCAGGAACCCTGGGCGCTGATCACAGAGTTGAAGAGCGATTTCAGTCTCAAGCGGGTTGAGATGAACGCGGACAAAATCGACGATGACATCAGAGTCCTGCTGGTGATTCATCCGCGTGAGATTTCCGAAGCAGCCCAATACGCGATAGATCAATTTATATTGCGCGGGGGCAAGCTGATTGCGTTTTTGGATGCGCAGTCGCTGGTGGACAGCCGGGGGCAGAATCCGATGATGGGCCAGATGCCTGGCGGCGGCTCGAGCCTGGACAAGCTTCTGAAGGCGTGGGGGCTGCAATTTGACACCAGCAAAGTGGTTGCGGACCGGACGTTCAAGATGGAACTGGGCGAGCAGGGCGACACGAGCCAGCAACGGCCCGCATGGCTGGCGCTGACGCCCGAGGGAATCAACAGCAATGATATCGCGACGGCCGAGTTGGACAATATTTGGATGTTCTCCGCCGGCGCCTTTACCGGGACTCCCCCGCCGGGCCTTCAGGAAACGGTGCTCCTGCGCAGCACCAGGGATTCGCAACTGGTGGAGGGGATGCTCGCGAATTTTTCGGGGGACGGCATCCTGAAGGATTTCAAGCCTTCCGGCGTGGAGTATGCGCTTGCGGTGCGCCTGACCGGAAGATTCAAAACCGCCTTTCCTGAAGGCAAGCCGCAGGAAAAGAAGGAGGACGGGTCCACCAATGCCGTGACAGGGGCGGCCCCCGCGGCCAGGCCTGATGGATCTCTCAAGGAATCCAGGCAGGATACCGCCGTCGTTCTGGTGGGAGACGCGGATATGATTTACGACAGCTACACGTTGCGGCGGATGAACAGTCCCTTTGGGACTCTGGCGATGCCGATGAACGCCAATCTGAATTTTGCCCAAAATCTGGTGGAGCCGCTTTCGGGCGACGACAACCTGATCGCGGTGCGCAGCCGGGCGATTTTGAACCGGCCATTCACCCGGGTGAAGAAGATGGAGGCGGAGGCCGAGGCGGAGTATTTGGCCAGGATCAAGGAGCTGGAGGAAAGCCGCGACCAGGCTGTTGCGCGCCTGACGGAATTGCAGAGTCAGAAGAGCCAGAACCAGCGTTACATTCTTTCGCACGAACAGCAGGCGGAGATTGACAATCTGCGAAAGAAGGAAGCGGAGACCAGCCGCGAACTGCGGCGTGTCAACAAGGACCTGCGCCGCAGCGTTGTGTCGCTTCAACGCCGGATCGAATGGCTGAACATCGCGTCGATGCCTCTGGCGGTTTGCCTGGTGGGAGTGGGTCTGGCGATTTACAAACGGAAACGCACTTCGGCAAAATGAATCGGAAACAGCTTGGAGTTTTAATCGTTTTGGTGGTCGTGCTGGGAGGCATCGGCCTGGTGCTGCGCAGGAACCATGTTGCGTCCTGGAAGGAAGGCAACACCGACATGGGCAACAAGCTTCTCAGCGATTTGCCCGTCAATGACATCACCCGCATTTCCATCGCGCGCGGCACAAACCGGCTGGAGTTGGTGAAGAAGGAAGATGTCTGGCGGGTGCAGGAGCGCCATGATTATCCGGCCAATTACAGCCAGATCCGGGATTTCATCTTGAAGGCGCGCGGTTTGAAGGCTGTCCAGAGCGAGAAAGTGGGTCCTTCGCAATTATCCGCTTTGCAGCTTGTGCCGGGGCAGGGGACCAATGCCGCACTGGTGGTCGAATTCAAAGATCAAAATGCCAAACCGATCCGGACCCTGTTCGTCGGAAAACATCACTTGAAAGCTTCGAGCCGGCCTTCGGATACGGGTGAGGGCGAGATGGACTGGCCCGACGGCCGGTACGTCACCACGGGCGGTTCGGTGGTGGCAGTCGTTGCGGATCCGCTGGACAGCGTGGAACCCAGGCCCGAGGTGTGGCTGAACAAGGATTTTATTCGAGTCGAAAAGGCAAAGTCCATTGAAGTGGATTTCCCCACCGGCACCAACTCATGGAAACTGACCCGCGAAAGCGAGTCGGGCGAATGGAAGCTGGCCGATGCCAAACCGGGCGAGGCATTGGACGCGTCCAAGGCCGCGAGTGTGTCGTATCCTTTCAATTCGCTTTCGTTTTCCGACGTGATTCCCGGCCCGGAGCCTCGTGCATCCGGAACGAACCTTCCCGTGGTCGCCAAAATAGATACGTTCGATCATTTTCAATACGTCCTGTCGGTGGGCGCCAAAACCAATGAGGACTACCGGGTGACCGTGGCCGTCACGGCCGAAATTCCAAAGGAGCGAGAAAAAGCCAAGGACGAAAAAGAGGCGGACAAAGCAAGGCTCGACAAGGAATTTAAAGAGAGCAGCCAGAAGCTCGAGGACAGACTCAAGCAGGAACAGGGTTATGAAAATTGGACCTACCTGATATCAAGTTGGACGCTGGATCCCCTGTTAAAGGAACGTTCGCAACTCATGATCGATAAGAAAGCGGAGCCGGGCGCGGAAGAGAAAGTGTCCGAAAAGGCCGCCAGCAGCCCTCCGTAAAAGCTTCGGTAGCGACATCGCTGCCGCGATGTCCCGCCCGCGTATCAGCGGGCGGAACAAATCACGCCCCCTCGTGCCGCAGATCACGCCTCACGTTGCGCCGCTGCTGCGCGGCGCTAACGGCGCAGCAGCGCCGTTTCTACCGGGACGGTCGCACCCCGCACAAAAAGAAGCGGCTGGCGCGGGAAGCGCCTGCCGCAGTTCAGATCAACTAGTGTGAATCAGTAATCCTGCGATGAAGTGACGCGCTTGGAGCCGACATGCCAATCGAAATATAGGAAGTTGCGGACTTTTCCGTGGACGGGACTTCGGGCCATGTTTGGCAAATCGCTACCCAAACCGTTGGGGTTTGTGACGCAGTTCGTATCAAAATCGGCAAGCACCCACATATCCGAAAACCCCCGAACAGATTGGACCGTGGATAATTTCATCGAGCGATCCAAGGGGAAGGGCGAGTTTTCGTCGCCGAACGGATACCCATAAAGAGCGAGATCGGAGTTAGGGAAGTTGTTAGTTCTGGTCACCGAATAGGAAAGAGCCTTATTATAGGGCCCGCTGGTATCGAACTCGGGCCGATAGCTGCCGCTGGCGCTGTTATTGGGCATGCTCTTGGCGTAGCCGCAGCACAGCATTGCCTTGATCAGGTTGGTCTTTGCGGGAATTGCTTCCGGCGGCGGCAAGCCCATGTAGCTGGCGATGTAATAGGAGAGCAGCTTTTTGTAATAGGTTGTTCTTGTTGTGCCGCTATAGACCGGCGCCTGGCTACGCGAAAGCGCCTTAGGATTCAGGCTTTCATCAATCGGCTCGGGTGGCAGCCAGCCATCATTGTCATCGACTCGCATCACGAGTGCGGCGCCGACCTGTTTGAAGTTGGAGATGCAACTTGCCTGGCAAGCTCTCGCCTTGGCTCTGGCAAGGGCGGGCAACAGCAGCGCAGCCAGAACCGCGATGATTGCGATGACAACAAGCAATTCGATGAGCGTAAATGCCTTACGCATGAGCGGACACCGAAGGGTTCCCGGCAAGAGAGGACGTTTCGATTCCATAGTCTGGACGGTCATGGCGTTAATTTGTTTAACTTGTCGATAAGAAATCATATGCGGAGACCCGGGCAGGATCAACCCGTTGTATCTGCAAATAAAAGTGAAAAAAGTGCACTCAAATGCCTAATCCAGCCCTGTTCCATGTGTGCCGGGAAGGTAAATTCGGGCCGCATTCGTGATCAGGCTTCCCGCAGGGGCCGACCCGAACACGCAATCCGCAATCATCACATCGGTGATCTGTATCGAGGGTGAGTAACCCTCAATAAAAACGGCCTGCTTGGTCAAGTGATCAAATTTCGAATCCCGAATATCGATGTTTCTGACCCGGGGAATCGAATCGCCATCCCGGGCTCCGCTGCTGCTGTATCTCATCGTCATGTGAATCCCGACCTTGGCGGTCCTGGCGGTGCAATTTCGAATGTAAATGTTTTCGATGAAGCCTCCCCGCGCCGGATTGGTCTTAAACCGCATCGCCGCATCCAGGTCCGGACTGTCGAACTGGCAGTGCTCCGCGAATACGTTTCGAATCCCTCCGGAGGTCTCGCTGCCCATCGTGACTCCGCCGTGTCCCGCCCGGAATGTGCAGTCGCGGATCACGATGTTCTCGGAGGGAATATTCACCCGCCGACCGTCCCCGTCCCGGCCCGACTTGACGGCGATGCAATCGTCGCCATCGCTGAAACTGCAATCCTTGATCAGCACGTCCGTGCAGGAATCCGGATCGCATCCGTCCGTGTTGGGGCCTTTGGTGTCGACGGTGACTCCCCGGATTGTGATATTCGTGCAATAGAGCGGGTGCAATACCCACATCGGAGAATCCAGGATGCGCACTCCTTCGATGAGGATATTGCGGCATCGGACCGGTTCGATGAAATTGGGCCTCAGGTGGTATCCTTCCCCGAAGACGCGCTTGTCCACAGGCACACCGTCCTGGCCCATCTGGACGAGGCGCCGGGCATCCTGAGCTTGTTTTTTCCATTGATACCATACGCCGGCGGAGGCTTGTCCGTCCAAAGTGCCCTCTCCGGTGATGGCGATATTCTGTTGTTCGAGGGCGTAGATAAAGGGCGAATAGCTCATGACTTCGGTGCATTCGTAACGGGTGAACACAGCGGGCATGTATTTTTTTGTATCGGTGCTGAAGCGGATTGTTGCGCCTTTGGCGATATGCAGGTTGACGTTGCTCAGCAAGTGAATGGCGCCAGTCGAGAAGACGCCGCGCGGCACGACGACTCTGCCCCCGCCGGCTGTGTGGCAGGCCTCGATCGCAAGCCGGAACGCTTCTGTGCAATCGGTCACGCCATCGCCGGCTCCGCCGAAGTTCGTGATGACAAATTCCCTGGCCGGAAAAGTGGGCGGCACGATGCGTTTGAGAATGTCGGGAACCGTGGACCAGGCCCTGGCCGCCGATTGAGCGGCCGCTTTGGCCTGTTCCGGGTTAGCAGTCGATTCGGCATGCACCCGCGACCCCGTCGCGATCAGTGGAAGAGCCAGTGCGCCGCAACAACAAAGCGTTCGGAAAATTCGAGGTATCATTTGTTGAGGCTACTCTTCCGGGATGCTTTGGGAATTGCAATATTTGCACAAAATCGTGAGAAAAGTGCACACGGAACCCTCACCCCGCTGGTGATTCGGAGTGCGCCCGTCTCGGGCGCAGCGAGGTAGGATGGTGCGAGGGCGTAAGGTTGAGTCTGGAGCGTGGGAGGGCGAACGTTGCTGCGACCGGGACGGTCGCTCTCCTCACTCCGGCGGCAGCGCCCCCAGTCGAACCAACTGCCGCTTCGCTCCTTCATGGTTTGGATTCCACCGCAGAGCCTGTCGATAATGCTCGATGGCCGCTTCGCGATGGCCCTGCATCAGGAGGACCGTTGCCAGGTTGTTGTGTGCCTCGGGATAATCCTGCTTGAGCCGCAGGGCTTCGGAAAATGCCGCAGCGGCTTCATCGAGCTTGTGCTGCCGCACGAAAACGTAGCCGAGGTTGTAATACGCATCGGCTTTTCCGGGTTCATACCGAATGGCTTCCCGGACGCTGGCCAGCGCTTCATCCAGATGGCCCTCCAGCGCCAGCGCAATTCCCAGGTTGTTGAGGGCGTCGTCATAATCGGGCCTGATCTTTATAGCCTGCCGAAAATTCTGCACGGCTTCGTCGAGCCGGTTTGTTTTCAAATAAAATTCCCCAAGGTTGTAATGGGCGATGTCGTTGTTGGTTGTGACACGGATCGCGTGTTGAAAGAGAGCTTCACTGTTGCTCCAATATTGCAATTGACGGATGGATTGGGCGCCGCAGGCGGCCAGGCACAAAGCCGTGGCGATGGAGGCTGCGATCTTGCCATGGCGACAGGAACCGAGGGCTTCCGCTGCGGTCCAGACGAGGATAATAAAAATGCCGATCAGCGGGAGGTAGGTGTAGCGGTCGGCCATGGCCTGCATGCCGACCTGGATGATGCCGATGACGGGTATGAGCATTCCCAGGTACCAGAACCAGCCTGTGATGAGGAATGGGAACCTGCGGTCCAACCTGATGGCGGCGATGGTGATGGCTGCCAGGACCAGGGCAGACACAAAAAACAACGCAGAATTTCCGTAACCCGGGTGTGGATAAGGTATGGCGAGGTTCAGCGGCCAAAACATTTTTCCCAGGTAAAGAACATACGAATCGACGGCATTGGCGGCGCGCGCATCCATGGCGATGTGAGCCAGGGGCTGGACGGCATTTTTTTGCGCGTACAAGGTGATGACTGAAGAGGCCGCGCTGAGCGCGAGGAACGGCAGCTTCTCGAGCAGCAGAGGCTTGAGAGGTGAGAGGTGAGGAGTCTTCGCTTCGCTTCGCCGCCCCAAGGAGGTAAGAGGTGAGAAGGGGATGCGGCGCAGGGGCCAGTAATCCAGCAAGAGCATGACGAATGGCAGTGTCACGAGCATGGACTTGCTCATCAGCCCCAGCGCGAAAAACACAAGCGCCAAGGAATAGTCGAGGGTCGAATGTCGAGAGTCGAGTGTCTCCCTCTCCCGTCGGACGGGAGAGGGTCGGGGTGAGGGTGTTCCCGCCTTCGACTCTCGACTCTCGACTCTCGACTGCTGTTGCGCGTATCGCGCATACATCAGCAATGTCAGCAAACCGAAGAATGCGCTCAACACATCCTTCCGTTCGGAAATCCAGGCTACGGACTCGACGTGCAACGGGTGCAGGGCGAAGAGCGCGGCGACGATGGCGCTTCTTGCAGAAGCGCCCGTCAGCCGGCGTAAGACCAAAAACACCAGCAACGTGTTAGCCGCATGGAAGAGCAGGTTGGTCAGATGCGGTCCAAAAGGCCCCGGGCCAAAAAACTGCACGTCGGCCATGAGCGACCACCACGTCAGCGGATGCCAGTTGCTGGCGTAAGTGGTCGCCAATGCCCACCGAATGGACGTCCAATTCAGGCCGGACAGAATATGGGGATTAGCCGAGAAATATTCCTCGTCGTCATAATTGACGAAATCATGGCGAACGGTCTGCCCAAATACGATGAACACCGCCAGAGCCAGGAAAACACAAAAGATAATTCCCCTGAAATTACTGCGCTTCATGATAGGGGAGATTCGATTCATAAAGTTTGAGCCGTGTCTGGATGCCATTGGCCAGGGATTGGTCCTTCCGCGCCGTGCTGAGTGCGATCGCATGTTTTGCGGTCTTGATTGCTTCAGCAAAACTTCCGGACTCCGCATAGGCGGCGGCGAGGGTGTCCAGAACTTCCGGGGATTGGCCGCCGGAGAGCAGTTCGGTTTTGCGGGCCAGCGTCACGGCC
>Ga0075520_1001547_pt1 | contig 11127 bp, 8 predicted proteins | sample NGEPerB_FD_75100 | JGI IMG/M metagenome (GOLD analysis project Ga0075520, IMG submission 75100) | Arctic peat soil microbial communities from the Barrow Environmental Observatory site, Barrow, Alaska, USA - NGEE PermafrostAB12-B | ecosystem: Environmental > Terrestrial > Soil > Wetlands > Peat ...
GACAAGGTCGACACCGAGATCCCCTCGCCAGTCGCCGGCACGCTGCAGGAGATCCTGGTGGCCGAGGATGAAACCGTGCCGGTCGGCACAGATCTGGCCGTCATCGGTGCAGGCCCGGCAGCTCCGGCTGACACTGCCACGCCCACCGCGGAACCCGAGCCAGAGCCAGAGCAGACCCCTGACACACCCGCACCCTCCGAAGCCGAGTCCCAGCCAGTCGTTCAGGCCCCGGCTGCCGCCATACCCGCCGAAGCACCACCAGCCTCGAGCGCACACATCGAGGACGGCACCACGGTCACGATGCCGGCCTTGGGTGAGTCAGTGACCGAGGGCACGGTCACCCGTTGGCTCAAGTCCGAGGGTGATCGAGTCGAGGTCGATGAGCCGTTGCTCGAGGTCTCCACGGACAAGGTTGACACGGAGATCCCCTCGCCAGTCGCCGGCAGCATCAGCCAGATTTTGGTCGGCGAGGACGAGACCGTCCCTGTTGGAGCCGATCTGGTGATCATCGGTGGCCAGGCTGGGGCACCCACCCCCGCAGTGCCGGTCCAGGAGCTGGCGCCGGCAGCGCCGACGCCAGCCACACCGGCGGCGCCGACGCCAGCCGCACCGGCTGCGCCGACGCCAGCCGCACCGGCTGCTAGCGCACCAGCTACGGCACCGACACCTGCCGTACCTGCGGCGGCCCCCACGCCTGCCGTACCTGCGGCGGCCCCCACACCTGCTGCGCCGGTTTCACCGGTGACTGCTTCAAGGCCGGTGACCGGTGGATCTGATGCCGCGGCCTACGTCACCCCGCTGGTGCGAAAGCTGGCCAGCGACAGCAACATTGATCTCGCCTCGGTCAAGGGCACCGGTATCGGCGGTCGGATCCGCAAGCAGGACGTGCTCGAGGCTGCCGCGGCCGCCGCGGTAACGCCAGAGGTAACCCGGCCGGCAGCACCCACGGCCGCTGCATCTGCGCCCAGACCCGCTATCTCGCCCCAACGCGGCACCACCGAGAAGATGAGCCGCCTGCGCAAGGTCATCGCGCAGCGGATGGTCGAGTCCTTGCACGTCTCCGCCCAGCTCACCAGCGTGATCGAGGTCGACGTCACCAAGATCGCGAGGCTACGGGACCGGGCCAAGCGTGACTTCGAGGCGCGTGAAGGCACCAAGCTCAGCTTCTTGCCCTTCTTCGCCCTCGCTGCGGTGGAAGCACTCAAGACCCACCCCAACGTCAACTCCAGCGTCGAGGGCGACGAGATCACCTACCACAGCTCCGAGAACCTCGGTGTGGCGGTCGACACCGAACGCGGGCTGCTCGTGCCCGTGATCAAAGATGCCGGCGATCTCAACATCGCTGGGTTGTCTCGCAAGATCGCAGACTTGGCCGAGCGAACCCGAACAAACAAGGTCTCCCCCGATGAGCTGGGCGGTGGCACGTTCACGCTGACCAACACCGGTAGCCGGGGCGTCCTGTTCGACACTCCGATCATCAACCAGCCCAACGTCGCCATCCTCGGCACGGGTGCGGTCGTCAAACGACCCGTCGTGGTCAAGGACAGCGACGGTGGCGAGACGATCGCGATCCGCTCGATGGTCTACCTCGCCCTTTCCTATGACCACCGCGTCGTAGACGGCTCGGACGCCGCACGCTTCCTGACGACGATGAAGACCCGCCTGCAAGAAGGCGCCTTCGAAGCATCCCTGGGCCTCTAGAGCCGGACCCTGTGCCCCCGTCGCCCTCACAGCCGCCACCGCGGCGGGTCGCCATCACCGGGGCTTCCGGCCTGATCGGCAGCGCGTTGTCGGCGTTCCTGAGTTCGCGAGGCGACGACGTGGTGCACCTCGTGCGCCGCGAGCCACGAGCACGTTACGAAATCAGCTGGGACCCCGCGTCGCGAAAGCTCGACCCCGGCGCCCTGTCCGGTGCCACGGCCGTCGTTCACCTCGCAGGGGCGGGCGTGGGCGAGCATCGGTGGACACCCGCATACAAGCAACAGATCCTTGCCTCCCGTGTCGATGGCACTGCCACCATCGCCACCGCGCTGGCCGATCTCGGGGAGCCGATCGCGCTCGTGAGTGGTTCTGCCATCGGCGCGTACGGTGACCGCGGCGACGAGATGCTCACAGAGGACAGCGACTCCGGACAGGGTTTCCTGGCCGGCGTGGTCCGCGCCTGGGAGGCCGCGACCAGACCGGCACAAGAGGCGGGGCTGCGGGTCGTCCACGCCAGAACTGGACTTGTCCTGACCCGCGATGGTGGCGCCATGCAACGCGTCCTGCCGCTGGCACGGTTAGGACTGGCCGGCCCGCTCGGGACGGGACGGCAGTACTGGAGTTGGATCACGCTGCACGACGAGCTTCGGGCCCTGGCGCATCTCATCGACCAGGACCTTGCGGGACCGGTCAACCTGGTCAGCACCCAGCCGCTACGTCAGGCCGCAGTCATGAAGGCCCTCGGCGCCCAGCTAGGCCGTCCCGCAGTGCTGCCGGCCCCGGCCCTGGCCCTCAGAGTCGCCTTGGGCGAGTTCGCCAGCGACGTTCTGGCCAGCGCCCGGGTCCTGCCCAGCGTTCTGACCGCGTCGGGATTCGTCTTCGAACACGCCACCATCGGCAGCGCCATGCGCTGGCTCCTCGACCAGGGCTAGGGCGCAGGTGAGCGCCCGGGGGCAGCCGGGCTGACAGCTGCACGCTGGACCTGGTGGGTGCTGATCCGAGCGGGCCGGCAAGCCGTCCTCAGCGCCAGCCCGGGGTCCGCACCCGAACCACCGATCCTTGGGCGGCGCTGGCGCGAGCCGCGTCCAGAACGGCCAAGGTGTGCACGGCGTCATGAGGGTCCACCGGCATGGCGCACGGAGGGTCCTCAGTGCCGAGTGCGCTCTTGACCTGCCGGTAGAAGTCCACCTGCCCGGTGAGCCGGCCGGCTCACCGGTGTGCGCTGCGCTCCCACGTCGACCCACCCGCACTGTGCCGCGTCTGCGTGGGCCAGGTCTGGGTAGATGCCGGAACCGTCGTTCTCGAACTGGTTGAGCAAGAAGGCCCCGCCCAGTCCCAGGATCCGCACGCGAGGCCCGGGCGCAGCAGAGCGGGACGTCGCGCCCAGGTGTGAGACCACACCTGGGCATGGCGGCACGCCAGGAACGCATCATCTTCTGCGGCTGTGGTGCGGGCTGGGACCTCGGCGAAGACCGTGTCGACGGGACCGGACAGGTCGACCGCTGCGTCGATCATGTGGCTATGCAGATCGAGCATGATGCCCCCACCACCAGCCGCGGAGGCGTTTTCACGCCACCGATCCTTGGGTGTGGGACGCCAACGTTCCCAACGGAACTCGTGACGAAACACCTCACCGAGGCGGCCCGATGCGACAACCCCTCGGGCAGCCACGTGCTCGGCGTCGAATCGGCGGCTCTGGAAGACCGTCAGGACCACAGCGGCGGCGCGGGCTGCCTGGACAACCCCGAACGCCTAGGCGCCGTACGTGGCCAGAGGCTTGTCGACGACCACCGCGATCCCCGCGTCAATACACTGCCGGGCCTGCCGAGCGTGAAGGCCGCTGGCAGTGGCCAGGACAATGAGATCCAGGCCAGCCACGGCCAGCAAGGCGTCGAGGTCGTCGGTTACCCGAGCCCCTGGCACCTCTTGGGGGACCTGCGCCGCACGTTGCCGATCGGCGGTGGAGACCGCAGCGATCGTCATCCCGGCCTGCTGCAGGAGCGGTGCATGGATACCCCGCCCTGACGAACCGAACCCGGCCAGGCCAACAGCGGTCATCGGGGCACCACGGCGCTGTCCGTGTCAGCGGGCGGCGCCTGCCGGTCCAGCCGGCTGGGCCACCAGATGCGCCGGCCAAGCTCGTAGGCGGCGGCCGGCACGAGCAGTGAGCGGACCACCGTGGTGTCCAACAGCACACCGAAGGCAACGATGAAGGCAATCTGGACAAGGAAGAGGATCGGGATGACCGACAGCGCCGAGAACGTCGCTGCCAGCACGATGCCTGCGCTGGTGATCACCCCGCCGGTCACCGCCAGCGCGACAAGGACCCCGGGCCGCGTTCCTCGCTGACCCGACTCCTCGCGGACCCTGGTCATCAAGAAGATGGAGTAGTCGATGCCCAGGGCGACGAGGAAGACGAATGCGTACAGCGGAGTCCCCGGATCGGACCCTGGGAAGCCGAAGACGTGGTCGAACACCAGCGCCGACACACCCAGGGTTGCCGCGAACGAGAGGACGTTGGCCGCGACCAGGATCACCGGCGCGACCAGCGAGCGCAGCAGCAGCATCAGCACGATGAAGACGACGGCGAGAATCGCGGGGATGACGACCCGAAGGTCCCGCTGGCTGGCCTGGCGGACGTCATAGTTGACCGCGGTGCTACCGCCGACCAGGACATCGGGGCCGACGCTGTCAAGAGTGCTGCGCAGCTTCTGGACCACGGTCTCGGCGGCCGGGCTGTCAGCTGCGGGGGTCAGGGTCGCCTGGACCAGGACATTGCCGTCCACAACCTTAGGCGGCACACCCGGTGCCGTCCCCACGAACGCTGAGGCGACACCCTTGGTGGATTCCACCTCGGCAAGCACCTTCTGGACCTTGGCCTGGGGGGCGATGATCTGCACCGGAGACCCGGAGCCGGCGGGGAAGTGCTGCGCAAGGACCTGCTGGCCCGTGACCGAGTCAACCTTGTTCAAAAAGAGCTGCGACTGGGTGACCCCCCCGGCGTTGAGGGTTGGGGCGAACGCGGCGCAGGCGAGCAGCCCCACCAGTGTCAAGACCCAGGTGCGACGTGGGTGACGACCCACCACCCCGGCCACCCGACCCCAGATGCCTCGGCGCCCTACGGAGTCCTCGGCGTGGACATGGTCGACCCTGGGGATGATCGGCCAGAAGATGCGCCGACCGAAGAGCAGCAGGACCACCGGAAGGAAGGTCAGCGACGCGACCAGGGCACCAGCAATACCCAGCGCGCCGATCGGGCCGAGGCCACGGGTACTGCCGAGCTGGGACAGCAGCAGGCACAGCAGACCCAGGATCACGGTGGCAGCACTTGCGGCAACAGGCTGGGCCGCTGCCTTCCAGGCGGCCGCCATCGCCGCCCACTTGCTCGGGTGTTCATGGAGCTCCTCGCGATAACGAGAGACCAGCAGCAGCGAGTAGTCCGTGGCGGCACCGACGACCAGAATCGACAGGATTCCCTGGCTCTGGCCGTTCAACCCGATAACGGCGTTCTTGGCCAGCGGGTAGATCACCGTCGCAGCGGCGGCCAGCCCGAAGATCGCCGTCAACAGCACGGTGATGGGCAGGATCGGGCTGCGGTAGACGACCAAGAGGATGAAGAACACGACCCCGAGAGCGACGAACAGCAGGATGCCGTCGATGCCGCTGAACGCAGTGACAAAGTCGGCCAGAACCCCCGCGGGTCCGGCGACGTACACGGTGAGTCCGCTGGGCTTGAGCATTGTGGCCGCGGAGGCCTTCAGCGCCTTGGCCCCCTCGTACAGCGGACTGGACGAGCCGATCACCTCGGCAGCCTTGGTGGCGTCGAGCTGCACCGGTACCAGGAGTGCCTTGCCGTCCGCGCTCGCAATGGCCACGGCCGGGGGTGCGGCGAGGTACGGCCCCAGGAAGTAACCCTTGATGTCAAAGGGCAGCGACGGGATACCGGCGATGAACTTCTTGGCTGCTGGCGCATCCGAGGGCAACAGGCCGGCCGGACGCTCGATCACCACGAAGTAAGGCAGTGCGTTGGCCGAGCTGAACTTCGCCGCGAGAGTGCTGACCTCGGTGGACTCGGCGGTCTTGGGTAGGAACGAGGCGTTGTCGTTCTTCTGCACCTCAGAGAGCCGGCCGACCAGCGGGCCACCCACCCCGGCCAGTCCCAACCACACCAGGAGCACAAGACCCAGCGCGATGCGACGAACCATCTTCGTGGCGCCACTGCTCTTGGAGCTCTCGGCAGCCTCTTGCTCAGGCGTGATTCCGTCACGGTTCAACTGCTCGCTCCCCTGGTCGACGCTGGGCGCTGTCGTCAGCACTTACTCAAGCATCTTTGGGGCCCGCGTACTGTGTCGGTATGCGCTTCGAGCACTTAGGTTTTGCCCCGGACTACGTCGACTACAAGGCTGCGTGGGACCGCCAGCGCGCGGTTCATGAGGCCGTGGTGTCCGGCGACGAACCCGACACCGTGCTGCTGCTCGAGCACGCCGCCGTCTACACCGCGGGCAAACGGACCGAACCTCATGAGCGCCCCTTTGACAGCACCCCGGTCATCGACGTCGACCGCGGGGGCAAGATCACCTGGCACGGTCCGGGCCAGCTGGTGGGCTACCCCATCGTCCGGCTCGCTTGCCCGGTTGACGTGGTCGCCCACGTGCGCCGCCTCGAGGAGATGATGATTCAGGTCTGTGCAGACCTGGGGGTCACCGCGGGGCGCGTCGAGGGCCGCAGCGGAGTGTGGATCCGGGCCGATGAGGCCGGACCCGACCGCAAGATCGGCGCCATCGGCATCCGGGTGAGCCAGAGCGTCACGATGCACGGTTTCGCGCTCAACTGCTGCTGTGACCTGTCCTGGGCCCAGGTGATCGTGCCGTGCGGCATCGCCGACGCAGGTGTGACCTCACTGAGCAAGGAGCTGGGCCGAGACGTGCCGGTCTATGAGGTGCTCCCCTACGCCGAGAAACACCTGAGCGACATCCTGGGCTGAGCCCACCCCGAGGGTCACGCGCTGTGCGCAGCGCCGTGTGACGGCGTCCGGCCGAGGGCGACCACGGCGTATCCTTGACCGGTGCCTGGTTCACGTCCAGCCCGGCGAGCGCCTGACTCTTCCGAACCTCTGTGGCCCGAACATCCAGTTACCCGAAAATGGCAAGGGAGCCTTAGTGAGCGTCGCACCTGATGGTCGCCGCATGCTGCGCGTCGAAGCCCGCAACGCGCAGACGCCTATCGAGCGCAAACCGGAGTGGATTCGCACCACGGCCAAGATGGGACCGGAGTACACCAAGCTCAACACGATGGTGAAGGCCGAGGGTCTGCACACGGTCTGCCAGGAGGCTGCGTGCCCTAACATCTTCGAGTGCTGGGAAGACAAGGAGGCCACCTTCCTGATCGGCGGTGAACAGTGCACCCGGCGCTGCGACTTCTGCCAGATTGACACCGGCAAGCCCGAAGACCTGGACCGTGACGAACCCCGCCGGGTCGCCGAGTCGGTCCAGCAGATGGGCCTGCGCTACGCCACGATCACCGGTGTCGCTCGCGACGACCTCGAGGACGGCGGCGCCTGGCTCTACGCCGAGACGGTCCGCATGGTGCACCAGCTCAACCCCGGCACCGGCGTCGAGATCCTGGTCCCCGATTTCGACGGCGTCCCCGAGCTCGTCGGTCAGGTCCTGAAAGCTAAGCCCGAGGTGTTCGCGCACAACGTCGAGACAGTTCCTCGCCTGTTCAAGAGGATCCGTCCGGCGTTCCAGTACGAGCGCTCGCTGGCGGTCATCACGATGGGCCGCGATGCGGGCCTGGTGACCAAGTCCAACCTGATCCTGGGCATGGGCGAAGAAGAGCACGAGGTCGCGCAGGCCCTGCGCGACCTGTACGACGCCGGTACCGACCTGATCACGATCACCCAGTACCTGCGGCCGTCTCCGCGTCACCATCCGATCGACCGCTGGGTCAAGCCGGAGGAGTTCGTCCGGTGGTCCGACCTGGCTGAGCAGATCGGCTACAAGGGCGTCATGAGTGGGCCTTTGGTGCGTTCGTCCTACCGCGCAGGTCGCCTCTGGGCCCAGGCCATGAAGCGCTGGGGTCGTCCCGTGCCAGAGCAGCTATCCCACCTCGTGTCAACCTCATACAGCCCAGCCCGACAGGAGGCCGTCTCGCTGCTCGAGCGCCGCCTGTCCAACGTCTCCTGAAGGTAGTCTGATCCCCATGGCCCGCAAGGAATCCGCGAAGTCGACCGCGCCGAAGAAACCCGGGCGCTTCCGTCAGATAGCGCAGATCCGTGAGGTCTTCACCTCCGCCCGCAGTGTCGACCCGCAGATCGGCTGGTGGATGGCACTGGCTGCCGTCGGCGCCCTGGCCCTGATGGTCGTCATCGGTCTGCTCGTGGGGAACTGGGTCTACTTCCTGATCCTCGGCGTCCCCCTTGCCGGCCTTGCCGCTTCGATGGTGCTGAGCTTCCGGGCCAAACGCGCAGCGTACAAGTCCATCGAGGGCAAGCCGGGCGCCGCTGGCGCGGCTCTGTCCTCGCTGCGTCGTGGCTGGTATTTCGAGCAACAGCCCGTGGCCGCTGAAGCTGGCCGAGCAGGTGACATGACCTCGGCGGTGATGGTGTTCCGGGCAACTGGACGTCCGGGGGTCGTCCTCGTCGCCGAGGGTCCCCCCGTTCGAGCAACCAAACTTGCTGAGGCCGAGCGCAAGAAGATCAGCCGCATCGCAGGAGCAAGTGTCCCAGTAACGGTGCTGCGGATCGGCGAGGGCGGCGGCGAGGACGAGGTGTCGGTTCGCAAGGTGACCAGCAAGATCCAACGAATGAAGCCAGTGCTCACCAAGGAAGAGGTCACCGCGGTCAACAAGCGCCTCAAGGCAATGGGTGGGATGCGTCCACCGCTGCCAGCCGGCGTCGACCCGAACCGAATGCGCATGGACCGCAAGTCGATGCGTGGTCGCTGACTTCGTGGCAGGAACGAGATGACTGCGCAGCCGGCCTACCCCACCTTCCCTCCGCCTAGGGTCTGCGGGCCTGGTCAGATGCGCACGGTCACGGTTCCGGCGATCTTGTCGTGGAAACCTCGGGTGTCGCGATCCCAGATCACGGCTGGAATCACCACGGCCAGCAGGACGGTACGAATCACCGCGAGGACCGGTCCTGCGCTGGCTCCACCAACACGGACGACACGAATACCGAGCAGTCGGTGCCCGATCGTGGACCCCAGCGTCCCGACCAGCAGCAGATTCATGAGGACGAAGACGGCGAGCGGTTTGAACGAGCCCTGTCCCCCATGGCCAAGGCGGTAGCTCATGAAACCTGCCGCGATCAGGTTGCTAAGGAACCAGTCCACTGAGACAGCAATCAGCCGTCGCCCGAACCGGGCAAGCGAGCCTGGGCCGCGCTGCGGCATACCAAGTCTGCGGCCCGGGTAGTCATCAGGATCTGAGCGCTCAGCACCTGGACCACCGAGCCACGAGGCGAAGTCCGTACGATCGACCACGAGCCAAGGCTACGTTGGACCCACACTGCATGTAACACCGGTGAAACATCGGGGTTTTGCCGCCGAAATCCAGCCCCGATAGGGTCTGTCCCGATCCAAAGATAGGCCCGGCCATCATGCGCCGGGCCCCACAACAGGAGGTTGCATGTTCAGCAAGCCTGAAGAGGTCCTCGAGTTCATCAAGAGCGAGGATGTCAAATTCGTCGATGTCCGCTTCTGCGACCTGCCCGGCGTCATGCAGCACTTCAACGTGCCGGCAGCCACGCTGACCCTTGACTTCTTCACCGAAGGCCAGATGTTTGACGGTTCCTCGATCCGCGGTTTCCAGGCCATCCACGAGTCCGACATGAAGCTCATCCCGGACCCGACGACCGCCTATCTGGACCCGTTCCGCGATCAGAAGACGCTGATCATGAACTTTTCGATCGTGGACCCGTTCACCGACGAGCCCTACAGCCGCGACCCGCGCAACATCGCAGCCAAGGCCGAGGCCTACCTGAAGTCGACCGGCATCGCCGACGCTGCATACTTCGGCGCCGAGGCCGAGTTCTATATCTTCGACGACGTACGTTACGAGACCAAGCAGAATGCCTCCTACTACTACATCGACTCGATCGAAGCTGCCTGGAACACCGGCCGCGTGGAGGAGGGAGGCAACCAGGGTTACAAGACCCGCTACAAGGGTGGCTACTTCCCGGTCCCGCCGCTGGACCACTTCGCCGATATGCGCGACGAGATGTGTCTGAAGCTGGCCGAGGTGGGCCTTTCCGTTGAGCGCAGCCACCACGAAGTCGGCACTGCCGGCCAGCAAGAGATCAACTACCGCTTCGGGTCGCTACTGCAGGCTGGTGACGAGTTGATGAAGTTCAAGTACGTCATCAAGAACGTCGCGTGGGCGGGGGGCAAGACTGCCACCTTCATGCCGAAGCCGATCTTCGGCGACAACGGATCAGGCATGCACACCCACCAGAGCCTCTGGAAGAACGGCGAGCCGCTCTTCTATGACGAGCGCGGCTACGGCGGTCTCTCGGACATCGCACGCTGGTACATCGGGGGGCTGCTCAAGCACGCTTCGTCATTGCTGGCCTTCACCAACCCGACGGTCAACTCCTACCACCGTCTGGTCCCGGGCTACGAGGCTCCTGTCAACCTGGTCTACTCCGCGCGCAACCGGTCCGCCTGCGTCCGCATCCCGATCGCCGGCAGCTCGCCTAAGGCCAAGCGCATCGAGTTCCGGATCCCTGACCCGTCGGCCAACCCCTACCTCGCCTTTGCTGCGCAGATGATGGCCGGCCTGGACGGCATCAAGAACCGCACTGAGCCACCAGCACCGGTCGACAAGGACCTCTACGAGCTGCCGCCTGAGGAGCACGACCAGATCGCGCAGGTTCCTGGGTCGCTGCCCGAGGTGCTAGCGGCACTGGCAGCTGACCACGACTATCTGCTCGAGGGCGACGTGTTCACCACTGACCTCATCGAGACCTGGATCGAATGGAAGACGCTCAACGAGGTCGACCCGATCCGCTTCCGCCCGCACCCCCATGAGTTCGAGATGTACTACGACATCTGAGGCTCTTAGGCCGCTGACCTGCGCAAACGTCAGTGGTTGACCCTCGTAGTCCTTGACGAGTCCTTGCGAGCAGCTAGAACGACCGCCACGGCTGCTCGTGAGGACTCGTCTGCGTCTGGCCACATGTGCCCGTAGGTGTTGAGCGTCGTCATGGCGCTGGCATGCCGTAGTCGGGTCTGTACGACCTTGACATCCAGACCCGAGGCGATGAGCAACGACGCGAAGTAGTGGCGCTTATGGGGAATTCCCCATAAGCGGCATCAGGGCTATTCATCTGACCGGACCTCTGCAGGTCAGGAGGCTCTCCATGGTCGAGCCGCTCGTGGCCTGTCCATGGTCGGCGGGTGGCCCCGTCTTCCCGGCGGTGAGGGC
>Ga0075520_1001548_pt1 | contig 11122 bp, 8 predicted proteins | sample NGEPerB_FD_75100 | JGI IMG/M metagenome (GOLD analysis project Ga0075520, IMG submission 75100) | Arctic peat soil microbial communities from the Barrow Environmental Observatory site, Barrow, Alaska, USA - NGEE PermafrostAB12-B | ecosystem: Environmental > Terrestrial > Soil > Wetlands > Peat ...
CAACACAAACCGAGATCAAACTTGGCATCGATTTTTGGCACGCTGTTGAGTTCTCAAGAATCGGACGCACACCAACACAACACCTCACAGCATCACATCGGGGCAACCATACAAACTTACTCTGACCCGCCTCGCCAGTCAAATCCGCACCCGATCCAAGATCAAGGGGAGTTTGGCCGGCGGGACTACTTGGGCCGTGGACGACCTTAGCACCGATTTGGGGCCACCCGTAACCGCTGGGTCCCGGGCGACGGTGCCTAGGACTCCCGATGGACGTGAGGTCCAGAAGTGCGGTGCCGCAACGGCGTTCGTCGCTGGCTGGGTGCTGGCCTCAGACGGGCGGGACACCCCTGCGACGCTGGCTGAAGGTCCGGTCTCGCCGGGCGGCATAGGCGAGTCGGCTCACCAGCTCTCCCCGGAGTTCGTCAGCCTCGATGATGGCATCGAGAACCAGGTCGGCGGCAAGACGCTCCAGGTCCACATCCTGCTCATACTCGTGGCGCTTCTCGTTCACGAACTGTTCTCGCTCGGCGGGATCTTCGATCTCGGCGATCTTGTTGGCGTAGACCGCATTGACCGCTGCCTCCGGACCCATCACCGCGATCCGTGCGGTCGGCAGCGCCAGCGTTGCATCTGGACCGAAGCCAGGACCGGCCATCGCGTACAAGCCCGCGCCGTAGGCCTTACGGACGATGACCGAGAACTGCGGAACCGTGGCCTCTGAGACCGCCGTGATCATCTTGGCTCCGTGCCGGATGATCCCTGCCCTTTCAACTTCCGACCCGATCATGAAGCCAGGCACGTCCGCCAGGTAGACCAACGGAATCGAGAAGGCGTCACACAGCCAGATGAACCGCGCGGCCTTGTCAGCGCTGTCGACGAACAGCACACCGCCCTTGATCGCGGAGTTGTTAGCGACCACGCCAACGGTCGACCCCGCCATCCGTCCGAACCCGGTGACGAGCTCTGAGGCATACAAGGGTTTGAGCTCGAAGAAGGAGTCTTCGTCCACCAGCCCGTCGATGAACTCATGAATGTCGAAGGGCTGGCTCTCAATCTCGGGCACCGTCGAACGGGTCAGCGGGCGGGCCGGCTCCTCGCAGACATAGGAGGGCAGCTCCGCCTGCCAGTTCGAGGGCACGTAGGAGAAGTAGAGCTTGGCCAGGTCGATGGCGTCGGCGTCGTCGGATGCGAGCAGGTCACCACAGCCGGAGACGGTGCAGTGCATCCGGGCGCCTCCCATGTCCTCCAGGGAGACCTTCTCGCCAACCACCATCTCAGCCATGCGGGGGCTGCCGAGATACATGGACGCGTTGCCGTCGACCATGATCACGATGTCGGTGAAGGCCGGGATGTATGCCCCGCCGGCGGCCGACGGGCCGAAGAGGCAGCAAATCTGCGGAACCTTGCCCGAGAGCGCCACCTGGTTGTGAAAGATCCGTCCGGCGCCGCGACGACCTGGGAAGAGATCAACCTGATCGGTGATCCGCGCGCCGGCAGAGTCGATGAACCAGAAGATAGGCAGCTCTTCGCGCAAGGCCATCTCGGTGGCGCGAATGATCTTCTCTACCGTGCGTGCACCCCAGGATCCGGCCTTGACTGTGGGGTCATTGGCCACCACGATCGCCGGCCTGCCCTCCACAGTCCCGCGACCGGTCACGACCCCGTCGGCGGGCAAACCGGCCGTCGTCGCGTTGGCGTAGCGCCCGTCCTCGACGAAGGAACCATGGTCGAACAGCAACGAAATACGCTGACGCACGTACAGCTTGTTCTGCGACGCCAGCTTGATCAACGCCCTCTGCGGTGGGGCCGCCGATGCGGCGTGAGCCACATTCAGCCGTCTACGAACGTCCGCAACCCGGGGGTCGCCTCCCTGCGTGGGACCGGCGAATGGTGGTTGCTGTTGCTGGGATTCGACGTCCGTCATGGCTGACATCTCCTGAGATTTGAGCCGAATGGATCAGGCGCTGGGCAAACCGAGGCCGCGCGCGATGACCATGCGCTGAACTTCACTGGTACCCTCGCCGATCTCCAGGATCTTGGCATCTCGGAAGAATCGAGCCACCGGAAAGTCCTCCATGAAGCCGTTGCCACCGAAGATCTGCGTGGCGGTGCGGGTGGCGGTGACGGCTGCTTCCGTCGAGTAGAGCTTTGCCACAGCAGCAGCCTGTTTGACGTCCTTGACAGAGCGACGGCCGGCGTGGAGCTCGTCCTTGAGCCAGGCGGCCTTGTAGGTCAGCAGGCGGGCGGCCTCGACCATTACCTCCAGGTCGGCGATCTGGAACGAGACACCCTGGTTGACCCCGATCGGCCGCCCGAACGCGATGCGCGTCTTGGCGTACTCCGTAGAGGCCTCCAGGCACGCCTGGGCAAGTCCGACGGCAAGGGCACTGATCGCTATACGTCCGTCATCGAGAGTCTTGAGGAACTGCTTGAAGCCGGCGCCCTGTTCACCAAGCAAGTTCTCGGCCGACACCCGGCAATCGTGGAAGTGCAGACCGTGGGTGTCGGACGCGTGCCAGCCCAGCTTGTGGTAGGCCGGCTCGACGGCGAACCCCTCTGTGCCCGAAGGAATCAGGATGGCGCTGATCTGCGCTGAACCATCGGGGTTCTGCCCGGTTCGGGCCGTGACCGTCACCACCGAAGTGATGTCGGTGCCACTGTTGGTGATGAACGCCTTGGAACCGTTGACCACCCATTGGTCGCCGTCGAGGCGGGCCTTGGTGCGAGTGGCGCCGGCATCAGAGCCGGCTTCGGACTCGGTCAGGCCAAAAGCTGCGAGCGCACGGCCAGCCACCAGGTCGGGCAGCCAGCGCTCCTTCTGCTCCTGGGAGCCGTAGGTGAGGATCGGGTTGATCCCCAGTCCGACACCGGCCGACAGGGTGATGCCGATGGACTGGTCGACCCGGCCGAGCTCCTCGATAGCCACACACAGGCTCGTGAAGTCGCCGGCAGCGCCGCCAAACTCCTCCGGAACAACCAGGCCGAACAGCCCGAGGTCGCCCATCTTGGGGACCAGATCGACAGGGAAGTGCTCTTCGCGGTCCCAGGTGGCGATGTACGGAGCCACCTCCGCCTCGGCAAACTCGCGCACGACCGCACGGAAGTCTTCATGATCCTTGCTGAGCTCGAACATGAGTGGGTGGGCCCTTCGTTGGCACCGAGAAACCGGAGACGTGCTTGGCGGACGTGACGAGAACGACATGGGCATGACGTTGACGTTAACGTCAAGGTAGAGCATCCTGAGCGACATGACAAGGACTGAATCGGCGAACAACGTGGGGACAACAAGAGACGCCGGGGCAGCGAACGAGGCCGATGCAGCAAACGACGCGAAGACCTGGACGATCGGGCAGGTCGCTGCGGAGTTCGCGATCACCCACCGCACCGTTCGCCACTACGAGGAGCTCAAGCTCATCTCACCCGAGCGTCGCGGGACGGCGCGCATCTACCGTCGCCGCGAGCGCACCCGTCTCAACCTGATTCTGCGCGGCAAGCGGCTTGGCTTTCCGCTCGAGGAGATCCGCACGATCATCGACCTGTACGACGAACCGACGGGACAGGGCAGTCAGCTGCGCTATGTGTTGGATCAGATCCACGACCGCAGAGGGCATCTGGAGCGACGCCGCCGTGATATCGAGGACGCCATGAACGAGCTGGACGAGTTCGAGCGCCGTTGCCAAAGCGATCTGGAACAGCTGGGCGAGACGGGCCAGCAACCTCGCTCTGCCTCGATATGAGCTTCGCCTCCCCTGTGCGCCACTTTGGCTGCCGCTGTGCCGAACCCCTTGAGCGCGGTGGCAGAGGTCACGTCACGTCCGCTAACCCCTGTCTCACACGCTAGGCTCCGCCAATGGCGCCCATCCGCAAGGTATTGATAGCTAACCGAGGCGAGATCGCCGTTCGGATCGCTCGTGCATGCAAGGACAGCGGGATTCTCTCGGTTGCTGTCTACGCCGATCCGGACCGTGACGCACTGCATGTCAAGATCGCCGACGAGGCCTACGCACTGGGCGGCACCTCTCCCGGTGATTCCTACCTGGTACAGCAGAAGCTGCTTGACGTCGCATCCAGAGCCGGTGCCGACGCAGTCCACCCCGGTTATGGCTTCCTGGCCGAGAATGCCTCGTTCGCCCAGGCAGTCATCGACGCCGGCCTGATCTGGATAGGGCCCTCGCCAGAGGCCATCGACTCCCTGGGCGACAAGGTGAAGGCCCGCCACATCGCCGCGCGGGCGAACGCGCCGCTGGTGCCCGGCACGTCGGACCCCGTTGAGGACAGCGACGAGATCGTGGCGTTTGCCAAGAAATACGGCCTCCCGGTGGCCATCAAAGCGGTCTTCGGTGGCGGCGGACGCGGAATGAAAGTCGCGCGCACCATCTCGCAGATACCCGAACTGTTCGACTCAGCCACCCGCGAGGCCATCTCCGCCTTTGGTCGTGGCGAGTGTTTCGTTGAGCGCTACCTAGACAAGCCTCGCCACGTCGAAACCCAGTGCCTGGCCGACAGCCACGGCAATGTCGTGGTCGTCTCGACCCGCGACTGTTCCCTGCAAAGGCGCCACCAGAAGCTGGTCGAGGAGGCACCGGCGCCGTTCCTGTCCCGGCAGCAGAACGCAGAGATGGTCCGTGCTTCCAAAGCCATCCTCAAAGAGGCCAAGTACCAAGGTGCTGGAACATGCGAGTTCCTCGTCGGCCAAGACGGCGTCATCTCCTTCCTGGAGGTCAACACCCGGCTGCAGGTGGAACACCCCGTCAGCGAGGAGGTCACCGGCATCGACCTGGTCCGCGAGCAGTTCCGGATCGCCAGCGGTGAAGCGCTTGGTTATGCCGACCCTGCCCCGCATGGACACTCGATCGAGTTCAGGATCAATGGCGAAGACGCCGGCCGGAACTTCATGCCGGCCCCTGGTGTCGTCGCGAGCTTCCGTCCACCGTCGGGCCCCGGCGTACGGCTGGACTCCGGTGTCGAGTCAGGCGACATTATCGGCGGAGCGTTCGACTCCATGCTGGCCAAGCTGATAGTCACCGGCAAGGACCGCACCCAGGCGCTGGCGCGGGCACGCCGGGCACTGGGCGAGTTCGTCATTGAGGGCATGCCGACAGTTCTGCCGTTCCACCGGGCTGTGGTGTCCAACGAGGCTTTCGCCCCGGCGAACCCCGCCGAGCCGTTCACGGTGCACACCCGCTGGATCGAGACAGAGTTCGTGAACGACATCCCCGCCTACGCTGGAGCCATCGCCAGCGCTCCTGAACCGGCCGGCGAGCGCCAGAGCGTGGTCGTCGAGGTCGGCGGCAAGCGCCTCGAGGTGATTCTGCCCGGCGGACTGAAGTTTGGTGGCGGCGGAGGCGGCGGTTCGAAGAAGAAGGCACCCAAACGGACCGGCGGCGCCAAGGCAGGAGCCGCCACCTCCGGAGACTCCCTGATCACGCCCATGCAGGGAACAATCGTCAAGATCGCGGTTGAGGAAGGCCAGGTCGTCGAAGCCGGGGAGCTGGTGGTCGTCCTGGAAGCGATGAAGATGGAACAGCCGATCAACGCCCACAAGGCCGGTACGATCACCGGTCTGACCGCAACCGTGGGCCTGACCGTGGCTAACGGCCTGGTGATCGCAGAGATCAAGGACTGACGTGATCTCTGGCTGAGGTCGCCGGGCGTCGCCGGCGACCTCAGATGTTGGAGTGCAGCCGTCGGGCGGCTTCGGCGATCGAGCCTGAAAGGGACGGATAGATGGTAATCGTGCTCGCCATCTGGTCCACCGTGAGCCGGTGCTGAACTGCCAGGGCTATCGGGAAGATCAGCTCGGAGGCATGCGGAGCCACCACCACGCCACCGACGATCGAGTCGCTGCCAGTGGCGGCAAAGAGCTTGACGAACCCGTCCTGGGCGTTCTGCATCTTGGCTCGGGGGTTGGTCGACAGTGGCAGCATGACCGCCCGGGCATCGATACGGCCCTCATCGATGTCCTTCTGGGAGAATCCGACTGTCGCGATCTCGGGGTCGGTGAAGATATTGGCGCTGACGCCTCGCAGGTGCAGGGGCGCCACGGTGTCCCCCAGCGCATGCGACATCGCGATACGACCTTGCATAGCGGCCACGGACGCCAGCGGGAGGATTCCGGTGCAGTCGCCCGCGGCGTACACCCCTCTTACCGACGTGCGCGAGACTTTGTCGACGCGGATGTGGCCCGACGCGCCCAACGCCACGCCCGCCTGGACCAGCCCCATGTTCGCGGTCTGCGGGATCGAGCCGACCGCGAGGAGCACATGTGAGCCGCTGATCTCACGACCATCATCGAGGGTGACGACCACGCCATCGCCCGTGAGCCTGGCACCGGCCGCACGGGAGCGGTTCATCACGTGCATGCCTCGGCGCCGGAAGACTTCCTCGATCACGGTGGCTGCATCGGCGTCCTCACCGGGAAGCACCCGATCACGGGACGAAACCAGGACGACTTCGCTGCCGAGACCGAGATAGGCATCGGCAAGCTCCGCGCCTGTCACGCCCGAACCGACCACAACCAGACGCTTGGGGACCTCGGTCAGTGCGTAGAGCTGCTGCCAGGTGAGGATTCGCTCGCCGTCGGGCCGGGCTGAGTCCATGACCCGCGGGGTTGCCCCGGTCGCGATCAGAACGACGTCCGCGTCCAGCTCTTCGGTTGTCCCGCCCACGAGGTCCATCGCGACCCTCCCCGGCGAAACCAGCCTCCCGACGCCGCGGCACACCCGCACACCAACCGTCTGGAGCCGCTCCTCGATGTCCCGGCTCTGTGCGGCGGCCAACTCGAGGATGCGTTCGTTGACCGCGACTAGGTCTGCCGCGGCCTCATGGCCGGACTCCTCACTGTCGAAGCGGACACCTAGCCCACCGGCCACCTCGATGCGTGACAGCGAGTTCGAGGTCGAGATCAGCGCCTTGCTGGGGACACAGTCGGTGAGCACAGCGGCACCACCAAGTCCATCGCGGTCGACAACGGTGACTTTGGCTCCGAGATGCGCAGCGACCAGCGCAGCCTCATACCCACCTGGGCCGCCACCAACAATGGCCACGGACGTGCTGCGTTCTTTCACGAACCCTATCCAACCACCCTGCCGCACCCGCTGCGACGAATGACCAGGCGTGCGGGAACGTTACCCTGCCGTCGCTTTCCGTTCATCACCATCGGTGATCGTATGATCCTCGTGACACGACAGCGCAGCGCCAACATCTCGGCGCTAGCCTACGAGGGTGCGTCCCAACCTATGCAGGAGGTCTGAAGTGAAGAGACGAATGCCTCGACGAAGCGCTGTGGCGGTCCTGGCCGCGCTCACCCTGATCGGCATCGCCGCATGTTCCCCACCTACGAAGACTGCCGGTAGCGGTAGCACCGGAGGCGCCCAGGCGGCGTCCGCGACCTCAGCCGCCGGCATCGGCGGGATGGCCGCACTGGTCGACGCAGCCAAGAAGGAGGGCACGCTCAACGTCATTGCTCTGCCCCCGGACTGGGCCAACTATGGCGAGATCATCAAGGGGTTCCAGGCCAAGTACGGCCTTGCGGTCAGCAGCGCGCAGCCCGATGCCTCCAGCGCTGACGAGATCACCGCGGCCAAGAACCTCAAGGGCCAGTCCAACGCACCTGACGTGTTCGACCTCGGCGCTACGGTGGCCGACGCCCACACCGCCATGTTCGCCCCTTACAAGGTGGCCACGTTCAACGACATTCCCGCACTGCTCAAGGACCCGAACGGCCTCAGGGTCAGCGATTACGGCGGCTACATGAGCATCGGCTACGACGCGGGCAAGGTCCCGGCGCCGAAGACTGTCTCCGACCTGCTCAAGCCCGACTACAAGGGCAAGGTCGCCCTGAACGGCGACCCGACCAAGGCGGGCTCTGCGTTCAGCGGTGTCGTCATGACAGCACTGAGCCAAGGCGGATCGGCCAACGACATCAGCAAGGGTGTCGATTTCTTCAAGGCACTTAAGACTGCCGGCAACTTCCTGCCTGTTGACCCCACTCCTGCCACGATCGAGTCCGGCCAGACACCGGTCGTGTTCGACTGGGACTACCTGAACGTCGCACAGGGCAAGAAGCTCACGGGCAAGATGAACTGGAAGACAGTTGTCCCGGCTGGGGCCGTGGTCGGCGGTTACTACGTGCAGGCGATCAGCAAGGACGCTCCTCACCCTGCCGCTGCCCGTCTTTGGGAGGAGTACCTCTACTCCGACGAGGGCCAGAACCTGTGGCTCAAGGGCGCCGCCCGACCCGTGCGCGCAGCAGCGATGCTCGCAGCAGGCACGATCGACAAGGCCGCCTATGCCGCACTGCCCAAGGCGGTCGGAACACCGGTGTTCCTGACCAAGGCGCAGAACGACAAGGCCAACGCCTACCTGACGGCCAACTGGGCCCAGGCCATTGGCTGAACGAGCCAGTATCAGGGCGTCCGTCGGCCGCAAGCCGGTGGGCGCCCTGCTCGGCGTCGTGCCCTTCTTTACGTACACGACGATCTTCCTGCTGGTGCCGACGTTCATCGTCGTGGTCGGCGCATTTCTCGATGGCAAGAGCCGCCCAACCCTGGGGAACCTGGCAGCCCTAGGCCAACCGCAGATCGTGTCCGCCTTCATGAACTCGGTCCTGCTTTCGGCGGTCACGGCGGTCTTGGGTGCCGTGTTCGGGGCGTTGTTGGCCTATGCCGTCTCAACCGCCCGCGAGGGCGGCCCGCTTCGGCGAATGATGACGTCCCTGTGCGGCGTCCTCGCACAGTTCGGCGGGGTAACGCTGGCCTTCGCGTTCATGGCCACCGTCGGGGCCCAGGGATTCCTGACCCCCTGGCTGAAGAACATCGGCATCAACCTGGCCGGCAGCACCTGGTTGTACGAGCCGGACAAGGGGCTGATGCTCGTGTACACATACTTCCAGATCCCCTTGATGCTCATCGTCTTCCTTCCCGCGGTAGAGGGGTTGAGGCCGCAATGGCGCGAGGCAGCGGAGTCCCTCGGTGGCAGCACCTGGCACTACTGGCGCCATGTCGGCGGCCCGATCCTGGCGCCCTCTTTCATCGGGGCCATGCTGCTGCTGTTCACCAACGCCTTCAGCGCCTATGCCACGGCTGAGGCGCTCATCTCGCAGGGCTCCCCCCTCATCACCCTGCAGATCGGCGGCACGCTTAGTTCCGAGGTGATCCTGGGTCAGGAGAACATTGGCAAAGCCATGGCACTGGGCATGGTGGCCATCGTCGCAGTGGTCATGACTCTTTATGTCGTCCTCGAACGGCGCACGAGCAGGTGGCTGGCCCAATGAAGCTGCGCGCCGCGCGCCAGCGCAAGCAGACCATCTTCCGGCGGGCCGTTGTGGGGCTGATCGGCCTGTTCTTCGCCCTCCCCCTCCTGGGCATGGTCGAGTTCACAACCCGCGCCCCCGGAGGCGGCCGGACGTTAGACATCTGGGCCACCTTGTTCGATGTCACCGCCCTCGATGCGGACTACCCCGAACTGAAGACGGGCATTCTGGCCTCTGCCGGTCTGGTCGTACTGACGGTGGCGATCATGCTCGTCATGCTGGTCCCGACGATGACCTGGGTCCGGCTTCGGTTGCCGCGGATGCGCCGCACGGTGGAGTTCATCTGCCTCCTGCCGCTGACCATCCCGGCGATCGTTCTTGTCGTCGGCCTTGCCCCCGTCTATGCCTGGGTGGCCTACTTCCTCGGCGAGTCGTCGCTGTGGCTGTCCTTCGCCTACGTCATCCTCGTCCTGCCCTATGCCTACCGTGCGCTGGACGCAGGCTTGAGGGCGATCGACGTGAAGACCCTTGCAGAGGCAGCCCGATCGCTCGGCGCTGGGTGGCCCACGGTGATGTGGAGCATCATCTTGCCCAACGTGCGGACCGCGGTGCTGTCGGCGTCCTTTCTGTCCGTCGCACTTGTTCTGGGCGAGTTCACCATCGCCAACCTGTTTAGCCGCGACAACCTGCAGGTGGCCATCAACGAGCTCGGCAAGCGCGACGGTTCGCTCGCGACCGCAGCCGCCCTGGCCGCCTTGGTCCTGGCGTTCATCGTGCTCTTCGCGATGTCCTTCGTGGGTGCCGGTCGTCGCTCGCATCGACCCAAGGAGAACTGATGTCCCCCGCTCAGATGCCGGTTACCGACAGTGCGACCGGAAGCGAACCCGGCCGCGGAGTGGCTGTGAGCCTGGTTGACCTGCGCCGCTCCTACGGCCAGATTCATGCCCTGGATGGGCTCACCCTGGACATCGCGCCCGGCGAGTTCGTCGCACTCCTGGGGCCCTCCGGCTGCGGCAAGACCACGGCCCTGCGCGTGTTGGCCGGGCTGGAAGACGCAGACTCTGGACGGGTCGAGGTGGACGGCAGGGACATCACGTCTGTGCCCACCAGCGCGCGTGACATGGGAATGGTGTTCCAGGCCTACAGCCTGTTCCCCCACATGACCGCCCGCCAGAACGTAGAGTTCGGGCTCCGGCTGCGCCGTATCCCCTCCAACAGGCGCCGTGCGCGCGCCTCGCAGATGCTGGACCTCGTGGAGCTCTCGGAGCACGCAGACCGTTATGCCCATCAGCTGTCCGGAGGCCAGCAGCAACGAGTCGCCCTGGCCCGTGCGCTGGCCATCGAGCCACAGGTCCTGTTGCTCGACGAGCCGCTGTCCGCCCTGGACGCCAAAGTGCGGGTACAGCTTCGGGATGAGATCCGCCGCATCCAGCTTGAGGTCGGCACCACCACGTTGTTCGTCACCCATGATCAGGAGGAGGCTTTGGCCGTTGCCGACCGGGTTGGCGTCATGCGGGCCGGCAACCTCGAGCAGCTGGCATCTCCTCACGACCTCTACGCCAGGCCCGCGACGCCGTTCGTGGCCGACTTCGTGGGTCTCACGAACCGTTTGCGGGCCACCGTCGAGGCAGGGCTGGCCATCTTTCTCGGAACCTCGATCCCCCTGTTGCCAGGTTCGCTCCAGGCCGGTCCCGCGCTGGTACTCATCCGTCCCGAGTCCATTGCCGTCACAGCTGATCCGGCCGGTCGCGCCACGGTCATGGCGGCGAGCTTCCTGGGCTCGACGGGAAGCCTGCGAGCGGTCACGGAATCGGGAGAGATGGTCCTGGCACAGATCGACAATGACGCCGTGGCCACATTCAGCCC
>Ga0075520_1001551_pt1 | contig 11118 bp, 12 predicted proteins | sample NGEPerB_FD_75100 | JGI IMG/M metagenome (GOLD analysis project Ga0075520, IMG submission 75100) | Arctic peat soil microbial communities from the Barrow Environmental Observatory site, Barrow, Alaska, USA - NGEE PermafrostAB12-B | ecosystem: Environmental > Terrestrial > Soil > Wetlands > Peat ...
AGGATCCGCCGTACTTCACCTCGAGCGGGATCCCTATGGGCGTGCTTCACGTCTTCGACTATCCCCTCTACTTCTTCAGCGTGCGCGCGAACGCTGTCGACAGGGTCGCGCACTTCTTCGCCGGGCGCTAGCTTCACCACCCGCGCACGTGGTGGACCTTTCTGAGGCCAAGCCGTGCGCCGGCGTGGCGCCGGTCGCCCGAACGTGATTCCCGGGCGAGTCGCGCGTGAGCCCGGCTGTGAGCCGCCTGGGCAGCGGCCGGACGGCGGCCGGGCGGCGGCTGGGCGGCTGCTGGGCGGCTGCTGGGCGGCCACTGTGAGAGCAGTACGGCGCCAAGCATTACTTAACATCCTTAGTGCACTCAGACGCTCGACGGCGGGGTAGAAGGACGGCACGTGAATCCGACCCAAGGGGAGTACCAATGCCCAGAAAGTACATCGCCGGCGTCGTAGCCGTCCTGGTCCTCGTCCTCGCCGTGTGGCTCGTCCCTCTGGCGCTCGCGGCCAGCGGCAGCACGCCCGTGCCCAAAGCCTCAACGAACTCGCAGACCGCGCCATCTCAGGGCTCGGGAACCACGCATCAGTGCAACGGCAACGGCTCAGGCTCCGGCGGCACGAGCTCCAACAGCACGAGCTCCTACCAGGTCTACTGACCCGACGCCCGGTCAGTGCCGACGAGGGGGTGGCTCAACAGGAGGAGCTGCCCCCTCGTTGCCGTCTTCGCTCGGGTCCGGCGCTTCGGCGCCGGCGCAGCGCGGACTTCGGCGCCGGCGCAGCGCGGAGCTTCCCCGCCTTCCACGACGCCCGGCTGGCGTCCATATCCTTTCGGCTGTAGCGTCGGCGCATGGCGACTCAGGCGGACGCGCTCATACGACCTGCAGGACGTGGGCCCGCGCCGTCCCTCGCCGCCGTCGACCTGTACTGGCTCCCCCTGGGCGCCGGAGGCCACTCCGTGCGACTCAACGGCAAGGTCTTCGAGGCCGTTGTGTCGCTGGTCGAGCGGCGCCGCCCCCTCGACCTCTATCACTCGGCGCTCCTGGTGCACATGCCGGAGGGCTGCTACGCGATCGAGAGCGGACCGGTGCTGGATGCCGACGCGCAGGCGCGCGGGGTCGTCTGCGGCGGCCCGGTCGGGAGCCGCTGGGCCGGCCGCTTCCGCCTCTTCCGCTACGAGATCCGCTGCTGGCTGGACGGAGTCATCCCCGACCTCGGAGAGGCGGTCGACAGCCCTCAGCGCCTCACCGAGGACGAGGACGTCGCCCGCCGGCTGCTCGACCTGGCTCCGCAGGTCCCTACGCCGGTGTGGGGGCGCGACGAGCTCGGGACCGGCGACATGTGGAACTCCAACTCGATCGTCTCCTGGCTGGTCGCGCGCAGCGGGCTGGATGCGGAGTCGGTCAGCATGCCGAGCGGTGGGCGCGCTCCCGGGTGGGAAGCGGGAATCGCAGTAGCGCGAAGGCAGAGCGCGTGACGGCGTAGCAGGGCCGAACCCGACGGCCCCTCCCACAAGAGCCGCGCGGGAAGGAAATCGTCGACCGACGGAATGCCTCCGCTGGCCACGTGTCGGCGAGCGTCTCCGTCCGCGCGCGGGATCGACTCGTCTCGCGCCGGCTACTTCACCCTGAACGCGCGCCACTTCGTCGTAGCGGCGGCATGCGCCGCGGTCCCGGCGATGGAGCTCCGTATGCGGTATGAGCCCTTCTTGGAGGGCTTGTACTTCCAGCTGTAGGCGCCGGCGGCGTTGATCGTGCGAGTCGTACTCTTCACCTTCCGCCACTTGCCGCCTCGCTTCTTCTGCACGACGAGCGTGACCTTGCTGCCCGCGAGGCATGTGGGCGTCACAGCGCCCTTCGCCTTCACGCGCGTGGCGAGCATGACGGCGCCGCTCTTGAGGCCGCTCAGCCTGAGGCTGATCGCCGGCACGATCGGCGGCGCCGGGACAGGCAACGTGACCGTGAAGGCCGCGACGCTGGTCCCGGTGCCGCCGGGGGCGTCGACGGCGATCGTGCCCGTCCTGGCGCCGGCCGGCACCGTGGCGGTGATCTGCGTGTCGCTGACCACGCTCTCGGTCGTGGCCGCGGTGCCGTGGAAGCGCACCGCGGTGGCGCCGGTGAAGCCGCTGCCGGTGAGGGTCACGCTCGTGCCCACCGGGCCGGAAGCCGGAGTGAAGCCGGCGATCGTGAGCGGTGTCGGGCGATCGAGCGCATTGGCCACGTCGAGACGGCCACCTGTCGCCACCTTGCCGACGAGCGCTGCCACGGGGTCGACGCTGCTCTCGATCGCGCTAATCCGCGTGGCCACGCTCTCGCTGGGGTAGGCCGCCGCCCTGAGCGCGATCGCCCCGGTCACGTGCGGCGTCGCCATTGAGGTGCCGCTCCATGAGGCGTACCCAGTCGCGTTGTTGAAGCTGGGCACCGTGCTGAGGATGCCGACTCCCGGTGCGGCAAGGTCCACGCTCGCGGGACCCCAGTTGGAGAACGAAGCCAGGGCGTCGCTGCTGTCGGTGGCGGCCACCGCGATGATGTTGGCGCAGTCGTAGGACGCGGGATAGGTCGGCGTGACGTCGTTGTTGTCGCCGACGCCATCTAAGCCTCCGTTGCCGGCTGCGCAGACGAAGGCGATGCCGGCGTTGCCGGCGGAAGCGATGGCGTCGTGCCGGGTCTGGCTATAGCCGCTGCCGCCCCAGGAGCAGTTGGCCGCCACCACGTTGACGCCGTAGTGGACCTTCTCCGAGGTCACGTAGTTGACACAGGTGACCGCATCGGAGGTGTAGCCGGAGCCGCTGCTGTTCATGAACTCGAGTGCCATGATACGGGCCGTCCAGCAGACGCCGGTGACGCCGATGCCGTTGTTGCCGACGGCCGCCATGGTCCCAGAGGTGTGCGTGCCGTGGCCGTTGTGGTCAGTGGGATCTGAGATCGAGCTTGGATAGGCCGGGTCGATGCCGTACACGTCGTCGACGTAGCCGTTGCCGTCGTCGTCGATGCCGTTGCCGGCGATCTCTCCCGGGTTGTGCCACATGTTGGCGGCCAGGTCCGGGTGCGCGTAATCGACCCCGGTGTCGATGTCGGCAACGACGACATCGGCCGACCCGGTCGAGGTGCCCCAGGCGAGAGGCGCACTGATCTGGCTCATCCCCCAGAGGCTCGAGAAGAAGGTGTCGTTGGGCGTGACGGCTGCGTCGACCGTGACCACGTAGTCCGGCTCGACGTACTGGACGGCTGGGTCGGCGCTGTACTTCCTCATCAGGTCGCCGGTGCTCAGGGTGTCCGACGAGACCACGACGAAGCGGCCGGTGGTCTTGAGACCAAAGGTGCGGACGCGACCCGCGACCTGCGCACCCATCTCCGCCGCGGCTGCCCGCGTAGCGGCCAGCGGCTCGCTGAGAGAGTACTTGACGATGACCCGACCCGGAGTCTGCTGCAGCGCCGCTCTGCCGGGCATCGCCGTTGCCGCGTTTGCTGCGGAGGCATGGGAGCAGCAGGCGAAGGTCAGGGCAACGACGATCAGGACCAGCGCCGATCTGAGGAGCTTGCAGATGCGCAGCCCACGATCCGGTTCGCGCGTGCGCATCGCGGACTTCCCCATGCACCGCCCCTTCACGAAAGCGCTACGCCATGCGTCGCGCGCCATGCAAGGGAGCCCCCCTCGGCCCTCTCCAATGGTCGGGCGACCCGCCCCGACCGCTGCCGGAAGCATACTCCGTCTGGCCGGCGCGCGAGGGCGGTGCGCTCTCCGCCGCAACAGCTTCGGCCACGCCGACGATGGGAAGGCTGTACGGGGCCACAGAGGAGTTCTCATGACCAGGTATCTCATCCAGGCGTCGTACACCGCGGAAGGCGTGCGGGGCCTGCTCAAGGACGGCGGCAGCGACCGGCGGGCAGCGGTCGCCAAGATGATCGAGGGTCTCGGCGGCGTCTCCGAATGCTTCTACTACGCCTTCGGCGAGAACGACGTCTACGCCATCGCGCAGCTGCCCGACAACGCCACGGCAGCGGCCGTCAGCCTCGCGATCACGGCATCGGGAGCCGTGACCTCGAAGGTCGTCGTGCTGCTCACGCCGGAAGAGGTAGACGAAGCGGCCAGGAAGACCGTCGCCTATCGCGCCCCAGGCGCCTGACCCGCGGGAGAACGCGATCTGCAGTCAACGGCCGGCGGGCCGTCTGCACCCGAGGGTGCGGATCGGCCCGCCGGCCGTCTCTTCCCAGGACCGCGCGGCCGATGGCGCCGCTATCATGGAAGGCGGACCGCGGAGCGTGCGGCACCCGCATGACGCACGGCGAGCCGGACTGACCGCCGAGGGCAAGGAGCACCGATGGACACGCGCACACTGGGCAAGACGGACCTCGAGGTCTCGCCGATCGGCCTCGGCTGCTGGCAGTTCTCGCAGGGCAAGAACATGACCGGGCGCATGTGGTCGGTCCTCGACCAGGGGACGATGGACGCAGTCGTGGCCGCGGCCCTCGACGGCGGGGTCACTTGGTTCGACACCGCCCAGGCCTACGGCAACGGCGCCTCCGAGCGCGCCCTCAGCGCTGCTCTTCAGCACCGCGGCGTGGAGCCGGGCAGGGTCGTGATCGCCACGAAATGGCTGCCGATCGCCAAGCCGGCGGGCGACATCGCGCGCACCATCGGCACGCGCATCGCGTGCCTGCAGCCCTACCCCATCGACCTCTTCCAGGTGCACTCCCCGGGGAGCCTCGCCTCGATCCCGGCGCAGATGCGGGAGATGGCCAAGCTCGTGCGCGCCGGCAAGGTGCGCGCCATCGGCGTCTCCAACTTCTCGGCCAAGCAGATGGCGCAGGCCGCCGCAGCCTTGAAGGATGAAGGACTCGTGCTCGCCACCAACCAGGTGCGCATCAACCTGCTCGAGCGCCGCGTGGAGTCCAAAGGCGTGCTCGCCGCCGCGCGAGGGCTTGGCGTCACCCTGATCGCCTACTCGCCGCTCGCCCAGGGCATCCTCACGGGGCGCTACCACGACGATCCTGCGGCCGCCCGCGCGCTGCCATGGGGACGCCGTTCGCGGCTCAGCCCCTCGAGCCGCTTCCTCACCCCCGAGGGCCTGCGGCGCACAGAGCCGCTGATCACGGAGCTGCGTGCGGTCGGCGAGGCGCACGGCGCCACAGCAGCGCAGGTCGCCTTGGCCTGGCTGGTGACGCACTACGGCGACACGGTCGTCGCCATACCGGGCGCCTCCCGGGCGGAGCAGGCGACGGCAGCCGCGGCGGCCGGGGACCTGCGTCTCACGGACGCAGAGATGGCCGGCGTCGACGAGATCTCAGCAGCGATCGCGAGGCGCTAGCCGTTCCGCATCAGCTCGTCAATCTACGGACGTCCTCTGGTGCGCTCGCCAGACCGCGCCCGCCCGGCCGGCCCGCCGCAGCGGACCGGCCGGGCGACTCCCCGTGGCTGGACGTCTTGCGCACGCGCGCCGGACCGGCCAGACTGCCGTCATGGGCTTCATGATCTTCAGACCCGGCGAGCGCGAGTTCCAGGCGGCGCAGCGCGGCGACCTGCGGCGCGGCCGTGCGTCCCTCTCCGAGGCCCTGCACACGATGCGCGCCAACATCTGGCGGCTGCCACCCGGAGCGCGCGGCAGCCGCCACATCGAACACGTCCAGGAAGAGATGTTCGTCGTCCTCGAAGGCACGGCGACGCTGCTCCTCGGCGACCCGCCCGAGCGCGTCGAGCTGCCCTGCGGCACCGTCGCCGTGGTCGAGACCGGGACCGCCCAGCAGCTGCATAACGAGAGCGAGGCCGAGACCGTGGTCCTCATCGTCGGCGCCCCGCCCGAGCAGGGCCAGGCGGAGCACCTGCCCGACGCGAAGTAGCCCGGCGCTCACTCCCGCAGGCGCCGGCACCATCACCAAACGTCCACGGCCCAGGTCAGAATGAGGAGTACGCACCCATGCCCCTGATGAACGCGGTCCAAGTCGCCGGCCCCGGCGCCGATCTCGAGCTGATCCGGACGGAGATCCCCGAACCCGGCGAGCGGGAGGTCCTCCTCAAGGTCGAGGCCTGCGGTGTCTGCCGCGGTGACGCCATCCCCGTGCACGGTCGCTACCCGGGGCTCTCCTACCCGCGCGTCCCCGGGCACGAGGTGGTGGGCGTGGTCACCAAGCGAGGCGCGGGCGTCAGCGGCTGGGACGTGGGCGCCCGGGTCGGCGGCCACTGCATGGTCTGTGAGGCGTGCGCCCAAGGCGACTATCAGAGCTGCGAGGACTCCCTCGTCACCGGCCTCTCGGTCGACGGCGGCTACGCCGAATACATGGTCGCGCGCTCGTCGGCGCTGGTGAGTATCCCCGACGAGCTCTCGTCGGTGGACGCGGCGCCGCTGCTCTGCGCGGGTGCCACCACCTTCAGCGCCCTCAGGCACAGCGGCGCGGCCGGCGGCGACACCGTGGCAGTCCACGGCATCGGCGGCCTCGGGCACCTGGCGCTGCAGTACGCGAGCCGCCTCGGCTACCGCACCGTCGCCCTGTCGCGCGGGCCAGCAAAGGAGAAGCTGGCCCGCGAGCTCGGCGCCCACATCTATATCGACACCGACGCGACGGACGCCGCGGCGGCGCTGCAGGAGCTCGGCGGCGCCAGAGTGATCCTCTGCACGGCCCCGAACGTGGAGGCGATCGCCGGGCTCATCAACGGCCTCGGGATGGACGGGCAGCTCATCATCGTCGCCGGCCTCAGCGAGCCGCTCTCCTTCTACCCCGGCCAGCTCTTCCGCGGCGGCCGGTCGATAAAGGGCTGGCACGGCCAGCGGCCCGCCGACGCTGTCGCGTTCAGCATGCGCTTCAGCATCATGCCGATGATCGAGACCTTCCCTCTGGAACGGGCGGCGGAGGCCTTCGAGAAGATGATGTCGGCCACGGTGCGCTTCCGGTCGGTCCTGACCATGGGCACATGAGTCCGCCGAGCAAGTGGAGGGCGTGATGACGGAGATGATGGAGCTGATCAAGAGCAGACGGTCCTTGCGGGCGCCCTACGACCCCGAGCGCCGAGTGGAACCCGAGAAGCTGGCGCAGATCCTCGAGGCGGCGCGCTGGTCGCCGACCGCCCACAACATGCAGAACTTCGAGATCGTCGTGGTCGACGACCCGGGAGTGCTCGACGCGATCGCGCGCATCGAGCGTCCCGTCTCCGAGACGTTCGTCCGCGAGAACTACGCGCAGCTCTCCTTCTCCGAGGAGGAGCTGCTGCAGCGCAAGACCGGGATCCTCGGCAGCATGTTCCCGCCGTCGTGGCAGAGGCCCGACTTCAGGCTCGACCAGCTCAGCGCCGACGAGGTCGCCGCCATGCGCCGGCCGCTGCCCGCGAGCCCGCTGCTGCTGGTCGTGGTCTACGACCCGAGCTGCCGTGCACCCGCTTCCGAGGGCGACTTCCTGGGGATCGTGAGCCTCGGCTGCGTGATGGAGAACATGTGGCTGGCGGCCGAGTCGCTGGGCATCGACATGCACATCGTCAGCTCCCTGAGCTCGGGCAGCGAGGTGAAGGAGATCCTCGGCATCCCGGAGCGCCTGATGATCGCCTTCTCGTGCCGCCTGGGCTACCCGGCATCTGCACCGCCGCCGTACCTGCGCGTGCGGCGCGAGGTCGCCGGCTTCACGCACCACGACAGATACATGGACTGACGCGCGGCGCCCGGCGAAGGAGGCCATCGCCGGGAAATGGGCCAACGCCGGCACGCCCTGTGGCCCCCGGCCCCTGCCGGCCCGGGCCTACGTCCGCGGCCGACTGGTCAGGCCGGCGACGACGAGGTGCGCCGCCAGAGCCCTGGCCAGAAGGAGGGCGAGCACCACGTAGAGCCCCGTCACGGCCCAGCCCTGTCAGGACGTCGGGCGCACACCCCAGCCGATGCGCTTGCTGCCGAACCATCCGGGCGGCATCTCGTCTCCCTTCACCGCCGCCATCCAGGCGTTCCGCGTGGAGGGCCACAGGGAGGATCTCCCTGCAAATGAATCGTGGACCGCAACGAGATCGAACCGCTGACCTCCTCCTGCAAGCGCATCCACTAACGTGCCAACAGGAGTCATCTCAGCGGACTGCGTTCGTCGGCCGTGCGTTTGCAGGTCGCCGAAGTGACCGGGCGGCGACGCGACGCCCCGGCCGCTCAGGGCCCCGGACTTGCAGGCCTTCAGGCAGCTGCCACATCCGGTGCAACGCTCGCCGGAGTCGACCACGGCGTGCTTGTGCCAGCCGAACTCCAACTTGCCGAGCACGGACTCGGGGCAGACCGCCACGCAACACCAGCACGCCTGGCAGAGAGAGCGATCAAGGTCAAGGAAGGGAGTCGAGGTCCGGCTGTGACGGCGCCGCCGATTCGCGGCGTTCAGGCGTTGATGGTTCGCATTCATGAGTGTTCTCCTCAGTTCGACTGGCTCGGCCGGTGCCAAGCGCCACGGTCGAAGACGCTCCTGATGGCCCGCAGGACGCGCATGGTGCTGTCGATCGACTCCTCCTCGATGGCTACGCTCATCGCGGAGCCGCCCCCAGCAGCGCCGTCCGGCTGAACGCCACGCGCGGCGGCGCCAGTAGCGTCATGCCCGTGCCTACCGCTCTCGCGGTCGTGCGCGCGAACGCGGCGGCGTCGACGTGCCCCTTGGGCTCGACGATCAGGAACCGCGCCTTCCGCTTGAGAAGGCCGCGCACCTCGGCGAGGAAGCGACGAGAGTCCGGCACCTCGTGGACCATCCAGAAGGCGAGGACGAAGTCCGCCTCTGTGGTCAGATCCAGAGAGTCGGCGGGGCACTCGTGCAGGTCGATGCGCCCAAGCAGGCCCTGCCGCTCGGCACGCGCCCTGACCCTGTCGAGCATCGCAGACTGCAGGTCGACCGCCGCGACGCGGCCAGTTTCCCCCACCGTCTCGGCCAGGGGCAGCGTGAAGAAGCCGGGGCCGCAGCCGAGGTCGACGACCGTGTCGCCAGGACGCACGAGGCCGCGCAGGATGCGACACGGATCCGTGACCAGCCGTCGCAGCGGTGTCGAGAGCCAGCCGGCGTGCTCGGCCGGACACACGTCCGGAACGGCCATCAGCTGGCTCCTTCCGTCGGCCCCGCAAGCGCCGCGGCGGCACCCGCCTCTGCCTCCGCCGCGTCGCGCTGCCGCGCCTCCACGTAGTGCGGCGCCGTGTAGCGGACCGTGAGGAACGCGATGGGCGCGCCGACGAGCAGCATGATGCCGCTCACCCACAGAGCGACGTGGATGCCGGAAGTGAAGGCCACGTTCACCGCGTGCCCCAGCGCCGCCATGTCGACGCCGGGGATGGCGTGCCCGGACGCCGACGCCCGGCCCTGCCCGGCCATCGCCACGATGGCCGCCTTGACGGAGGCGGGCAGATGGAACGAGGCCAGCGCCGTCCCAAGGTCGCTCGTGAAGGTGCGCGTGACGAGATTGCCGAGCACGGCGATGCCGAACACGCTGCCCACCTGGCGCATCGTGTTGGAGGTCGCCGAGGCCATGCCCGCGCGCGCCGTCGGCACGGTGCCCATGATCGCGGTCGTCATCGGGCTCATGATGAGCCCGTTGCCGAGGCCGATGAGCAGCAGCCAGTACCAGAACGACGAGTAGCTGGTGGTGGGCTCGAGCGCCGTGAGGAAGAGGAGGCCGGTGCCCGTCATCAGCAGCCCGATGGTGATGGGCAGCCGCGCCCCGATGCGCCCGACGATGCGGCCGGAGATCACTGCCGCCGCCATGATCCCCAGCGTGGCCGGCAACTCCAGGACGCCGGACTTGGTGGGCGAGTAGCCCTGCACGTTCTGCAGGAAGAGCGAGAGGAAGAAGATGACGCCGAAGAAGGCGAAGCTGACGACCACGCCCACCAGGTTGGCACCGCTGAAGGTCCAGTTGCGGAAGAACTTCAGCTGCAACATCGGGCTGGTGCCGCGGACCTCGATGAAGAGGAACAGGGAGAGCGAGAGCGCCGCGACGATGAAGCACGAGAGGATGCGCGCCGAAGTCCAGCCGTAGGTGTTGGCCTCGATGAAGGCATAGGTGAGAGCGGCGAGGCCGATCACGGCGGTGACCTGCCCGGGCAGGTCGAGCGTGCGCCCGTCCCGGTCGGACGACTCGGGCACGAAGCGGAGCGCCAGCACGAGGGCGACCACGCCGATGGGCACGTTGATCCAGAAGATGCTCTGCCAGCCGAGCTGGTCGACCATGACGCCGCCGATGAGCGGACCGATCGCCAGGGCGAGGCCCGAGATGCCGGCCCAGAGGCCGATCGCCCGGGCCCGCTCGCGCGCGTCCGGGAACGTGTTGGTGAGGATCGAGAGCGTGCTCGGCATCATGATGGCACCGCCGGCGCCCTGCAGCAGCCGGGCGGCGATGAGCACGCCGGTCGACGGCGCCAGGGCGCAGATCACCGAGCCGCCGGTGAACAGCGCGACGCCCGTCATGAACGCTTTGCGGCGGCCGTACATGTCGCCCAGAGTGCCGCCGGTGAGCAGCAAGCTCGCCAGCGCCAGCACGAAGGCGTCGACGATCCACTGCAGCTCGGTGATGCTGGCGTTGAGGTCGCGCTGGATCGTCGGCAGCGCCAGGTTCACGACGGTGCTGTCCAGCATCACCATGAACAGGGCGAAGCACATGGTGCCCAGCGTGACGCGCTTGGTCCTCTTCAGGTCGGCCGGCATGGGTCCTCCTGATCCGCGCCGCGACCGGTCAGCTGCCGCTTGACCAGTCGCTCTTGAGTCCGTTGATGTAGGCGCGCAGCAGCTGCCGCTGCCTGCTCCGCACCCTTTCGGCGACGACTGGTCGCTGCTGTTGCTCGAACGTCGCCAGACCCTGGACGAGCGCCCAGGCTCCGTAGGCCATGAAGTCCGGTTCCTCATCGTCGTCCAGCGTGAACACGCCCTTCGCGACCCCGTCCTTGAACACGCCGACGACGGTCTCTTCCATCCTGAGGTGCTCATCGGTGAGCGGCAGGGCATGCAGCGTCGACTCGTGGAGTGCGATCACCGCCACGTCCTCGGGATTGCCGCGCGCGAACTCGAGGTAGGCCATGCCCAGCTCGAGGGCGCGCTCGTCGGGCGGGAGGCCTGCCGGCACCCGGTCGAATTCGACGAGCAGCGCGCCCATGGCCTTGTCGGCGAGCGCCTTGATGACGTCGTCCTTGTTGTCGAAG
>Ga0075520_1001552_pt1 | contig 11116 bp, 10 predicted proteins | sample NGEPerB_FD_75100 | JGI IMG/M metagenome (GOLD analysis project Ga0075520, IMG submission 75100) | Arctic peat soil microbial communities from the Barrow Environmental Observatory site, Barrow, Alaska, USA - NGEE PermafrostAB12-B | ecosystem: Environmental > Terrestrial > Soil > Wetlands > Peat ...
AAGCCTCAACGGACGTCCTCGCAAGACGCTCGGATATATGAAACCATCAGAGAAGTTCGCTGAGCTCGTTGCACTCACCGCTTGAAACCGCCCCCTGTTTCAGCAGCATGGCTGTAAGTAGCCCTGCCGTCTCTCGATGGGACTCAAGGCTAATGATGATATCCGCCATGGTCACAAAATCGACGATGCCATCGAAGGCTTCCGTACTTAGGAATCCGGCGCTCTTAAGGCTTTTACACAGCTCTTTGCGATGTCGCGCAGTCCAGCCTGCCACCGCCTACATCGAATCCGACGTTCGGACGTCGGAAGCGATAATCCAGAGCCGTCGATCTGCTTGCGCGGGCCCCGGGTTCTAGTCATGGCTCCGGACGCCCAGATGGAGCGATCGGCAATGCTCAAGAAGCGCAAGCATTACTCTGGCGGGGCCGCAGATAGTCCGACCCCAAGTTGGCAGCAGGGGTCACCCCGGAGCGGGATGAGGACAAATCACCGTCGTTCTGATCAGCGACCTGGAGGGAAGGGTCAAGATCGAGGAACTTGTCAACCAAACCCGGTCCTCGTTCGTAATTGAATTGATAGGAGACGGAGCAGGTCAGGCGTGAGATGGTTCAGGTGCTACACCAAGAGAGACGGCCAATGTTGAAGAGATGTCTTGCCACCCTTGTCGTGGCTACCGTTGGCCTGGTCCTCGGAGCGTGCTCGCCATCAGAAGGCGGACAACACGTCGTAGCCCCAGTGCCCCACACGACGCCTGCACTGACCCCAATCACGATTCGCATCTCTCTTGCCCAGACCCGAGTTATCGCCGGCACATCCATCACGGGGGAGGCCGTGCTCACCAACACCACATTGTAAACGCCGGTCCAATTGGACAGCGCGCGCCGGTCGAAAACGACAGCGCGGTGGCAGCAGGCTAGCGGTTGGTCTTTCCTTCGTCCACGGGCTTGGAACTGGCAGCGCGCGCCGGTGATATTGCGCTGAGCCCGTCGTCTGACTTCGGACGGCGAGTACGCGTCTTGGCGTCGTGAAGCCGATAGCTCTCGCCCCGGGTTTCGATGATGTGGCAGCGGTGGGTCAGCCGGTCGAGAGTCGCTCCGGTGAGTCGTTCCGATCCGAGGACCTCGGTCCAGGATTCGAAGGGCAGGTTGGTGGTCACGATCATGCTGGTGCGCTCGTACGCGGTGGAGATGACGTCGAAGAGCAACTCGGCGCCGACCTTGGAGGCGGGCACGTAGCCCAGCTCGTCAAGCACGAGGAGGTCCAGGCGGGCCAGCTGGGTCTTGAGGCGCATGAAGGTGCGCTCGTCTCGGGCCTCGATCAGCGTGGTGACCAGCTCGGTGGCCCGGTAGAAGCGGACCTTGTATCCCCTCGCACATGCCTGGGCGGCCAGAGCTGTGGCCAGATGGCTCTTCCCGGTCCCGGGGTTACCCACCATCAGCAAGTTCTCCCGCTTGTCGATGAACTCGCAGCGGGCCAGCTCGGCGATGAGCACCTTGTTGACCGACGGTCGGGCCGCGAAGTCGAAGGCATCGAGTGTCTTGATGGTCGGGAACTTCGCCGCCTTGAGCCGCCGGTCGGCCGAACGCTTCTCCCGGTCGAGCAGCTCGAGCTCCAACAGCTGCAAGAGGTAGGTGAGGTGGTCGACGTTGTCGGCGGCGGCCTGGTTGGCCACCTTCTCGCACTCGGCTCCGACCGTGGGCAGGCGCAGGGCCTTCAGGTGGTGTTTGAGCAGCACGAGGGACTTCGCCTCGAGGGTCTTCATGGTGGATGGTCCTTTCTTCTTCACGGCGCGATCTGCGCCGAGACGATGGGAATGTTCGAGATGCCGGCGTCACCGGCGGGGCTCAGGCCCCCTTCTGTGCCAAGGCGTCGTAGGCGCCGAGATCGATCGACTCCACGGCCACCGACTTGAGGTGTGGGTGGCCATCCAGGCTGAACAGCCCGGCCGGTCGCTCCTGGCGGTGGAACAGGATCAAGGTGATGGCGTCGGCGCTGGTGGCCCCGATCGACAGCGCCACCTCGATGGCCCCGGCCAGCTCGGCCACCGTGGCCTTCTCCATGAGCCGAAGGACCTTGATGTACTCCCGGGTCCCGATCGACCCCAGATCGGCCTCCAGGCGCCGGCGCAAGAGGGCGAAGCACGCCGGCAGGTTCCAGTTCTCCAGTGGCCGGGCGAAGTCGAGCGCGCCGGGCTTTCGCTCCAGGAGCGCCAGGTAGTGCCGGGGGTCGAAGAGGATCTCCTCTTTGGTCCAGCACCGCTTGTGGGTGGCCACCACCTCGGTGCCCACCACGATGCGGACGTCCTCGATGCCGCCGAGGGCGGTGACCGGGTGATGGGCATGGTCGGTAGGCACTGAGTAGTCATTGCGGTCGAAGCGGACGAGCGACAGCGAGTTCGCCCCTGCCTGGACCACCCGGCGGATCTCGAAGATGTCGTCGGGGATGGGGAGCATGGCCGCCTGGTCCGTCTCCAGGCGCTCGGCCTTGCCTTCGGGCTTGCCCCGCACCGAGCGGCCCATGTCGGCGATACAGGAGGCCTCCAGATGGGCGTTCAGCTCGGCGAAGGAACCGAACGACGGGACCGGGACCAGGAAGTTGCGCCGCCCGAAGCCCACCAGGCTCTCGACGTGTCCCTTCTCGTTTCCCCGGGCCACCCGGCAGAAGTGGTGGTCGAAGAGGAAGTGGCTCTCGAGGCGCAAGAACTCGTCGGTGAGCTCGCGCTCGCGCCCCACGACCTTTTTCACCGCGATCCTCGAGTTGTCGTAGCTGGTGCGGACGGGCACCCCGCCGAAGAAGTCGAAGCCGGCCACGTGTCCGGCCTGGAAGCTCTCGGTGCACTCCCTCGGGTAGGCCGAGACGTGAAAAACGTCCGAGTACGGCAACGTCATGACCGACAGCGCCGCCTTGGTCGTCTCGCCGGCGATGATCACCGTCGCCTCGCCGAAGTCGTATTGGGCGTGTCCGGGTCGGTGCACCAGGGGGACGAAGACCTCCTTGCCGTGTCGGCGGGCCTGGGCCACCGTCTCGGTGACCTGGGTGATCCCGCCCTCGTAGCCGTACTCGTCCCGGAGGCGCTCGAAGATGCGCTTGGCCGTGTGGCGCTGCTTGGCCGGGGCGGTCTTGTCGGCTTCGAGGATCTCCTCGATAACCGGGAGGAACGGGCCGAGCTTCGGCTTTCCCCGGGGTGCCTGGCGGCGATACCCGGGCGGTGCGGGATGGGCAAGGATCTTTTTCAGCGTCCTCCACCCGATGCCGAACTCCAGGCACACGGAGCGCTTCGAGTCCTTCTCCACCAGCACCCTGCGCCGGATGGTTGTCCACTCGTTCATGTCGGTATGCACCCTTCTCCCGTCTGCTCTGAGCCCTTCCTGGCCAGGAAGCCTGGGAGGGGGGCAGAGCAGATTCGGGGATGGTCAGGTGCTGTCGTTTTCGACCGGGATCTTCAGGCCTCGCGCGCTGTCGTTTTCAACCGGCGTTTACATGTTCCGCACCCATCGCTTCTACGTCACCCACCACGCGGACGGGGGGAACCGGGGCACGAAGCTCGAGCGGGAGCACGACCTGCTCCTCGCCGACCACTGCGAACAGCCCGACGACCCGCGGACGCTCTTCTATCTGGCACGGACCTACGAGGACATGGGTGAGACGGCCCGCGCCGCCACCTGGTATCGCAAGCGGGTGCGCTCAGGGGGCTGGGAGGAGGAAACGTGGTACGCCATGTGGCGTCTCGGCATCTGCCTCGTCGCCATCGGCAAGGCAGATGAAGGCTGCGGCGTGCTCTGGTGCGCGTGGGGACGACGCCCATGGCGGGCCGAGCCACTCTGGACGCTCGCCGAGCACTATCGGGTGACCAGCCAGTGGCGCCTGTGTTTCGAGGCATGCCGGCTGGCCCGCCAGTTCTGCGGGGTGGGCGCCGAGGAACCCGGAGCCGGGTACGGCGGCGACCGGCTGTTTGTGCACGCCGACGTCTACCAGTGGCGGATCGCGTACGAGGAGTCGATCTGCGCCTACTACCTCCACGAGCACGATCGTGGACGGGCGCTCATCGCCGAGCTCCTCGCTCGCCACGATCTTCCCCCGGCGATCAGACAGAGCGTCGAAGACAACCTACGGTTCTACGTGGACAATGCCGAGGAGCCAAACCGGACGACTCTCATCCCGTGAAGATGGTGCACTGACCGGCCTCGACCCGGCGTGCAACCCTGCTCAGACGTGATGGACGACCCAACTCACGCCCTGAAACGCCCGCCACCCCAGGTAGATGACCGAGGCCACCAACATGAACTTGAAATACCAGGGTGTGCTGCGGTGCTCGAGAGTTTCCGAGCCACAGGTCGGGCACCTGCCATCCTCGGCCAACTGGTCATCCTCGAGGTGCTGGTCGCATTGTTCACACCAGGCCACCACTCACCTCCGACGTCCTCCACCTCCGTTGGGACCCTTGGCCCGAACCCGTAGCTTTATCGGCGTGGGGCCCAGTTCGAAGCGCTCGCGCAGCCCCCGCTCGACGTAGCGCAGATAGGTCGGTTGAAGCCGACCGTTCGTGAAGAGGGTAAAGGTCGGCGGGTCGTTCGCCCCTTGGACCGCGTACTGGATCTTGGCTCCCACCGGGGGGTGCGCCATCTGAATCGACTTCATGGCCCGGTTGAGCTCTCCGGTCGGGATGCGCGAATGGTACGCCTCTTCGGCTGTGGCCACCGCCGGCAGAATATGGTGCACGCCAAGGCCGGACAGGGCGCTGATCTTCAATACCGGAGCATCACCGAGGAAGGCCAGCCGATCACCGATGTCGATGAGGATGTCGGGCCGATCCTCGGTGGGTATCAACTCCCACTTGTTCAGCACGATCACCGTCGGGCACCCGGCGGCGGCCACCCGTTCGGCCAATCGCTGATCTTGGTGGGTGACGCCCAGCGTGGCATCGATGATCAGCAGGGCGATGTCCGCCCGGTCCAACGCTTCGAGGGCACGGAGCACCGAGAAGTATTCGGTGCCCCGCTCCGTCCGTGACTTCCGGCGCATGCCGGCGGTATCGATGAAACAGACGGTCCCCTCAGGGGTCTCCACCACCGTGTCCACCGCATCACGGGTGGTGCCGGGCGCATCGTGGGTGATCGACCGTTCATCACCGACCAACCGGTTGAAGAGTGTCGACTTCCCGACATTCGGCCGGCCGACCAGAGCCACCCTTGGAATCGAGGTGCCACTCCCCTGCCGGTCCCCGCCGGGCTCATCTTCGTCCGCCGACCCCGCGGCCACGGCGTCAGGGTCCGGTAGGAGCCGCACCACGTCATCGAGCAGGTCTCCGGTTCCCCGTCCATGAAGGGCGCTCACCGGCCACGGATCACCCAAGCCCAACGAGACTGCCTCCCATGCATCGGATTCGCGTTGGGACGAGTCGACCTTGTTGACGACCACCCGCACCGGGCGGCCGGATCGTTTGAGGAACCGGGCGACTGCCATGTCTTCGTCGATGAGGCCGACGGTGACGTCGACCACCAGCAGCACGACGTCGGCCTCGGCCACCGCGCGCTCAGCTTGGGCACTGACCTGGGCATCGAGAGGATCGTCGGTCGACAGCCACCCCCCGGTATCCACCACGGTGAACGCGTGACCGCACCACTCGGCATCGAGTTCTTTGCGGTCCCTGGTGACGCCCGATCGTTCCTCGACCACCGCGGCCCGACGGCCGACGATGCGGTTCACCAATGTGGACTTGCCCACGTTTGGTCTCCCGGCGATCACCACCAATGGCCGGGTGCGGGTGGTTTCTGTCGTGGCCTCCGGCGTAGAGGTGGTCATCGTGACACTCCGATCGTGACGGGTACCCGTTCCGGTCGGGACACTTCGTTGGAACCGCATCCGCCGGAGGACTGGGTCGATACGGGGCCGGTCCCGTCGAGCGCCCGGCGCAATGACAGCCCGTCGGTGGCAACGACCTCCACCGGACGAGGCAGGTCGGTCACTGTCAGGTCATCGAGGAAGCGACCCTCGGAGAGGCATGAGTCGGGAAGGAGGTAGCGATGGCCTTGGGGCTCCGCCTCGAGAGCCCGGGTCAGATCGATGCCGGTCAGCAGCCCCGAAACACCGATGTTGCCACCGAAATAGTCGTTCGGCACCGGCACCAGCCGGATGTCCGAGCGTCCGAGGGACTCCACCAACGGGGCCAGAACCCGTGCGCCGTACTCACCGGTGAGGATGGCGATCGGTACATTTCCGTCCGATCGCGGCGTGGCCGGATCGGCCCGTTGGGCCCGATAGCCCGACGCCGGTGCCCCATCCACCCAGGCGAAGAAGCCCGGCCGCACGCCCAACGCCGCCCGTTCGTCTCCCCCGAATGCCGCTTCGAATGCCCGGGCCATGCCCAGGCCGTTCTCGTGCTGGGGAAAGCCGTCGTAGGTGGATGCTGCCGGGAAGGGCCGATCGGCCATCAGGTAGTACTCGTCAGCTGCGTAGACCATCCGTCGGCCGAGGGCAGCCAGAAAGGTCTGCTGCCATAGATCGATGGCATCACAGACTTCGGCCGCTTCCTCTCGAGTGTGGGGCCGCATGCCCGATTCATTGGAGAATCGACTCACCCCCAGAGGCACGCATGCCACCGTGGCCATCGTCGGGTACCGGTCGAGCACGCCGGCCAGGGTGTCGTGCAGGATCTCCCCGTTGTTCCGGTCTGGGCACACCACAATCTGGCCGTGGACCTCGATACCCCCGTCGAGAAGGGCGCTCAACCAGCGCAAACTGGTGGCTCCGCGCTGGTTGCGCAGCAATCGTGATCGCACATCGGGATCGGTGGCATGGATCGAGACGAACAACGGGCTCAAACGCTCAGTGAGGACCCGTTCGAGGTCCATTTCGGTGAAGCGGGTGAGCGTGGTGAAATTGCCGTAGAGAAACGAGAGCCGGTAGTCATCGTCCTTGAGGGACAGGCTCCGGCGCATTCCCTTGGGAAGCTGGTTGATGAAGCAGAACTCGCAGTGGTTGTCGCAGGTCCGAACCCGATCGAACACAGCTGACGACACTTCTACACCCAAGGGCTCCCCCGGTTGCTTGCTGACTGACATCGAAAATGGGTCTGCCACCCCGCGACGATGAACTACGAGGTCCAATTCGGGCTCGTCGACCAACAGGCTGTATTCGATGACGTCGCGCGGCGACCGTCCGTTGAGGAAGAGAAGTTCGTCCCCGGGCCGGAGCCCGGACAGATCCGCCGGTGACAGTTCGGTGACGGCGACGACCGTAGGCGCCGTCGTACCGCGTGGTACCGACATGTCCCAAGGTTACCCGCTCCCCCGCCTGGTCACGGCGCCGGCCTCCGGGTCCCGGTGCCGTCGTGTCACCACTAGCCTGGGAATGTGCCCGTTGAACGAGTTCTTCTGGCCGAGCCGAGAGGCTTCTGTGCCGGCGTAGAGAAAGCCATCAAGGCGTTGGCGTGGATGGTGCGGGTCTTCGAGCCACCCGTCTACTGCTATCACGAGATCGTCCACAACCAGCATGTCGTCGACCAGTTCCGGGCCCAAGGGGTCATCTTCGTGGATGACGTCACCGAGGTCCCGGCCGGGGCGCCGCTGATGCTCTCGGCCCACGGTTCTGCCCCCGAGGTGGTCGATGCAGCCCGTGACCAGGGCCGGGTCGTGGTCGATGCCGTATGCCCCCTGGTCACCAAGGTGCACCATGAGCTCAAAGTCCGGGCCCGAAAGGGGTACACGGTGCTCTATGTCGGCCACCAGGGTCACGAGGAGGCGGTAGGCACCATGGCGGTGGCACCAACAGCTGTGCGCCTGCTCGAGCGGGTGGAAGACGTCGACGCGTTGCCGGAGCCTGAACCCGGTGAAGGCGGCTCGTCACAGGTGGCTCTGCTGGCCCAGACCACACTGAGCCACGATGAATGGTCCGGCATCGTCGATCGGGCCCGGGAGAGGTTCCCCGACCTGTGGATGCCCAACCGGAGCGATCTGTGCTTTGCCACCACCAATCGTCAGGCTGCGCTCAAAGCGGTCGTGGGACAGTCCGACGCAGTGGTGGTGATCGGATCGGCCAACTCCTCCAACACGGTGGCGTTGGAGGAGGTGGCGTTGGCATTCGGCTGTCCCCGGGTGATCCGGATCAATGACGCATCCGAGCTGCCCGACGACCTCAGCGGCACGGTGGGGGTGACCGCCGGTGCGTCCGCCCCGGAAGCTCTGGTGCAGGCGGTGGTGTCCCGACTTGCACCCGTTCACGGTGTCCAGTCGGCTCCGATCACCGTGGAAGAGGAGTACTTCCCACCTCCGCCCGAACTGCGCGAGATCCTGCGGAGCCTGGAGGCCGCGGTAGCCCTGATGACCGCGGCTCCGATGGTCGGTAGCGGGATGGTCGACGGTGGGACGACCTTGCTCTCGGGTGATCGCTCCATCGATGCCGCCGACGTGCTGGAGGCGTTCGCCGGTGGCTCGGTCGCTCAGTACCGTCCGGTCGAGGCCACCGATCGGTCGTAGAGCTCCTGAATCGTTTCGGTGAGCTCTTCGGTCATGGTGTGGAGCTGGCTCCGCGGCACCCGACCGCTCGCGGTACGGGCCGGTGCGGCAATAGGCTCGCCCACCACCAGATGGATACGCCGGGGTCGGGGGATCTTGGTGCCCTTCGGCATGACCGATGCCGAACCGCCGATACCCACCGGGATCACCGGTGCCCCGGTGCGTGCGGATAGAAAGGCCACGCCCTGGTGGAGATCCTGCACCACCGGCCCCGCTCTCCGTTCCCCCTCGGGGAAGAGGACCAGCACTTCGCCGGCGTCCAGGACCCGCTGAGCCAGGCGCAGAGCCTCCCGATCAGCGGCTTGCCGATGAACGGGGAAGGCCCCTACCGACTGGAGGAACCGCCCGAGCAGAGGTCTCTTCCACAGGTTGTCCTTGGCCATGTAGTGAAGCTTTCGGCGGGTCACCTCCGAGGCCACAAAGAAGTCGATCCCCGAACGATGGACGGGAGCGATGATCACCGGTCCCTCGGAAGGAACCCTCTCCATGCCCTCCACCTTGGTGCGGAACAACAGACGGTTCAACCCATGCACCAGGGCCCGCAGAAACCGGTAGATCGGGGTGAAGCTGGTGTCCACCTCCGCGTCGCCCACCGACGGTGACTCCGCGTCCTTGGGGCCTGTCGTATCGCTCACAGCCATGCCAGTACCTCTTCTACCACTGCTTCGCTCGAACGCCCGGTGGTGTCGATGACCTTCGCACCTTCGGCAACCTCGAGAGGGGATGCCGCACGGGTGCTGTCGAGGTGGTCGCGCCTGGCCAATCGGGCAGGTCCCTCTTCGCTCCGGCGCCGAGCCCGCTCCTCACCTGAGGCGGTGAGGTAGATCTTCAGGTCGGCGTCAGGAAACACCACGGATCCGATGTCACGTCCCTCGACGACACCGCCGCAGTGGTCCACGACCCACTGGCGTTGCCGGGCCACCATGGTGGCCCGGACATCACGGTTGGCGGCCACCACCGATACCGCCCGGTTGACGTCAGGGGCGCGAATGGCCTCGGTGATATCCGTCCCGTCGGCCGTCACCCGGTCACCGACGTTGATCGACATGGTGCGGGCCAGTGAGGCTACGGCCTGGTGGTCGGCGGGATCCACCCCACGGGCGATGGCACCCCACGCCACTGCCCGGTACATGGCCCCGGTATCCAGGCGCTGCAGTCCCAGATGGCGGGCCAATGCCCGGGACAGGGTCGACTTGCCGGCGCCGGCGGGCCCGTCGATGGCGATCACCCTTCCGACGCTGCCGGCCGGCTGGCCGGCAGGTGGTCGGGTCACTTCGCTGCCGCCAGGGCCTCGAAATCCTGATGGAACCGCGGGTAGCTCGTCTTCACCGTTTCCCATCCGATGATGGTGGTCACATCGGTCGGCGACGGACAGGCGGCCCCGGCGATGGCGGCAGCCATGGCCATCCGATGGTCACCCCGGGCGTCGACAATTCCGGGCTGTAATCCTTGGCCTCCGGAAATCACCAGGTCGTCGCCTTCCGTCCAGGCGGTACCCCCGAATGCGGTCACCAAGTCCACCGTGCCACTCAGGCGGTCGGACTCCTTCACCCGCAACTCGCCCACGTCGGTGAACCGGCTCTGGCCGGTTGCCATCGCCGCGGCCACGGCCAGGATCGGCACCTCGTCGAGAGAGGGGATCTCATCGGCGTGAACCACGGTTCCGGTCAGTGACGAGGTCCGGCTGGTGATCGATCCGAGACCGGTCACCTGTTGATCCACCGTCACGTCTCCTCCCATCCGTTTCAGCACGTCGAGGAAACCCGTCCGCTCAGCCCCAGGTGTATCTCGACCACGGTGACCACACTCCCGGGCACCACGACACCGGCAACTACCCAGTAGGCCGCCTGGGAGGGATCACCGGGCACCACCACCGCGGTCGGCCTGAGGTCGCTTCGCCCGATCCGGATGGTCCGCTCGGAACCGGAGTTGGAGACAGTGATGTCCGCCCCCATCTGCGCCAACATCTCCTCGGTATGCCCACGGGTGGGAACCGGCTCGTGCACCACGGTCTCGCCTTCGGCCGACAACCCGGCCAGCAGTACCGCCGATTTCACCTGGGCGCTGGCCATCGGGGGCGTGTACTCGATGCCATGGAGTTTCCCGCCGGTGATCGCCACCGGAGGAAGGCACCGGGAACCCTGCCCGCTGAGGTGTGCCCCCATCCGCCCCAGGGGTTCCGCCACCCGGTCCATCGGCCGACCGCGCAGGGAGGCATCTCCGGTGAGGTTGGCGGTCACCGGCAGACCGGCCACTACTCCCAGCAACATGCGCATTCCTGTCCCCGAGTTCCCCAGGTCGATGGGACCGCTGGGGCTATGAAGCCTCGAACGTCCGCCTTGGACGACGGTGGCCTCGTCCCCTTCCTCCACCTCGGCACCCAGGGCGCGCACCGCCTCCGACGTACGGCGCACATCGTCACCATCGGAGAGCCCGGCAATGGTTGAAGTGCCCTCGGCCAGAGCAGCCAAGAGGAGGGCACGGTGGGAGATGGACTTGTCGCCCGGGAGTGCAACCGAGCCCTGAAACGCCCGGCCGCCGTTTACCCGCATCGTCTCGGGAGTGAGCGCGGTTGTCACAGGCTAGGCCCAACCGGGCCACTG
>Ga0075520_1001553_pt1 | contig 11116 bp, 9 predicted proteins | sample NGEPerB_FD_75100 | JGI IMG/M metagenome (GOLD analysis project Ga0075520, IMG submission 75100) | Arctic peat soil microbial communities from the Barrow Environmental Observatory site, Barrow, Alaska, USA - NGEE PermafrostAB12-B | ecosystem: Environmental > Terrestrial > Soil > Wetlands > Peat ...
TGCGGGCGGGTAGGCGGCGCTGACCCCGTAGTTTGGTTCCTGTGGGTCACCTTGAGGTCAAACAGTGTCAGCTACAACCTGCCCGATAGGCGGCCATTGCTCGACGGTGTCAGCCTGCGAGTCGGCGAAGGGGCCAAGGTCGCCCTGATCGGTCCCAACGGTACCGGCAAGACGTCCATGGCCCGGATCATCAGCGGTGACCTGAGCGCAGCCGATGGTGCGGTGACCCGCATTGGCGGGCTCGATGTCATGGCCCAGTTCATCGGTTCCCTCCGAGACGACACGAGTGTTCGTGACGTCTCGGTCAGCGTCGCGCCACCAACCATCGGGGCGGCTGCGGCTGGCCTCGAACAGGCCGTCGCCGCGTCGCCATGGCCTGCCGCGGTTTAACGCTGGTACTGCCAAGCAGTGCCGGGCTTGGCTATCGCTCAACAGACCTGAACGTCCAACCTTCCACCGACAGGCCGAAGGGTTTGTCTCTGATGAGCCGGTCTGGGACGAGGGTCAGGCCATCAGCGGCACCTGAAGCCCGCGTTGTTGGGCCAGCCGGGTTACCCGGCGGCGGTGGCGCGCTGCCGGCGGGATGCGGACCCGCCGGCGACGGTCGCCACAGTGATGGTGACCAGAGCACCCAGGATCAAGGCCGCTGACTCCCCTGGCTGCAGCATATGCAGGCTGGTACCCAGGGTCGCGGCAGCGACCGGGACACCGAGCTGGGCGGCAGCCAGCGAGCTGAGGTTCAGGGGCAGCCCGCTGAGTCTGGCCAGCGAGTGGCTGAGCAGGGCACCGACTCCGAGCAGCAGTCCGAGAAGGATCAGGGTGGGCCGGGTCCCGAGCGCTCGAAGGTCCAGTGATGCCCCCAGCCAGACGAAGAACAATGGGGCGAAGAAACCCTCGGTAACCGCGAATAGCTGTCGGGTGAGCCGCCGCGGCTCTCCGATGGCTGCCACCACGAGCCCGAAGACAAAGCCGGCAAGCATGACCGACACGTGCGATCGCCCGGCGATGGCGGCAAGCGAGAACAGGATGACCAGGCTTATCCGCAGCTCGAGGGCGAAGTGACGTTCCTCGGACACATGGTGGAGCCGGTGGCGGTAGCCCTGGGCCTCCACCCATCGCAGCACGAAGAAGAGTGCGGCGCCGGTCGCGATCACCGTCAGGGCACCCAGCCCCGCCCGGCCTACATGGGCGGGGTCGATGGCCAGGGGAAGGGCGATGATACACACGGCGTCGGCGATCGCCACCTGTGGGAGCAGCTGCAGAACGTGTTCACCACTTAGCTGAAGCGAGTCGATGATGGGCAGGATCAGCGCGGCCGAGGACGAAGCCATCAGCACGGCGTACAGCGCCGCATGGCCCGTCCCGAAGGCCGAGGCAAGAAGGACGCCCAGAACGGCGGACCCGGCCCCCACCAGGACGGCGCGGGCAGTGCCCCGGCCCAGGCTCCCTTGGAGGCTGGGATTACGAATGGGCACGTGGGTGCCGGCAACGAACATCACCAGCCCGAAGCCGACCTCGGCCAGGAAGGAGAATGTCGGGTCAGTGGCGGCCAGGTAACCCAGCCCCGTCCTGCCCAGGAGAATCCCTACGAAGAGCTCACCGACCACCACCGGCACATGCCAGCCCTGGGGGTATGCCAGCAGCGGCCCGACCAGGCCAGCCAGCATGATGACGCTCAGCACGATGAAGGTCATCTCAGCGCGCCCGGGTTACCGGTGGCTTTGGCCAGTCGGCGGTGTGGCTGAGAGGTTGCACTGGTTCTGGACATGGCGTCGAACGTCCTCCAAGGTTGAGCAGCCTGCGGACGCATACAAGGATGAGCTGGTGGTCAGCGTGCCGAGCCGGCGACGAGGTGGGGGAGCTCTGGGCGCAGAAGCCGGCACCGCACGGCATGAGCGTAGCTGCCAGGGTGGGGTGAACCTGTCTGTGCTGGTCGTGTTGACCACGTAGGACACCAGGTACCTGCCTCCGGGGACGTTGCGGGTGCGATCCGAGCCAAATCCCCAGCTTCAGCAGGGGGATCGTCAGAGTCAAGCATGTCGCTATGGTCCCTGAATTGCGTCTTGGGTCGATACGACAGGCCCGCCGCCGAGATCGGCCGCAACGAACATGCGAGCCCGGCACTCGGCGCCCCGGTCGCGACGGGTGGGTCTGTGCCCAGCGCAGAACCCCCAGGGCTCAGGACCTTCGGTCTCGCGGGTGTGCTCAGAGCACGCGGGGGCTGTCGACCGGCAGGGGGCAGAGGTAGACAGAGACCCGCTTGGCGTCGGGATTTCCCGATCCCAGGCGGCGGTAGCGTTCCAGTACCTCGAGCAGCTCGCTGCGCAACGTTGCCAGCTGACCAGCGGTGACCTGTACCAGGTGGTCCGACAGGCCGACCTGTTCCCGCCACCGGGCGGGCCACTGGTCCTGGGTATCCAGCCACTGCCCGGCCCGGTCGTTGAAGAGGTTCAGGTAGTCGCGGGCGAGCCAGGCCAGTGCGGCCCGAGCATCAGGGTCGTCCGTATCGCCCACAGGCCCCTCGTCCCGGGGCCGGGACTGGTTACTGGCCCTCCACAGCCGGCGTCGGCCCGTCCCCTGCCCTGAGTCGACCACCAGAGCCACCTGGGCGAGCTTGCGCAGGTGATAGCTGGTGGCACCGCTGTTCGTGTGCAGAACGGCCGCCAGCGTGGTTGCCGTGGCGGGGCCACGAAGGCGCAGCTCGTCCAGCAGACGAGACCTCAACGGGTGCGCGAGCATGGCCAGAGCGGCGCTGTCGAGGTGAACGGTGGGAAGGGGCTGAGCGCTCATGTATGCACAATAATCATGCATATATCTTCTGCACAAGGCCTTCGCGCAGGACGAAACTGGCCTGAATCGTGCTCAGTGCGGCCCGGTGGGGCTGATTATGAAGTGCGCGCAGTGCCCGGTATCGTTATACCTCGTTGTGCGTACTGCGACCTGACGGTCGTGAGCCTCGACCTGCTGGGCCCGATCATTCGAGTCCCGAGCACTGAGCCTCGATCACGTGACGACGTGCATCACACATCGCTTGAGAACAAGACGCTTGAGAATACCGTCGCTGTGAAATCACGAGAGAACGAGGCTTAATCCGTGCGTACGTACACCCCCAAGCCCGGCGAGGTTGAGCGCCAGTGGCTCGTTATCGACGCCACTGACGTCGTCCTCGGCCGTCTGGCCAGCCAGGCCGCGATCCTTCTGCGGGGCAAGCACAAGCCCACCTTCGCGCCCCACGTCGACGGTGGTGACTTCGTCATCATCATCAATGCCGACAAAGTTGCCCTCACCGGCAGCAAGCTGGTCCAGAAGAAGGCCTATCACCACTCGGGTTTCCCCGGTGGCCTGAGGGCGACCTCCTACCAGGACCTGCTGGCCAAGCAGCCCGCGAAGGCTGTCGAGAAGGCCGTTCGTGGCATGCTCCCCAAGGGCACCCTGGCTCGCCAGCAGCTGAGCAAGCTGAAGGTCTACGCCGGAGACGTGCACCCGCACCAGTCGCAGAAGCCCGTGCCATTTGAGATCTCGCAGGTCGCGCAGTAGTTCCTCGGCCCGCCAGGGCTGAGACACCGACGTGTTACACGCGCAAGCATCAGAACAGACAGAGCTAACGAGGAGAACTGTGGCTGACACCACTTCCGCCGAGCAGACAGACGTTGTCCAGGGCGAAGAGCAAGAGCAAGAGCTCACTGAGTACACCAGCGAGTCCGAGACCCCTGTGGTCGAGGCCCGCAAACCGGCGGCTTCCGGCCCCGGTGCCGCGACCGGTCGTCGCAAGCAGGCCATCGCCCGCGTGCGCATCGTTCCCGGCAGCGGTCAGTGGAAGATCAACAACCGCACCCTGGACGAGTACTTCCCGAACAAGGTGCACCAGCAGATCGTGAACGAGCCCTTCAAGGTGCTCGAGCTCGATGGCTCCTACGATGTGCTCGTTCGCGTCCACGGTGGTGGCCCTTCCGGTCAGGCCGGCGCGGTGCGTCTGGGCGTTGCCCGCTCGCTGAACGGCGTTGACGAGGAGCTGAACCGTCCCGCTCTGAAGAAGGCTGGCTTCCTGACCCGGGACGCGCGCGTCCCCGAGCGCAAGAAGGCTGGTCTGAAGAAGGCCCGCAAGGCGCCTCAGTACAGCAAGCGCTGAGCAGTATCGTCCGCCAGTGGCGGCTTCGAATCCGACTGTGTTCGGGCTTCGAGGCCGCTACTGCTATTTGCGTGGGTACCCGGGACCTGGTTTCCCCGGACGTAGCCCGCGACGTAGATTCCTTGTCCAGGCACTGACTGCGCCCATGTTGTACTCACCGAAAGGCTGACCTCCGTATGGCTGCTCGACTCTTTGGCACCGATGGCGTTCGAGGACTTGCCAACAAGGAGCTGACCGCCGAACTCGCCCTCGACCTGTCAGTTGCCGCTGCCCATGTGCTGGGTGAGGTCGGCGCCTTCAAAGGTCATCGAGCGCAGGCGGTCGTGGGTCGGGACCCTCGTGCATCGGGGGAGTTCCTCACCGCAGCCACCATCGCGGGACTGGCATCGGCCGGGGTCGATGTCCTGGATGCCGGTGTGATGCCGACTCCGGCCATCGCCTTCCTGATCGCCGACAGCGGTGCTGACCTTGGCGTCATGCTCTCCGCATCTCACAATGCGATGCCCGACAACGGCATCAAGTTCTTCGCCCGCGGCGGGCACAAGCTCGCCGATGAGCTCGAGGACGCGATCGAGGCGCGGCTGAACGAGCCCTGGGACCGGCCCACTGGATCCGACGTGGGGCGAGTGCGCCCGCTGGCCGATGGCCCCGCCCGCTACATCGCACATCTGCTGGGCGCTCTACCCCACCGCCTGGAGGGTCTGCACGTGGTACTGGATGCCGCCCACGGGGCTGCCAGCATCGTTGCCCCCGAGGCCTTTCGGCAGGCTGGAGCCGAGGTCACGGTCATTGGCTGCGAGCCCGACGGTCTGAACATCAACGACGGCTATGGCTCCACTCACCTGGAGAAGCTTCAGAAGGCCGTGGTCGAGGCTGGCGCGGACTGCGGCATTGCCCTTGACGGTGACGCCGACCGTTGTCTTGCCGTGGATGCCCGGGGAGCTGATGTTGACGGCGACCAGATCATGGCGATCCTCTCGCTGGCCATGCGCGAACGAGGCGAGCTCGCCCATGACACGCTCGTCGCGACGGTCATGAGCAACCTGGGCATGCTTCAGGCGCTCCAGCGAGAGGGCGTCGCGGTCCTGCAGACCGCCGTTGGTGACCGGTATGTCCTGGAGGAGATGAAGGCGGGCGCCTTCTCACTGGGCGGCGAGCAGTCCGGTCATGTCATCTTCCTTGACCACGGCACTACCGGAGACGGCACGTTGACCGGGCTCATGCTCGCCTCCCGCCTTGCCCAGACCGGTCTGTCGCTGGAGGACCTGGCTGCCGTGATGAAACGGCTGCCGCAGGTGCTCATCAACGTCAAGAACGTGGACAAGAGCCGGGTCGAGCACGACGAGGTGGTGCAGGACGCGGTTCACCATGCTCAGGCGGAGCTCGACGGGGTTGGTCGGGTACTCCTGCGCAAGTCCGGCACCGAGCCCCTGGTGCGGGTCATGGTCGAGGCCGATGACGCGGGCCTGGCCCAGGCTGTGGCCCGGCGGCTGGCCGACGTCGTGGCGAAGAACCTGGCGCTCTGAGGCTCAGACGGGCACACCGGGGCTGGCGTAGTCACCGGGACGCATGAACCCGGACAAATACACCTGAATAGTTGCAATATTTATCAATTGTAAAACCTTGTGCTAAGGTCCAGCCCCATACCTACTGACGCCACCTGGCCTCAGACAAGCTCGGAAGCTTGGGTTTCAGGTCCCCGCCTGAAGAACGTGCCGCAACAGGCATGAACGAGGAGGCCATCGAGGCGTAAGAAGATCCCTTCAGTGTGTCGTGCACGGAGGGGGCCCAGCCGGAAGCGCCGGGCCCCCTCTGCTGGGAAGATCTCTCCAACTCCTGAAGATCGGGATCACCGATTCTGATTCTTGTCACGTAAACGCACTTCATGTTTAAGAAGTACGAGGAGAAATCGTGAACTTCAAGACCCTCTTTATCGTTCCCCTTGCGGTTGTCGCCATGATGGCGGCCGGAACCACGGGTGCCCAGGCTGATACCGGCCACCACGTCGTCACCGGTGTGGCCACGACCAGCACCCTGTTGCCGGTCAACCTCGGTGCGGCTGGTTCCTTCGCCGTCTTGTCGAAGTCGGGCGTCAGTGACATTCCCAACTCCAAGGTCACCGGAGACGTTGGCACGAGTCCCATCACCGGCGCCGCGATCACCGGTCTGACCTGCGCAGAGGTCACCGGAACCATCTACTCGGTGAACGCAGCTGGCCCCCTGCCCTGCAGGGTGACCGCGCCCTCCTTCCTGACCACGGCCGTCAGCAACATGGAGACCGCCTACACCGACGCCGCCGGACGAACCAACCCCAGTGCTGTCAACCTGGGCGCCGGCAACATCGGCGGAATGACCCTGGCTCCCGGTCTGTACAAGTGGACCAGCAACCTCGGTATCTCCAAGGACGTTACCCTCGCGGGCGCGGCGAACCAGGTATGGATCTTCCAGATTGCCGGCACCCTTAACCAGGCTTCCGCCACCAAGGTGATCCTCAGCGGCGGTGCTCAGGCCAAGAACATCTTCTGGCAGACCGCTGGCGGTGTCATCGTTGGCACAACCGCGCACTCTGAGGGAACCATTCTGACCAAGACCAATATCGCTATGAACACTGGAGCTTCGACGAATGGCCGACTGCTGGCACAGACGGCGATCACCCTTCAGAAGAACGTTGTGACGATCGCTAAGTAGGGCCGTCACCACCCTTGGGTAGAACGCTCCGTGTTTCTTGGTCGGGCCCACGAAGGCATCGTCTTCGTGGGCCCGACCTCTTCTGTCTGCACCGGCGCTCGAGCGCGAGGCCGATGAGGTGGCCGGTTGGGGTGCCCGCCCTCGATGGTGGTGGGAAGACCGGCGGCGAGTGGGGCGCCAGCTCCACGGTGGGCGGTCAGGGGCCGTTATCAGGGTGAAAGCACCGGGGAACTCAGCACAGAGCGTGACCAAGGCGCTTGGACAGTGGCGAACCGCTTGGACGCTGCCAGGACGCCTGGAAAGCACTAAGGCGCTTAACAGTTGCGAATATAATAAGTTTACACTTCAGGGGACCAAGGTCCCCATCGGAGGCCTCGCCAGGCAGGGAGAATAGGCCAAGGAGAAGCGGCGAGGTTTCACTCTTCTGGTGCCGACAGGCCTCAGAGCCTCCAGGAATAGGACTACCTGTCCACCTGCGGAACGTGCCCTCGCGGCATGGCTGAGCACACTGTCGAATTCGGAATCCTCCGGTGCGTCACGCATGGGGGAATGAACGGCAGGAAACGCTACGCCACGCCCGCCGGAGGACAGTATTGACACCTGATCAACAGGTGTGACCGACCGTGGCTCATCACACAAACATGCTTCACCTGTTGAAGACCATTGGAGAATTTTGAGGCTAAGAACTCTGTCTATTGTTCCCATCGCCATCATCTCAATGCTGGCGGCTACCACCTCCGTCGCGGCAGCAGCAACCCCATCCGCCCATCACGCGATGAGCGCGGCCGTCGCTTATGCGCCCCAGGCGCCGGTAAACCTCGGAACATCCGGTGACTTCACGATCCTGTCGAAGACGGGTATCACCGACGTTGATGCATCTTCTGTCGTGGGAAACGTCGGGACCAGTCCCATCACTGGTGCCGCTCTGCTTCTGACGTGCGGTGAGGTGACCGGGTACATCTACACGGTCGATGCTGCCGGCCCGTTTCCTTGCCGGGTTACCGACGCCACCCGCCTGACCACCGCTATCGGCGACATGGAGGCTGCCTACAACGACGCCGCCGGACGAGTGAACCCGGATGTTCTCAACCTGGGTGCCGGAGAAATCGGCGGGCTGACCTTGGCTCCCGGTCTGTACAGATGGAGCACCGGTCTGTCTATCTCCGGTGACGTCACTCTTGCAGGCGGACCGAACGACGTATGGATCTTCCAGGTGGCCGGGAACCTTAATGAGGCTAACGCTATGAACGTGACCCTGACCGGTGGCGCTCAGGCCAAGAACGTGTACTGGCAGACCGCTGGCGGTGCCGCCATCGGAACGCACGCGCACTTCGAGGGAACGATCCTGTCCAAGACAATGATCGCCATGAGAACTAAGGCATCGATCAACGGCCGGCTGCTGGCTCAGACCGCAGTCACCCTTCAGATGAACACCGTCACGGGGCCGGCTCTTTAAGCTTCGCCGCGCGGTACGAAGCAGGGACCAAGAAGTCTTTGTCTTCTTGGTCCCTGCTCTTTTCAACGCCTCCACAGGTCGGTGCGGGGGCAACCGACCACGGGCCTGCTGCGGCAGCCGAGGGGACCCGTTGCGCAGGGCGAGTGGGACGGTGCGCGGCACGGGGAGCACGAACAGATCGCCGAGCCGAACAGACTGCCGAGCATCGCAATTAACGGGCGACACCCCCGGTTCGTCCTGCGCCGTCCCCCCCGGTGGTTCTCTCAGCGACTCCCCCGGCGCACGATCAGGGGCCTGCGCCCGTTCCGCCACGTGGTCCGGCCCCGATAAGACTGGGCGCGGCGGGTTCCTTCGCCATTCTCACGAAGACGGGTCTGACCGATGTGCCTGGCTCGAGCATCATCGGAGATGTCGGGGCCAGCCCAATAACCGGTGCTGCGATAGGGGTGGGGTGCCCGGAGGTGACGGGTGCGATCTTCACTGTCGACGCGGCCGGTCCTGCACCCTGCAGGAGGACGGACGCCCCTGCCCTGACGACAGCGGTGGGTGATGAGGAAGCTGCCTATACCGACGCCGCGGGACGAGGGAACCCTGGATTCGTGAACCTGGGCGCGGGAGAGATCGGCGGTCTGACCGTTTCGCCTGGCCTCTACAAGTGGACGACCGGTGTCTCCCTATCCAGGGACGTCACCCTCTCGGGTGGGCCACGCGACGTCTGGATCTTCCAGGTTGCCGGAATTTTGACCCAAGCTTCTGCGACTAGGGTGCGATTGACGGGCGGGGCACTTGCCAGGAACGTCTTCTGGCAGACTGCCGGCGCGGCCGACATCGGAACAACGGTTCATTTCGAGGGAACAATACTTTCCCAGACAATGATCACGGTGAAGACCGGCGCATCGGTCTGTGGCCGGCTGTTGGCACAGACCCAGGTTGCTCTCCAGAAGGGCTCCGTCACGAACGTTCGGTAAGAGCGGCATGAACGTGAGGAGAATCCAAAAGGCAAGAGCAGTCTCAATGAGACGTATTCTTCGTCGTCTTGGCAGTTGCTGTGCGCTATTGCGCCTCGTCGAGGCCGGCCGAGTCCACGATGCGCGCTCGGCCGTCCCGCAGGTTGTAGACCGCGCCCACCACGGCGAGGTGCCCGCTTGCGACACGGTCAGCGACCAGGCGCGAGCGCTCAGTCAGCAGATGCAGGGTATGCCGCACGTGCTCCGCCTCGATCTCGTCGGCCGTTGACATGCCGGCTTGGCGAGCTGCCAGGACACTCGGGGTGACGCGTTCAACGATGTCGCGGATATAGCCCCCGGGCATGATGCCGTCGCGGACGGCATTTACGGTCGCGGAGACAGCCCCGCACGAGTCATGGCCGAGGATGACGACCAGGGGGATGTTCAGCAAGGCCACCCCGAACTCGATGGAGCCGAGCACGCCTGGGTCGATGACGTGGCCCGCTGTTCGGACGACGAAGAGGTCACCCAGGCCACGGTCGAAGATGATCTCGGCAGCCACCCGTGAGTCCGCGCAACCGAAGAAGACCGCGAACGGCGTCTGGCCCCCGGTCAGACTGTCCCGGCGAGCGGCGTCCTGGTTGGGGTGGGAGTAGTCGCCAGCTACGAAGCGACCATTGCCGCGGGCCAGCTTGGACCAGGCAGCCGCCGGCGTCCAAGGACCGGAGGACACCGCGCCGCCGGGCTGGCTCACAGCCCCGGTCGTGTGGTGATGCCCATCGCCACGGGCCTGGCCGCCTCGGCGTAGAAGTCGTTGCCCTTGTCGTCCACGACGATGAACGCGGGGAAGTCCTCGACATCGATCTTCCAGATCGCCTCCATGCCGAGCTCCGGGTACTCCAGGACCTCAACGGACTTGATGCAGTCCTGGGCGAGGCGGGCGGCCGGGCCACCGATGGATCCCAGGTAGAAGCCTCCGTTCGCCTTGCACGCAGCGGTTACCGCACCGGACCGGTTGCCCTTGGCCAGCATGATCATCGACCCGCCAGCGGCCTGGAACTGCTCGACGTAGGAGTCCATCCGTCCCGCGGTCGTGGGGCCGAAGGAGCCGCTCGGGTAACCCGCGGGCGTCTTGGCGGGACCGGCGTAGTAGACGGCGTGGTCCTTGAGGTACTGCGGCATCGGCTCTCCGGCGTCGAGCAGGTCCTTGATCTTGGCGTGGGCGAGGTCGCGGGCCACCACGAGCGGTCCGGTCAGCGAAAGGCGCGTCATCACCGGGTGTTTCGACAGCTCGGCGCGGATCTCGTCCATCGGGGCGGTGAGGTCGATCTTCACCGCTTCGTCCAACGCCGTCGAGTCCTTCGAGGTGAGGTGGGTCTGGGTGGTCTCGGGAAGGAAGCGGGCCGGATCGGTCTCGAGCTGTTCAATGAACACACCCTCGGCGGTGATCTTGCCCAGAGCCTGCCGGTCGGCCGAGCAGGAGACGGCGATCGCGACCGGCAGCGAAGCGCCGTGACGGGGGAGCCGGATCACCCGGACGTCGTGGCAGAAGTACTTCCCGCCGAACTGGGCGCCGATGCCGAGGGTGCGGGTCAGCTCAAGCACCTTCGTTTCGAGGTCGACGTCCCTGAATCCTCGAGCGGTGCTGGCTGACCCTTCGCGGGGGAGCTCGTCCAGGTACTTCGCACTGGCGTACTTCGCCGTCTTGAGGGCGAACTCGGCGCTGGTGCCACCGATCACGATGGCCAGGTGATACGGAGGGCAGGCCGCCGTACCCAGCGAACGCAGCTTCTCGTCCAGGAACGCCATCATGGAGTCGGGGTTCAGGACGGCCTTGGTCTCCTGGTAGAGGTACGACTTGTTGGCCGACCCGCCACCCTTGGCCATGAACAAGAA
>Ga0075520_1001554_pt1 | contig 11115 bp, 4 predicted proteins | sample NGEPerB_FD_75100 | JGI IMG/M metagenome (GOLD analysis project Ga0075520, IMG submission 75100) | Arctic peat soil microbial communities from the Barrow Environmental Observatory site, Barrow, Alaska, USA - NGEE PermafrostAB12-B | ecosystem: Environmental > Terrestrial > Soil > Wetlands > Peat ...
ACCTGGCGCTCCATGAACCTGACCGGCGGCGGCGAGCCGGAGTTCGTGAGCGGCCGGGCGATGACCGCGAGCCTTCTGCCGACGCTGGGCATCGCGCCGGCCCTCGGCCGCGGTTTCCTGGAGGAGGACGACCGCCCGGGGCACAATCGCGTGGCGATTGTCAGTCACGCGTTCTGGCAGCGGCGCTTCGGCGGACGGCCCGATGTCATTGGCCAATCCCTAATCCTCGACGGAGGCAGTTATTCCGTTGTCGGGGTGATGCCGGCGGACTCGTTTTTCCCCGATGGGCTGGAGGTCGCGATCCCTGCCGGCGCTCAGTCGGCGACCGATCGTCGTTATAACCATGAGTTCGAGGTCTATGGGCGCCTGAAACGCGGGGTGAGCTTCGAACAGGCCGATGTCGAGCTAAAGTCCATCAACGACCAGCTGTATGCCGGCTATTCCGACGCGGATCGCAGCTGGAGCACCGCGATGATCCCGTTGTCGCAGGAAGTCGTCGGCCCGGCATTGCGGACCGGCCTCTGGGTGCTTCTCGGGGCGGTTGGCCTGCTGCAGCTCATCGCGTGCGCGAATCTATCCAATCTGCTCCTCGTCCGCGCCGCCGCTCGCGCGCACGAGCTGGCCATCCGCACTGCGCTTGGCGCGGGGCGCTGGCGGCTCATCCGCCAGCTCGTCACCGAGAGTCTTGTCCTCACGGGGACAGGCGGCGGCGTCGGGGTGCTGTTGTCGTTCTGGAGCGTGGGTCTTCTGCGCGCCGCCCCGTTGCCCCGCGCCGGCGAGATCTTGGTCGACGGGCGCATGCTGGCCGCCGCGTGCGGACTGACGTTGATCGTGGGTTGCCTTGCCGGGCTCGGGCCGGCACTCAAAGCCTCGATGGCCCACCCGCAGGACGCGCTGAAAAGCCGGGCCTCTTGCCCGGGACATCATTCACACCTGCGCGACGCGGCAGTGGTGGCCCAACTGGCATTGTCCCTCTCGCTGCTGATCGGCGCGGCCCTGCTGCTCCGGAGTTTCGTTCGTCTCTTGCGGGTGGATCCGGGCTTTGTCACCGAGCGGGTGCTGACCGTTTCGCTGCGCCCCGGGGACGATGCCAACGCCGTCTCCCTGTACGAACGCATCACGGCGCGCGTCGTCGCGCTGCCGCATGTTGCCGGGGTCGGACTCATCAGCGGTCTTCCCCTCGCGGACGGCGACTCTAGCAACCCGGTGCTTCCGGTCGGGCCGACGGTGCTCGCTCCCGGCGAGGCGGTCCAGTCGAGCTGGCGCCTAGTCGACGGCGGGTACTTCGACGCGATGCGAATCCCTCTGGTGCGCGGTCGCACCTTCGCCGGCCTTTCTCCCGCTCAGGCCTGCCAGTCCATCGTGCTCTCCGCATCGCTCGCCCGGCGGCTTTTCGGCGACGCGGATCCGATCGGCCGGCAGGTTGACCAGATCAATCCGGGTGAGCACCGGCTCACCGTGATCGGCGTGGTCAGCGATGTGCGCTACCGGAGCCTCGGCGCGGCGCCGGCGCCCAGCTTCTATTTCTCGATGCACCTGTTCCGATCCGGGCCAATGCGGATGGTGGTGCGGACGACCGGCGCCACCGAACCGCTCGCCGCCGTCATTCGCCGCGTGGTCAAGGAGGTCGATCCGACGGTCCCGGCATTTCGGATCAGGACCATGGACGAGTTCCGTGCCGACAGCGTGAGTCACGAGCGCCTGCTCGCCGTGCTGCTCAGCGGGTTCGCCGCGGCCGCGCTGTTCCTGGCCGCGCTGGGCACGTACGGCGTCATCGCATTCATGGTGCAGCAGCGCACTAGGGAGCTTGGCATACGCGTCGCCATCGGCGCGCAGACCGGGGCGATTCTCCGCCTGGTTCTCGCCGCGGGACTCCGGTATGCCGCGCTGGGGGCTCTCTTCGGCGCGGCCAGTGCGCTCGCTGCCGGCCGGATCCTCTCCACGATGCTGTTCGAGACCCGCGCCACGGATCTTCCGAGCTTCGTAGGCGCTGCCGCCGTCCTCGCTCTGGCGGCGCTCGGCGCCTCGCTTGTCCCCGCCTTCCGCGCCGCGAAAGTGGATCCGATGATCGCTCTGCGCGCGGAGTGACGGTTCGAGGCTCGTTCAGCGGCCTGTCGGTAGCGAAAACTGACCGATGGGACGAACCTTGTTCGGCGACGACCGTTTTTTCTTCGGCGTGGCGGGCGGTGTTTGCGAGCCGGGCAGATTTGGCCGGTTGAGAACAGCGCGGCGTCATCCTTGGGCACCCGGGCCGCTCCGCAAGCCGGTCTTGATCGTGGTGGCGGAGACACAGAGGCAAAACTACGAGGCAGATCTCTGACGTTCCGTTCCCTGCTTTCTTGGTTCCTGTAAGATTGGTGCCCAGGGGGGGACTCGAAGATCCGTCGGACGAAGCTCAACCGGCTGATGGCCAATCAGAAGCCGCCAGCGAGAAACCGTCCCCTTCCCTCACAGCCTCACAGAATTCTGAGCAGCTCTGTTCCGAGCTGTCCGAGATAGTCTCCGCGTGGCCAAAGCTCACCGCCAAAACACGCACCACTCTTCTCACAATTCTGCGAGCGGCCAAAGGAAGGGATGAGTGATTTTGTCCCAATCAGTTCCTTCCGGAGCTCATCCTGACGATCTAGCACGATTGTCATCGGCCTTCACTGACTTGGCCATCTTGGGTGCGCCTTTCGAGCGCTGCTCGTGCCCCACGTCTTCTTGCCGTCCATTTCCTACGGGTTGAACCTATTTCCGAGGGGCAAGCAGATCACTCAAGAACGCTGCCTCAGCGTTCGAGTCTATAGACGCACTGAAACGATTCTTGAATTTTTCAAGCAACTCTTCGAGCCGAACTCTCACTAGGTTAATGCATCCGCTTTTCGCAACCTTTATTGGATAGAAGCGCCTGCCCCGAATAACAAAAGCGAACTCCTTAAGAGAGCGGAGGTGACGACGTATTGTCGCCTCCAACTTCTTTCGGCTTAAAGAGAACTCAGCCCACGCAAATCGAGGATCTTTCGCTTGTTGCCTTTCTCGCACGTACTCCGACAGCTGCCGAACCGTCGATTTGTCGCCTGGCTTCTTAAGGGATCCCTCAATACTCGCCTGAATGATCGACCACGGTATTGGCTCAAAAAAGTAACACCACCCCTCCAACAGGCTCTTTATTAGTCGCCTAGCGGCAGGATCCACGACCGCCGTCCGAAAACTCGCAAACGACTCATCGCTCGGGTTCCGAGGGTCGAATACCAGACGCTTCCAGTAATGCAGGCCGTCTTGGATAGCCTGTTTTGCATCCGGCAGGAAAGCAGCCCACGCCGCGTCACTTACCTGCGGAATCTCGCATTTTGCGGTGTACTTCGCAACGTGATCCCTAAATTCATCGATCTGGCTTTCTGCCGCCGCCCTAGATACTGCGTACGTTACACCATGGCGCAAGAGCATCGCATAGAACAACTCCTGCAAAACCCAATCATCACGCTCGCGCATGGCCTTATTCTCACCGTAGATCGAAACCCGCGAAGAAGGGACGAAAAATAGATGGTGATCGCAGATCCAAATCCGGGCAAGGATTGCCCACCTAAGGTCAGCAGATCGCAATAGGCGGCCTTTAATGATGTTCGCCGATATCCCTTGCTCTTGCAGCCAAGCCGTCGCCTGACCCAAGAACTGTTCTGACTCGGGAATGTCAAAATCGTATGTTAGGAATATTTTCGGGCAATCGATAGGATATTCGGCGGTTGCCTTTGTGATCTCAGCGATCAGTGCGCCGACCTGGCACAGGTCGTATAGCCAGCACGGCAGCTGGTTCCTATCGTTGGAAAGCGATGTGAGATATTCATCGCTTGGGTTCGAAATGTCGCGCGCCGCATCCTTTAGCCTTGTAACGTTGTCCGGCCCGAAGAGATCGGACTCTGATCGTAGTCGCATCAATTTGCGACTATAGTCATGCGCACGATCTTTGATGCAGAAGAAACGATAAATGTGATTAACCAGCAGGTGGGCATAGGAATCGACTGCTCTTGCGAGAAGAAGATCGCGTGCAAAATGTTGACGTAGCGTACAGGCAAGGCGGTATGACTTTGGGTGGTTTCTTGGGCAATCTAGAATTAGCTCCACTTTTCTTCTTATTGAAGTAGTGATGATGCTGCGAATTCGAAGACAATATCTTAGGGTGTTGTCGTCAGAAGCAGATGAGGAAAAGAAGATGGCGTTGAGATAAAATGATATTTGTTCGAAATACGACTGAAGGAGGACGGGCAGAGATCGTTCAAACGAGATCAAAATCTCTAACCGTTCATCGTCAGTGTATCTGTGGCCAGCATCTGCCCCAGACAGCATTTCTGGAAGCATGGCGATCTTGATACCTGCGACCTCATCGACAATTAGGGCAGGAACAGCACCATGGTGGTATGCGACGCCGGTCACGCGAAAGCCTTGGAGTATCCGACCCTCGCTATATTCCCGCAGGATTCTCTTTGCCGACGGTACCGCGGCCCAACCCCACCTTGCCATTAGTTGTGAGGTTTCTTGGGAGAATGATTCCCAGAGCTTTCGCACCCCAATTGGCAAGCGCTTCGACGCCTCATGCGAATTATCCAAGAGAAGAACTTCTCGTTCGCTTTTCTCGCTCGGATTGACGGACCTAAGTAGCCATGCAAATAGCGGCGCATCATCAACCTGAAGCTTCCTTCGGTGGAAAGGGCCGATGACGGTCAGTGAGGGGATGTCAATGATGCTGTGCATGACCATACTAGGGAAGAGGTTGGCTATCTTGGTTTAGTTATTCACATTAGACTTAGATGGTTGGAACCGCAGGCTTTGCTTAATTTCGCTGTTTTTACAATTATGGTTGCAAGTACACAAGTTTTTGTTTTGCACAACTTATTAACAGTTTGACGTTGTGAATAACGTGCGGAGAAATCCCCACATGGTTCAGTTTCCGGTCGGAAACATGGCGTCGCTAGCCCGATTTGAACGGCGCTCTACGAGCATGTTTTCGACCCGATGGAAAACGCCAACATGAAGCTGAATAGCGAATAGGCCTCCGATTTGCGCCGGATCCGTTCCATCAGGGCAAAGGCCCGCCGTTTGGTCCGTTTGCCGGTCGAAAATGAGGGATCGATTTTGGTTGAGAAGGCCGATTGTAATGCCGGTCCTCGTCCAAAGAAGGACCAAACGGCCCGGAAACGCTACCTGTAACGGGCAGCCGAAATCGCCCGTTCGATGGCCCGAACAGCGCCCGAAAGATCTGATTCGATCGGAACGGACACCGAAAGGACAGGATCGGGAGAACCGGGCGCCGAATCGGGAAGAACGGGCGCCCATCCGGCGGAAACCGGGAACGACTTGGGCAAGGAACGGACAGAATCCGGCGCCGAAAGGACCGGAACGGATATCGGATTCGGGAAACCGGGCGTCCGTTTGGGGGACGAAAAGGCAGGAACGGACACCGAGTCGGCGGAGAATCGGGCGGGATCGGGGAGCTGATCATGGAGTCGGCCGTGGTCGTCTGGGGATTCAACGGCGATGTGGACGCCGTCCGGACCGACCCCAGGAGCGCGGCGATCATCGAAGCGCACCAGCAGGCCAGAGAGGGAAAGGAAGCGATCTCGGAGTACGTCGGAAAGTACCTCGAAGCCGGTCTGATCATCCGCAAGCACTCGTGGAAGGGGTGCCGCCGGGTGAAATTCGACCGCCGGGCAAAAACTGCGTGGCTATCCTGCACGCGCGTCTTTGCCTGGCACTCACCCGGAGGCATCGCCTGGCGGAAGCGCGTCGGAGAACTCGGGGCCGCCCTCGGCGTCGTGGACATGGATGGCATCCGCCGCAAGCTCGGGCCGAAATGGGCATACCCGGGCGCATTGCCTCACCGAGAATGTTACCAAGTGACGTCGTTGCCTCATGAAAAATGTTACCCGACTGAAGCGGACAGCTTGGTCGTTTCCTGCGGCAAGCTTTCGCACGTGTCCTCGGAGGCGACCAAGAAGGACGGGACAACGAGATCCCCGGCCCTGGTAACATCCCGGGTGAGGCAACCGGTAACATCCTTATGTGAGGCAACACGCGCAGTCAGTGAGTTTGTCGTTGCCCGCAATCGAGCCAAGGTGCTTGGAATATAGGTCGCGCCATCACCGTACCCAAAGTCCGCCGGGCTGTTGGCGGACTTGAATGTCAACCGGTCCTGTTCCGATGCGACCGCCAACCGACCGCATCCGCCGTCTTATGCAGGACGCTTTCCGTGATCGCATCTTGGAGAAAGCGTTCGACCGTCGCCCGCATCGGACGCGCGCCGAGAGTTTTGTGGTAGCCCCGCCGAATCAGGAACTCCACCGCCTCCGGCGTTGTTTCGACGGGATAACCCAACCATCCACCACCGCCGATCCTCGGCGACTCGGTTGTCGTCACTCTGCGCGTCCCGGTTTTCAAACCGGCGGTTTTTCCCGGCGTCGACCGCGCTCGCACCCCGATTTCTCTGACTCCCATCTCTCCGGTTCGTACCGCTACGTGACGCTTTCGGTTTTTCCTTCGGACGCTTTTGGAACGAAGGTCACAGTCTGGACACCGACGCCATACGTCCGTTCAAAAAACCTGTGGTAGGTAACGTAGCCACGTTACTTTTGCCTGAGACACAGGACCCATTACGCACAAAGCGTAAGGTTCTGAGATACGTAAGTGCGACACGGCTCGTGTCGCACATGGCGCGAAGCGTCAACCGGCGCAGCCCTGCGCCATGGGTGGAACCCGGCTTGCGGCACGCGGGCGATAACCGCCGGCTTTGCGGCGTCACCGAATGCGCATGGTTTCCCGGCCAGAATTCGATCTGGGCTTTTGCAGCCGCCTATCTTGGTACGATCCGTGACCGCGCTGCCTGTAGAGCGAAGAATCGCTGGGCTCAGTAGGCAAATTGTTGCGCCAAGGAATCAGCGCACTGGTCAGAGCACTCGTCGCCGAACTTGAATTTCCGCTTCCCGTTGCGCCCTGGTCCGCAAGTGCGACGGGTTCAACTTCCGCAGAGATTCCAGTACCGGAAGATCTGAGCGCAAACCGCATACCCCTATACAAGCGGCTAACCACAGGAAGCTCGCCTCGTCATTTCCTCTTGAGGCCCAATCTGACAATACCCGAATTAGGTCCCGCTCTCCCCAACCGCTCGCTTGGGCGGCCTCCACGACACTCGCCGCATACCACGATTGGTCGCCGCGTTCTTCGAGCTTGGGCATCAGCGCAAGGAGATTTTCTTCTGACAACTCATGCGCTTTGCGTTCCTCGAGAGGCAATCGCGGCATTATATGCTGTCGACACCATGCGTGGTCCGTGTGCCGTCCAGATCGCATGAAACGCTTACTTTGCTGTGGCGTCAGCCAATCCAGGAATGGCTCTAGATTTCGCAAATATCGCTCCTTGGAAACCCAGCGGGGCTGATACGAACGCCCCATCCAGATCTGCGTTGCGACATGCTCCAGTACTTTATCGCGAATTCCGCATTGTGTCTCCCCAATCGCTCGGACCCATTTGTGCAGCCTAGGTGTCCCGACGAGAACAGCCGCTTGGAGAATTGCTGAAGTGGTCCGGAATCTTGATTCGTGCTGGAAGATTAGCGTCTCGGCATCAGTTGGCGGAATCGCAATGAGCAGCTCGTAGACCACTGATTGATCGGCAATCGTTAAATTGCCCAGCATCGCCGTGACCACCTCCAGCAGTTGCCTGGTCCAGACCGCTGGAACCATGGCCAACCACCAAGGATGAGTGGGGAGCAGCCGCAGCAATATCGGAATACAGCTGACATCGCGCAACCGCATGCGAGCCGGCAAAGCTTGTTCTTGGAGCGGAGAGCTTTCTGTCAAACCGCACAGGGCTGGCAGGTCATCGGCCATCGGGCTTGCGAGCCAGTATGCAAACGCGGCTTTGCGAACCTCGATTGGCTCCTGCTCTGAATCCCAAATCTCCTTCAGTCTCGCTCTAGTCGCCACAGAAAGCGTCTTCTTTCCCCGATCTGCACTCCATTGTCGAGTAGCGAACGACCAACCCAGACTTGGGCTGCCGGGATTTCTTCGACTGTAGGCTCCGTACTCTCGCACAACAAACTCCAGTGCAGTCGGCGTGTCCACCGATCTGATAATTGAGGCTAGCTCGCCTTCCAGGGCATGGCCGTCAGCAATGCGCCGCTCGATCCATGTCGCCATCTCATCATCGAGCCAGTTGTCGCGACATCGGCAAAGTTGGCCAAACGCACTGTCCCACTGGAAAGATGCGTCGTCATCGCTTTTCTCCTTTAGAATTGTCGGCCAATACTCAAATGCACTTTCCCAAATGGGGATCGCTCCATTGCCCAGGCACCGCACCGACGACCACAGTATCGCGGCGATCCATTCTTTCTTCTCCGCGTCCGTCGCTCGATTCCAGATTTCAGGTAACCACGACCCGCTTTCAGGCACACCAAGAAAACCGACCAACAAGATAGCTGCTTCTCTTGCGTCGGCGCTCGAGCCGGCATCGAACAGCAACTGGCGCAATTCCAGGAGCAGGCCGCGCTGATACCGATCTCGGGCGACGCCGACTGCCGAAACGAAACTAGCATCGCCGATTGCAGGAGGAAAGTCGACATCCAGATAACGTTGGAGGTAATCCCGCCCCGCCTTGGCCGAACCGTTACGCAACGAAGCAAGCCAGAGCGTCTCGCTTGGTCGCAGCTGCGAGGCGAACTCCAGGATCTCCGGTCCGTCACATTGCTCCAGTTTCCGGGCAATCTCCCAATTGAGCCAATCTGTATCGTCGAATGCACCCGCCCGAAAGCGCAGCCATTTCCGAATTCGCTCGAGTATTGGAGCACGTGATTCGCGTCCAGGTGCGACACATACCAATTGCCACGCACTAAACAACGCCAGCGGATTATCTGTGACGAGACGGTCTAGGTTGGCTAGCGTCAGCGCACCGCTGGCTGCCGCCTGGCCAATGACCTCCGCGTAATGCACCTCGCCGTGGACGGCCGCGTCGTCAATTACTTCCGGGATGGATCGTGCGAGCCACATTTCCCGCAAGCGGTCGTGAGAGAAAGCTAACCGACCCTCGGATTCATGGAAAATGCCCCCTTCGGCTAAAATGGCCCGGAGGGCGATCATATATTCGGTCGAAGAGAATGCGCTCACCACATCAGTCCACTCGGGATAAAGTCGACGATTCTCGAGCATCCAACGTCCCAAAGCGCGCATCGCGTGATCCAGCTCGGCGCGACCAACGCCAGGAGAGGCCGATGCGACTACGGCAAGCTGCCTGTCGAGCAAAAGGCCTGCGCTGAGATTCGCCCAGTCGCCTGCATTGAATGCACCGTCTTGCGCGGTGGTCACCAGCCACCCAGTGAGATAAGGGTCGTTGCCGGCCACGACTCGGATAGCTGATTGCTCAGCTTGGCTCAGGGACGTGGTTTGGGCCAACGCGACAAGTTCAGCGTTGGTGAAATCGCTCACTTCGATCTCCGCTTCCCAAAGTGGTAGTTTTCGTTCACGATTCGCTGCATTGTGGTGGTGCCGCCGCCAAATAGGGCACACAAGAACCACGTTCGATTCTTCGCTCCGACCTTCGCCACCATCCTCGGTCATCGGACCTGCTGCCCATGCTCGGACTTTGGCGAAATCCCTGGCCGAGTTATCACTGCGATTGAGATCGTCGATCAATACGACCACGCGATTTTCCGGCGTTCCGAGATCCAATATGGCAGAGGCGTCGTCGCAACGGAGGCTCGGCTTTATCCGCATGACCGCTCTGATCATTGCTTCTTCGAGTGTATTAGTTTTCTGTACATCGACTTCCGTGATCCATAGGGCCAGACCATCCTGCTGACAGTGCCGATCTAGTTCCCGCCAGGCGGCGAGGCTTTTCCCTTTCCCGGGCTCGCCGATCAACCAGATCATCGCGGTTTGCGCATTATTCCAGGCCGACCGCAATTCGTCTTCTACCCGTCTCGGGATAAGGTGTCTTGTACTCCGCAGATCGTGACGATTCCGCCGGTCTGTCAACAGGCGCTTACCACATTTCTGTAGAAGGTCTCGGGAAAGCGTAACGGCAGGCACGTCGAGAAACTCCTCTCGCAGATACTGCCCTGGTCCGGGGCCATCCAGGAACTCCGCTAAGCGGCTGCGCTCCACGATTTCGAACGTGATGTTCGCTGGATTGAGTTCTGATGCCACGTCGGCCAAAAGGGTAATATCAACACCACGGTTGGTCAGGAGAATGAGTTTGAATCGGGCCGTTGGGAATTGTCGCCGCCAGTTCATGGCGGATGCAATTGCCTTGGGAATATCGGCAGACTGGTCTTTCGCCATTGGCGGTCCCGCGCTCTTGCGTGGACGCGGTCTCTTGGCGACTCCAAGCCATTTCAGGCGCAGCTTGGATGCACTTACACTGGTGCAGGCCACAGCGACAAACAAGGGAGGCTCTTGCCATGGAACTTGAGTGAAGCCGTCCCATCGCGCCGGAACTGGTTTGCCCTCGGCATTCCCTCCTTGGTGGATAACCGAGCCGCATTCGCCGGGAGACATTTGACGCAGGCAGGCGATTGCGAGACTCTCAAATCTCGCCCCGTCGGCGATTTGCTCCAGCAAGACAGCGGTTGGTGTCGGCGCGGCCAAGGAAGCGGAATTATGCGGGATTGCTGACGGTTATAACAGATAAATTGGACCGGCTGCATCCCATCAATCTGCTCGGTTGAGGCACCTGGCCGAACTGCAATACCCATGGTCTTTACGGTGAACCTGCTTGCTGCTGTGACCAGCCTAAGGCATCGGGATAGGGGGTCATGTCTTGAGGGCGTGTTGCCCAAAGGGTGAGTCAGCACTGACAAGGCGAGTCGTACAGGAGCGGAAGAATCATTCGGCTGAGTTCGGCGACAAGGTTGCTGAGTCGAACGGAAATAGAGCCCGGAGACCAAACTGGCGTGCCCCTGACCGGGCTTTCGATCGCGAGCGGTGCGGGACGGAGGGCACGGACGAGGATCTTCACATTCTGACAGGCCGCGATGAGCCAATCCTGGATCTGTTGGCGCCAAAGACGGCGCCAGCGGGCGCGTTTGAAGCCGTGGCAGTTGGCGGACTGTGCGAAGCTGCCTTCCATCAGATAGCGGCGGCGACGGCG
>Ga0075520_1001555_pt1 | contig 11112 bp, 11 predicted proteins | sample NGEPerB_FD_75100 | JGI IMG/M metagenome (GOLD analysis project Ga0075520, IMG submission 75100) | Arctic peat soil microbial communities from the Barrow Environmental Observatory site, Barrow, Alaska, USA - NGEE PermafrostAB12-B | ecosystem: Environmental > Terrestrial > Soil > Wetlands > Peat ...
GCTGATGCACCTCGGGGGTCGCGGCCAGCTGTGCGAACTGGGCGATCGTCGCCTGATGGCCGGTGGTCCCGAGTAGGCCGACGGTCTGGCCGCTCACCTGGAGGGTCACCGGCACCGTCGGATGCTGCGCCGCGATGGTGGCGACCGTAGCGACGGTCGCGCTCGTCGCCGCCGCGGACGGCGTCGCCAGGGCGGATGACGGACGGGCCAGGAGCTCGACCGGCGACGGGTTGCGGGTCGCCTGCTGGGTGACCTGGACGGGGAGGACGACGCCGACCCGCAGACGCAGCGTGTCGGCGGGAGCATCGGTCACGACCAGGTGCGTCGTGAGCGAGCCGACGACGCTGGCGGAGCGGGTGTCGACGAGTTGGACGCGCACCGGGAAGACGCCGGCCGGGAACGACTGGCACTGCCCGCCTCCCGACTGCAGGTGGATCGTGAACGGTGCCGAGGCGGTCGGTGCCGAGGTTCCCGATCCGACGACCACGGGCATGGGCAGGTCCACGCCGCCGGGCACCGTCCCGAGGCCGGCCACGTCGATCGGTGACGAGGTCGCCGAGAGAGGTGTCGCGAGCACCCCGGATAATGACTGGTCGAACCCCGACACGCTGGAGAGGCACGGGTAGACGGACACGGTCAGACCGAGATCAGCGGTGGGCACCGACGGCGCAGCCGTGCCCAGGTGGAGGTCGAGGACCTGGCCCGGCGGCACCCAGGGTGTCTGTGACAGCAGGGTGAGTGCGGGCTGTGCCGACAGGGCGGCAGCCCCGGGTGTCGGGGCTGCACCTGCCGGGGACGGGGCGCCGAGCGCCACCAACAACATCAGCGAGCTGCAGCACAGGAAGGCGGCCCGACAGGCGGCGCCGCCGGCTCGACCTGCCGGTCGTGTGCGTATCGGGCCACGACGGGGGCCGGACCGGTCGTCTGCGGGTCCGGTGTCGCCGGGGTCGCTGCCCCCGGGGCAGGTTCTGGCTCGTTGCCGGTCCACGTCGAACCGCAGCCTACGTCAGCCGCACTACCCTCGGCTGCGTGTTCCCCGAGCGCCTGCGGCCACTGGTCGACGCCACCGCCGATCTGTCCGACCGCTTCCGGGCAGCCGGTCACACGCTCTACCTGGTGGGTGGGTCGGTGCGCGATGCGATCGTCGCTGCCGACGACGCGCCGCTGTCGGCGCTCGGCCACGACCTGGATTTCACCACCGACGCCCGGCCGGACGACATCGAGGACGTCGTGCGCGGATGGGCGGACGCGGTCTGGACCCAGGGCAAGCGGTTCGGGACGATCGCGTGCCTGCGGGGCGAGCAGAAGTACGAGATAACCACCCATCGCGCCGAGGTCTACCAGCCCGACTCCCGCAAGCCGGACGTGGCCTTCGGCGACCGGATCGACGACGACCTGGCCCGCCGGGACTTCACCGTCAACGCCATGGCGCTCCGTCTGCCCGAACTGGAGCTCATCGACCCGTTCGGCGGACTGGCGGACCTGGCCGAGCGACGGCTGCGCACCCCCCTCGATCCCGACGTGTCGTTTGCCGACGACCCGCTGCGCATGCTGCGGGCAGCCCGGTTCATCGCCAAGCTGGACCTCGAACCCGCCGACGAACTGGTCGAGGCCGTCCGCACCGGGCACGGGCGCCTCGCCATCGTGTCCGCCGAGCGCATCCGGGACGAGCTCGACAAGATCATGGTCGTGTCCGTGCCCTCTACGGCACTCTGGTTCATCGTGCGCACCGGGCTCGCCGACGACTTCCTGCCCGAGCTCCCCGGCCTTGCCCTGGAGCAGGACCCGATCCACCGGCACAAGGACGTCCTGGGGCACACCCTGGCCGTGGTGGACAAGACCTCGCCCGATCGCCTGCTCCGACTGGCCGCCCTCTTCCACGACGTCGGCAAACCACGGACCCGGGCGTTCGTCGACGGCGGGGTGACCTTCCACCATCACGAGGTGGTCGGCGCCCGCATGACCCGCAAACGGATGCAGGCACTGCGGTACCCGAACGACGAAGTGGACCTGGTGACGGAGCTGGTGAACCTGCACCTGCGGTTCCACACGTACCGGCTGGGATGGACCGACCGCGCCGTTCGCCGGTACGTGCGCGATGCCGGACCACTCCTCGGGAGGCTCAACGAGCTGACCAGGTGCGACTGCACGACCCGCAACGCCGCGAAGGCGCGCGCCCTCGACCGGAGGATGGACGAGCTCGAGGCCAGGATCGCCCAGCTGCGCGAGCAGGAGGAGCTGGATGCGATCCGTCCCGATCTCGACGGCGCCCAGGTGATGGAACACCTGGGCATCCCACCGGGTCGCGCCGTGGGAGAGGCGCTCGGCTTCCTCCTGGAGCTCCGGATCGACGAAGGCCCCCTCGGTGAGGAGGAGGCCTTTCGTCGTCTGGATGCGTGGTGGGCGGCGAGGGAGGTACCCGCCTGACCGATCAGGCCTCGGGCCAGACCGGTCCGGGTTCGCCGGCGGCGAACGCCTCGACCATCTCGTGGGCCACGTCGTCGTGGTACTGCACGGGCGGTGACTTCATGAAGTAGGCCGACGGGCCGAGGAGCGGGCCGCCGATTCCCCGGTCGAGGGCGAGCTTCGCGCAGCGGACGGCGTCGATGATGACACCAGCCGAGTTGGGCGAGTCCCACACCTCGAGCTTGAGCTCGAGGTTGAGCGGCACGTCCCCGAAGTTGCGACCTTCCATGCGGATGTAGGCCCACTTGCGGTCGTGGAGCCACGGCACGTGATCCGACGGGCCGATGTGCACGTCGTCGGCGTCGAGTTCGCCGTGCTCGATCTGGCTGGTGACCGCCTGCGTCTTCGAGACCTTCTTCGACTCGAGGCGCTCACGCTCGAGCATGTTCTTGAAGTCCATGTTGCCGCCGACGTTCAGCTGATAGGTGTGGTCGAGGGCGAGGCCGCGGTCCTCGAAGAGTCGGGTGAGGATCCGGTGGACGATGGTTGCCCCGACCTGGCTCTTGATGTCGTCCCCCACGATGGGCAGCCCGGCGTCGTGGAACTTCTGTGCCCACACCGGGTCCGAGGCGATGAACACCGGGATGGCATTCACGAAACCGACCCCGGCCTGGAGGCAGGCGTCGGCGTAGAACCGCTGGGCCTGCTCCGAGCCGACCGGGAGGTAGCTCACCATGACCTCGGCGCCCGAGTCCTTGAGTGCGGCGACGACATCGACCGGCTCGGCCGGCGACTCCTCCACCGTCTCCCGGTAGTACTTGCCGAAGCCGTCGAGCGTCGGGCCCCGCTGGACGGTCACCCCCGTGTCGCCGACGGTGGCGAACCGGATGGTGTTGTTCTGTCCGGCGAAGATCGCCTTGCCGAGATCCGTCCCGACCTTGGTGGCGTCCGCGTCGAACGCGGCCACGAACTCGAGATCGCTCACGTGGTACCCGCCGAGCACGACGTGCATCAGCCCCGGGACGGTGTCCCCGGCTTCAGCATCGCGGTAGTACTCGACACCCTGGATCAGCGAGCTGGCGCAGTTGCCCACGCCGGCGATCGCCACTCGGATCTTGCTCATCATGCAGTTCCCTTCATCTGTCGGAAAGCGCCCCGGGGGGTCGCATTGGCTGGTGCGCCCCGGAGGGTGCGGACGGTCATGTCGTCCCCGAAGGGGACGACGAGGACAAGGCGTCCCCCGGGCGGGGGCCGTCCCGGTCGGTGCTGGGGGTGCTGACGGTGTGGTCGGAGGCGTCGGTCCCCGTGCCGCTCTCGGAGCGGGACGGGGCCTGCTTCTGGCGTTCGGCGTCGATGAGACGGTCCAGCCAGGCGATGTCGTGCTCGGTGGCCTCGGTGCTGTGCTCCACCAGCGATCGGGTGTACACGTCGAGGCGCTCGCCCGAGGCCCGCACGAGGTCCGTGGCCAGACGACGCGACAGCTGGGCCCGCCTACGTTCGAGCAGGGCGAGTCGGGCCGACGGCGCGAGGTGCCGGGCGAAGGCGAGCCGGAGGCCGAAGCTCCGGGCGTCATCGGCACCTGCCGGCTCCTCGCCCTCGAGCAACTGCTCGAACAGGGTCCGCCCGGCGTCGGTGATCCGGTACACCTTGCGCGACCGCTTGGTCCCGAGTCCGGCGCCGGCGCGGCGGGCCCGCAGACCGGCACGCTCGCCACCCAGCGACCCGGTCGACGGAATGGGCGCGACAGGAGGGGGACCGGCCGACGCGGCGACGGCGACGGCACCCGAGCGCTCGAGACGCGAGAGGGCGGGATACAGGGAGCCGAACGAGATGTTGGCGAAGAGCCCGAGTTCGTCGCGCAGTCGCCGACGGATCTCGTAGCCGTGCATCTCCTGCTCCAAGAGGAGGCCGAGGATGGCCAGGTCGAGCACGTCAGACCTCCCTGGCCACCGGGGCGGCTGTGTTCACCAACTGCATACCCGCAACGATACATCATTTCGATGTATCGAAGTGATACATCGAAATGGAATGTTCGACGAGCTGGCGGCCGGGTGCGGTGACCGGGCTTCGGGCCGACTGCCAAGGCTGTCGGCTCGTCCAGGAGTGCTGCTCCGCAGGGGCCGAGGCGGTACCCTGGCCCGGTGAGCTTCCGACCCGGAGCGCTCGAGGGCGTCCAGACATCCCCCACTGGCGGACAGGTGGAGTACCTGCTCGCCCGCAACTCCGTCATCCGTGAGTTCCGCAAGGGACGGCTGTCACGCCTCGACGTGTGCGACGCTCACCCAGAACTCATCCGTGCGGCGACGAACCTGGGCCGCCCGATGGGTGAGCGCTGCCCGATCTGCGAGGAGTCGGACCTGGTCGACGTGACGTTCGTCTTCGGCTCGAAACTCCCGGCCGGCGGCCGATGCGTGGCGACCCAGGCCGAGCTCGGACGGTACTGGCGGCGCAAGGAGCCGGTGGTCTGCTACGTGATCGAGGTGTGCTGCGGCTGTCGGTGGAACCACCTGGCCCGGATGTACCCGGCCGGTGCAGGGGTGGATGCGGTGGCCCGCAAGCCGTTGCGCAGCCGCTCCACCACCTGAGCGGCGGACCGGGGCGACGGCCCGGTCGGTCCGGCCCTGTTCGCAGGAGCACACCGGCAGTAGGATGGTGGCGCAGTACGCCATACTCCGCGGGGGACCCCCCGCCGATGCCGCCGGCAGCCACGAGGCGCTGGACGGTCGATGAGGAGGAGTCCATGCAGGAACCCGGTTCCGCGCCCCTGACCGTCCCGATGGTCCGCTCCGCGAAGGTGCGAGACGGCCACGCCCCGCTGGTGATGGTCACCGCCTACGACGCGCCGGGTGCGCGCATCGCCGACGCGGCCGGGGTCGACCTGATCCTGGTGGGTGATTCCGTGGGCAATGTGGTGCTGGGGTACGAGGACCCCCTGCAGGTGACCGTGGACGACATGGCCCACCACGTGGCGGCCGTCGCCCGGACGCACCCGGCCGCGTTGGTGGTCGGCGACCTGCCCTGGATGAGCTACCACGTCGACGCGGCCGACACCGTGCGCAACGCGGCCCGGTTGATCCGGGCCGGCGCCCAGTGCGTGAAGCTCGAGGGCGGAGCCGTCCGCGCGCCCATGGTCGAGGCGCTCGTCCATGCGGAGATCCCGGTCATGGGGCACATCGGGCTCACCCCCCAGTCACTCCTCGCCTTCGGGGGGTTCAAGGTCCAGGCGCGGGACGCCGAGGCGGCGCAGCTGCTCGTGGAGGGGGCCGGGGTCCTGGTCGAGGCGGGCGCGTTCGCCGTCGTGGTCGAGGGCGTGCCGGAAAAGGTCGGGGCGGCCGTGACCGACGCCCTCGACGTGCCCACCATCGGGATCGGGGCCGGACCGCACTGCGACGGCCAGGTCCTGGTCATGCACGACCTGCTGGGGGTGAGCGGCCGGACGCCCAAGTTCGTCCGCCGCTACGCCGAGCTGGCCGAGGCGGCCACCGCGGCGGTCGCGGCCTACGCGCACGACGTCCGCACCGGCGCGTTCCCGGCCGCCGCGGAGGTCTACCACTGAGCGTCGGCTAGAGTGATCTGGCTGTTCCGGCCACTCCGCAGTTCCCACAGGTGGTCGTTGTCATAGTCCGACCTGCCCCACGCCGTGGGGCTCGGGTGCAGCGCACCCGATCCAGAGGGAGGTGAGCCGTTCATGCGGCCATACGAAACAATGGTGATCTTCGACACCGGGGCCGACGAGGCTGCGGTCAACGGGGTCCTCGACCGGGCCCTCGCCGCGCTCAAGGCCAAGGGGGGCAATCCCGGCCGCGTCGAGCGCTGGGGACGGCGCACGTTCGCCTACGAGCTGCAGCACAAGCGCGAGGGCTACTACGTCGTGATCGAGCTCAATGCCGAGCCGCCGGCGGTCGCTGACATGGAGCGTGTCTTCGTGCTGGCCGACGAGGTCCTCCGCCACAAGGTCATCCGGCTGCCCGACAAGGTCGCAGGTCGCCGGGCCGCCGCCGCAGCCGCCGCGAACGGGGAGGGCTGACCATGGCCGGCAACGCAGTCACGCTGGTGGGGAACATCACCCGTGATCCGGAGCTCCGGTTCACGAACACCGGGCAGGCCACGGCCAGCTTCGGGCTCGCCGTCAACCGTCGCTGGCAGAACCGCCAGACCCAGGAGTGGGAGGAGGCCACCTCGTTCTTCGACGTGGTGTGCTGGCGCGAGATGGCCGAGAACGCCGCCGAGTCGCTCACACGCGGCTCGCGGGTCATCGTGACCGGTCGGTTGGAGCAGCGCAGTTGGGAGACACCTGACGGCGACAAGCGGTCCAAGGTCGAGGTCGTGGCCGACGAGATCGGCCCCAGCATCCGCTGGGCGACCGCGCAGGTCACCAAGAACGAGCGTCGGGGCCCCGGTGACGGGCCGTCGGCCGGCGGCGGTGGCCGCGGCGGACAGTCGAGTGGGGGCGCCGCACCTGCCGACTCCGGGTACGGATACAGCGAGGAGCCTTTCTAGTCATGGCCAGGAACAACGATCGTGGAGGCAGCACCGCTCGTCGGGCGCCCAAGGACAACGGCCGCAGGGTCAAGAAGAAGCCGTGCGCACTGTGCAAGGACCGGGTGGAGTGGGTCGACTACAAGGATGTCGCCATGCTCCGCAAGTACATGAGCGACCGGGGCAAGATCCGTGCCCGGCGCGTCTCGGGTAACTGCACCCAGCACCAGCGTGACGTCGCCATCGCCATCAAGACGGCCCGTGAGCTGGTCCTCCTGCCCTACACGCAGCGGACCACCACCGAGCGTCCCGGCGGCCGTGGCGGCCGTGGCGGCCGTGACGGCGGCTTCGCCGGTGGCGGCGGTCGGCGAGGCCGGGACGAGGAGCGCACACTCGGCGAGGAGGGCGCGTCGACGGCCATCCCCGACGGCGCGCCGCCGCTCGCTACCGCCTCCCCGACCGTCGAGGTGGTGGATGTCGACGTGGTGGAACTCGACAACGGTGAAGAGATCGTCATCGTCGAGCCCGCCGGAGAGACGGGAGGCGCATGATGAAGGTCCTCCTCCGCAGCGACGTGGACGGGGTGGGCAAGCGGGGCGACATCATCGATGTGGCCGGCGGATTCGCCCGTAACCATCTGCTCCCGGCCGGCAAGGCGATCGTGGCCTCCGACGGGGTCGAGTCACAGGGTGCGGCCATGCGCCGCTCACGGGACCTACGTGACGCGCGGGACCGCGAAGGCTCCGAGACCGTCGCCAAGACGTTGGTGGGCAACACCATCACCATCGCCGCCCGTGCCACGAACGACCGCCTCTTCGGCTCGGTCAACGCCGCGGACATCGTCCGCCACGTGGAGGAGCAGACCGGCGCGATCATCGACCGGCACGACCTGGTGCTCGAGGAGCCCATCAAGACGGTCGGCGAGCACAGCGTGCGGGTCGAGCTGGTCGGTGGCGTGGTCTTCGAGCTCACCGTGGACGTGGTAGCCGAGGCCTGAGCCGCGCCGGCCCTCGCTCGGGCCGCCCACCACGGCGCTTCCGGATCCCTGGTGTGCCCCGGTACCGATGCGGTGCCGGGGCACCCGACTGTCCGGGGTCGACCGTGCGGTGCGCCGGAGGTCGAGCCCTCCACCACCGGTGTCACATCCTGTGACCATGATGGTCCCATGGTCCCGAGCGAGGTGTGCACCGAAGGCGACCGGTGGGTCCGCAGGGCGAGGCCGGTTGTCCACGGTCCGTCCACAGCGCGCGCCGCCGCTTTCCCCAGGAAGAGGCTCTTCCGTTCCACAGGCCACATGGGCGAGGGTTGACGAACCATGGTCCAGGCCTTCGACGATTCCCGACCCCGACGACTACTCACGCCCCGCACCGGCGGCGGCGCGACGACCGGACGCGTCCCCCCGCACAACCTCGAGGCCGAGGAGTCGGTGCTCGGCGCCATGCTCCTCTCCCGTGACGCCATCGCCATCGCCATGGAGACCTGCAAGGCCGAGGACTTCTACAAGACGTCCCACGGCTACATCTTCGAGGCCATCACCTCGCTGTACGGCCGGGGTGAGCCAGCCGACTGGGTGACCGTCACCGAGGAACTCCGGCGACGCGAACTCCTCGAGTCCATCGGGGACACCTCCGTCTTCGTCACCCTCCAGGCCAACACGCCGTCGGTGGGCAACGCCGAGTACTACGCCAAGATCGTGGAGGAGCTGGCACTGCTCCGCCGCCTGGTCGGGGTGGCCGGTGAGATCTCGGAGCTGGGCTACAGCGTTCCCGAGGACGTGTCCGAGGTGCTGGACCGCGCCGAGAGCCTCGTGTTCGACGTCGCCCAGCGTCGGGTGGTGGACACCATGACACCGCTCGAGGACCTGCTGGGGGCGACCCTCGACCATCTCGAGCAGCTCTTCAGCCGGAGCGAGACGGTCACCGGACTGGCGACCGGTTACACGGACCTGGACGAGCAATTGGCCGGCCTCCAGCCCTCCAACCTCGTCGTCGTGGGTGCTCGGCCGGCCATGGGGAAGACGGCCTTCGCCCTCGGCATGGTGGCGAATGCCGGTGTGAAGCTCAAGAAGCCGGTACTCCTCTTCTCCCTCGAGATGAGCCACATGGAGTTGACCCAGCGACTGCTCAGCTCCGAGGCCCGGGTCGATGCGAGTCGCATGCGGACGGGCAAGCTCCGGGAAGCCGACTGGCCGAAGATCGGCAATGCCATCAGCCGGATGAGCGAGGCGCCGATCTACATCGACGACAACCCGAACCTGACGGTCATGGACATCCGGGCGCGTGCCCGCCGTCTGAAGAGTCGCGAGGGGCTCTCGCTCGTGGTCATCGACTACCTCCAGCTGATGACCGGCCGGCACGGCTCCGAGAACCGTCAGGTGGAGGTCTCCGAGATCAGCCGTGGCCTCAAGATCCTCGCTCGAGAGCTCGAGGTTCCGGTCGTCGCGCTGTCCCAGCTGTCCCGCTCCCTGGAGAGCCGTCCGGACAAGCGGCCGATGCTGGCCGACCTCCGTGAGTCGGGATCGATCGAGCAGGACGCCGACGTGGTCCTGTTCCTCTACCGCGACGAGGTCTACAACCCGGACGCCACCGAGACCCAGGGCACGGCGGAGGTGATCGTCGCCAAGCACCGGAACGGTCCGACCGGCACGACCCGGCTGGCCTTCATCGGTCACCATGCCCGCTTCGACAACATGGCCAAGGTCTAAGCCGCACCGGGCCGTGCGCCACCGTCGTCGGGGCGGGCCCGTGTGGCGTCCGGTTCCCACTCGTTGGCTGACCCCTGGTCCATGCAGACGCGCCGCCATCGCCCGACGTGATCGACGGGTGGGCCGCCGCTGGTAGTACTGGGACATGGACACACGACGCATCGGATCCCTCGAGGTCTCCGTCATCGGCCTCGGCACCAACAACTTCGGGTTCTTCATGGAGGAGGACGCCGTCGCACCGGTGGTGGATGCCGCACTGGAGGCGGGAATCACCTTCTTCGACACGGCCGACTCCTATCTCGAGAGCGAGCCGCGCCTGGCCAGGGCCCTCGGTGGGCGACGCGACGACGTGGTGCTCGGCACGAAGTTCGCCAGTCCGGTCGATGGCGGCCCCGGAGGGGCGGCCCCCGACTACGTGCGCACCGCGGTGGAGCGGAGTCTGCACCGGTTGGGCACCGACCGCATCGATCTCTACCAACTCCATCGGCCGGACCCCGAGACCCCGATCGCCGACACGCTGGGTGTCCTCGACGAGCTGGTGTCCGAGGGGAAGGTGCGCGAGATCGGGTGCTCGAACTTCAGTGCTGCGCAGCTGCGCGAGGCCGAGGCCGCCGCCGGCCACGCCCACTTCGTGTCCGTGCAGAACCAGTGGAGTCTCGTGGACCGGGCGGACGAGTCGGAGGCGGTGCCCGAGTGCGAGCGCCAGGGGGTCGGCTACCTGCCCTACTACCCGCTGGCCAGCGGACTCCTCTCGGGCAAGTACACCCGTGGCGAGGACGCGCCCGCCGGAACCAGGCTCGTCCACTTCGGCGACGGTGGAGGCGGGCTGCTGACGGACCGCAACTTCGACATCGTCGACGCCGCCGGTGCGTGGGCCGCCGAGCGGGGTCACACCGTCCTGGAGCTGGCACTGGCGTGGCTCGCAGCCCACCCGGTGGTGTCCTCGGTGATCGCCGGCGCGACCAAGCCCGAGCAGGTGCGCGCCAATGCGGCCGCCGCCAATTGGCGCCTCACACCCGCCGAGCTGGCCGAGGTGGACGCACTGGCTCCCCGCGAGAGCTGACGGCACGCCGGCGGGCACGGTCCCTGCGACGACCCGTGCGGAGCAGCCTGACTAGCGTTGGGACGTGCCGGCACCCCTCCGCGACCCCGCCCTGCGCCGTGTCCTGGTGCCGGCCTCCGCCACGGCCCGGTCACGGTGCAGCCGGTGAACGTGCTCGCTATCGACCAGGGCACCTCGTCGACCAAGGCGTTGGTCATCGGCGACGGTGGCGAGGTCCTGGCCGAAGCGGCGTGCCCGGTCCATCCGGCCGCCACCGGGGACGGAGCCGTCGAACAGGACCCGGCTGAGCTGCTGGCATCGGTGCTGGCTGCCGGCCGGGCCGCCATCGCCAGGGCGGGCGTCGTGGTCCACGCCGTGGGACTGGCCAACCAGGGGGAGACGGTACTGGTCTGGGACCGTGCCACCGGACGTCCGCTGACCACCGCCCTGTCGTGGCAGGACCGCCGCGCCACCTCGGTCA
>Ga0075520_1001556_pt1 | contig 11107 bp, 5 predicted proteins | sample NGEPerB_FD_75100 | JGI IMG/M metagenome (GOLD analysis project Ga0075520, IMG submission 75100) | Arctic peat soil microbial communities from the Barrow Environmental Observatory site, Barrow, Alaska, USA - NGEE PermafrostAB12-B | ecosystem: Environmental > Terrestrial > Soil > Wetlands > Peat ...
GCCGCAACTCGGCAGCCAGATGCGTCAGATGCTGGATGGCAGCGGCCTGGTCTTCGAGACGGTCCACCTCGCGAATGACGGCGCCCGCATCCCGGTCGAGGTCAGCTCGCGCCGCATCGAGTGGGACGGCGGGCCGGTGCTCTTCTCGCTCGTCCGCGACATCCGCGAGCGCCGGGCCGCCGAGGAGCGGATCCGGTTCCTCAACCGCCTGCTGCGCACGATCTCCGAGGTCAACCAACTGGTGGTGCGCGAGCGCGACCGCGACCGGCTGTTCGCCGAGACGTGCCGGATCCTCGTCGAGCACGGCGAGTTCCACATGGCCTGGGTTGGCCTCGCCGAGCCGGAGAGCGGCCGCGTACGGCCTGTCGCCGTCGCCGGCTTCGAGGAAGGCTACCTCGCAGCTCACGAGGTGCGGTTCGACGACTCGCCGGCCGGCCGCGGGCCGACCGGGACCACGATCCGCGAGCGGCGAGCGGCCGTCGCCAACGACTGGGAGGCCGACGAGCGCATGGCGGCGTGGCGGGCGGCCGGCCGCGAGCGCGGCTACCGCGCCTCGGCGGCGGTGCCGCTCGAGAGCGCCGGCGCCGCCGTCGGCGCCGTGACCGTCTATGCCGACCGCGCCGGGGTGTTCACCGACGAGGTGGTCAAGCTCCTCGCCGAGCTGGCGGGAGACCTCTCGTTCGCCCTCAGCGCGATCGAGGCCGAACGGCAGAAGACGGCGGCGCTCGCGGCGCTCGCCGCGAGCGAGGCACGGTTCCGTGAGCTGTTCGGGAGGATCGGCAGCGGCGTGGTGGTCTACGAGGCGGTCGGCGACGGCGAAGACTTCGTGATCCGGGGGGTCAACCAAGCCGCCGAGCGGATCGAGAAGGTCGAGGCGGCCACCGTGATCGGCAGGTGCGTGACGGAGGTCTTCCCGGGTGTGGTGGAGTTCGGCCTGTTCGACGTGTTCCGTCGCGTCTGGCGAAGCGGCGAGGCGCAACGACACCCGGTGGCGATCTACCGGGACGAACGCATCGAGGGGTGGCGCGAAAATCAGGTTTACAAGCTGCCGTCGGGCGAGGTCGTCGCGGTATACGAGGATGCGACGGAGCGCAAGCTCGCCGAGAAGGCCACGTCGTTGCTCGCCGCTGTCGTCGAGTTCTCAGACGACGCGGTGATCGCGAAGGGACTCGACGGCACCATCCTGAGCTGGAACGCGGGGGCGCAACGCCTCTACGGCTATGCGGCGACGGAGGCCGTCGGGCAGAACATCTCGTTCCTTGCGCCACCCGAGTTGCGTGGTGATATCCAAGGGATCTATGACCGCGTCGCGCGTGGGGAACGGGTCACACACTACGAAACGGTGCGCGTGCGCAAGGATGGGACGCGGGTGGAGGTGTCGCTCGCCGTGTCCCAGATCAGGGACTCGACCGGCGCCATCGTCGGCGCCTCGACGATCGCCCGCGACATCACGGAATGGAAGCAAGCGGAGGCCATGCTCAAGGAGAGCGAGGAGCGGTTCCAGACGATGGCCGACTGGTTGCCTCAGCTTGCGTGGATTGCGAAGGCCGACGGGTTCATCTATTGGTACAACCGTCGTTGGTTCGAATACACGGGTACCACGCCTCGCCAGATGGAAGGCTGGGGGTGGCAGAGCGTCCACGATCCCAACGTGCTGCCGAGAGTGCTGGAGCAATGGCAGGGCTCGATTGCGACGGGCCGCCCGTTTGACATGGAGTTCCCGCTGCGCGGCGCCGATGGCAAGTTCCGCCCGTTCCTGACGCGGGTCATGCCGCTCAAAGACGCCCAGGGCAGGGTCACTCAGTGGTTCGGCACGAACACGGATATCTCGGAACGTGCGGCAGCCGAACAGGCCGTGTGTGAGGCCAATGAGCAGTTGGAAGTTCGCATCCGGGAGCGGACCGCCGAATTGACCGATGCGCTCCAGGCGATTCGCTCGCTCAACGCCGACCTCGAGCGGCGCGCGGGCGAACTCGAGGCGGCGAACAAGGAGCTGGAGGCGTTCTCCTACTCGGTGTCGCACGACCTGCGGGCGCCGCTGCGATCGATCGACGGCTTCTCGCGCATCGTCGAGGAGGAGTACGGCAGCAGCCTCGACGACGAGGGAAGGCGACTGTTGCGCGTCGTGCGCGACAGCACGCACAAGATGGCCCAGCTCATCGACGACCTGCTGGCGTTCTCGCGCAGCGCGCGGCACCCGCTGCAGCCGTCGCGTATCGACATGGGGGCGCTGGCCCGGTCGGTCTACGAGGCGCTGATCCCCCCAGAGGCGCGCACCCGCTGCGAGTTCACGGTCGGGGCGTTGCCCAGCGCGGTCGGGGACGCGGCGATGATGCGGCAGGTGTGGGTGAACCTGCTCGCGAACGCGGTCAAGTTCAGCGCTCCGGCGACCCGCCCCGCGATCGCGGTCTGCGGCCGCGTGGATGGGCGTGAAGTCGTCTATACTGTGAGCGATAACGGTGTCGGCTTCGACATGACCTACGCGGGCAAACTGTTTGGGGTGTTCCAGCGGTTGCACCCGGCGCGCGAGTTCGAGGGGACCGGCGTCGGCCTGGCGCTGGTGCAACGCATCGTCCACCGCCACGGCGGGCGGGTGTGGGCGGACGGGGCGGTCGGCAAGGGGGCCGCCTTCTCGTTCGCGCTGCCGGCCCCGGGAGGTGTCTCGTGAGTGTTGCGGACGCGGTGGACATCCTGTTGGTCGAGGACAACCCGAACGACGTCGAGCTGACGATACGGGCGCTCAAGAAGGCGAAGCTCGCCAACCCGATCTTCGTGGTCAGCGATGGCGCGGAGGCGCTCGACTTCCTCTTCTGCACCGGGCCGTTCGCCGGTCGTCCGCCGCACACGCCGAAGGTCGTGCTGCTCGACCTCAAGCTGCCGAAGGTGGACGGCCTCGAGGTGCTGCGGCGGATTAAAGGCGACGAGCGGACCCGCGTCATCCCGGTGGTCGTGCTGACCTCCTCGCGCGAGGAATCCGACGTCGTCGAGAGCTACCGCCTCGGGGTGAACAGCTACATCGTCAAGCCGGTGGATTTCGAGAAATTCGTCGCCGCGGTGGAGCACGTCGGTGTGTATTGGCTGCTCCTCAACGAGCCGCCGCACTGAACGGTCCGGCAATGCAAGCGTGTCGAGCGGACCCCTCAGGCGTCGCGACCGCGTGGAGGCCATGATGGACGCACCCCCCCTGCGCATCCTGTTCGTCGAGGACGTCGCGGCCGACGCCGAGCTGGCGGCGGCCGAGCTGCGCCGCGCCGGCCTGGCGTTCGAGTCGCGCCGGGTGGAGACGCAGGAGCAGCTCGTCACTTCGCTCGGCGAGTACCGCCCCACGCTCGTGCTCTCCGACTACACCCTGCCGGGGTTCAACGGGATGGAAGCGCTTGCCCTCGCGCTGGAGCTGGCGCCGGAGACGCCGTTCATCCTCCTCACCGGTTCGACCAACGAGGAGACAGCGGTCGCGTGCATGAAAGCCGGCGCGTGGGACTACATCCTCAAGGACCGTTTGTCGCGGCTGCCGCTGGCGGTGCACGCGGCGCTCGACCGCGCCCGGACGCGCAGCATGGAGCAGGCTGCGCGGGAGGCGTTGCGGGAGAGCGAGGCCCGTTTCCACCTACTGGCTGAGGTCGCGCCCGTCGGCATCTTTCGCACCGACGAGCGCGGGGGCACCACGTACGTCAACCGGCGGTGGACCGAGATCTCCGGGGTGAGCGCCGACGAGGCCCTGGGCTTGGGGTGGCTGCAGGCCGTGTACCCGGAGGACCGCGGCCTGCTCGCGGCCGGTTGGGACGACGCAGCCCGGGCCGGTCGGACCTCCGAAGCAGAGTACCGTTTTCTGCGTCCGGACGGCACGGTCGCGTGGGTCGTCGGCCACGCCGTGGCGCTGCTCGACACAGCCGGCAGTGTCACCGGCTACGTCGGGACGATCTACGACATCACGGAGCGCAAGCGCGCCGAGGACGCGCTGCGCGAGAGTGAGGAGCGCTACCGGCTGGTGCTCGCCAATAGCCTCGACGCGCAGCTCCTGGCGAGCCCGGATGGGACCGTCCACTCGGCAAACGCCGCGGCGTGCACGATGTTCGGACGGAGCGAGGCCGAGATCTGCCGGCTGGGGCGCGCGGGTGTGCTCGACGCGACCGACCCGCGACTTGCGGCGGCGCTCGCGGAGAGGTTGGAGAAGGGACGGTTCAGGGGCGAGCTTACGGGTCTGCGCGCCGATGGGACGAAGTTCCCGATCGAGGTGTCGTCGTCGTTGTTCCGCGATGCCAGCGGCGCGCTGCACAGTTCGATGGCGATCCGCGACCTCACGCAGCGGGTGGCGCTCGAAACCCAGCTCCGCCAGGCGCAGAAGATGGAGGCGATCGGCAGTCTCGCCGGCGGGGTGGCGCACGACTTCAACAACATCCTGCAGGCGATGCTCAGCCACATCCAGCTGCTTCGCTCGCAGATTTCCGATCCTGCGAAGGTTGCAGCCGCGGCGGCCGAGCTCGAGCAGCAGGTCAAGCGCGGCGCTGCGCTCACGCGCCAGCTCTTGCTATTCTCGCGGCAGGAGACGAGCAAACCCGAGCCGCTTGACCTCAACGAGGCGGTCCGCACCTCGGCGCAGCTCCTGCAGCGGCTGGTACGCGCAAACATCTCGTTCAGGCTCGAACTGGCCGAGGGCGCGCTCGCCATCCGCGCCGACCGTGGCCAGCTCGACCAGGTGCTCATGAACCTCGTCGTGGACGCCGCCGACGCGATGCCGGATGGCGGCGTCCTGCGGGTGGGCACCGGGCGGTCGGACGACGGGTCGCCGTGGCTGTCGGTCTCAGACACCGGCTGTGGGATCCCCGAGGCGATCCGCGACCGGGTCTTCGAGCCGTTCTTCACAACCAAACCCGCCGGCAAGGGCACCGGGATCGGCCTGGCGGTGGTGCGCGGCATCGTCGACCAGCACGGGGGCGCGATCGTCCTGGAGAGCGGCGTGGGCCGGGGCACCACGGTCCGCATCACGCTCCCCGCCATCGACACCGCGACCGTGCCGGCCGACGGCCCTCCCTCGGGCGACAAGCCCCTCCCCCGCGGCCGCGGCGAACGGGTGCTGATCGTCGAGGACGAACAGGGGGCGCGCGAGGGGCTCGCCGAGATCCTGACCTCCCTCGGGTACACGGTGTTCGCCGCCGCGAGCGGCGAGGACGCTCAAGTGGTGCCGGCCGAGCCCCCGTTCGACCTGCTGCTCACCGACCTCATGCTCCCCGGCGTGGCCGGTCCTGCGCTCGCGGCCGAGATGGCCGGCCGCTGGCCGCGCCTGCGGGTGATCCTGATGTCGGGGTACACCGAGGACGAGGCGGTCAAGGGGCGGATCGCCGCGGAGCTGGTCCGTTTCTTGCAAAAACCGTTTGGCATGGCGAGGCTGGCGCGCGAGGTGCGGGCAGCGCTCGACGAGGGTGGCGATGGCCGCTGAGCCCGGGCCGGAGAGAGGAGAGCGGCGGCGCGCGCTGGCGTACGCGGCGGCCGTGGCGGCGGTCGCCGCCACCGCCATCGTCGGGTGGCGGTTCGACATCCCAGTGATCACCAGGATCAGCTCGGAGTACGTGCCGATCGCGCCCAGCACCGCGGTGAGCTTCCTCGCACTCGTCGCCGCCGTGGTCGCGCTCGCGCGCTGGCCCGAGCGCCGGCGGACGGCCACGTTCGTGTTCGGCGCGATCACGGTTGTCGTCGTGCTGGCGGCGCACGTCCTGCTGCAGGCGGTGCGCGGCGTGGACCTCGGCCTCGAGAGGGCGCTGTGCGTGGCGCTCGGGGCGCCGCAGACGTTCCCCCTCGGGCGGATGTCCCCGGTGGCGGCCGCGCTCTTCCTCGTCGCCGCCGGCGCCCTGGCCGGCAGGGCCGGCCGCGTCGCGCGGCGGCGGTTCGCGGTGGATGTTTCGACCGCGCTCGCGGCGCTCGTGCTCGCCGGCGGGCTGATCTTCGTCTTCGGCTACTGGCTGAAGGCGCCCGTGATGTACGGCGGCACGACGATCCCGCTGGCGCTGCCGACCGCGGTGGCGTTCGTCCTCACGGGCCTCGCCCTGCTGGCGCTGGTCGGCCACCGGATCTGGGCGGTCGGCGGCCGGCTTCCCGCGCTGCTCGTGGTGAGCTTCGGGATCCCGGTCTCGTTCGGGGTCTACGCCATCGTCGAAGCGGCTGAGAGGACGGGCGAGGCGACGCACATTCCCTGGCACGGACGCGTCGTCCTCCTGGCTGGTCTGTTGTTCACCGGCCTGCTGGCTGCGTACCTGCTCGCGCTCGCGCGCCAGCGGCGCGAGAGCGAGAACGCCAACCGGGCGCTGCGGGCCGCCGAGGAGCGCCTGCGCGCCGTGCTGCAGACCGCTAGCGACGCGATCGTCACCGCCGACGAGGACGGGAAGATCATCTTCTGGAACGCGGCCGCGGCGCGGATCTTCGGCTACACGGCCGAGGAGGCGGCGCACCGGAACGTCACCGACCTGATACCCGAGCGCTTCCGCCACGACCACGTGCTGAACCTCGCACGGATGACCGGCGGTGGGGAGGCGAGGCTCGCCGGCGTGACGGTCGCGATGCCGGGCGTACGAAAGAGCGGTGTGAAGGTCCCGCTGGAGCTGTCGGTCGCCCGCTGGAACGTCGGCCCCGACGTCTTCCTCACCGCGATGATGCGGGACATCACGGAGCGCACGCAGGCGGAGGAGCTTGAAGCCGCGGTGCTGCAGATCTCCCAGGCCGCTGGCGAGGCTGCCGGTCTCGGCGAGCTGCTGCGCGCGGTCCACGCGGCGGTTGGCCGCCTCATGGAGGCGCGCAACTTCTACGTCGCGCTCCTCGACCCCGAGACGGAGGTGGTGTCGTTCCCCTACTTCGTGGACGAGGCCGACCAGACGCCCGCCCCCCGCCGGACTGGGCGCGGGCTGACCGAATACGTCCTGCGCACCGGCGTGCCGAAGTTCGTGGACAACAAGGTGTTCGAGGACCTCCTGCAGCGCGGCGAAATCGCATTGGTGGGGGTGCCATCGATCGACTGGCTCGGCGTGCCGCTGCTCGCGGGCGGACGGGCGATCGGCGTCATCGTTGCGCAAAGCTACGGCGAGGGGACGCACTACAGCAAGCGGGAGCTGGACATCCTCACCTTCGTCTCGCGGCAGGTGGCGGCGGCGGTCGAGCGCCGGCGCGCCCTGGACGCGCTCGCCCGCAGCGAGGCGCAGTACCGCGCCGTGGTGGAGGACCAGACCGAGCTCATCTGCCGCTTCCGCCCCGACGGTGTCGTGACGTTCGCCAACGCCGCCTCCTGCCGTTTTTTGGGCAGGCGTGTGCGGCGGCGATGGGATCCACCTTCTTCGCGATCCTGGGGGATGAGAACGCTGCGCCGCTAGGGGAGGTTCTAGCTTCACTCGGCCCGGACCACCCGGTGGCGTCGGTCCGGTTTAGCCACATCTCGCCCGACCGCGGCGGGCGCGTCGTCGCCTGGACGTTCCGGGCCCTCGCCGACGTCGCCGGGGAGACGGTCGAATTCCAGGCTGTCGGCCGCGACGTCACCGACCGGATCAAGCTGGCGGCGCAGCTGCAGGAGGCGCAGCGCCTCGAGGCGGTGGCGGCGCTTGCCGGCGGGGTGGCGCACGAGTTCAACAACGACCTGCAGGCGATGCTGGCGACGACTCGGCTGCTCGCGGCGGCGCGGACCGACGAGGGGGCGTTCGGGGTCACCCTCGGCAAGATCGAGGACGCGATCAAGCGTAGCGCACGCCACACCCGCCAGCTCTCGTCTTCGCGCGCCAGGACGTGAGCCGGCGCGAGGCGCTCGATCTCAACGAGTTGGTTGCCTCCTCGGCGGACCTCCTCGTCAGCCTGGCGCCGGCGACGGTCCGCCTGGAGGTCGAGGAAGTGGCCGGCGCCCTCGCGGTCGAGGGCGACCGCGGCCAGCTCGAGCAGGTGCTCGCCAACCTCGCCGTCAATGCCGTGGACGCGATGCGGGACGGGGGCATGCTCACGGTGCGCACCGGCCGCGACGGCGCGTTCGCCTGGCTCGAGGTCGGAGATACCGGCGTCGGCATCCCGGAGGAGGTCAGGCGGCGGCTGTTCGAGCCGTTCTTCACCACCAAGCAGGGGGGCACGGGACTTGGCCTGTCGGTGACGCACGGCATCGTGACCGGCCTCGGCGGACGCATCGAGGTCGCGTCCGAGGTCGGCCGCGGGAGCACGTTCCGCATGCTCCTGCCGTTACGGCCGGAGGGTGCGCCGGCCCTGGCGTCCCCGGCGCCGGCCGCGCCGCCGCCCGCACGCGCGGCGGAGGGCGCGGCGCGCCTGCTGGTCGTGGACGACGAGGCCGGCGCCCGCGAGGGGCTGGCGGCGGCGCTCCACATGCTCGGGTATCACGTCACCCCGGCGGGCAGCGGCGAGGAGGCGCTCGCGATCGCCGGGCGCGAGGCGTTCGACCTGCTCCTGTCCGACATCAAGCTCCCCGGCATCCAAGGCGGCGATCTGGCTCGGACCCTGGTGGCGCGGCACCCCGGGCTGCGCGTGATCCTGATGTCGGGCTACACCGAGGACGCCGCCGTACGGGCCGAGGCGAGCAGCGGCCGGGTGCGCTTCCTGCAGAAGCCGTTCAGCATGGACGCCGTCGCCGCCGAGGTCGCCGCCGCCCTGCAACCGTAGCGGCCGCCCGCCGGGCGGCCGGCCTCTCCAGCCGACGACCACGGCCGCGCGCCCAATGGTTGCGCCCCACATTCAATCTGCAACCGCGCCCGGCGCGGGGAGGGTCAGACCTCGACCATCCAGCCGTGGGTATCGGGCGCCGTGCCGGACTGGAGCGCGGTGAGCGCCTCGCGCAGCCGCTTCGCGACCGGACCTTCGGCGGCGTTCCCGACCTTGTAGACCGTGTCCCCATCCACCAGCTCGCCGACCGGGGAGACGACGGCCGCGGTGCCGCAGCCGAAGATCTCGCTGCAGTCGCCGGAGGCGAGCCCCTGGAAGACCTCCTCGATGTGGATGGCGCGCTCGACGAACGGGAGGCCGATCTCGTGGCAGAGCACGCCGATGCTCTCGCGGGTGATGCCGGCGAGAATGGTGCCCGAGGTCGGGGGCGTGGTCACGACCCCGTCGAGAACGAAGACCAGGTTCATGGCGCCGACCTCCTCGACGTGGCGGCGTTCGACCGCGTCGAGCCAGAGCACCTGGTCGCACCCCTTCTGTTTGGCGACAGCGCCCGCGAGCAACGAGGCCGCGTAGTTGCCGCCGGTCTTGGCGGCGCCGGTGCCGCCCGGGGCGGCGCGCACCCAGTCGCGCGCGACCATGATCCGGACCGTGCCGGTGCCGTTCGCGAAGTAGGAGCCGGTCGGCCCGGTGATGATGAAGTAGAGGAAGCGCCTTGAGGAGTGGACGCCGAGGCCTTCCTCGGTGGCGATCATCGCCGGCCGGAGGTAGAGCGACCCCGGAGCGGGCGGCACCCAGGCGCGGTCGACGGCGACGAGCCTCTTCATCGCCTCGAGTTGCAGCTCGACCGGGATCTCGGGCATCGAGATGCGCCGCGCGGAGGCGTTGAGGCGGGCGGCGTTGCGGTCCGGGCGGAAGAGCTTGACGCCGCCGCCGGGCTGCCGGAACGCCTTCAGCCCCTCGAAGATCTCCTGGCCGTAGTGCAGCACCATCGCCGACGGTGCGAGCTGCAGCGGCCCGTACGGGACGATCCGCGCGTCGCGCCAGCCCCGCTCCTCGTCCCACTCGGCCATGAACATGTTGGGCGAAAAGGTACGTCCGAACGGTAGCTTAACGGGGTCCAACGGGGCCTGCGGGGCGCGGGCGACCGACCTGTCCAGGATCTCCATGCCTGCTCCTTTTCCGGTGGCGGCGCACCGGCGATGCTCCTCACCGGGGCCAACGCCAGCGTCCCAGGGTAGCGCAGGTCAACCCGCGCGGGAACCACCAATTCCCGGGGCCCGTGGCGAACCACTGTCATCGCGAGGAGCCCCGCGGATGGCGGGGCGACGACGCGATCTCGTCCCCAACCCGATGGCCCAAGCCCTCCTCAAACAACGAGATTGCCACGGTTCCCTCGCCCCGCCCTGGGCGGGGCGAGGGAACCTCACAATGGCGGGTGGGGGGACGGGACTGCTTCGGCCCCTCCCGAGCCTTGCCGTGACCGCCATTCCTCGACAACGGACGGTGAACTGGCTTCAGACCGGGTTGGGGATGTCGAAGAAGCGGACGTCGAGGTCGAAGCGCTTACCGAGGAACTCCCCCAGCGAGCGCACGCCGAAGCGCTCGGTGGCGTAGTGGCCGGCGGCGACGAAGTGGACCCCGTCCTCCTCGGCGCGGTGCATGACCCACTCGCGGGCCTCGCCGGTGATGTAGGCGTCGAGGCCCGACGCGACGGCCTCATCGAAACCGGCGGGCGCCCCCCCGGTCACGATCCCGACCGAGGCGATCACGTCCGGGCCGCCGAGGAAGACCTGCGGCTGCTGACCGCAGGCGGCCCGCACCCGCGCGAACAACTCCTCGTCGGCGATCGGCGTCGGGAACACCCCGGCGAACCCCAGCGCCACCCCGCCGAAGTACCCGAACGGCTCGAGCTGCTCGAGCCCGAGGTCGCGGGCGAGGATGGCGGCGTTGCCGTGCTCTGGGTGGCGGTCGAGAGGGAGGTGGTAGGCGATCAGGTTGAGGTCGTTCTCGAACAGCAGCTGCAGGCGGCCCCGGAACGAGCCCACGACATGCGCCGGCTCCTCGCCGCGCCAGAGCAGGCCGTGGTGGACGAGCACGGCGTCCGCACCCCAGGAGGCCGCCTGGGTGAACAGCTCGGCCGAGGCCGAGACGCCGGTGGCGACCCGCTCCACTTCCCGCCGCCCGCCGACCTGGAGGCCATTGACGCTGATGTCCTGCAGCGACTCCGACTCGAGCAGGTCGTCGAGGTACGCCACGAGCTGATCGCGATCCATGCCTCCATTTGACCCCAGGTTGCGCGCGCCCGCAATCCCCCGGCCAACGAAGAAGCGGGGTCCGGGGACCGCGGACCGGGGTCCGGGAACGACAAGGCGTAGGGCGCAAGGGGACCGGGGACCGGGGACAGAAGAGACGCGGTGCCCGTGGTCCGCGCGGGAATGAACGGATCGGCGATGCCGTCGCCTCTTTCCCGGAC